>Ga0073928_10011883_pt1 | contig 10084 bp, 6 predicted proteins | sample PaiPotPPA55metaG_FD_76969 | JGI IMG/M metagenome (GOLD analysis project Ga0073928, IMG submission 76969) | Iron sulfur acid spring bacterial and archeal communities from Banff, Canada, to study Microbial Dark Matter (Phase II) - Paint Pots PPA... ... | reverse complement strand
AAGATTGGTGGCTGGCCGATTCAGTCGACAAGATTTTGAATGCCATCCGTAATCTCGATGAAATCCGGCGCGATTTTCCCTACGAAACTGATGGCGCGGTGATCAAAGTCGACGCGCTTGATCAGCGCGAGCGGCTCGGGTTCACCGCGAAATCCCCCCGGTGGGCGATCGCTTACAAATATGCCGCCGAGCGGGTCGAAACGAAGTTGCTTGATATCAAGGTGCAGGTCGGTCGAACAGGAATTCTCACGCCGGTCGCAATGCTAGACCCGGTCTTGGTCAGTGGCAGCACCGTTTCGCGCGCCACGTTGCATAACGAAGACGAGATCAAACGCAAAGACATCCGCATCGGCGACACCGTAGTGATCGAGAAAGCCGGCGAAGTGATTCCGGCAGTCGTCGAAGTTGTGAAATCGAAACGGCCACGCAACGCGAAGCCATTTGATTTTCTTAAACACATCCGCGGGAAATGCCCGGTTTGCGGCGGCGAAGTTCGGCGCGACCCGGAATTTGTGGCCTGGCGATGCGAAAATCTTCGATGTCCGGCCCAAGCCACTCGACGTATCGAGTTTTTCGCAGCACGCGGCGCGCTCGACATCGAAAGCGTGGGCGGAATTGTCGCCGACAAACTGGTTGAACGCGGATTGGTCCGTGAACCGCTCGATCTGTTCGAGCTCAAAGTCGATCCTCTCGCTGAACTAAATCTCGGAACTGATGAGGCGCCGCGTGTCTTCGGCGAGAAGAACGCGACCAAAGCGATCCAAGCAATCGATCGAGCGCGAACGTTTCCGCTTTCACGCTGGCTCTATGCGCTCGCCATTCCCGATGTCGGCAAGACCACCGCCACCGATCTCGCGCGCTTTCACGAAACGATCGATGCCGTCGCGAATTCCAAACTTCTTGGCGATGTCGTGGCTTATCACGAAAGCAAGGGCGACAAATCCCGCGGCGACGGGACAAAGGAAATTGCCGGCCGCCTTGTAAAATCTGGTTTCGCCGAACCGTCGAAAAACAAGGCGGACAAAAGCGGAATCGTAACGCAAGTCGGCCCGGTGGTGGCGCAAAGCGTCCTCGATTTCTTCAAGTCATCGAGCGGCAGGAAAACATTGCACCGAATGAAACAGCTCGGAATCGAGCCCAAGACCGAAAAAATCTCGGCAAAAAAAATGGCCGGACTGCCGTTCGCAGGGAAAACATTTGTGCTAACGGGCACATTACCGTCCATGACGCGCGAGGAAGCGTCGGAGAAAATCGAAGCCCTCGGCGGGCACGTCACCGGCAGCGTCAGCAAAAAGTCCGATTACGTTCTCGCCGGAAGCGAAGCCGGCAGCAAACTCGCCAAAGCAAAAGATCTCGGTGTGAAGATTATCGACGAGGCCGAGTTTAGGAAAATGTTGTGACCGCTGACCCCGTTGTTCCAGAAAGACAGATCAGTCGGCGTCGCTGGTGGATACACTTGGTCTTGATTGGCGGCTATTTCGCAGCCGCAATTCCATTTGCTCTGTGGCAACCGCGCCCCCCGGTCCTCTTCAGCAACACACGCGCTTTGCTGATGGCGAGCGCTCTTGAAATCATAATTTTCGCTATTGTATTCGCTATCGCCTGGCTCGCTTCCAGAGCTTCGGCGGACGACCTGCTTCTCAAGTGGCGTCAGGGTTGGTGGACGGTTTCGCTCGGAGTTGGTTACTCAATCGCTATGCGAATCGGAATGGCAATTGTCTTGGTGGTGATTATCGCAATTTTGATAGCTACAGGGGTGCTGGATCGACAATCTGTCGCAACATTTTCCACGAATAACCGAACGCCGGTCGAACGCTTGGTCAATATTTCGGCGATGCAACATGACCGAACTTACTTTTGGCTAACGCTTACCGTCGCAAGTTTTGGTGTTGCTGGTCTGCGTGAAGAGTTGTGGCGGTCTGGAACTCTTGCCGCAATGCGCAAACTATGGCCGAACAAATTTGGCGACCGCAATGGGCAAATTGCTGCGGTTGCATTGATTGCAATCGTATTTGGGTTCGCTCATCTATCCCTGGGCTTGGTCGCATCAGTGATGGCGGCGATTCTGGGACTCCTGTTAGGAATTATCATGGTAGTCCACGACTCGATCTGGCCCGCGGTCATCGCGCACGGAATGTTTGATGCAACGAGCTTTGCGTTACTTCCGGTCGCGCTGGAACATCTTCAGCGCGTCCACTAACTTACGGCGTCCGGTCCGGGACTGACTGCAGATTTAGTGGCATTGCGCGATTTAAAGTTGGTGGCGCCGCCAATCGTGTTTGGCTGCCAGGATGTAAATCGGCCTGAATTTGAAAGGTAATTTTCTCGTTGCCGCGCGCAACCGTGATTGGCACTGCGTCGCCGGCGGTCAGAAAGAATGAAGCTTCGAGAATGTCTTCCGGCTCATGCACTTTCGTGCGACCAATTTGAAGCACTACATCGCCGGGCTTAAGACCGGCTTCGGCGGCGGGCGTGCCTCTGATCACCTCAGTGGTTACAGCGCGCGAGCCGTCGACCGGCCCACTGGCTTCTTGAACGTTGGTTCCTATCCAACCATAACGCGGCTCACCGAACCGGACATAGTCGCTGCGGAGCTTTTCTGCTGCCTCAATCGGCAACGCGTAACAGGAATTGTTTTCGAAGCTGTAAAGTAGAATTCCGACGACCTCCCCTTTCAAATTCAAAAGCGGCGCGCCGCCCTCGCCGCGCTGCGGTGGCAGATTCACCCGCAGATGCCTTGTCGGGAAATAGCCGCCGAAACATTTGCGATCGAATCCCGCAATCATCCCGAAACTTGGCGTCTCCGCGAGATCTAAAGGATATCCAATAGTGATCACCGGAGTGGCGATCTCAAGCTGGGCCGAATCTCCAATCGGTAATGCCGGACTGGCCAAATCGGCCTTCAGCAACGCGATCCCGCTGCGCAGATCAGCCATCAGCTGACGGGCGGGATATTTTTTCCCCTTAAACTCGACTTGGATGTTTTCGGCTTCGCCGCCCACCGAATAGGCAGTGTAAAGGGTTCCTGTGGGATCGACGAAAAATCCCGTGCCGGAAAGATTTCCGTGCTGATCGGTTGCTTCGATTTTGACGACCGCTTTGGAACAGCGCTCGAAAACATCTTTGACCTCGTGACTAATAATAGTCGGTTCCGACGCGGCTTGGGCGAAAAGCGAAGTGGTTGCGCCGAAAAACGCGACTACGGCCAGCGAGGAAAATCCTGACGCCGGGCTAAAACTTGAAAGTCGTCTCATAACTCACTGGCACGCTGTCGAGCACGTAGCGCGGCGGCGTACCGGTTCGGTGAGTTTGGGCGCTTTCCGTCATATTGCGAAGCGACCGCGCGCTGAAAACCCGTGTGGAGACGGGTGATGCCAGCGTCCATTCGTCTTCCGTGCTGGCGGGGACGGCAAGAACCGGTCGATCCTTGACGGCGACCGTCGCCGGTTGAGGTGTTTGATAGATCCGCAAAGAAAGAATAGCAGCACAGATCAACACCGCCGTGACTGCGACTGGGGAGGAAGTGAGCGTGGAAAGGTTGAATTGAAACACGAAATCGCGCGTCCGATCGATGCAGATACGCCAAAGCGGCTGCCGCAAAAGTTCGTTGCGTTGGCGGCGATGAAATTCATGGAGGAAGTTGTCGAAGTAGCCCGGGGACGGTTGTTCGTAACGCTTCAATCGAAGCAATTTCGCGATTTCGTTGTCGTTAAATTCGTCCATTTGCGGGCTGATCAGGTGACCGGGTTCTTTCGAAATTCGTCCAGATAGTTTTGCAGTTGCCGATTGGCGTAAAAGAGACGGGATCGTACCGTGCCTTCGGAAACATTCAAGATCTTACTGATCTCTGCATGGGGCATCCCCTGGATGTGAAACATGGTAACCACGGCTCTGTGTTCATCAGACAATTTCATCATCGCCTCGTTCAACCTTTTTTGGAGCTCAGACAGGTCCGCTTCCCGGACCGGGCTGCTGGAGGCCGTGGCCTCGAGGAACTCCTTATCGTTCTGGATGCTGGCATCCACGTCGTCCAGGCTGAGCGAATACCGGCGGCCTCGCTTTTTGAGGAAGTTCAGGGTCATGTTGACTGCGATCGAATGGATCCAGGTGTAGAACGAAGATTTGCCCCGGAAACCGCGGATAGCCTTGTAAGCCTTTGCGAAAATGTCCTGCAAAAGGTCGTTCGTGTCCTCGTGATTGGAGGTCATGTTGTAGACCAGGCCGTAAAGTCGGGGCGTATATTTCACGACCAAATCGTCGAACGCACCGGCGTCGCCCTGTTGGGTGCGGGCAACCAGTCGCTGGTCTTCATCCTTGCGCGCTTCGTCCATCGCCTTCTTTTTAGACTTAACATCAGCATCCGACCCGGACGACAACAAATCGGTGAGACGTCGAGTAGGCGGCAAGGCGATCGCGGGATTCATCTTATTCAACGTGGTCGCGCCTTAGCGACGGTCGCGCAGGGACAACAGCCAAAGCAGGTTGCCGAGCGCGGCGATGAAGGCCGCGACATAGGTCAGCGCCGCGGCGTTGAGCACATTGTTGACCCCGGCCACTTCCTGGCCCGGTTGCACGATTCCCATTTGCTGCAAAATGATCTTGGCGCGGCGCGACGCATCGAATTCCACTGGTAGCGTGATCAACTGGAAGACAAGCAGGATGGCGTAGCAATAAATGCCGAGCGTGATCAAACCGCTGATGCGAAAAAATATTCCGCCGAAAATGACAAACGGAAGCATTTGCGACGCGATCATGGTCATGGGCACGATGGCCATGCGCGTTTTGAGCGGAGCGTAGGCTTTGGCGTGCTGAATGGCGTGCCCTGTTTCGTGCGCGGCAATTCCGAGCGCCGCTACGGACGGCGTATTGTAAACGTTGCTCGACAAGCAAAGCTTCTTGCTCGCCGGATCGTAATGATCACCAAGAAAACCATCGACTTGCACAACATCGACATCGTGAATTTGCGCCGCCTGCAAAATTTCCCGTGCGCACTCCGCGCCGGTAATATTCGAGGTCGCGCGCACTTTCCCCCATTTACTGAAGGCGCTGCTAACGCGGATCTGCGCCCAGATGCCGATAATCAAGGGCACACCGATATAAAGCAGCCAACTACTCCCGCCAAAGCCGATTGGATAGAACATTCCTGTGGTAATCTAGTTGCCTAAGTTAGACGCTCAACCGAGCCGAGCGTTCATTTCCCCACCTATTCCCCGGGTCATCCTAAGCGGAGCGAAGGATCTCCCACAAACCCTATTGATTACGCAGTTCAGCCTGTGTGATCCAGGCTTCGACTGTGAGATTCCTCACCAGGTTCGGAATGACGGCGCTTTTGCGTCGTCAGATTTCCAAGGGCTTGGGAAACCGCGATAAAATCTTCGAACCGGTTTTGGTCACGACCACGACGTCCTCGTGCCGAACACCCCCGAGGCCAGGATAATAAAGACCGGGTTCAACCGTGACTACTTGGCGCTCTTTCAAAACGACTTTTTGCAGCCGCGGATATTCATGGATCTCCAAGCCCAACCCGTGACCGGTGCCGTGGAAGAATCCGACGTTTACCCCCTTACGAATTTCGGTCGGATAACCGCGCTTCTCGAACAGCGCCTGGATCGCCCTGTGGATTTTCATTCCGTCCAGGCCATCTTTGATTTCGCGCAGCGCGAGTTCCTGGCCGTCCTTTACGGTTTGCCAAAGTTTGCGTTGCGCGTCGCTCGCGCGGCCACGCACAACTGTCCGCGTCATGTCGCCCCAATAGCCAGTCTTCGCGTCGCGCGGGAAAATATCGAGAATGATCAAAGAGTTCGCATAAAGCGGACCGGACCCGCGCTCATGTGGATCGCATGCCTGGTCTCCGCCGGCAACGATGGTATTGGTTGGCGTTCCGCCCGCTCGCAACATCGCCGTGTCGATTTCGGCTCTTAGTAGTTCCGAAGTCAACGGCTTGCCGGACCACATCAATTTTTTCCCTTTCGGCTTCGATGCCTTCAAAACCTCCATCGCGCGCTTCAGCCCGGTCTCGGTGATTCGCAAAGCGCGGCCGATCAATTTCAGCTCTTCGTCAGTCTTAGCTTCGCGTTCCGGCCAGAAGAGCCCATTGGTGGTGGAAAGATCGATGTTGTCTTTCGCCAGTTCGCGCGCATACCCGAGCGCGAAACTTGCCGGCACCGTCGCGCTTTTCACTGCGCGTTTGCGCAAAAAATGAGCGACCACTTTCTCGAACGGTGGCGGCTGTCTCGAACTGCCCTGCACTTCGCGCTCGAGCTGATTGAATGAAACGAATTCGTCTACCTTGGCCGTCCGTTTTCCGCGACCCATCTCCAGATCGCTCAAGACGATCGTGCGTTTGCCGTTTTGTTGGAGAAAAATGAACGGATCGCCCGCCCAGAACTTGGTGGCGTAAAGCATGTCCGCATCGATGTCGCTCGGCGCGACCATAAGTTTCGTTTCGCCGTTGGTTTCGTTTTTCATGTTGTTCGTCGAACTTCGAGCTGTCGTTTGAGAATCCAGTATAACAAGCCAAGCAGACCAAGGGTTGATCCAATCAGCACGAGGGTATTGAACATGAAAACGCTGACCTTTGCGCCGAGATAACGTTTTTCCGCGCCGAAGAAAACGTTCGGTCGGGTCCCGCGGCGATAATCGCTTTGTTCCATCTCGGCGTTCGAAATCAAATCGGAGACTTTTTGGTTTACGTAGATCTGCTCGGCGGTGACCTCTCCCTTCGCTTCCTTGAAATCTTTGGGATCGAAGGTTTTCTTTCGGTTCAAAACCAGATCGATTCTTTTGAGATAGCGATCGAGCTCGTCCGCCGATTTTGCTTCGAGGCCAGACAAAACCGCGAGAACCTCCTTTAGTTCGTCCAGCCGTTTTCCATCCGCGAGGTCGGACGAATGTTTCGCGACGATCAAGTCTATTTCGCGTTGGGAACGGTCCTGGCGGGACGTCAGCGGGTTTAGCTTGGCCTGCGCCACAACCATTTCTTCGTAGGACCAACGCATGGGAATGAACTGGCACACGAACGGCACCTGCAATTTGCTGTCCATCTTTTTGCCGCGGTCCTTGCTTGGATGCTCCTGGAACCAGCGAGTCAGCGAATAAACCAGGCTGAGGTTTCGGTTCATGTCCTCATATTTAATAAGAGCGCCGCTCATCAGAATCTGTGGAATGAGCACCAGCGGCACGATGTTGGCCGCGGTCTTGGCGTCTGACACCAGCGAGGAAACGAGCAGACCGAGGGCAAGGCTGCCCACCGACGTCATGAACATGAGCCCGAGGTGCAACCAGAACATGCCGCGGATCTCAAGAGTGTAGTTGCCAATCAATACGAACAGCACGCATTGGATCAGAGCGAACACCGACAAGGACGACATCTTTGCGAAAATGTAATACGGCAGGCGCACATCGAGATTCCGCTCGCGCTGCAACACCGGCCGGTCGCGAATAATGTCGTCCGCGCTGTTGGTCAGGGAGAGAAACATCGTGACGAGCAATCCAAGAAACAGATAGGTCGGAATGTGAAACGCCGACGCGAAATCATATTTCCCGCTTTCGGAATAGCGCAGCAACGTACCGATCATCAGCGCCAGCACGGGCGCAGCGCATGTGGTAATCCAAATATTCGCGCGGTTGCGCAATTTGCTGATGAACGAGCGGCGTAAGAGCGCACGGAATTGGGTCCACTCGTCGTGCCAGCGAATCGGGGTCCGTTTCCGTTTTTGGGTGACGGTCGACGGCAACGGCGGCGCTTGTTCGCGGCGCAGCGAAACTTGTTTGACATCCTGGATCAACCGGAACGCCTCATATTTGTCTCGCCAGAATTCCGGCGAGTAGCGCCGCGCCGCCACCAGTTGGCCGCGGCTGTTCTCCTCATAAATAATATCGCCGCTCAAATCGCGCAGCGGGGTCTCGAGGACGTCGAAAATAAATTCCGGTCGCGTAGTACCGCATGAAGGACATGCCCCGAGCTCCGCGCCGAACTGATGTTGATGTTCCGCCTCGGCAAAATAACGGAGCATCTCGCTTGGCGTTCCGAAAAACACCAGCCGCCCGCCTTTGTCGAGCAGCACGGCTTTGTGAAACATTTGAAACAACTTCGAGCTTGGCTGGTGAATCGTGACGATGATGATCTTGTTGTGCGCCATCGATCGGATGATCTCGATGACATGCTCGGAATCTTTCGACGACAATCCCGACGTCGGTTCGTCGAACAGATAAACGTCCGACATCCCGATCATATCGAGACCGATGTTCAGCCGTTTGCGCTCGCCGCCGCTTAACGTCTTCTTCGCAGCCGCGCCGACCACGGCATCGCGGCGTTCTCCCAATCCGAGCTCAACGAGTTTTGCTTCGAGGCGTCGAACTCGATCCCTCCGCGACAAATGCGGCGAACGAATCGCCGCCGCGAATTGCAAATTTTCACCGATCGTCAGGTGCTCGTCGAACGCGTCTTCCTGCGGAATGTAGCTGATGTACTTCTTGAGCTCGTCGAGGTTGGGATAAAGCGAATGGCCATTTAGATAAACGTTGCCGCTGCTCGGTTGAAGTTGCCCGGCCAGAGCACGCAGCAGTGTGCTCTTGCCGCAACCACTCGCGCCCATCACGCAGACCAGCTCGCCGCGTGTCAGCGCCAACGAAATGCCGTCTAGTCCGGTGTCGCCACTGCTGAAATGATGCGTCACTTCGCTCACTTCAAGCGTCCGAATGATGTTGCGCTCTTCCTCGAGGATGCGTTCCGAAAAATTGCAGCGCAAGAATTGTCCGATGTCTATCCGGATGGTGTCACCGTCCTTCAACGGATATGTCGATCGAACGGACGCGTCGCCGACCATGATCGGCCGGTCCGCTTCGATTACTTCTAACTGCCCGACGCGTTGGTCGTAGTCGCAGAAAATCTTCAGCAATACGTCGCCCGCCGTTCCAGGCGAAAGTAGAATATCGTCAGCTTGAAGTTTGCTCGGATCGTTCGAAACCAAGTATTCCGATTTGGACGCTTTGAGTTGGAACCGTCCGCCGAGTGCGCGAGCGCGACGCCGCAGGTCGGTCAAATCCATCTCGCTATTGTTGTGGAAAATAATTCTATCCTCGAGTGATGCTTCCACCTGCGCGCCGGCTTTGAGTTTCACGCCATTGAGAACAGCATCGACATCGCGCAGCGCCTTCACCCGCACTTTCAATCCGAACGCGATCTCGAGCGCGCTTTCCCGTGTCCGCGCACGCTCGAGCGCAACTTCGTCGACGTCTTTGTTTACCCGTACGTAGATTTGCGGGACTGAAACGTTTTTCTTCGCGTTAAAGTACTGGGCCAGCTCCTGATAGCTTAGCACCGTGTCGCCCACCAGAATCCGTTGACCGGGATAAATTCGGCAGAATCCGCCGCGCACCAACGGCCGGCCCCGCACCGAAACGTTCTGGGCACTGTAATTCTTCAGTAGAATCAGTTCGTGGTAACGAAAAGCCATCAACCGATCGGCATCGGTCAGGCTTTTCATTTTCACGTCAGCTTTGACGCTGTTGGCGAACGAAAGCGATTCCAACGGCGACGCGCCACGTTGATAAATAGACGGATCTGCGTCCTCGGACGCATTGAGTTGATAAACGATGTCAATCGCTTGCGCGGCCATACCGAGCAGCGACATGAACGAATAAAATGCGACGACCTGTTCCTGTTTTAGTCCGGCCTGCGAAATCAGATCGTAAAGTTGGACGCCGAGCATAATTTTGCGCTCGGTGCTGAGTTCCGTGCTCAGCTTTTGCGCCATCGCCGCCAAGTCCTGCTGTTCGTAAAGCGCTTGCCGGAAAAGTTGGCGCAGTTCGGAGTAAACCGCCTCGGGATAATCGTAACGCAAAAACCCGAGACTCGAGTCGATTTCCTCCTCGAGGAGAACGCCATCCGCTTTGGAAAAACTCGCCAGCACCTGGATCAGCAACGGCAATAGATTCGGGCCTTCCGAGACACTTCGCGGTTTGCGCAAGGCGCGGCGCATCAGCCGCCGGCCCTGGCGACGCACACGATACGCGAGTGGCGTCACCTTTTGGACCGCGCGGTCGAGCTTTTCCGCGACCGTTGAAACCAATTGAGTCATTT
>Ga0073928_10011882_pt1 | contig 10084 bp, 5 predicted proteins | sample PaiPotPPA55metaG_FD_76969 | JGI IMG/M metagenome (GOLD analysis project Ga0073928, IMG submission 76969) | Iron sulfur acid spring bacterial and archeal communities from Banff, Canada, to study Microbial Dark Matter (Phase II) - Paint Pots PPA... ... | reverse complement strand
GATATCTCGAGTAACTCCTTCTTCCCTTTCTTTTCCAGGGTGGCGTCTAACTCGTAGCTGATGTCGAAGTGATCTTCCATGGCGCCCTTGCCGCGCCCGGTGATGAAGATGATGTGCTCGATGCCGGAGGCGATGGCTTCTTCAACGCCATACTGAATGATGGGCTTGTCCACCAATGGCAACATCTCTTTGGGAATGACCTTGGTGGCGGGGAGAAAGCGGGTGCCAAGTCCACCCGCAGGGAAGACTGCTGTACGTACCTGTTTACTCATGCAACTACATTCCTTCCTGTTTCCCTTTCGCATGGAAAGGTGTTTGGATTGCGACGAGGGGGGAACTCTCGTAACCACTGCAACAGTAGGTCAAGCGAATTGTACTTTACGCGTCCTCGTGGTTGGATGCCCCGATTGGGCCATTTCGCAACGATTTCCTTAGAGCGTTGGCGAGTTGTCGCCGAGCATAGCCTGGCGCACGATCTTGATGGGTGGAAAGCCCTGGCTGAGGAAAGCGTCATGAAATTTCTGCAGGGAGAAGTCGGCGCCCTGCTTCTTACGCATGTCTTCGCGCAGCTTCAGGATTTCGAGCTTACCCAGCGTGTAGTAGAGATAGGTTGCGTCGGAGGTGCCGCGCTTGGTTTCGACGATGCCGGTCTCATGCGACTGATAGCCTTCCTGCTCGAAGAACTGGACGGCTTGGTCATAGCTCATCTGGCCAGTGTGCATCTTGATGCCGACGACGAAGCGTGAGTCACGCAACAGCGCATCCTGCAGTTGGCCGAGGCGGAGAAACTTTGATTCGCGCTCCGTTTTTGCACCGGCGCCAGGCTGTCCGTAGCCTTCGTCGAGCATCATCTGTTCACAGTAGTGGGCCCAACCCTCGGCGTTCGATGCAGCGCCGAGAATCTTGCGAACCCGGGTGGGTGCGCTGGGCGTCCATAGGAACTGCACGTAGTGGCCGGGGTAGGCTTCGTGCACAGCCGTGCTGATGACGGTGCCGACGTTGAAGGCGTGCATGAATCCTTCGACTTCTGCGGGCGTCATCGTCTTTTCAGGCAGCGTCACGTTGAAGTAGGCCTCGGTGGCATGCTTTTCGAAGGGCCCCGGCGTATCCATGGATGCGAAGGTGGTGGCACGCATAAAGGGCGGAGTTTCTTCGAGGATGGGCCGCACATCGGAAGGGATGGTGACGATGTGGTGTTTCTGAATGAAGTCGATCAGGCCATTGAAGGTGTCGCGGAAACTCTGCAGCAGTTGATCGGGAGCAGGGTGGTTCTGGCCCAGCTCTTCGAGAACCGCGCGAGGATCCTTGCTGGGCTCCAACTCGTGGGCGATGCGATTGAATTCAGTCTTGTTCTTGTTGAGGTCGGCATAGGCAATCTTCAGAAGAGCATCAAGCGGAGTGTCAACCATCTCGTCATAGGCAAGCTTCTTTGAGAAGGTGTCGGGGCCGATACGGAAGTCGCCCTTGGAACGCGGGAGGAGGTCGGACTTAAGCCATGCCTGGTAATCGTTCAGCGCGGTGATGACGGCCGCGTTGGTGGATTTGAACTCGGAGTTGAGGGTTGCGTCTTTGGCATCGACAAAGGCAAGAGGGACGTCGTGCTCAAAGAAGCTGATGATGCCGGGCAGTTGTTCGATGGCGATTTCGGTGTAGATCCTGGGCGGATTGACAAGGTTCTTACGGGCGTCCGCGAAGGTCTGAGGCATGAGCTTTTCACGCGCGATGAGCGATCGCAGGCGTTCGTCGGGAGACGCGAATTTGCGCTCCATGAGCGAGAAGGCGGCGTTGGAGATGGAGCCCGAGTACGTGTCGGGATTCTTTTCCCAGGGACGGATGACTTCGAGCGTCAGCAGGTTGGAACGAATGCTGCCGAGGACCAGCTCGCGGTCAGCGTGCTCGGTCTGATCGAGGCTGGCCGCGGGGATGGCTGCCATTCTTACCACGAAGGCATGAAGGTCGGCGATCTGCTCGTCGATCGTTTCACGGGAGTAATTCTCGAGCCTTGTGTCGTACTCGTGATAGCCGGCCAAGGTGCCCGACGTGGGCGAATAAGGGAAGTACACCTTGTCGAGGTAGTCGTTGGCGGCGGACTCGAATTGCTGCTGTGCGCTGGGCTTATCGGCCATGGCGGACACCGGATAAAGAATGGATACAGCAAGAATACAAAGGGCGGCGGCTATTTTCATTGGGCTCTCTTTAGCGGAATGGGTCGGAATGGGTCAGGCGGGGACGGCTTCCAACTGAATGGCTTCAAGCAAGGTGCGAGCTTCGGCCATGACGCTCATGGGATCGGCTGCAGTGAGGGGATACTTGAGAATTCCTTGCGGAGTGAATTGTGCGCCTTTGCGCGCATTCTTCGCAACAATGCGCATAAGACGACCGGGATCGACAAGGGCTTTCTCCGTGAAACGCAGATGCAGCAAGTTGCGCTTGCGATCGAGTTGAGCAACGCCGATCTGTTCGCAGGCAATGCGCAGACGGGCGGCCTCGAGGAGATGAATGGTGTGGTCAGGGATGGGGCCGTAACGGTCTTCAAGTTCGGCGCGGACGTCTTTCAGTGCTTCGTCATTGGCAGCGCCAGCGATCTTCTTGTAGAGGCGGAGACGCTGATTTTCTTCGGGAACGTAATTCTCTTCGATGCGCAGGGCGATACCGAGATTGAGCTGCGTGGCAGCGCGCTCCTCTTCGCCTTCCCCTTTCAATTCGCGCACAGCTTGCTCGAGCATGCTGGTGTAGAGCTCAAAGCCGACGGCCTCAATGTGGCCGCTTTGCTGGCCGCCGAGCATGTTGCCGGCGCCGCGTAGTTCGAGGTCAAGAGCGGCGATCTTGAAGCCTGCGCCAAGGTCGCTGAATTCCTTGAGAGCAGCGAGACGACGGCGGGCGATGTCGGTGAGTTCCTGCTCGGGCGGGATGAGCAGATAGGCGTAGGCGCGGCGATTGGAGCGGCCCACGCGGCCTCGGAGCTGGTAGAGCTCGCTGAGGCCGTGACGATCGGCGCGGTTGATGAGGATGGTGTTGGCGAGCGAGATGTCGAGGCCGTTCTCGATGATAGAGGTGGCGACGAGAACGTCGTATTCATGATGGACGAAGGCCAGCATTACCTTTTCGAGTTCGCCTTCGCTCATCTGGCCGTGGCCCACGGTGACGCGCGCAGCGGGCACGAGCTCGTGGATCTTGGCGGCGATTTCATAGATACTCTCCACACGATTGTGGACGAAGTAGACCTGGCCACCGCGCTCCATTTCGAGTTCGATGGCCGAGCGCACCAGCTTTTCGTCGAACTTGGCAACGACGGTTTGGATGGCCATGCGGTCTTTGGGAGGCGTCTCGATGACGCTCATGTCACGCAGACCGATGAGGGACATGTGCAGGGTACGCGGGATGGGCGTGGCGCTCATCGCCAGCACATCGATAGACCGGCGCATCTGCTTGAGTCGTTCCTTGTGCTTGACGCCAAAGCGCTGTTCTTCGTCGACGACGAGCAGACCGAGGTCCTGGAACTTGATGTCCTGGGAGAGCAGGCGGTGGGTGCCGATGAGGATATCGACCTTGCCGTGCTCGGTGCGTTCGAGGATGATCTTCTGCTCCTTGACGGTGCGGAAGCGGGAGATCATTTCGACGTTGATGGGGAACTGCGCGAATCGTTTCTTGAAGGTTTCATAGTGTTGAAAGGCAAGGATGGTGGTGGGGGTAAGGACTGCGACCTGTCTGCCATCCTGCACGGCTTTAAAAGCGGCGCGCATGGCCACTTCGGTCTTGCCGTAGCCGACGTCGCCGCAGAGCAGGCGATCCATGGGTCTCTCCGATTCCATGTCGCGTTTGATGTCAGCAACGGCGTTGAGCTGGTCGTCGGTCTCGGTGTAGTCGAAAGCCTCTTCAAACTCAAGCTGAAACTCGTTATCGACGTTGAAGGCGTGACCCTTGGCCGCCTGTCGTTCGGCGTAGAGCTTGAGCAGCTCGTCAGCCATGTCGGCCATGGCCTTCTTGACCCGGGCGCGAGTCTTGGTCCACTGCTGCGAACCAAGCTTATTCAGGACCGGCGTCGGACCTGCATCGGTTGACCGGTATTTCTGAATGAGATCGAGCCTGGTGAGGGGGACGTAAAGGCGCGCCTGCTCGGCGAACTCAAGGACCATGAACTCGACGGTGAGTCCGTCCTGTTCGATCTCCTTGAGGCCCATATAGCGGGCGATGCCATGCTCGACGTGTACGACGTAGTCGCCGATGGCAAGATCGCGGAAGTCGGAGACGAAGGCAGCGGTCTTCGACTTGCGCGGCTCAAGTCGGGCGGTGACGTCGGCTTCATCCGAGAGATCGTTCGCTCCGAAGAGGATGGAATTCCGCTCCGGGCAGCTGACACCGGAGGCAATCTGGGCACGGACAATGACGGGGACGCGCATGTCGCCGGCAAGATGGCTGGTTTCGTCGTAGAGGTTTTCACTGCCGGCATGCTGGGTGCGACTGCCCAGGCGATAAGGGACTTGATATTCGCGGAGGACGGTGGCCAGGCGCTCCACTTCGGGCTGGTTGGGAGCGGCGAGAAGGATGCGCTGCTCCTGGGTGACGAGGTTCTTGATCTGTTCAATGAAGGCGGGGATGGAGCCATGAAAACGCAGGGTGGGACGGGTTGCGAATTCGATTTCGCCGAGGGTGTTGTCGTCGTCGAGGATGTCGACGGCGCCGAGCTGATCGAGATCGAGGCCGGGGTGAGAGCTGAGCATGGCCTGAAGTATTTCGGGGCGGAGGTAGATGTCTTCGGGGCGGATGAGGGAGCCAATGCCGGAGCGGTCGTGACGCTGCTCGACCTTGTTCCACCAGCGATCGATTTGGTTGCGGACCATGGCGGGCTCTTCGACAAAGAGAGAGCAACGGGGCAGGAGCTTGAGCAGATGGGTATCGGCGCCGGCGACAGCAGCGAAGAACTCCCAACCGGGGAAAATCGTCACGCCTTGCGCGGTGGCAAAATCAGCGAAGGAGTTGTCTTCGGCATCTTCTTCGGAATCGGCATCCTGAATACGCTGGCGGCTGAGGCGGGCGTGGACGGCGGCGAGAAGCTTTTCGGTGGCCGGAATCTCGGCGAGCGGAAGCAGGAGAGCTTCGTCAAGCGGCGACTGGGAGCGCTGGGTTTCGGGGTCGAATTTGCGGATGGATTCGATTTCGTCGCCAAAGAATTCGACGCGAATGGGACGATCGGCTTCAGCCGAGTAGACATCGAGGATGCCGCCGCGGCGGGTGAATTGGCCGGGCATTTCGACGAGATCAACCTGCGCATAACCCACGCTGATGAGGTGCTCGATGAGCATGGTGACGTCGACTTCTTCGCCCACTTCGAGGGTGAGGGCGAGGCCGGTGTAGTAGCTGCGCGGGAAGAGGCGCAGAGCGACAGCTTCGACCGGGGCGATGAGGATGGAGGCGGCACCGGTGACGAATTTCCAAAGGACTGCGGCGCGCTGTTCCTGGATGTCGGGGTGCGGGGAGAGGTTCTCGAAGGGCAGCACGTCGTGCGCAGGGAGGCGGAGGACACGCTTTGGGTCGACGGCGCCGGTGAGTTCGCAGCCGGCGCGGAGAGAAAGCAGGAGGGCTTCCGCGGCCTTGTTGTCGGGGACGACGACGATCACCGGCTCTTTGGCGGCGCGCGCGAAGAGAGAGATGTAGAGGGCGCGTGCGGTTGAAGTCAGTCCAGAGACACGTCTGCGCCCCGTAGCAAGGCCCAGGTGCCTGCGTACGCGATCAAAGGCGGTGGATTGCTCCAGCTCCGCGAAGATTTCGCGGACAAACGGGAGGATCATTTGATCCTCAGTTTACCAGTGTTTTCGCGTCGTTTGGATGACAGGCAGGTGAATGGCTCTCGCAGGCGGTCGACGGGACCAGCCGGATGTCTTAGAGTGGAGGGTTGTTGTGCAGTTTTTGCGCGGCATGGGGAGGCTGTTGATGAAAGCGCTGGTGAAGAGCAAGGCGGAAAGAGGACTTTGGCTGGAGGATATTCCGGAGCCGGAAATTGGCATCAATGACGTGCTGATCCGGGTGCGCAAAGCGGGGATCTGCGGGACCGACGTGCATATTTACCAGTGGGACGAGTGGGCGCAGAAAACCATCCAGGTGCCAATGGCCATCGGGCACGAATTTGTGGGCGAAGTGGTCGAGGTCGGGTCGAACGTGAACGACTTCTACCCGGGCGACATTGTAAGCGGCGAGGGTCACGTAGTGTGTGGGCGCTGCCGCAACTGCATGGCGGGTCGACGGCATCTTTGCGCGAACACGCAGGGAGTTGGCGTCAATCGGCCGGGGGCGTTTGCGGAGTATATTGCGCTGCCGATGACCAATATCTGGCGACATCACCCCGGCGTCAATGAAGAAGTTGCGGCGATCTTCGATCCATTTGGAAATGCGGTGCATACGGCGCTTTCTTTCCCGGTGCTGGGCGAAGATGTGCTGATTACTGGCGCGGGACCGATCGGGATCATGGCCATTCCCGTAGTGCGACATGCGGGCGCCCGGCACGTGGTGGTGACGGACATGAATCCCTTTCGGCTGGAGTTGGCGCGGACGATGGGCGCGACGCTGGCTGTCAATCCGGCGGAGACTTCTTTGCAGGAAGTGCAGACGCAGTTGAGCATGGCGGAAGGGTTTGATGTGGGGCTGGAAATGTCGGGGAATCCGCTGGCGTTGAAAGACATGATCGCGAATATGAGCCATGGAGGGAAAATTGCGATTCTGGGTATTCCTGCCAGGGAGATGCCGATGGATTGGCGACAGGTGATTTTCAACATGATCACCATCAAGGGCATCTATGGCCGCGAGATGTATGACACCTGGTACAAAATGTCGGTGATGATCGAGTCGGGTCTGGATATTTCGCCGGTGATTACGCACCGCTTCTCGTTCAATGACTTTCAACAGGGATTTGACGCGATGATTTCGGGGCAGACCGGCAAGGTCGTTCTGGACCTGACGACAATTCGTGAAACGGGCATTCGTTAGGAGATTGCATGTACGGGACCTTTGAAGCGCATCTGCATAGGAGACTCGAAGAGATTGAGAACGCCGGGCTGACCAAGCGCGAGCGGGTGATTTCGAGCGCACAACAGGCGGAGATCACGGTGGCCGATGGCACACCGGTGCTGAACCTATGCGCAAATAACTACCTGGGGCTGGCGAACGATCCTTCGATTGTGGCCGCGGCGCGGGATGCGCTGGAGAATTGGGGCTACGGGCTCGCGAGCGTGCGGTTTATCTGCGGGACGCAGGCGATTCACAAGCAGTTGGAAGAGGCGCTGACCGAATTTCTTGGCATGGATGACACCATCCTGTACGGGTCTTGTTTCGACGCCAACGGCGGCCTGTTTGAAACGCTGCTGGATGGGGAAGATGCGGTGATTTCCGATGAGCTGAACCATGCCAGCATCATCGATGGCATCCGGTTGTGCAAGGCGACCAAATATCGCTACAAGAATGGCGACATGGCAGACCTGGAAGCGAAGTTGAAAGAGGCCAGCGGGGCGCGACACCGGTTGATTGCCACCGATGGAGTGTTTTCTATGGATGGGTATTTCGCGAAGCTGCCCGAGATCTGCGACCTGGCGGAGAAATACAACGCGCTGGTGATGGTGGATGATTCGCACGCGGTGGGGTTTGTAGGCGAGAAGGGTCATGGGACGCCGGAGTTCTGCGGGGTCGAGGGACGTATCGACATTCTCACTGGCACGCTCGGCAAGGCGCTGGGCGGGGCGAGCGGCGGATACACCAGCGGGCGCAAGGAGATCATCCAGCTGCTACGGCAGCGGTCGCGGCCTTACTTGTTCTCGAACTCGGTGGCGCCACCGATCGTGGCCGCTTCGCTGAAGGTGCTGGAGCTGGTGGGCGGCTCGGATGATCTGCGCGAGCACCTGCGGTCGAACACCGAGTACTTCCGCGCAGCGATGACCAAGGCCGGGTTCACGCTGCTGCCCGGGGAGCATCCGATTGTGCCGGTGATGTTCGGGGACGCGGTGGTGGCGGCGAAGATGGCCGAGCTGCTCTTGGCTCAGGGCGTGTACGTGGTGGCGTTCTCGTACCCGGTGGTGCCGATGGGGAAGGCGAGGATTCGGACGCAGATTTCGGCGGCGCATTCGCGGAAAGAGCTGGAGTTCGCGGTGGGTGCGTTTGTGAAGGCGCGGGAAGAGATGGAACGAGGTCAAGCAAAAGCAGATCCTCCGTTACGCGAAGGATGACAAACAAAAAAGCAAAGGCATATGCAGGTCTGTCACTTCCCCAAGGCTTTGCAGAAGGCGTAGAAGAAACCGAGCGACTTGACGTAGGAGTCGACGGGGAGGCGCTCGTCCTGTCCGTGGGCGCGGTCGTCGTCGCGTTCGAGAGCGATGGCGGAGAAGCCGTAGCTGGGGATGCCGACCTGGGCGAAGTAGATGCTGTCGGAGGCGCCGTTTTCCATGACCGGCGTGACTGGGGTGCCGGGCCAGATCTGGGCAACCAAGGAAGTAAGAGGCTCGAACACCTCGGGTAGTGGAGGGGGTGGGACGATGGCCTTGCGGTCAGGCGCGGTGTCGGAGGCTTCGCCAGCGTCCGAAACATACTTCACAGTCAATTTCGGGTTACCCAACAGGTCGGCAAGCTGGTGGCGGATCTCTTCCGGGGAATGTCCTGGAAAGATGCGGCAGTTCACGTTGGCCTGCGCGGTCTGGGCGAGGGCATTGTTGGCGTGGCCGGCGAGCAGGCGCGTGGCGACGCAGGTGGTTCGGAAGTTGGAGTTGAAGCTGGGTTCTGCGGAGAGGCGCGCGACAGCGGCGGCATCAGGCGGCGTGGCCAGGATGGCGCGAATGTCGGAGGCGGTATGGCCTTTTTCCTGCTTGGAAAGGGCTTCAAAATAGGCGCGGGTCACGCCGTTCAGCTCAAAGGGAAAGCTGTACGCAGCGAGTTTGTTGAGCGCCGTGGTCAAGTCGTAGATGGCATTGTCAGGGCGAGGACGTGAACTGTGGCCGCCCGGATTGGTAGCAGTGATCTGGTAATCGGCGTAGACCTTCTCGGTGGCTTCGACGTCGGCGACAACGGCCTTGCCGTGTTCCAGCTCAATGCCGCCGGAGTCGGGGTTGATGACAAATGCGGCGTCGACCAGGTCGCGGTGATGCTGGACGAGCCAGTCGGCGCCGTTGAACTTGCCGCCTTCTTCATCGGCGGTGAGGGCGAGGACCAGGTCGCGAACGGGTTTGTAGCCTTCCTTGTGGAGGCGAAGGAAGGTGGCCACCAGGGCGGCGTCGGAGTCTTTCATGTCCTGGGTGCCGCGGCCGTAGTAGTAGCCGCCTTTCTCGACGAACTCAAAGGGATTGGTATGCCAGTCCTTGGGCAGGGCTTCGACGACGTCAATGTGGCCGAGGAAGAGGACGGGCTTGGCGTTGGCGGTGCCCTTGATGCGAACTACCAGATTTTGCTTGCGCGGGTCGGGGCCGAGAAGGTGGATTTCGCTGGCTGGGAAGCCGGCGTCCTGGAAACGCTTCTGCATGGCGACGGCGGCGGTGGTCACGTTGCCGAGGGGCGTATCGGTGGTGTTGATTTCGATGAGCTGCTTGAAGATGGCGATGGCTTCGGCGCGGTCGGCGGCAGATGTCGGGGTGATGACGGGAGCGGCGGTCTGGCTGAAAGCGGGCAGGGCAGCGACAACGAGGGTGACGGCGCCGAAAAGACGGAAGGCAAATTTCTGCATAGGCCCGATTGTACGGGCCGGGATGGGCGAGGTGATTTGTTTTCAAGTCGAATGCATTGAGTAAATTGATTTATTCAAGGGATTCTTGTCACAGAAGACAAGTTGCATGGAGCCTGCTTGAAGGCCTATTGTGTCTGCGGGTTTCTAAAGGAGTTTTTGATGCGCCTCAAGTTGACTACGCCGATTGCCATGCTTCTTGGCACGTCGCTCTCTCTCTCGATGGGATTCGCCCAATCGCGGCCGAAGATCACCGGCATCTCGCACCTAGCCGTGTATGCGTCGGACATGCAGGCCACCGATCACTACTACACGGCGAGCATTGGCGCGACCAAGATGCCGGATCCGGAGAACCCAAAGGGCGCGCGGTACATGGTGAATGCGACGCAGTTT
>Ga0073928_10011881_pt1 | contig 10084 bp, 10 predicted proteins | sample PaiPotPPA55metaG_FD_76969 | JGI IMG/M metagenome (GOLD analysis project Ga0073928, IMG submission 76969) | Iron sulfur acid spring bacterial and archeal communities from Banff, Canada, to study Microbial Dark Matter (Phase II) - Paint Pots PPA... ... | reverse complement strand
GTCGTCGGGGTCGTGCAGTTTCGAGACGGCAAGCTTGCGAGCGAGCATATCTACTGGGATCAAGCTTCGGTACTGGTGCAGATTGGCAAGCTGGACCCAGCCGATCTCCCAATCGCCGGTGTCGAGATCGCGCGCAAGGTTCAGGACAAGACGCTACCGAGTAACCGCTTGATGGCGCGCGAGTGGCAGAGCAGCGAGGGCAAGCCGATCTAGCGTTCCGCCTCCGCTGTCCCCGGCAACTTTCGCCGTGGGCGTGGGGTTGCACCGAAAATCGACAAGGCCGCGCCAGCAAAGAGATTCCGCGTGTCGAGTCTTCTCCTGTTTTGAACCACGCCTCAGACGCGGTGCAGCCGGTGGCTGAAACCACCAGAGGACTCACAATGATTGCTCGTACACCGGATCAAGAGTTGAGTTGCTGGCTCGCGACATTCGACGCTGCTATGTCACGCTGCGATGTCGACGCAGCCATGAACCTGTTCCTGACTGATGCATTTTGGCGTGATCTCGTCGCCTTCACCTGGAAAGTGCACACCTTCGAAGGTCACGATGCGATCCGCGATATGCTTGGCGTTTGTCTCGCTCGCACCGCACCCATCTTGTGGCAGGCGGCAGGGCCTGCCCGGCTGGATCGAGATATCGTCGAGGCAACGGCAACATTTGAGACCGCAACGGCGCGCTGTAGTGCCGTCATCCGCCTCAAACAGGGGAAATGCTGGACCCTGTTCACCTTCATGAGGGAGCTGAAAGGACTCGAGGAAACCTCTGGCGCGCGACGCCCGCATGGTGCTCCCCCTTGTTACCAGCCCGGACGGAAAACGTGGCGACGTCAGCGGGAGCAAGACGCACGGGAACTCGGCGTCACGCGCCAGCCCTATTGCGTAATCGTGGGTGCCGGTCACCGTGGATTATCACTCGCGGCGCGACTCAAGCAGCTCGACCTTTCGACGCTGATCATCGATCAGCGCGAGCGACCCTCTGACACTTGGCGTGACCGCCACGAGACCCTGTCTCTGCATTCGCCCTCTTGGCTCGACGACTACAGGACATTGATAGATATTGATGTCTGGACAGATACCGAATGCCTGATCGCCAAATTCAATGAGACGAGCGACGAATGGATGCCGAAGGTTGTACGCAACGGTGGCACGGTCGAGTTCAATCCAAAGCAACTTGTATTCGCAATCGGGCTCTTTGGCGCGCCAAAAGCCCCGGACATCCCAGGTATGCGAAGATTCAAGGGAGAGCAGCGCCATGCGAGCAGCCCTCGCGGCAACGGCAATTACAACGGAGGCCGCTGCGTCGTGATCGGTTCCGGCAGCTCGGCACACGATATCAGTGCTGAGTTCTGGGAGGCTGGTGCTGACGTCACTATGATCCAGCGTAGCCCAACGATTGTAATGCGGCACGACTCGCTGGTTGCTTCTCTTGCGAGCCTGCACGGCGATGAAGCACGGGCGCGAGGTGTGACGCCAGAGACGGCGGACTTGTTGTTTGCCTCGGTTCCGTTGCGTGTTCTGTTGCAAACGCAACAGCAACTCGTGGCGGATATCAACCGTTATATGAACGGCTACGGAAGGCAAGCTTCCAGTTCACTCTTTGTGAGGACGACGCTGGTATCTGGTCGCAGCTACTGCGCAATCCTGCCGGCTATTACATTGACGTCGGTGCCTCTGAGTTGATTGCGGATGGCAGCATCAAACTAAGGAGCGGCGTCCGCGCGGAGGCGTTAGGCGAGCACACAGTGTTGTTGAGCGACGGCAGCAGCGAACTTCCGGCCGATGTCGTCGTCTATGCGACAGGCTATGATCGCGCTCCAGCCGCGAAGGTATCTGATGGTTTCAAACCTGCTGGGCTCGCGCAGCCGAACTCACCTCGTCAATTCCAATCAAAATGGGAGCCATCATGGCAGTTAAATCCATTGTTGCCGTGCTCTGTATCGCGCTTGCCTCCCCAGCCGAGGCTTCTGCGCAAACACAGGCACCTCTCGCTGGCACCTCTGACGTCTCTGACGAGGGCTTGGTCAAGAGCCTTCCTGGCTTCATCAGCAGCTTCGCGACTGTCAACGGCATCCGACTGCATTATGTCGCCGGCGGTAAGGGCAGTCCGGTGCTGTTGCTTCCAGGCTGGCCCGAAACCTGGTGGGCTTATCACAAGATCATGCCCGACCTAGCGAAGGGGCATCGCGTGATCGTCGTCGACCTGAGAGGCATGGGGAGTTCCGATAAACCTGCCGTTGGCTACGAAAAGAAGAGCATGGCGAGTGATCTTTCCGCGCTGGTCCATCAGCTTGGATACGAGAAAGTGGATGTGGTGGGGCACGACATCGGCGCCATGGTGGCGTTCAGCATGGCCGCCAACCACGCTGACCAGGTGCAAAAGCTGGTCATGCTGGATGTCATGCACCCGTCGTCTGGGTATCTGAAGCTGGCCCTTCTTCCGGACGTCGGAACATTCGGAGACAAAATGGATGAGGACCATCCTTATCTTTGGTGGTTCGCGTTCCATCAGGTGAAAGGATTGCCTGAGCAGCTCCTGGAGGGTCGCGCGAGCCTCGAGCAGGAATGGTTCTTCCGATATATGTTGAAGGATGAGGGAGCGATCGACGCAAGAGACCGCGCGGTTTACGCTGCCGCCTATTCCAGTCGAGATGCTATCCGCGCTGGAAATGGTTGGTATCAGGCTTTCCCACAGGACGTTGTCGATGGTGGCACTTATCCGCCCCTGACGATGCCCGTCCTGGGCCTCGGCGGACCAGGATATGCACGGCTTAAGGCCAATCTTGAGGGCACGGCGCCAGGATCGCGGACTTTCAGGATTGAGGGGAGCGGCCATTTCATCGCCGAGGAAAAGCCGGCAGAGCTGCTCGGCTATCTCCACGAGTTTCTTAACTAATCAACGATTGCGCCTGCCCGAACCCGGTGTTCGGCAACGACGCGAGGCGGCATTCGAAGTTTGCGGGTCCGGCCCGGCGATGGCCGACGCCGTGCTAGACTTAGACTAGTGGCCGGTCGATGTGAGGCCAAGCAAAGCGAACGTGCCCCGGTCAGGAGCGCGAGCACCGGGAGGCGGTTTATCTCGGGCCGGTGCATCGCGCTACGTCAGGTCGCGGCCCCCGAACACCATGACTCGTGTCCCCTCGTCGGATGCGCGGATTGGCGCTAACGTCTATGCGCCGGCCAGCCGCAGCGCCTTGGGCGAAATGCCGTGGTGCTGTCGGACATGCCGCGCCATGTGGCTCTGATCGGCGAAGCCCGTTTGGAAAGCGATCTCCGCAAGGGGCAGCGAGCTTCCACGCAGAAGCGCCACCGCCCGTTCGACGCGGGCGAGCATGACGTAGCGATGCGGCGAATGTCCCGTCGCGCGGGCGAAGGTCCGGCTGAAATGGAACGGGCTGAGGCCGGCGATGTCGGCCATTGCCTCGATGCTGACGTCGCCGTCCAGATTGTCGTTGATATAGCCGACCGTGCGCGACAAGGCGGCCGAACCGAGTGAGCCAGGCGCTGGCGGACGATGCCGTGCGTATCGGCCGACTAGGTGAGTAAGGATCGATTGCGAAATGGCCTCCCACAGCAAGGTGCCAGACGAACCAGGCTCATCACTCGACGAGGCCAAGGCGCGACAGAGATGAAGCATCGTCGCATCTCCATCCATGAGGTCCTCATCGATTTCGGCAGTTGGCAGACCGGCGTTCAACGCGAAGGCGGAATATCGGTCTGGCTCGACGCACAAAGCGAGTACATCCCAGCAGGACGCATGCATCTGAAGGCTGCAATCGGCTCCTGCGGGAACGATCCCGATCGAGTGTTGCGCTCCGTCATACCGCACGTGGCGATCGCCAATCCGGCCTTCGTACCGGAAGCCTGGCGGGGTCAGGTAGGCCATGTGGCAAGGCCGGCCAGGGCCCCTACTAAATGCAGCTGTATAACGCCAATTCTCGATACGCACGCCCGAGCCGGCGGTGGGTCCGATCACCGATACGAGCGCTCTTTCCTCTGTCACCATGAACCTCCAACTGGCGCCCGCCCCTGACCATTTGCGTCGAGAGTACGCAAATCCCTGGGGGGATGGTCAGGCGGCTTCTAGGCCCTTTGATTTTCTCTATGCGTGCGGTGGGCGATGCGTCGAGCATGCCTTACCAACTACAGAAAGCATCTCCAGGCGAGATTACGCGAGGATGTCGGCGAGGTAGCAAATGATGACAACGGTAATAAACCGACACCGTGCAATGGTCGAGAAGCATCGCGGGATCTGGTCAAGAATACCGGCGACGGCATTCGGGCGACGTTCGCCCTCAATGGAGACGCTCCCGATCAGGCCGGCGTTACTCGTCGCCCAAGAAGTGCAGGATGGCGAAATTGAATTGCCGCGGGTCCTGCAGAAAGGCGAAATGGCTTGTGTTTGGCAGGATCAACAGGCCCGCGTGCGGGATCGTCGCCGCGATATATTCGGTGTGCTCACGCTTAATCGCCTCGTCATGGTCGCCGTCGACGACGAGCACCGGCGTGTCGATCGCCTTGAGCTGCGCATCGCTCCAATTCGGCTGTCCGGCCCACATCTTGCTAATCTGGCCGACGAACGTCTCGTACCCCTTCGGCGTCGCCGAATAGGCCTCGTATTCGCGACCGGCGCGCTCGATATAAGCGGCGAAAGTCGGATTCTTCTCGACGCCTTCCTTGACACCCGACGTCACCGTATTGGCTGCAAAGGCGAAGACTTTGCCGACCCTGTCCTTGTGGCGTATGGCGAGGTCGATGCCGAGAATACCACCATCGCTCCAGCCCACGATATCGGCCTTGGGGATCTTCAGACTGTCCATCAACGCCACGACGTCGTCGGCCATCAGATCGTAGCCGTAGGGCTGCGCATCGCGGTTGCTGCGGCCATGGCCGCGGCTGTCCATCAGGATGACGGTATGACGCGCCGCCACGGCCGGGACCTGGCCGCCCCAGTAGTCGGTATTCGCCAAGCCGCCGTGCAGGAAGATCACCGGCGTGCCCTGGCCGTAGATCGCATAGTGGATGCTGACGCCATTTACCTGCGCCTGGCCGCTGCGGTCGGTGGCGACTGGCGCCGGCGTCGGCGGCAAGGTCTCCCATCGCTCTGCCGCAAGCGCCGGCAGAGCGGCAGCGACGAGAAGGAACGAGAACAAAAACGGGCGCATGAGCTTCTCCCTTGACGGTCTAGTCCCTTATGCAGCCTCCCGCCTTTCGCACTTCCCGCGCAAGCCGCTGTGCCCAACACCATTCCCGGATCTGGGACCCAAAGCCCACAGCGAGCGCCAGGATGGCCCTCGACCCAAACAAAACTCCGTGCCGCGCAGCCACCTCCCCTCGAAGCGATCCCAAAACAGAATGGCATCCATCTGCCAGGTGAACGCGTAAACCCTCCACAGCCCGTCGTTTTGGATGACCTCGCCGGTTGAATTGAACGGGAGGCTGTTGAGCTTGAGCGCATTACGAAGAAGATGTGGCTCCTTGCTTGCTTGAATGCGCTATGACATGAGAAGCCGCGATGCAAACATCCCACATCGGAATCCTCGGCCGTGTCGAGTCGGAGGCAATGGCAGAAGCGAGCTAAATAAACTGGCTGTCCGTCGACGTGTAGCAACTCACCGCCCGGACAGCTCGGCAATGCTCCCCTCTACGCTGCAATAGTTAGGTGCCTCCGGAAACCTGCCGCATTGCGCCCGCCCAGTCCTCTACATGATAAGATCGCTTAATCTTGCCGTCCTCGATGGTGTGGATGTCGATCGACATGATCTTGAAGTTTTTCCCGGAAGCGGGAATTCCGCGGAAGGTTCCTGACGGAGTTCCGGACGCCTCCCCTCGAACGATAATCCGGTCTCCCGCGGTTAGAACTTCTTTGATCTCCCATTTTAGGTCCGGCAAAGCATCACCACGGCTCTTAAATCCCGCAATGAATTTTTCTCGCGGAATGCAGGCGTCGTTGCCTCCGCATGTCATCCAGTCCGAGGAAGTGGCTTGTTCGATTAATTTGACCACATCTTTCCCCGCGGGGCGGTTCAGTGCTTCATAGAACGGCGTCACGATTGCGTGAGCATTTTCGACTGTCAGAGTTTGAGCTCCGGCGGGTGACGCCAGAAATGTCACGAGCGCGCCTGCTAATCCGACTATCTTTGCGTTCACAGTGTAACTCCTTGCATGTTGGTTAGGGGCCTTGCTCCTCGTAGGTTTGCGACACCCAGAGAAGGTGACAAGATTGTCTTTGGCGCCTCTTGGCGACTTTGGCCCGGGCGACCGAGCTGTTGGATGGATTGCAGCAAATGGGAGACGGGTATGACCAATTGGTGTTGAGCAGTAGAATGCCTGCTTCACGCGTCGTCTCATCGTTTCGTGCAGTGTGACAGTAACCTGACATAGGTGTTGGCTGCACGGTAACGTCCACGGTTACTGACGTATCAGCCAATGCGTGCCCGCCAAACATCGACGGATCCGTAGACTTCCCTTAAACGGACGCATCGAATCAGCCTACTGCGGTCGGGGGATGGTGGGCGAGAAACTGTAGCGCGCGATCTTCCACGCACCGTCCGTGTCCTTTCTGAAGATAAACAGCTCCTGGTTGGCTTCGGGGCTTGTCTCCCCGGTAGCGTTAAGCGTGATGGTTCCAGCCGAGTTGGTACGCGCGAAGGCCCAGTCTGGAGCCATCTCGACGATTTCGGCGATGGTGAATTTGATGTTTAGCTTTCGGGCCCCCGCGGCGGAGGGTTGCCGCACGGCTGCCTTGCCAACTACCGATGGGCGGAAGGGCCGCATAAGGACGACATCCTCAGCATATAGCCGCCGGATCGCTTCGATGTCGGACGCATTCAGCGCCGCCTCGTACGCAGACAGGACACTTGTGATTGCCACTTTGTCAGCAGCAGGTGTAGCTGCGACACTTGCGGCCGGACTTGCATCGTCCGCCGCTGCACTAACTGTCCAGCCCACTGCTGTCAGAAGCGCGACCGCCGCCAATATGGACTGTATGTGGACACGTGACACCACTTGCTACTCCGATCATGAATAACCACGGGCAACACATAGTCGAGTGCCCCATATTTTTTAGGCGGCAAAACCGGGAATACCCTTTCCATAATTGAGATAGTAGATGACGGACCACCTCATTCGCTGGTGATATTCGCCATCGTTGTCGAAGCGAGCGGCTTTTCGGAAGCAATGCGCCGCCTCAAGATACCTATCTCCACTGTCGGCCGCAGCGGTGCGACATTGAGAACCAGTTCGGCGTCTGCCTGCTCGCGCGTTCAACGCGCAATTATGGGTGATTGGTCGCTCCTGCGGAGGGCGAACGACCAAGATTTATGCCATTGTCGATGGCACCGTCGTCCGCTCGCCTTCTGCCTGAACCCATGCAACGTCGCAGACATCATAATCGTGCCGGCGCAGTTCGCGAGCACGCCGCTCAGCCTGCAATTCATCGCCGAGTAAGCCTACGATACGCGTGCCTTTCGCCAGCGTTTGGCCGAAAAGGGGAGCGCTCTTCGTGCGACGTCCAAATTCGACGCAGTGCACCGATCCAGCGACTGAAATCAATTTACGCGCTGCGCTTCCGGGAATTTCCATATGCCGCTCAGGACTTCGGCGCGCGGGCGATAGAGCCGCACCATGTAATTCCAGCCCGCCATAGTCGGCAAGCAATTCGAAATCTTGCCGTCGCAGCCGCCGAACTGAACGGCGACCGAGCCGTCCGCGTTTTTCTTGGCCGTGATGTTGTTCAGAGAATAGGCATTGTACTGATTGGGTTCCAAATAGCCCTTGTCGTTGTAGACGGTGATTGACCAGAAGCCATCGACGGGTACGTCCTGGACGTTGAGCTTGTAAACGGCGCCACCGTCGTTGTTGTCCGGTGTGATATTGAGATAGAGGGCGTCCTTCTCGGGAAGGCCACCCCAAAGCATCGCGCTTCCGATCAGGTGACGGACCGGATCGACCTCGCTCCGATCGCCGAACATGCGCTTGTTATCAAGGATGGTCGTGCCCAACGCAAGGAGCGCGTCACGAACCTTCTTCTGGCTGACCGGGTCGAAATTTGGAGCTTCATACTTGCCGGAACTCTTTTGCTCAACCTTGATAGCGTCTTGCAAGTCGTGGACCTGTTTCATGTCTTCGGGGTCTTGCGGATTGGCCAGAATACGGATTACTAGCGACCCGTAACGGGTACCCATTTCTTCTCGGGTCATCGTGTAGCGGCCGGCGCCGTAGTAGACCGCATGGGTGTACTGATCCTCATCGATTACCTGCATCGACATGAAGCGGTTGCCGGCATCGGGGAGCGTGATGGTAACCGGCCCCGCGTCGTAGTCGAACACCGATCCCGAATAGAGAGTGTCGCGGTTGGGACGTACGACAGGCGAGTCGGTCAAATACAGTTCGCGACTGTGCGAGAGATTGCCGATGCGATCGCCTTTTTTGACCCTCTTACCAAAGTACGTGTCGGTCTCGGCGCGATTGAAGTTGTCGGCGGTGACAGGGACGACATTGCCGGCTGGCGCTTGCGGAACAGGCTGAGCCTGTCCTGGGTAAGTTGATGCTGCGGAAATCAGCGCCGCGATCAACGCAGACTTAAATTGGAGGCTTGTGACCATGGAAGCTCTCCGTCCCGTCATCCGATGCGGCGGACGCTATCACACCAACGATTCGCCCATTATCCGAGAAGGTTGGAAATCATATTTCCAGATATGGGATGATCGCGACACGGCTGTTGAAATTGATTAGCGCCGCAGCTGAGAGGGCTGTCCGCGTGGACTGCACAGGGTTGCTGGTGTGTGCGTTCCGTGAGCATCCGAACATTCCCTTGCTCGTTGGACAGGAATGTTGGAGCATGAGTTTTCCATTTTCGGGAAGGCGATGACAGATCTAAATTCACTGGTGCTGTTCGCAAAGGTTGTCGAAGCTAACAGCTTCTCCGAAGCGGCGCGCCGCCTCAATATGCCGATCTCCACGGTTAGCCGTCGGATAGCCGAGCTCGAGGATCAACTCGGGGTTCGCTTGCTCGAACGCTCGACCCGCAGCCTGCGGCTGACCGAGTTAGGAGCGGAAGTGCTGGAGCATGCCGTCCGCAGCGCCGAACTCAGCGAAGCCGTCGAGAGCATCGTCTCGAGCCGCTTATCAAATGTATCAGGCACCTTGCGGCTCTCTGCACCTCCCAGCATCTCTGACACCCTACTGACGCCTCTGGTCACCGCGTTTCAGGCTTCTTACCCCAATGTTCGAGTTCATATCCTGGTTACGGACCGCTTTGTCGACCACATATTCGAGGGCGTGGACCTGGTGTTCCGGCGGGGGCCTTTGAGGGACTCGTCACTCGTCGCAAGTCGGATCCTGACATTCCGGCATCAGCTCGTAGCAAGCCCGGTCTACATGAAGGGTTGCAAGCCGCCCAAAAAGCCGCAGGACCTGCTCGACCACCGGCTCCTGTCATTTTCCTATTGGAAGTCGGATAGCAGCTGGACCTTCGTTCATAAGAACGGAAAGGAAAAGGAAACGCTGACGTTTCAGCCGCACCTCGCAATGAACGACTTCGCCGGCCTTACGCCCGCGTTGCTGGCGGGCGGCGGCGTTGGCGAACTTCCGCCGTTGGTGCAACCCGATCTCGTCCGCAAGGGTCGGCTCGTAGAGGTCATGCCCGACTGGCATTTTCAGACTTTCGACCTCTCACTTGTTCATCTGGGAAACAGACACATTTCAAAACCATGTCGGCTGTTCAAGGAATTTGCGACGCAGGTGGCGCCTACGCTATTCCCGGCGCTTCCGACTTGAAAGAAATGTAGAAATGAGTTCAGAGTTCGAAGGGCGATCAAACCGATACAAAAAAACGAGGGTTGTATGTACCGAAAACCGATAGACTAAGTCCGCCAAGGATCGGAATTGAAGTGATGACTCCAGTTCGCTGAGTTGGCCACCAAATCGGCGCATCTTGTCCAGCGACCGATGTGTCCTCTATTCTAGGGTCAAAACTCATTAATCTTTCTGGTTTGACAATACGATATTGATTCGTATTCGGGGAAGGCTTGATGAGCAAGAATTTGTTCTGGCTGAGCGACGAACAATGGGCGCGGATTGAACCG
>Ga0073928_10011879_pt1 | contig 10085 bp, 9 predicted proteins | sample PaiPotPPA55metaG_FD_76969 | JGI IMG/M metagenome (GOLD analysis project Ga0073928, IMG submission 76969) | Iron sulfur acid spring bacterial and archeal communities from Banff, Canada, to study Microbial Dark Matter (Phase II) - Paint Pots PPA... ... | reverse complement strand
TGCATGGATAGTTTGCGCGGGGACTAAGGACGCTTGACCGGAGAATGCCCCGCTGGTGTTCGCTCTCGAGGTAACTCCGGCGTGTTTTGCTCAACCTGATCGTCCGGATTCGTGGCAACCCAGGTTGCGGCGAGCCCTGGGTGCTTTTGCTTAGAACCATCAGCCTCAGATTGGCGGTTTTTGGGACCCACATTTTGCATATCGGGTGAGGGTCGTTTTATCCCAAATCTCGATTGTGAGTGGGTCAACAATTTTCAGAAAGTATTTTGTTTTTCTTTTGAAAATCATCCACCTGCTTCTCTTACTGAGCGACTCAGTAATCCAAAAGCCTCCGTCCGCTGCGTTGATTGATTTGATCGTTGTCTCGTTTTGATCGTCGCCTTTGACATCGTACCGCTTATCCTTCGTAAAGATAATCAACTCCGGGATCGATTTCCTTGATACGGCTTCAGTCCCGAAGGTTTTCAAAGAAACGCAGGCTTCCTGTCTGTTGATGGGAAACTCCGGACCGATTGCGGTCCAAACTCCATTAACAGGATAAATTTCGGCGACTGCGGCGAATGAACAAAACGAATAGAGAGTTGCTCCAATCAAGAAGCTGAATGAAGCAGCATTCCGCAGGCGATAATGCCGAGCTTTCCAGACTGTATGCATTCAACCTAGGTCCCTTCTCGTCCGCTGCGTTCGCGCAATACCTTTCGCCGCGAAGCATGAGCGCTCGCTTCCGGGCATTTTCATCACGAGAAATCCTGCCTCAAAGTGGCTTCGATCCGTTCAAGAGCCCAGTCGACCTGATCCTCAGTGATCACAAGAGGTGGTGCGATGCGGATCGTGTGTTCATGGGCGTCCTTGGCAAGAATGCCTCTGCGCTGCAGCGCCTCACAATATTGACGTGCATCGCCAGCTTCCGGGTGAAGCTCGACCGCCAACATCAATCCCCTTCCGCGCACCTCCCGGATCGTGTTGGCGCGTATGGAGTTTAAGCCAGCGAGGAAGCGCGCGCCTTGGAGGGCTGCGTTCTCAATCATCCCTTCCTCCACGAGCACGCGCAGCGCCGCGCGCGCTACCGCACAGGCGAGCGGGTTACCGCCGAAGGTCGAGCCGTGCTGGCCGGGCTTTAGGGTACCGAGGACGGCATTGTTCGAAAGGACGGCCGAAACCGGGTAAAAGCCGCCGGACAACGCTTTGCCGAGTAGCGTTACGTCTGCCTCAATGCCATCGTGCTGTTCCGCGAGCAGCTTGCCGGTGCGGCCGAGTCCAGTTTGGATCTCGTCGAGAATCAGCATCACGTCATGGGCGGTGCAGAGCTCGCGGACCTTTGTAAAATAGCCGGGCGGGGGGATGATGACGCCGGCTTCCCCCTGGATTGGCTCGACAAGGAAGGCGACCGTGTTCGGCGTGATGGCCTCCTCCAGCGCCTTGGCGTTGCCAAAAGGGATAATCCTAAAGCCCTGTGCGAACGGGCCGAAATGCTCGCGTGCCGCCACGTCGGTGCTGAAGCCGATGATGCCGAGGGTGCGCCCGTGGAAATTGTCGGCGCAGACGATGATCTCGGCACGATCGTCGGGCACACCCTTCACTTCGTAGCCCCATTTGCGAACGGACTTGATCGCGCTCTCGACTGCCTCGGCACCGCTGTTCATTGGCAGGACCTTATGGGAGCCGGTAAGCTCCGCGATCTGCTCGTAAAAGGGGGCCAGTTGGTCGTTGTGGAAGGCGCGGGACGTCAACGTCAGCTTACCGGCCTGTTCTACCATAGCGGCCAGGATCTTTGGATGGCAGTGGCCCTGGTTCACCGCCGAATACGCGGAGAGGCAATCGAGATAGCGGTTGCCTTGAGTGTCCCATACCCAGACGCCTTCGCCGCGTGATAGGACGACGCCAAGGGGCTGGTAGTTTTGAGCGCCAAACCGCGCTTCAGTCGCGATATAATCGGTGACCGGTGGCCTCATCTCTCTTCGCTCCAAAGCGAGCTGGCACCAACCGCGGTTCTCCAGTCGCGGATCGCGGCGAGAAAGAGGAATGCTACTCCTCAACCCTGTCGGATGTAATCGAAGAGTCAAAGCTCGGGCGAGCCATCAAACCGCAACGATATTCGCGCTGCCACCCGGTGAGTGCGTCAGAGAGACTGACACAATCAGAAGGCGGAAGCCGTGAATTGTCTTTGTCCCTTTAGAGTAGCGAGTGGCGGATGAGCGCGCGAAGCGACCTGGCTGCATCCAGCCAACTTGCAGGTTGGTGGAAATCGCTAACTCGGCAAATCAGCGTGGGTTTGCCTGAGGGCCCTCGCCCCCATTCCTGCCGCGCTCGGCCGAATTTTACGACGTGAGCTTCCAATAGGCCGTGATCGCGGGCGAAGAGGTTACGGGACGCTTCTGATGTCGCGCCGCTACTGAGGTTTCGTATATGATGAGGGTTCGCTTCGGGCCCTGGAAAACTGAGCAACGCAATAGGTCGGCGCGCTTCACAGGTTGCATCTTGGCGAAAGGTCCAATGACCTCAAAAGGCTGCCCATCGCATCCTGCCGGCAGTGCCAGGCTTCGGCTTTTGCCGTCGGTGGGTTATTGCCTGCGCTCTTTTTTGGCTCTCTGGCTATAGGGCGTCGATGAGGCGGCTCTGGCGGAGCGATCCTGGCGTTGGCATCTTGCCAACGCTGGCTGGGAATCTTGATCGTCTCGGGCTTGTTCGACGGATTTTCTACTGGCAGGGGCTGAGCAGCCGGCATCATCTCGGCCTCAGCACGGATGCCGGGCAACTCCAACCGGTCTGATTTCGCCGCTTCGTTCGGGACAGGCCCCGTCCCGATTTTGCTTTGATGCGGTGCGGCCTCGACAAACCAAGAAGCCGGCGACGTAGCAACCCTGATCGCGATCGAGGCGCCCGAGATCACCAGACAAAAAAGAGCGATCCACATCGTCCTGGTCATTCTCGATCCCAAGGCTTGCTCGATCCCAAGGCTTCCTCGATCCCAAGGCTCCGTATCGCGAAACAGGATGTGAGCTGATCTTCAAGACCGAATTCGGGCGGCTCGATGGCTAGTGAGCGCGCCGCTGGTGAAGATGCCTAGCCGGGGGAGCGCAGAAAAAGCGGATTGACGGCCAGAGGCGCGATCTCGACCTCCGATAACATAGCTTTGTAGGCCTTCATCAAATCCCTGTCCGGGTTCATCTTGTGGCTGAGTTCTTCCGCCATCGCCACCCGCAGCCGTTCGGCGTCGTCGCAGAGTTTGTTTTCGTCGATCGATACCATCCGCCGGTCGGACACCACGAGGTTTCCCTGAACCATGACGTGAAGCACGGCTCTTCCGGTCTCGCCGTAGACAAGCTGCCTGACGGCGCTGTTCAATGGCCGCCATGAGGGATCCGTCAGATCGATGAAGGTGAGATTGGCGCGGAACCCCGGCGCAATTCGGCCGATGCATTCAGGCATTCCGATCGCCAGGGCGCCGCCGATGGTAGCCGCGGAAAAGGCTTCACTTGCCGCCGAACTGTCATCGGCGCCGCCTTGTAGGCCCCAGGCCAAGGCATACAACTTCATGGCCTGGAAAATGCTCTGTGCGTCGCTCGCACTGCTATTATCGCATCCCAATCCAACATTGACACCACAACGCCGATAGCGATTGACCGGCGCAACACCATTCATCAATTTGAGATTGGTTACGGGATTGGTGGCCAGCGACACGCCAGCGTCCGCCACCAGGTGGATCTCCGGCGACGTGATCCAGACCCCATGGGCGAAGGTAAGACGTTCCGTCAATAGGCCGACCCGCAGAAGCCGTTGGACCATCGAACCCGCGTCGTGTGCGAGCGACCGCGCCAGCACCGCCTCGCTTTTTGTCTCGTAGAGATGCGTGAAAATTCTCATCTGACGTTCGCGCGCTATCGCAGCGACACGTTTCAGCAGCGCGTCCGAGCAGAGCTGTGGCTGAACCGGTCCGAGCTGCCAGGTGAGGCGCTTCGCCGACACGCCATCGAACAAGGATTCCACCTGATCGAGCACGGAATCCGGATCGACATCCGATCCCAGCATGGCTCGAACTTCGGGTGAAAAGAAGTCGTTCACAAACGGAACACCCGCGGCGCCGCCCAGATCGCTGAATTGTGGAGCGACCACAGCTTCAATTCCACTTCCGGCGTAGGCCGAGGCGAGCGCCTCGGCGTGTTCGCGGTCGAAATCAACCAGCGTCACCATATCCTGTATTGTCGTCATGCCTCCGCGCAGGCATTCCACGGCATGCAACCGCGTTCTGATCAAAATCTCGTCGGCACTGCGGCGCGACCAGTGAAAGGGAAACGCGGTCAATCCCCAAAGTTCAAGCGGGGTTTGCTCGAACAGGCCACGCAGCAGGGTGTCGTGGGAATGGCAATGGGCGTTAACGAAGCCCGGCGTAATGAGAAGGCCGGACGCATCCATTATTTCGGATGTCCCAGCTCGCAGCCGGGCCAGTTCGCCCACCGCGGAAATCTTGCCCTCCTCCACCAGAATATCCAATACCGGCGGACGATGATGCTCTCCCAAGGGATCGAGAACCCTCCCACCGGTGATCAGAAGCGATTTCATGGCGGACTTCCTTGCGCCGGAATTCCAGTTAGTTGCTCCGGCGTTTCAGCCCATGAGCTGTTGTCAACGGAAGCCCGCGGAACGGCTGCCGGGCCGGCTTCAATCGAGACCGCCTGATTTCGGGTTGGGATCCATGTGCCGCGTCAGTTCTTGTTCCGTTGCGGTCGTCAATCCCATCAACATGAAGGCGTCGAGCGCCACCGAATTTCCCGAGGAGAGATCCTCGATCCGCAATCGCGGATCGTTGCCGTTGGTGTCGATCGTCAGTCGCACGTGAGCAAACTCGTTCGCCAACACCCACTCCTGCTTGACGGCTGGCTTGTTCGTATCCGGCATGACGCCCTCCTAAATCAAGAACGGCGTACTCTCGAGAACTTCGCCATTCCTGAGAAGATTGACCTTCTTCCTTCGAATTCGCCACGTCGTCGTGCTGCGGTCGAGCGTAAATTCGCACCGGGCCGTATGGACGGTCTGACGCTTGCGCGCCAATTCGACCAGCAGTATCATGCAATTCACCTCGAAGATGCTGGAGCCCTCTTCCGGGCCCGTGACTTCGACGTTGGAGATCAGGCGATGCACCCGGGACGCCGGGTCCTGGGAAAATGCAAAACCCGACCGCAGGCGCTTGATTCGGGTCGCCATCGCCGCCTTGTCATCGTGAATGATCGACACATGCCGGCTCGGATCGATGTCATCTTTACCGGCAGGTACCCAATAAAGCGCATCATCGGTGAACAGGTCCAACCATTCCTCAAACCTGGCCGTATCGAGCAGCCTCGCCTCTCGATAGAGAAAGTCTTCGACATCGGATCGCTGAACGGACATGCTCATTCCGCTGCCAGTGCCGGAGATGTCACACCCGTCATCATCCGCTTCCAGTTCTGATACATGCCGCGATGCTGGGTTTCGTCCGACATCGAGCCGGTCATGTATCCGTTGCGCATTTCCTCGCGATCGAGGCCGCGGGCAAATACCACCCAGTCGACCGCTCCGCTCTGCAGCCCTTCCTGGGTTCTCTCGAAAATCTCGAGATCGTCCGTGAAGAAGGTGCCGGCGGCGCCGAATTCGAATTCCTGATCCCGCATCCTGCGGAGATTGACGTCCTCAGCCACGTTCTGGAGCCGCACCGCATTGGTGTAGATTTCAGTGCGGTCGACGGCGATCGGCCGCACGGTACGGATCTGGCTTCGCAGCACGATCAGATTCGGAAAAATGACCAGGTTGAATCCGCCAGAAAGGCTGGCATCTACCGGCATCGGGCCCCAGTCGGTGTGATCGGTAACCCCATGGCCATCCATGGCGACGACGCTGCCTCGGCCCTGCCGATAGATCTCCATCGCCTCCGGCGTCACGGCGCTGAGGTGCAGCGCCCCCACGTGATAGGGATCGACACCATTTTCCAACTGGTACTTCCAGTTTCCGTTGTAGCCGCACTTCTGCGTGCCTTCGAAGAGATCGATTTTTCCGGTTGGCGATACCGCCACATAGGCATCCAGGAATTTCGTGATCCCTCCCAGGTGCTCTTGCAGCGTGGGCCCGAATTCCGTCATGCAGCCGAAGATGAAGCCCTGATACTCGGCCACGCGCGGTACCCTGGTCAGTCCAAGCTGCGTTCGGTCGAACGATTTCCCGTAGCCCTGCGGCATGGGAACACCGATCAGGTTGCCCGAATTGTCGTAGGTCCAGGAGTGGTACGGACACCTGAAATGCTTGCTGTTGCCATATTCATGCTGACAGACGATGGGACCGCGGTGACGACAGCGGTTGATCAGGGCCGTGACCGTACCATCCGCCAGCCGGGTGACGATGATGGGATGCCTGCCGATATAGGTCGTCTTGTAGTCGCCTTCCTCGGCGATCTCACATGCATGGGCAAGAAACACCCATGTCTTGTTGAAGATCAGATCCATCTCCATGTCGAAGATGTGTTGATCGGTATAGATCGATCGGTGGACCGAGTCGTTCCGGATCAGGCTTCCGACATCCTGCATTAGGACACTCCTTTATTTTTATTTTCATGTTGTTCGAACACGTCGAACAGCGCGCCGACGTCGTCGATACGATCGAGACTCATGACCCGATCGACAAGGCGTTCGACCGCCGCGTCGCTGCGGGGGCGTTTGGCGTATCCCGCATTGGTGCGAAACTTCGCCACGACGCCTTCGGTCGAGATCGGGCGCGCCGGATGGCCTTGCGGCGCGTCAACGCGCTGACGCAGCGTGCGGCCGTCGGTCAGCATGAAGTCCACGACGCCAGGCTCCAGGCCGCGCGGCGCGGCCAACGCCCGGTCGACCACGTGATCGATACGACTTGCCATGGCCAGCGCGGCAGGTTGCGAGCGCCCCTGATCCTGGAAGTCGCCAAGGCTGATCCGACCGTTGACGATGGCCTTGGCGACAATGAACGGGATGCTGTTCATGGCCGCGGAGGCGCTGGGAGGATGCCGCCGCATCTCGGCGGGTTCGCACATTACCTTCCCCCATGGACCGACATGCAAGTGGACGCGCTCGATATGCCGAGCCGCGAGTTTGTGTTCCTGCATCAGGCTAAGGGCAGCTTCCGCGAAGGCGTGGCTCACCAGGGTCCCGGGCATCGCCTTGATGCACCGATCGGTGGATCGGAATTGCGAACCGAGGTCCGATGTCAGCGCCGCGCCGTCATATTCTCCGTGGTAATAGGCATTGAATAACCCGGCCTCGCCGGTGAGAGGCTCGCCTCGGGCAACGACCCCATGGCTCGACATCATCGCGCTTTGCACGCCGCCCTGGTTGCTCAAGCCCGCATAAAGACATTTGCCGACACTGTCGGGCGCATGCACGACCATCTCCTGGGTGCCCGCCGCATGCATTAAGGCCAGCCCAAACGCGCTTTGCATTTGCTTTGGCTCGAGCTTCAGGAGATTTCCGCAGGCTGCGGCGGCGCTGAAATATCCGAACACCTGGCTCGACAGCATGACTGGCAAACCTTCGCCAAAAAACGGGGCGATGGCTGCCGCCAAACGGGATTGCACCTCGCACCCCACGGCGACCGCGGCCACGATGTCGCTTCCTTTCAGCATCGATGATCTGGACTGCGCGACGGCCAGGGCCGCCGGCACGACGCAGGCGGCCACGTGTATTTGCGGAAACAGGATGATGTCGTCGTAATCGAGCGCGCGGGCATGCGCGGCGTTGACGAGTGCTGCTTGCGCGGCGGGAACACGAACGCCCGAAGACCAGATGGAGGATTCGCCGGAGTGCCCTGCCGCGGCGGCATAGTCGGCGATCGGACCGCAGTCCTCTCCAAGACCGGCGCCGGCCAATGCAACGCCGATCGTATCCAGGATGGATTGCTTGGTCTGCGTGACCAGCTCGGCCGGAAGATGCTCGAAGCGCAGCCCCGCCGCAAAGCCGGCCAGTTCTTCGGTAGCGGTCGTCCAGACTTCTGGGACCAGGCTTTGAATGGGCCTTTGCGAAAACATCTTATGCCTGTTCGCGAACGGCGATCTGGATTGATACCTGTCAGCGGGCTGGGATTAAGACCCGGCGCGACCTGCCCAGCAATTCGAATCGGTCGCCGATTGCGTCAGATTTCCTGACCCGGCTCCTCCGTCGCAAAAGAACGCAATTTCTGCATCAGGAATCCTGAACTGCATCTTCGACAGTTTGTACTTGAGAGGGCATACTTGGCGCTTATCGTTGCGTGAACAGCCAGCGAAAAACGCCAGCGAGGATCCGATGAGCCCTATTCCAGCCCGCTTCAACGGCATCGACCATGTGGTGTTCAAGGTGACCGACATCGGCCGCACGGTTGATTTTTACAAGTCGGTGCTCGGACTGCATGTCGAACGCATCTTCGACAGGATAGGTCTGTATCAGGTGCGGTGCGGCGTAAATCTGATCGACCTGGTGCAGGTCAAAGCCGGCGAGACGCTGCCGGAACCGAAGCTTCGCGGCATCGAACATTTGTGCCTGAGCATCGAAGCCGATCTCGACGAGGTCGTCAAAAGTCTCGAAAAATCAGGAGCCCCCGTGTTCATGGGCCCGATGGAGGTCTACGGCGCGAAGGGGTTTGGCACCTCCGTCTATATCCGCGATCCCGATGGGTACGAAATCGAGTTGAAGGTCGGATATGCCCGCAATCCCGTCCACTTTTCTCCCGGTGCGAGCTGACGGGATGAAGGAAACCATTCGAACCGTCAAAAACGGTTCCCTGACGTTGAATTGCGTGTGCTGGGGAGCGGACGACGCGCCCGCCGTTTTGCTTTTGCATGGTCTGCGCGCTTACGCGCACTGGTTTGACGAATTTGCCGCAGCGGCGCACGACAGATATCAGCTGATCGGGCTCGATCAGCGCGGCCGTGGCGCTTCAGGCTGGGCCCCTGATGGGCGCTACGATACCGACAGCTACGTGGCCGATATCGAATGCATCGCTGACGCCTTGCATCTGGAGCGCTTCGCCATTGTCGGCCATTCGATGGGCGGCACCAATGCCACCAATTATGCCGCCAGCCATCCGGACCGTATGTCGGCGCTGGTTATTGTCGATTCCGCGCCGGAACTGGATCAGGTCGGATTGGACCGCATTCGTCGCGAGCTCTCCGTCACCCCGAAGGGATTCCCGAATCGCGACGCCGCCCGGTCGTTTCTCAGGACCATGCATGTCCGTGCGTCGAACCAGAGCATTGAGACGCGCCTCGACTGGATGCTCGTGACGGACAGTTCCGGCGCGATGACGTGGCGTATCGATTCGGCCATCTTCGATCCCAAGATGACACCGGACAGTCCGGAGCGATCCTGGAATGCCCTGAGAAAAGTCACGTGTCCTACGCTGGTCGTGCGCGCGGCCTTGTCAGACCTGGTGACAGCGGATTGCGCGGACCGGATGGTTGATGCGCTGGCATCGGGCTTCCGGGCCGAAGTGGCCGAAGCCGCCCATATGGTCGTGGAGGACAATCCCGCCGGGTTCAATGCGGCCGTGCTGCCCTTCCTCGATCGCGTGCTTCACGCCTAATAACATTTCGACACCGTCGATCGAACGGGGGGCCCGGTTAAACAACCCCGGCCAGATTGGGCATGATCCCCGGCATCACGATGAACCCTGGGAGACGTTTGACCCGGTCCAGCCATCTCCAGATCGCGGGGAAACCGTCCAGCGAGACTTCTCCGTCCGGGGCCAGAATGACCGGCGGGAACACCGCGATATCCGCGATGGTCGGATGATCTCCGACCAGCCAGAGCCGGCCGGTCAGTTCTCCCTCGGCCAGATGATCCTCCAGAATGGTGAGCGAGTTGGAGGCATCCGTCATCGCCCCAGGCGGATCGCCGCCGGCGCTGGTGATCGCGTTGGTACGGATCTGTGAAATCCGGTCGAGTTCGGCGCCGGAAAAAGCCAGCCACATCATGATTTGTGCGCTGGCGGCGGCGTCGTCAGGCAGCCATTTTCTTTTGCCGTCATAACGAAGCGCCAGATAGGTCAGGATCGCGATCGGATCCGACACCACCAGACCCTCGTCTTCCAGCACGGGAATGCGGCCACGCGGATTG
>Ga0073928_10011878_pt1 | contig 10086 bp, 7 predicted proteins | sample PaiPotPPA55metaG_FD_76969 | JGI IMG/M metagenome (GOLD analysis project Ga0073928, IMG submission 76969) | Iron sulfur acid spring bacterial and archeal communities from Banff, Canada, to study Microbial Dark Matter (Phase II) - Paint Pots PPA... ... | reverse complement strand
TTTCTCCAGCAGATGAATCTGCTCGCTGGTATCCATGACTTGCACGCTAAAGCTGTCTTCATTCAGCGTCACGCCTTTGACTTGCTTCCCATCTGCAGTGACCGCGGTGACACTTTCGTATTCCTGCGGGAATTCCTTGGTCGGCTCCGTCAGCCCCCAAGCCAGCCGCCGGCTCGGACTGCGCACCGACTCGATGATCGCCTCGCGCGTGCGTGATCCGCCCACCGCCGTCAACTCGGGTCCAAGCCTCCCGCCCTTGCCCTCGACCATATGGCACAGCGAGCAATTGGCATCGCCGTAAAACAGATCCTTGCCATGGCCCGCATTGCCCACAGCGTTCCCTGGCGCCTTTACTTCTTGACTGCGAATGTAGGTAATGATCTGCCACATCTCCGCATCGGTCATCCCGACGCCTTGCCCATTGGTCCCATTGGCCGGCATCGCAGTCCCGGGAATTCCGTTGCTGATGACCTGAAACATGTCGGCGTCGGAGTGCGTGTGTTTCTTGACCGCCCGCGTAAGATCGGGTCCGCGCCCACCGCCGTGCGCGCCCAAGCCATGGCACAGAGCGCAGTTGATGCGGAACTGATACTCGCCTGCCTTCGCCGCCTTGGCGTTGCCCGCAAACGGATTGCGGTCATCCGCCGCGAAAGCCACGGCGACGCCAAACAGCACCATGATCGATGTTGCGAGTCGCGAAACCGAGAGGATTGTGCGACCTGACTGAAGAAGACGCTGCCCTGTCTGTTTCCGAAGCATAGTGTGCATCCCACTTTTCAGCGGAGAGTATTCGAAACCAGTGCCTTGGGCAGAGATAGTAGCATCGTCCCGCTTGTGTGACTCATAAATACTCAGTGAAGATGGGGGAAGTCCTCGGATGTTTGCACGTGCTCGGGACGGAAGCCCAAACCGATGATGCGTGCGGGGAGGCGGCGCAGCACCGGCCACCGCCGCAAGAGACGCAGCGGCAAGGGAAGAGCGAGCGGCTTCGAGCTGGTGAGAACCCGCCGGACGATTCTGTTTTGCACGACCACCTGCAACCTTTGTGTGGCTCGAGTCGGAAATTCGCGTCGCCGCTGGACCTCCTGAAGATCCCTGGCAGTGACGCTGCCGGCGGCGAGCCTTGCGGCCAAAGCGTTCGCCGTCGCCACCGCATCCTGAATTGCCAAGTTGATTCCGACGCCTCCGACGGGAGACATTGCGTGGGCCGCATCGCCAATGCACAGAAGGCCAGGGCGGGACCACTGCCGGAGACGATCCACTTTTACGGTAAGCAAACTTAGGTCGTTCCAGTCGCGCAGTTCGCCGACCCGGTCGCGCAAGAAGGGCTGCAGATTCGCAATTTCCTCGCGGAATTGCTCAATCCCGCGCTTGCGGATCTCATCCGCCGCGCCCTTCGGAATCACAAAGCCACACTGCCAGTAGTCCTCGCGTTCAATCATGACGAACACTTTGCCGGCCTCGGCGTGACCGAAAGTCTGGCCCGGATCGCTGGAACGCCGACTGATTCTCATCCACAACACGTCCATGGGCGCGCCAATGTCCATCCCAGTTAGCCCGGCGCGTTCTCGTACGATCGAATGCCTGCCGTCGGCCCCAACGATAAGCGCTGCATGGATCTCCGTCACGCCCCTGGGAGTCTTTGCCTTGACACCGACGATGTGCCCACTGTCGTCGATGAGATCGGTAACTTCGGCCTGCATCCTGACATTGAATCTCGGATAACGTTTGCCCTGGCCGGCAAGGAAGTTCAGGAAATCCCACTGCGGCATGAACGCAAGAAACTTGCAGTGCGTTGGCAGGTGAGTGAAGTCGGCGATTTTCACCGTCTCCGTGCCAACCTGCCCCGCCAGTTCCAGCACCTCTTGGTGCGGACGCTTCAGGAACTCCTCCAGAATGCCAAGCTCATACATCAACTCCAATGTGGAGGGATGGATGGTGTCGCCCCGAAAATCGCGCAGAAAATCCGCATGCTTCTCGAGCACGATGATTTCGACCCCCGAACGGGCCAGCAGATAGCCGAGCATCATTCCGGCTGGCCCTCCGCCAACGATGCAGCATCCAGTTTGGAGAGTTGCTGTCACGGTTGTGTCCTCATGGCCAACACTCATGGCCCATAGATAGATGACAAGCGGGCTAACTCGGGTGTGACCTTTTGGCAAGGCCGCGATGCGCCCCGCCCGTACATGTCCGGCGGGCATCTGCCCCCGACACCTTTGGCTCTCTACACTGAAATCCTGCCCTCCTAAGGCCGACATTCCGGAGGGGAGTGAGTATTTTCCTTAGATCGCCAAGTTGTTGATACGTCAGCCTTTCCAGCGAAAGGCGTGGGGCTGGGAGAGGCCCAGATGAGCCAGCACGCGATATGCGAATTCGCGCGCCATTTCATCTAAAGAAGTAGGGCCGTAATAAAACGCCGGAATCAGCGGAAAGATGGTGGCTCCGGCATCTGCAGCCCGGTACATGTTTCGGATGTGGATTTTGTGGAGTGGCGTTTCGCGGACGCACAGAACCAGCGGACGCTTCTCCTTGAGAGTGACGTCAGCCGCGCGCTCAATCAGTTGCGCGGCGATGCCGTTCGAGATACGGGCCAAAGTGCCCACGCTGCACGGGATGACGATCATCGCGTCGGCGGGATAAGAACCGCTGGCCACGTTTGCCCCGATGTCGGCGTTCGATTGCTCTTTAATTTTGTCGTGAATTTTGCTCGACGCGCGGCTGGCGGCTTTGCTGCTGGACGTTCCCAGGATTCGGCTGACCAGGTTGGACCGGCCGTTCACGCCTAACTCTTCGGCCATGACACGCAGCGCGCTGTCGGAAGCGATGAAGTTGATTGTCTTGACGCGTTTGTCACGATCGACGGCAAGCAGGAACTGTCGCAGAAAGATGGCCCCGCTAGCTCCGGTGGTGGCGATGGTCAGATTCTGCGCTGGATGGTTCGGCAAGAAGCCTCCGGGAGGCAACTCGGACGTTGCCCCGAAGAAGGGAGCATAGGGAGAAGGAGAACCGGAAGTCAAGATGAACGGAGCTGGAAACCAGAGGCTAGAAGCTGATCATGTCGTCGACCGCTAATCTTCGATCCCGGCGCAGCGCAGCGCAGTTGCACGCGCTGGCGGGAGTGGAGCGCGAAATTCGCGCCCAGGATTCGCACCACCGTCGCAGATATCTTCGCGAGTTCAACGAGGCTTATCGCACCTACGATTCCGTTCTTGATGCCGAGCAGATTCAAACCGCCTTGCGCGCCGCCGACGTAATCCTGATCGGGGACTACCACGCACTGCCTGCCGCGCAACGCCATGCCGCATCGCTGATCGAGCAGCGTGCCTTGATCGGGGACCGTCCCGTGGTGCTCGGGGTCGAAACCATTTTCGCCCGCGACCAGCACATTCTCGACGAATGGTGGCGCCGCGACATTGACGAGAACGAACTCCGCCAGCGGATCCGATTCGACCTCGATTGGGGATACGACTGGACGCCGTTCTACGAATTGCTGGTCGCCGCCCGCGATCATGCCGAGGCGCTTTACGGTCTCGACTGCATGCCACGCGAGGACCTTCGCAAGATCGGGGCCCGCGACCGCCACGCCGCCTCCAAGATTGGCGAGATTCGCGAGCGCCATCCCGAAGCCGTGATCTTCGTCCTGTTCGGTGAGTCGCACCTCGCCCCCGGCCATTTGCCGCGCGCCTTGCGTCAGCAAATGCCCGAAGCAAAGACCCTCACCGTCTTGCAGAACATTGATGCGCTCTACTGGCGCGCCGCAGGAGAGCGCGCGGACAAGGTGGAAGGCGTCCGCGTCAATGATGAAGTGATGTGCGTGTTCAACGCGACGCCGCTGGAAAAATACGAGAGCTACCGCCTGTTTCTCGATCAGTGGAGCCGTTGCGACGATGGGCCTGACTTCGCGCCAACGATTTACAACCTGATCGACAGTCTGGCACGCTTCCTCGAGATCAACCGGTACTCGCCGCACAATGGCACGCAGCCGAAGTTCCTGGTCGATATGCTGCCGGAGGTTTATGGCGGATCGTCCGATGCCATGCTGCGCCGCCTGTGGTCGCGCAAGGGCATCGGCGCCGAGGAGCTTGAGGCCATGCTCAGCAGGGTTGCCGACCGCGGCGGTGCTTACCTGCCACAGGTGAACGCATTTTACGTTCGCGAATTTCAAATGATCCACGCCGCCGAAGATGCCACCCGCTTCTTGCATCAAGCCTGTCAAGGCTTGCCGCAACGGCTCAATGGTGCTTCGCAGCAGGGCAATGGAGACAGCAAACGCGCGCGCAGCTCCATCGACGATTTTTACGCCCGCGTGGTCGAACATGCGGTCGCCTATTTCGGCTCGCGCGTGCTCTACCCCTCCCGGCCGGCACCCGACGATTCGTCGCCGTTATCGCGCGCTGCCTGCGAAAAAGCAGCGCAGGCGGGGGTTCGCGCCGACTCGAGCAAGAGTGAGGCCGCAGCGCAGGACTTAGGCTATCGCATCGGCGGCCAGATCTATGAAGCTTATCTCGCCGGCAAAGTTAAGCCCAGTGGTCTGCGCCGCCTGTTCCTCGCCCACTTGCAAGAGCCGGGATTGGCCCGGAAAGTCTGTACTGCCGTGATTGCCAAACTACGCGCGATTTCGCGTCCGCTGTCGCGGTCCGCTCACGCCTAAATTCAGGATCGTTCCCGGAATGCTAATCTAGACGTCAGCCCGCCTGAACACTTGACTGCCGGCTGCGTGTGCCTCTTGAACGCTGAATCCATCCGCAAGCTTTTCGAGCAAGTCCGCCAAGGCATGCTCACGCCCGACGACGCGGTCTCTCGCATGCGGCATTTGCCGTTTGAAGATCTCGGCTTCGCCAAAGTCGATCATCATCGGGCTCTGCGGGCCGGCATGCCGGAGGTCATTCTCGGAGAAGGCAAGACGCCGGCCCAGGTCGCGGGAATCTTTGCCCGCCTGGCCAAGCACGGCGGCAATGTCCTGGCGACCCGAGCCAGCGAAGAGCAATTTAGCGCCGTCAAGAAAAAAGTTCGCGGCGCGCAATATCGCGAGCTCTGCCGCGCCATCGTTCTCGAGCGCGACCCCGCGAAATATGGGAAGGGAATCGTTGCCGTGGTCTCGGCCGGAACCAGTGACATCCCGGTCGCCGAAGAGGCAGTGGTCACCGCAGAAATCATGGGGAACGAAGTTCAGCACTTTTACGATGTTGGAGTCGCCGGAATTCATCGCCTGCTGGCGAACCGGGAAGCGTTGACCCAAGCCCGCGTCGTGATCGTCTGCGCGGGCATGGAAGGTGCATTGCCGAGCGTGGTGGGGGGCCTCGTCGGCGTACCCGTCATCGCCGTTCCCACCAGCGTCGGCTATGGCGCCTCGTTCAAGGGCCTGGCCGCGCTGCTCGGCATGCTCAACTCGTGCGCCTCGAACGTCAGCGTCGTCAACATCGATAACGGATTTGGCGCAGGATACGTCGCCTCGCTGATCAACCGGCTGCCTTGAAATGTAAAGGAAGGAGCAGACATGCCTTTCCCGCTCTCGCCAGCAGTGAAACCACTCATCGACCTTCCCCACTTCGCTCACCTGGCCACGCTCATGCCGGACGGTTCGCCGCAGTCCGTGCCGGTATGGATTGGCCGCGCAGGCGAGCATCTCGTCATCTGCACAGGAGAGAATTCCCTAAAAGCGAAGAGCCCGCGTCGCGATCCGCGAGTGGCACTGTCGGTCGCCGACTTTACCAATCCTTATGAAGAAGTTCAGATGCGCGGCCGCGTCAGCCAGCGCCGACCCGACCCTGAGTGGAAGGCCATGGATCCGATCTCGCACACGTACTCCGGGAAGCCCTTCCCGATGCGCAATCCAGACCGGCGAGTCGCTCTGATCTTGGAAGTAGAAAAAGTGCGCCACACGAAGCTGCCGTTCGGGCGCACACCACCGAAATAAGAAAAGGCGCGGCTTTCACCGCGCCTTCTCTCTCACCGCTACATCAACTCTAGAGTCCCTGCTGGCCAGGCTTCGTCTCAACCTGCAGTTTGTTGTCGACACTGAAGGCGCCGAAAAGAGAGCTGGCTCTGATTCCGGCAACCTGCTTGTCCATCTTGTTGTCGACGGAACCGTAAAGGGTCACGTGTCCGTTGCTTACGATAATGCGAATGGGACGGGCCGGATCCAGCCCATACTTGCTCAACACTGGGTCGCGATAGATAGCCCGCAACGCCCGCAATCGCAGTCCGTCGTCGAACTGCGAAACCGGCTCGATGGAGACGTTTTCGATCACGTCCTTCACGCCCGGCATGTTCGCGATGTCGGCGAGAGCCTCGTCCCGGCCAATGCCGGTCCGATCCTGACCCTCGACTGTGACCACTCCGTCCTTCACGCCCAGCGCGAAGTAGTCGAACGTGTTGTCGTAGCCCACGCGCACATAACGCAGCTTGGTAGCCAGTTTCTGCTCCAGTTGTGCGTCTGGCACGTTGGGACCTTCCACAGTCAGCAGGTCGCGCACGCCCTGCGCCTTGGCAGTCTTGCGCGCCAGCTTCGCGGCGTCCAGCTTGCCTTGGTAGAGATCGACCGTACCCGTGAGGGTTACGATCCCTTCTTCCACGGTTGCTTTTACATCCCGGAACTGGCTCTTGGTCGCCAGCTTCTCGGTCACGGTCGTTTGAATTTGATTGTCGTAGCGGGTCGCTGCCGGCGTCTGAGCCAAGGACATCGCGCCCATAAGCCCTGCCACCAGAATTGCACCCACCAGCTCCCGGAACGAATTCTTGCTTCTTGCAGTCATAAAGGTCACCTCCGACCCATTGACGAATCTTTACGAATTAACTACCTGGTTAATTCATTCGATGCCGAGGGATCAGCGAGAGATGCATCCGCGACAAGGGGAATGGCTGCTCGTAAAAGGCGGCCGAGGAGCGAAACTATTTGTGCTGCATTGGGTTTATGCAAGCAGTGAGATGAGGTGTGCCCGACCGTAATTTCGACGACGTCGTATCGTCGTCAGGAAAACTGAAGCGATCTCTGTCTCCCTTGCCGAGCGACGCCCAATCGGCCAGCAGCCCGGGGCGGCCGTTGTTCTCCATGGTCGGATAAAGTTTGGATAAACCCTGTCGAATCCCTTGTGGTGGTTCGCGCTGTAGTTGAGAACGAGTCCTGGACCAAGGCCAACATTGATGCCGTGAATCGACTCGATGGGGCTGATAAACTTTTCCCGCGTTTACCTCGTTGCCTGGCCGCTTCAGTCCCTCCACCGGAACCATGGCGTCTACGAATCCTCCAATGTAACGCAGCGGCCCGCGCTGTTCCTCGTCGTTCTAGCCCTAACATCCCTAACAGCGGCGCCTAGGGACGGCTTCGACTGGGGCTGACGGGAACTTTGATGCGGCGTTTCGGCTTGAAGGCGGCACCACTGAAGCACCAGAATCCGGCCAGCGATCCTCCCGCGAACACCGACCCCAAGACTGTGTTTGTCCACCCGGCGTATTGTTCCAAGCCGAGATTGGAAAGGTCCCAGAACGTGAGGGGCCAAACGATGATGAGGTAGAGCCCCAAAACGGCGATTACGGCGGCCAAACCAGCGGCAACGGTCACTACGCCTGCCGACAAGCTTTCAAACACCAGCATGCTCCAGTGTTGATGCGTGGGGTCAGGCCTCCGGGCCGAGCCTTCCCGCGACCGTTTTGACACCAGCCCCATGGTTCTCCTGAAGGTTAAGCCCACCCGGTGGACGGGCGGCTGACTAGAGCATAAAGACGGATCGGGTCGGACACGAGGTTACGGAAGGGCTATGAAATCGTGCCCATTTCCGAGCCCATCGTTTCAGGATTACCCCCGTAACTTTGGACCCGGTACTCGGCCTTCTACCATGCTCTTGGACTGCGCATTTCGAGAGGGCAATTCGCAGATGGGGGAACCTGTCACCCAATCCGGCCGGGCAGATCTTGCCCGCGCAAGCCAGCTGAAAAAAGCGCTGGCCAGCGGAGCTCCGCCGGCATTTGTACAACCTGCAAACGGTGCTTCGCCCGCGAGCGGAGCCTGCTCGGAGCAGTCCTGCCCGCTGCCTCCCCTCTTCGATCCTTCTGCGCGAAGTCAAGCGAGCACAGCAGCCCGGCTGCAGTTCCTCGAGCAGATGTTTCAGGCATCGCCCGACGGATTGAGCATTGCGGATGGCGCACATCGGGTGCTCTGGGCGAACGAGACGTTCGTGCGCATGTTTGACTACGAAGCGGCTGAGATCATGGGACAGTCTCTGGAGAATCTCGTGGTGCCGCCCGCCCGTTTGGCAGAGTCGCAATGGGTGTCGGAGGCGCTGGCACGGGGCGAGCGCATTACGCTGGAAACTCAGCGCAGAAAGAAAGACGGAAGCTTGCTCGATGTTTCCGTATCATGCGCGCCTCTGCTGCTGGATGGAAAAATGGCGGGGTTCTACGCCGGCTACCACGATATTTCCGATCGCAAGCGCGTAGAGGCGCTTAGCTCAGCACTCTACCGGGTGGCGGAAAAAAGCAGCAGCGCCCACGATTTGCAACAATTTTTCGCGGCGGTGCACGCCATTGTCGATGAGTTGATGTACGCGCGGAACTTCTACATCGCGCTCTACGATCCGTCCACTGACTTGCTCAGCTTCCCTTACTTCGTCGATGAACAGGACTCGGCGCCGTCCTCGAAGAAGTTGGGGAGCGGGTTGACCGACTATCTCATACGCGTGGGACAACCCCTGCTGGCGACACCGGAAGTGCTGCAGGCGATGGAAGACCGCGGCGAAGTGGCGCGCAACGGATCGCGTTCCCTCGACTGGATGGGGGTTCCACTCCAGGTCAACAACATCACTTTCGGTGCGCTGGTCGTACAGACCTACTCCAAAAACATCCGGTATGGCGAGCGAGATAAAGAGGTTCTGACCTTCGTGGCGCGGCAAATCGCCAGTGCGGTCGAAATCAAGAGAAACGAGCAGGCACTCCGCCGCTCCGAAGCCCGCTACCGGTCTCTGGTGCAGAGCTCGGTATACGGAATCTACCGCTCAAGTCTGGAAGGAAGATTTTTGGACGTCAATCCCGCGCTGATCACGATGCTGGGATACGGATCAGCGGAGGAAGTCTTGCTGCTCGACCCGGAAAGAGATGTGTTCGCCCGCTCCGAAGAACACACCTTGCTCGTCGAAGAATTCCGACGCAACGGACGCCTGGACGGGATGGAAGTGAAGTGGAAGCGCAAGGATGGCAGCGCCGTCACCGTTCGCATCAGCGGGCGGGCGGTAAGCAGCGCAGACGAACCGGCGGACGTGCTCGAGGCGATCGCCGAGGACGTCACCGACCGCCGCGTGCTGGAGGACCAGTTCCGGCAGGCCCAGAAGATGGAAGCCGTGGGCCGGCTAGCCGGCGGGGTCGCGCACGACTTCAATAATTTGCTGATGGTGATCAGCGGCTATGCGGAAGTGGTCTTGGCAGGCCTCGACGTGGACCACCCCCTGCACCAGAAGGGAAGAGCCATTCTGCAAGCCGCCGACCGCGCCACCACTTTGACCCGGCAACTGTTGGCCTTCAGCCGCAAGCAATTGCTCGAACTGAAAGTTGTCGATGTGAACGCCATTGTGCAGGACATGGAGCGTCTGCTGCGGCCCCTGATCGGCGAAAACGTAGAGTTCGTGGCGAGCCTGGCCCCCGACGCCGCCCACACCCGGGCCGATGCCGGACAGTTGGAGCAGGTGCTGATGAACCTGGTCGTGAATGCCAAGGACGCGATGCCGAGCGGCGGCAAGCTCACCATGCAGACGCAGAACATCTCGGTCGATGAGAGTCATCGCCGGGGGCAGAACTTTATCCGTCCCGGCAACTACGTCATGCTCTCGGTCAGCGACACGGGCATGGGCATGGACAAGGAGACACAGTCGCGAATCTTTGAACCGTTCTTCACGACGAAGGAGAAGGGCAAAGGTACTGGGCTGGGCCTCTCCACGGTCTACGGCATCGTGAAGCAGAGCGGTGGATATGTCATGGTGCAGAGCGAAGAGCAGCACGGCAGCACGTTCCACATTTATCTCCCTCGCGTCGAAGGCGTGGCTGAAAAGCACGCGCCTCCCGTGACGCCAGCGGCCCTGGGTGGCACCGAGACGGTGC
>Ga0073928_10011877_pt1 | contig 10087 bp, 11 predicted proteins | sample PaiPotPPA55metaG_FD_76969 | JGI IMG/M metagenome (GOLD analysis project Ga0073928, IMG submission 76969) | Iron sulfur acid spring bacterial and archeal communities from Banff, Canada, to study Microbial Dark Matter (Phase II) - Paint Pots PPA... ... | reverse complement strand
GGACCGCGACGCGCAGGAACAGCACCGCACCTACAACGGCATCAAGGGCCTCGCCATGCAGGACGCCTCGGTGCAGGAGAGCATGGGCGCGATCCAGGACCGCACCAGGGAGAACCTGGTGTCGACCGACAACGCGATCATCATGGCGCGCCTGCGCCTGCGCAAGGCCGCGCAGGCGGTGGTGAAGGGCGAGCGCGCGCCCGGCCTCGAGCAGGACGCGCAAAGCGTGCGCTCCGCCTCGTTCATCCTGCCCGAGGAAGAGGCCTTCGCCGAAAAAGCGCTCGACGCCGCCAAGGTGCGCCAGGGCCAGCCGCACGTCGCGGTGTAAGGAAGCCCACAGGCACTGCCCATGCGCCCCCTCCCCCGCTTGCGGGGGAGGGCGGGGAGGGGGAAGCCACACGCACTGAGCAAGCGGCTTCCCCCTCTCCGGCTCTCCCCCGCAAGCGGGGAGAGGGCGCAAGGGCCGAAGCACCTCGTTTATCCGAAGGTTCGCGAGTCACACTTCATGTCCAATGCAATCCTCTCCACCGACCCCGACGAAATCGCCGCCCTCCTCGGCGACTTCGCCGCCAGCGCGCCGGGCGGGCTCGACGCGCGCACCACGCGTGCCGCCAAGGCGCTGCTGATCGACTCGCTCGCCGTCGCGATGGGCGCGCTCACGCACCCGGCCGCGCAGGCGGCGCGGTGGCATGCGGTTCGGTTCGCCTCATCCGACGGTTGCGTCATCTGGGGCACCAGCAAGCGCACGACGCCCGAGCTTGCGGCGCTGACCAACGGGGTGCTGCTGCGCTGCTACGACTACAACGACTTCTTCGTCGGCCAGCGCAACAGCGGCCACCCGAGCGACATGGTGGCGGGCGTGATCGCGGCGGCCGAGTGGGCGGATGCCGACGGCGCGATGCTGCTCAGCGCGCTGGCGCTCGGTTTCGAGGTGGTGGCGGCGGCGTTCGACGCCTGCTCGACCGCGCCGGGCGGCTGGGACTACACCAACCTGGTGGCGCCGGGCGCGGCCTGCGCGATCGCGCGGGTGCTCGGTCTCGACGCTGTGCAGGCGCGCGAGGCGCTGGCGATGACGGTCGTGCCGCATTTCGCCTGCGACGAGATCGAGTCGGGCGAGCTCAACCGGCGCGGCGACCTCACCATGTGGAAGCGCTTCAACGGCAGCGACGCGGTGCGCAATGCGCTCCAAGCATGTTTATTGGCGCAGGTCGGCGTCGAGGGCGCGGTGCGGCCCTTCGTCGGCAAGCAGGGCTTCTTCCAGAAGCTCGCCAACCGTGCCGAGGATGCGATCCCGGTGCTCAAGGAGCGACTCGCGGCGAAGCGCCCGCTCACGCGCATTGCCGAGACCAACATGAAGCGGTGGCCCGTCGGCTCGGTCGCCCAGAGCGCGATCCAGGCCGCGCTCGCGGCGCGCGCCAAGGTGCCCGATCTCGCGCGCATCAAGCAGGTGCGGGTCTACGCCGAGGAGGGCGCCTACGACCACCTCGTGAAAATCCGCCAGGCGCCCTATGCGCCGATCTCGCGCGAGACGGCGGATCATTCGCTGCCCTACATCGTGGCGGCCGCGGTGCTCGACGGCGTCGTGACCACCGAGAGCTTTGCCCCGTCGCGCGTGCTCGACCCGGCGCGGCAACGTTTTGTCGCCGAGAACGTGAAGGCGGCGCCCGAGGCGGCGCTCGGCACCATCGCGGGCGGCAAGCACAAGCGCCACGACATGGGCTATCTCGGCCGCGTCGAGATCGAGCTCGTCGACGGCACGATCGTGCACGGCGAGGCGAAGCCGTTTCCGGGCCATCCGAAGAACCCGTTCACGGACGCGGACCTCGCCGGCAAGCTCGAGGAGAACATGGCGCCGTTCGCCGGCGCCCCGCAGACCGCCGAGCTCGCCCGCTGTCTTGCGTCGGTCGAGACGCTGAAGAACGTGCGCGAGCTCACCAGGCTGTTGGCGTTCACGCCGACCCTTGATATCGATGCGGTCCAGGCGGACTGACGCAACGGGGCGCTCGCAACATGTTTCGAATTGGCGAGGGGATACAGCGTCTTTTTTCCGCGCTCGTGATTCCGGTGTGCAGCGTCGCGCTCCTGAGCCTCATCCTGTCGATCGCGTCGAAAGGTGCCGGCGGCCTCGCGGCGGTGACGTCGAAGCTGGGTGCGACCGGGCTGTTCGCGTACATCCTGAATGTCGGCTCGGCGCTGGTCGGCGGCGAGGGCGATCAACTCAAGGAGATCATCATGCAGCACGACCAGGCGCTGATCAAAGCGTCCGGCGTGTTCTCGATCGTGCTGTTGTTCGTTTTCGTGATCGCGATCTACCTGATCGACCGGCTGATCTATTACGTCGGCTGGGTCTTTCCTTTCGATTTCGAGTTCGATTGCGACGCGTATGGCGAGAGGCACGCCGACAGCAAACGCGTGGGCCAGCTCTACCGGCTGCTCGGCAGCGTGCATTTTCCGTTTTCCGACGCCTACGGCGTGGTCAGCACCTACTTGGGTGCGAAAAGTCCCGCTTCCTACGGCTTGCGGGAAAGGCCCGCCATGCTGGCGCGGGCGGATCTGGCCCTGGACTGGTTCTACTATGCCAAGGGTTTCGCCATCATTATTCTTCTCATCCTCATCTTGACCTTCGGCCATCCCTTGCAGGGAGTCTTCAGCCGCGCGCACCTGCTCTGGTGCTTCGTCGCCGCGCTCGCCGGCATGGCGTTCTGCGCGTTCCGCTACTCGCATTCACATCGCGAGTTGGTGGCGTATGACGTCGAGCATTTCATCTGGATTTCGTGCTATTCCGAGGCCGAACGCAAAAGCGTGGAGCTGGAAAGCGACAATACGGAATTTCTGCGCGAAGGCCGTCCGAAGAGTCCGATCGACCGTCTCATGGCGCCTTTGATGCTCAGGTACGATCCATCCGGCCTGAGCTATCTGTGGCAGCTTTTGTTCAGGCGGAAGCTGAGGCTCAAGCGCGAATAGCAGGTTGGGTCGAGCGCTTACAAGACCGATCGCGACAAACCGGTGTCCACTTTTGCGAAAAATGCTCAGAATCTATCCTGATCCCAGATCACCACGCGGATCGGGGTCGGGTTGAAGCCGTTGCATGGATTATTCACTTGCGGACAATTCGAGATGACGAATATCACGTCGAGGTCCATCGAAATGTCGACGTAGTTTCCCGGCGTCGAAATGCCGTCGACCACGGTGAATTTTCCGTCAGGCTCGATCGGCACGTTCATGAAGAAGTTCAGATTCGCGACGATATCGCGCTTGGTCATTCCGTGTTTGGACAACTCCAGAATGAAGTTCTCGCGGCAGGCATGCTGGTATCGGATCGGCTCTCCGAAACGGACCGCGTTGCTTTCGCACGAGCAGCATCCAGCCGAGGTGTCGTGCCGCCCGCATGAATCCGCCGTGATCCGCGCCATCACGCGGCCCCGGTTGGAGATCAGGCGTGTACCCAGATCGATATAAGCCGACCCTTGCGTACGCAGCGTGTCCTGCGCGCTGTATCGTTCGGCCGTGTCCGCGACGCAATACAGCAGGGCGTCGACCGCCTGCTGGCCTTCGCTGTCGATGATCCGCAACGTCTGCCCCCGCGTTACCACGCGCGACCAGGGTCGTTCCGCCGGGATCTCCTGGGCGTAGACCGCTGTCGCAACATCTCGTCGCGAAGACGCAATGACGGCGGTCATCAAATCTCTCCTTTGGCGAAAAGCCGCTCGGTGAATTCGAACGCGCGCGTGGCCTCGGGCGACCCCGTCCGGCATGGGTCATCGGGCGCCGCCGGGGGAGCACGATGACGAACGAGCGTAACCGGCCGCGAGCCGGATGGTCGCGCCGGGTCGAGCGGATGGGCGCAGTTCGACAATACGAGGATCGCATTCATCTCCGCACGCAGATCCACGAAATCTCCCGGCCGTTTTCGTTGCTGCTGCCAGACGAAGCGGCCGGTCATGTCCAGCGAGACGGGCGCGAAGAATGTGACGCAGGGTGGAATTTCGCGCACGCCAAGTCCGATCTTGGCGGCGCCGGCGATGAAGTTCTCCTGGGTATTGCGCGCTGTCTCGCCGGACGCATCAAGCGTCGAGGCCGGCGTCGAGCCGCCAACCAGAAGATCATGCGCGCCGCTGGTGTCTTCGATCAGTGAAAAAAGCACCCGTCCCATGTCCGACAGAATGACCCGCCCTTTGCAGATCGCAGCGCTCCACTGCACCTTGACGGTATCGGCACAATTGATCCGCTCGCAGGTGTCTTCCTCCCGCCAGCCGATCATCGAAACGCTAGACTGGCCGCTCGGATCGACGATCCGCAGCGCCTCGCCGCGCCGCAATCGGACCGTCGCATACCAACCGGCCGGGACTTCCTCGCGGCTGATCACGGCGCCTGCGAGGATAGGCGCGCCGTCCAAAGCGGTAGCGGCAGGAAGAGCCTTGGGCTTTGCTTCCTGCCCGGCGGCGCGCAGTTCTTCATAGCGTTGCCGATTAGCTTCTGCGATCTCTCGTTTGGTCGCCTCGGAAGTCACCGTCCATCTCCCATCGTTCATGCTCGGCGTCACCCGATCGCGAAATGTGCCTCAACAGGCGTTCCCGCCTTGCCATTGATGGGCAGGATGTCCTGCGGACAGGCCGAGAACGCGATGACGAGGTCCATTTCGGCGCGCAAGCGGACATATCCCCCGGGCATCGGCCGCGGCGGCGCCGCGAAGGCGAGGGCACCGTCGGCCGACCAGGGGATGTTCATGAACAGGTTGAGCGGGCTCGGCACCTCCGGGGGAACGAGGCCGAGCTCGGCCATCCCGGCAAACAGATTGTCGGTGCAGTTGTCGTGATGGCCTTGCGCGCCGAGAAACGCGTAACGGTGCCGATCGCATGCCGCGATCAAGGTGTCGTGAATTCCACCGGATGTGTCCTCGACCAAGGTCATGATCGGCAGGCGCCGGTTGGTGCGCAGGATATCGCCCGGTTTCGGGATCAGATGCAGGGTGTGCGCGCGGGTATGCTCGTTCGACATGAACTCGCCGAGATCGGCGCGGTTGAACGCCCAGGTATCCACGACCTGCTCGCCGTGCGTATTGATGACCGTGATGGTCTGCCCGGCATCGACGAGCGCCGCCTTGCCCCGCCGGGCGGGAATTTCGATCAAGGATTCGGTCACGGCGCCGGCCGCATGGCGATCAGGTCGATTTCGACGATGCCGCCGCGCGCAAGGTCGGTGACGCCGACCGTGGTGCGGCCCGGGCGTCTGGCGGGATCGAAATAGGTCGCGTAGATGGCGTTCATCGCCGCATAGTCGCGCTTGAAATCCGTCAGGTAGATCCGCACGAAGACGACATTGGCGAATGTCAGCCCGCAGCCGCGCAGCACACGTGACAGGTTGTCCATCACCTTGCGCGTCTGTGCCGCGATGCCGTCCGGCACGGGAAGCGAGTCGTCGTCAGGGTCGGTTGCGAGCTGCCCGGTGACGAAAATGAATGGCCCGGCCTCCACGGCATGGCTGTAGGGCGCGACCGGCTTCGGGGCATCCGGCAACAGGTGGAAGATGGTTTCCATTTTGCAAGCTCCTGTTCAGGCCGATCGCCGTCCGGCCGATGTCTCGCCGGCGTAGCGCTGCAGGAATTGCCTCGCCCGTTCGGTTTCCGGGTGGGCGAAAAACACATTCGGCGGCCCGGTTTCGACAACCCGTCCGCGATCGAGGAACAGCACGCGCGTCGCGGCCTCGCGCGCGAATCCCATTTCGTGCGTCACGATCACCATGGTTCTGCCTTCGCGCGCGAGATCGCGCATCACCGCCAGCACCTCGGTCACGAGCTCGGGATCGAGCGCGCTGGTGGGCTCATCGAACAACAGGAGATCCGGCCTCATCGCCAGCGCCCGCGCGATGCCGACGCGCTGCTTTTGCCCGCCGGAGAGCCTCGATGGAAAAACATTCTGCTTGTCCATCAGCCCGACCTTCGTCAGCAGCGCCAAGGCTTCATCGCGAACTTCGCCCTTGGGACGGCGCTGAACCTGGATCGGCGCTTCCATCAGATTTTGCAGCACGGTGAGATGCGGCCACAGCGCAAAATGCTGAAACACCATGCCGATGCGCGTTCTGACCGCGGACAGCTCGCGATCGTTCATCACCAGGCCGGCGCGGTTGACGCCGACCTGCGATCCGCTCACGTAGATCTGGCCGGCGTCGGGCTGCTCGAGCCAATTGATGCATCGCAGCAGCGTCGACTTGCCGGAACCCGAGGGGCCGAGCACGCAGACCGTCTCGCCCTTGTCGACCTGAAAGCTCACGTCGGACAGCACCTCGACGTCGCCGAAGCGCTTCGACACACCGGCCACATCGAGGACCTTGCTGGTGCCTGCCATCTCGGTTCCTAACGCCGCGCTTCGGCAAGGCGGCCGATCCAGCTCACCCCGGCCTCGACCACGAGGCAAAGACCCCAGTAGAGGAACACGGCGGTTATGAACGCCGCGAACGGAACGTAGTGGCGCGACTGTATCGAGCTGGCGGCATGCGTCAGCTCCGGCAGCGCGATGATCGTCAGGAACGCGCTGTCCTTGATGATCTGGATCATCTGATTGCCGATCACGGGCCCGGCCGCGAGCAGCAGCGACGGAAGGATGATGCGCCGGAACAATCGGAATCTGGAGAACCCGAAGGCGACGCCGGCCTCGATCGGCTCGGGCGGTTGCGCCGCCCAGGCGCCGCGCAGGATCTCGGCCATGTAAGCCGCATTGTAGATCGTCAGCGCCAGCAGGCCGGACGTCCAGTTGTCGAGCCTGACCCCAAGGGACGGGAATCCGTAGTAGACGATATAGGCAAACAGCAGGAACGGAACGCAGCGCATGCCATCGACGAAGCCGCGTGCCGCCCACGCCAGTGGCCGCCGTTTCGACATCAGGGCCGGGGTCAGCATGAATCCCAGCAGCAGCGCCGCGCCCGCCGACAGAACCGAGAGGATCGTGGTATTGGCGAGACCGCTGAGCAAAAGGTCACGCTCGCTCCACACGATGCCGAAGTCGCGAATCATGCTGCCGCTTCGGCTGCTGCCTGGCGTCGCTCGATCCAGCGTTGCAAGGACACCAGGAAAAATACGATTGGCGCGTACAGCGCAACGGCGACCAGAAACGGCGGCAACGGCTCGTATGTCTCGGCGCCGATCCGCACCGCGGCTCGGGTGATATCGACGACGCCGACGACGGCGAGCACCGGCGTGACCTTGATCAGCAACGACATCTCGTTGACGAGCCCCGGAAGGCTGACGCGCACGATCTGCGGCAGGACGATGCGGCGGAAGCGCTGGGCCGCGCGCATTCCGACCGACTGTGCGGCCTCGAATTGATCCTTGGGGAAGTTCATCAGCGCCGCACGCCAGACCTCGCAGTTGAACGCGGCCGTGTTCATGACCAATGCGAGAATGGCGGCCGAGATTGGGTCGATCTCGATGCCGATGTTGGGAAGCGCGAAGAACAGCAGCAACAGCAGCGTCACCAGCGGCGTCGCTCGCAGCATGCTGACGTAGACCGCGACGATACGGGCGAGAACCGGGACATTGCCCCACCGCAGCAGCGCAAGCCCCAGCCCGATCGGCAGGCCGATCAGGATGCCGACCAGCGACAGCGTCACTGTCACGACGGCACCCTGAAGGATGGCGATGAAATCGCCGGCGCTCACGACCGACCACCTCCGCCGGTCGTCAGAACTCTGGCTCGAACGCCACTGGCAGATTGGGGAACGATTGCCCGAACCACTTCTTTTGCAGCTCGGCGAACCTTCCGTTTTCCTTTTGCTTGGCGATGAACCCGTTCAGGAAGTCCAGCAGATCCTTGTTGCCCTTGGCGACCGCCCAGGCCGGGAAGGATGGCCCCGACACCGCTTGTCCGAGCGCGAAGACGGCGGGCTTCTCGGCGACGAGTGCGTTCAGATTGATGACGGTGTTGACGACGAAGTCCACCCGGCCGAGCGCCAGATCCTGGTAGGCTTCGGGATAGGACGTGTATTCGACGATCTTGCCGAGCCTGCCGCCGGTTTTCTCGAGCATGGTGCCGAGCTCGGGAAGGCGCGCCAGCAGCGCGCTGCCGGCCTGGACGCCGACGATCTTGCCGTTCAAGTCCTTGACCGACATGATGCTGTTGTCGCCCTTTCGCTTGACATAATAGTGCGTCGCATCAGCGATCGGGCTGGTGAAGTCGAGCGACTTTTTTCGCTCCTTGGTGATGATCGCGGCTGTGATGGCGACGTCATATTTGCCGGTGCTGACGCCGGCCAATATGCCGGTCCACGGCAGGATTTGCTGTTTGATCTCGAATGTCGCGTATTTGCGCAGGTCCGCGAGCATCTCATTGTCGAAGCCGGTCGGCACTCCATCCTTGACGAACTCGAATGGACGGAAATCGTCCTCTGTCGCGACGATCAGGCCGCGCTTCTTGATCTCATCCATGCTTGCTGCTCGCGCCTTGCTGGCGAGGACTGGAGCAACCAGCTGAGCCGCCAACAGCCCGAGCAACCGGCGGCGGGAAACGAGCTTCCAGGAAGCAATCGCATACTTCGACATGGCGAGTTCTCCTTCGTTGACGGGAAGACACGTCGTGGAGGGCGAGGAAAGGTCGGACGTGTCGGTTGGACGTGTCGTCGTGGGTGGGTTCCTTTCAGTCCAGGCTGAAGCCGTGTGACCGCAGATAGGGCGGGAACGCCGCGCCCTCGGCCTTGGAGGCTTGGCGCGCCTTGTCCTCGGACCAGCCGTAGAATGCGGCCTCGCCGAACTCATGGTTGGAGCGCTGTTGATCGGCGGGGATCGCGTGCAGGGCATTTCTTCGCCGATCGTAATCGTCGATCGCCGCAGCGAGCGAGCTGTCGTCGTAGCGATCGCTGCAGGTGGTGGCGCTGCGCGGCAGGCGCAGGCTGACATGACCTTCCGTCTGCGGATAACCAAGGCAAAGGCCGGCGACGGGAAAGACGAGATCGGGCAGCCCGAGAATGGCCGCGACCTTGTCGACCTCATTGCGCAGCACGCTGATCGGACACACGCCGAGCCCTGCCGATTCGGCGCACAGAATCATCGTCTGCATCGCGAGCGCGGCATCGACGCTCGCGTTGAAGAACCCCTCGAGGGTGCCGTTGCGGACCGGCTTGCCGCGCAGCTCGCCGATCCGTTGCAGCCGCCGCGCGTCGCCGAGGAAGACGAAGAACACCGGCGCCGACCCGCACCACGGCATGGCCGGAAACAATCCGCCGATCGCCATGCGCTTTTGCGGATCGCGCACCCGCAAGATCGAGGCTTGCTGGAAATCGGACTTGGCCGAGGTGCTCAAGGCGGCGGCGACCAGGAGGTCGAGCAGCGCCTCGCCGGGCATCTCGTCGCGGTAGCGGCGCACGGTCTTGCGCGACAGGACGCGGCGGATGAATTCATTGTCGTCGGCGCCCTCGCCCGCGGGACCGCCGTCCCCGAAACGTCGCGCGATCGCGTCCGACCAGGCCGACATCAGTTCCGCCTCCGGTCGTCGACGATGATTTGCGGGCGTGCGCCAGCCGGAAACGTGCCGAGCGTCGATCCGGCGGCGAGCGGTGCTGGATGTCGCGATCTCGGAGCATTCATCGCCAACCCCACAGAGAACCTAAGATCGTGGAATCGGCACGGACCCAAGCACGGACCAGAGCCAGGCCAATTCCTTGGCTACTGAGGTCTCCCGGGATTTTGTCCCGCCGTGTCCCGCGCGGATTTCTCCCGCTGCGGCAGCGGCTCTCGGACCAGCCACCCTGCGCGGGTGCGGAACCCTAGCCGCCAACTCAATGACATCGGTCAAGCAAACGACATGCCAGACCTCCCCGGACGCCGATGCGCACGCCGTGCCGGTGACGCGCGATCTGCGGCCTGACGGCGTCAAGGCATTTGACCATCGGGAAATCCGTCACGATCGTCCTCACGACGACATACCCGGATCAAGTACGACGCGCGCTTCGCCATTCTTCGGCGTGGCGGAATGTTCGGCCGCACCGGCTGCCCTTGCAGAGGCACATTGCCCAGATTCTAGTCGCCCAGGCCGGGGCGGGCCGTTTCGGGGGCCGCTCTCACGGGGACGTCGGGTGTCGACGGCTCCAAGACCGAGTG
>Ga0073928_10011874_pt1 | contig 10089 bp, 14 predicted proteins | sample PaiPotPPA55metaG_FD_76969 | JGI IMG/M metagenome (GOLD analysis project Ga0073928, IMG submission 76969) | Iron sulfur acid spring bacterial and archeal communities from Banff, Canada, to study Microbial Dark Matter (Phase II) - Paint Pots PPA... ... | reverse complement strand
TCGGATTCGGCGAGTCGGAGCGATTTTAGATTGAATTGCTGGCATGCGGGGTCCGCGTAAGTCTTAATTTAGCCGTTCCGAAAATCATGACTGGCCTTAAGTTTTAGCAACCGGTAGCAAACAAACACCTTAAGGTGCAAGTCGTCCGTCATCAGCAAGCTTGCTACCGAGCCAATCAGGACGCCGGTGCTGCCTGAGTTTTTTGCACGCCGGCCGTCCGTGGCCTGTGGATAACTTTTCACCCCCCCTGCCCCCGTTTTGGAGGAAAGAGATTGTGGACCGAAAACCTGAAAGCAAAACCTACAACCGCTGTAGCCCGCGGCTCGACGTAAATTCTGAACACATTGGGTGTGCATAACACGCCGTGCCGCAAGATCCGTCGAATAACCGGCGCATCTGGTCGCGGATCGAGCAGGCTGTGCGGCGGCTGGTGGAACAATCCGGCGATGCCTACGTCGTCACCGGACCGCTGTTTTCCGGACGGCAGCTGCAGACTATCGGCGAGTCGCGTGTGCTTGTGCCCACGCAGTTGTATAAGCTCGTGTATCTGCCGAAGCGCGAACTGGCGTTCGCCGTGGTGGTGGACAACACGCCGACGAATGAATACACAGTCAAGACGGTTCGCGAATTGGAAGCCATGAGCGGGCTCCAATTTCCAGGCATTCCGGACACGCTGAAAGACCAACGCATTGGAGGACTGAAAGGTGTTTAAGCCATTTTCCAACGATACTGATACGCTCAACATCAACGGCGACGCGCTCGTGATCGCCAACGACACCGCGCGCCTCTCCATTTCCGGCGACCTGACGATCGCACGCGATAAAACGGGCTTGACGACGGCGCTCGCGCTGCAAAAGGCGGTAAACGCGATCGTCGATGCCCTGCAAAACGACGCAAGCTTACCCACGAAACTCGTTGACGGACCGCCGAGGCCAGCGGGCAAGACGGATAATCTGTTCATCTGAGCGTTAAAAATTGGCCGGAGACGACCCTTGACCGAATGCCACGTTGCACCGAGTCCGCTGGGCCACCTCGCGTATCGCGCAAAAGACGATTTCCTGACAGGATTGTTCTTCATCGGACAGAAACACTTTCCGGTCGGTCTCATCGATACAGGACCGCCGAAGTCGCGAGCGATTATCGAGGCGAAGGAACAGATTGCCGAGTATTTCGCCGGCGAGCGCACGGTGTTTTCCGTGCCGTTGCGGCTCGACGGCACCGAGTTCCAGCGACGTGTATGGGCGGCGTTGCAAGAGATCCCGTTCGGCTCATCCTGGACCTACGGCGATCTCGCGCGCCGGATGGGTGTGGCTCCGGGGGCATCGCGAGCGGTGGGCGGAGCGAACGGGCGCAATCCGGTGGGGATCATCGTGCCGTGTCATCGCGTGATAGGCGCGGACGGAGAGTTGACCGGTTATGCAGGCGGCGTGGAACGCAAGCAACATTTGCTGACACTTGAAGGCGGCCCGGGACGCGCGCAGCTCACGCTGTTCTGAATGTTCTGAAGCGCAGCCGACTCTGCGCGCGCGAGTATAAAAAGCTCTGCAAACAAAAGCCCCACAAACGCGCTACGCACTTGCAGGGCTTTTACGCTTCTAGACGCTTCGAAACAACGACCGAAGCGTTCAAGCTCTGGCGTCGATTACTGCGTGATGACGCGAATTTCAACACGGCGATTCTTGGCACGGCCAGCGTTCGTCGCGTTCGGCGCGACCGGATTCGCGGCACCGAAACCTTGCGCCGTGTAGTTTTGCGAACGCAGACTGTGGTCCTTCAAGTACTGCATCACCGATTCCGCACGGCGTTGCGACAACTGCCGGTTATGCGACGCGAAGCCCGTTGAATCGGTGTAGCCCGCCACTGCGACTTGCCGCAACGTCACGCCCTGAGCAGCTGCCACGAACTCGCCGAGTGTGCCAACTGCTTTCTGCGTCAGCGTGGCGCTGTCGGTAGCGAAATTCGCGTCGCCGCTCGGATCGATTTGACGGGGCATTTCGGGAGCGGGCTGCGGCGCGGGAGCCGGGGCTTCAGCTGCAGCAGGTTCCGGTTGAGCCGGTGCGCCGCACTGGAACCTCAGGACACGCGGATCGGAAGCGTCGTCGGACGGGGAACGCAGGCGCTCCATGGTCTCGATCTTGTACGCGGGCTTGTCGCCGCAAATTTTCTGAGCCTGCTTCACGCATGCCGCGATACCGTCGAACAAACCATGACATTACACGCGAAAAACCTGCGCGCCAGTGGCCGTCTGGATCTGATTGGCGTTGAAAGTCGGACCCGAGGCTGTCGAGCAGCCAGCGAGCACATCGATTGACAACAAACCTGCAGCGATTAATTTATTAGACATCCTGTTTACCCATCCGATTCATAACGCTCCGCGGCCGGAACGTATAGCCCAGAAAGTCGAACTGGCAGGTTGGATAGTCCACAGGCCGATTGGCCTGCTTGCAGTACACGATTTTGGTTTTGTCTGGATGCAGAGCCAGCTTGCACTCCGCGAGCCGCGCCTCCAGTTCCTGCCGGAGCAGCCGAGCCTGCGCTTCGCTCTGGCAGTGATAGACGGCATCGTCCGCGTAACGCTCGAATGGCACATCGGGGTGATGCTTTTGCATCCATCGGTCGAGAGCATAATGGAGAAACAGATTGGTCAGCACTGGATTGAGCAGCCCGATCATCACCGGGTGGGCGATGTACCACCGGCACAACGTCGCGAAGAAAACCTTCAGTCATGTGGACAGCCAAATCTGGTACGCGTTATGGCAATGGGCACGACGACGCCATCCGAAGAAACTGGGACCTTGGGTATTCCGGCGGTACTTCCATCAACTCGGGCTACGGCGCGGTGTGTTCGCCGCACGCACGGATGAAATGGACGAAACTGGATCCCCAACCTACCGGGAACTTCGGGTCGCAACGGCCACGCCGATTGAGCGGCATCCGAAGGTCCAATCGGACGCTAACCCTTACGATCCAGAGTGGTTCAAGTACTTCGCGCAGCGCGCTGCAATCCGAAGTCGCAAGTCCCACTCGCGCCGGGCGTCGCTGCAACACAACGCCTAAGCGCTCGTCTGGCCATGACGCCGATGCACATGCGTCGGTTGAATGTTCTTCACCGGGCTGGCGCGAGCCAGCCTTATTGAGGCTTGAGCCGTATGCGGGGAAACTCGCCCGTACGGTTCTTAGGGGAGGATGCGGCGGCGACGTCGTGTCCTTACCCGACCACTACCCATTGAAGTCGCGGGCGATGACATTAGATTCGTCCGAATTATGCTACATTTTTCGGACAGATCGCGTTATGACCGAAAAATGCAGCATAATTCGGTCATGACAGTTGTTCTCAACCCTATCGAACTCCGCGCTCGCGTGCTGAACCGGATCGCGTCCGATCCCGACGCGGTCTGGACGCCGGCTGATTTTTCCAGTCTCGGCACCCGCGCAGCTGTCGACAAAACACTTCAGCGGCTTGCAACCGCCGGCGAACTCCGGCGCATCGATCGCGGCCTTTATGACCGCCCGCGAAAAAGCCGGCTCACTGGTGGCGAAGCTGTCCCGGACTATCGCGCTATCATCCGCGCTATCACTCGACGCGACAACGCCCGCTTTGTCGTCGACGGCATGACCGCAGCGAACGACCTCGGCCTAACCACCGCCGTACCCGCGCGCATCGAAGTATTGGTAGACGCTCGTCTGAAGCCAGTCAAACTTGGCAAGCAGGAAATCCACTTCAAATCCGCTGCACCCAGCCGCCTCTACTGGGCCGGACGGCCAGCCATGCACGTCGTTCAAGCGCTTTACTGGATGCAAGATGTATTGTCTGATCCAGAAGAACGCGTGCGCGTCGCAAACGCACTTGGCCGCATCTTGGCCGACCCCAATCACGGGCCCGCCATCCGTACCGATCTGCGCGAAGGATGGTCGGCCCTTCCGATTTGGATGCAGACATTTCTGCGCGATTTGGTCGATCCATCGGCTCAGGACGACGCTCCATGACCACCAACGCTTATCGACAGGTCATCGTCGCCCATCCTCGCGACCGACTCGACCTTTTTCTCGCCACGGCCAATCGACTCGTTTCAATCCTTCGCGGGTCAGTTGACCCAGCGCAAAACTATCGGCAACAAGACCGGCACCACGAACGCCGTGAACAGTCCGTTCAAGCCCATGCCGAGGCCAGCGAACGCGCCCATTTCATCGCTGACCTGGAAAGCACGCGCCGTACCAATGCCATGCGACGCCACGCCAAGCGCGAACCCTCGCACCTCGGGCTCCTCTATACGTAAAACGTTGAGAATCGTGCGCGCCGAGACTGCGCCGAACACGCCGGTGCAAATCACAAGCACCGCAGTCAACGACGGCAGTCCGCCCAGCCGCTCGGCGATAGCCATGGCGATCGGCGTGGTCGCGGACTTCGGCGCGAGCGATATCACCGTCACGCGCGGCGCGCCGAATAACATCGCAATGGCGGTCGCGGAAAGGATCGCCGTCAGCGAGCCCGCTATCAACCCGCCAGCCAGCGGCAGCGCAGCGCGGCGCAGCTTCGGCAGTTGCCGGTAGAGCGGCAGCGCGAGTGCGATGGTCGCCGGTCCGAGCAAAAAGTGAACGAACTGCGCGCCCTGAAAATACGTCTGATATGGCGTGTGCGTGACGCTTAGCACCGCAACGATCAGCGCCACCGCAATTAGCACGGGGTTCGCGAGCGGGTTGAACTTCGCGCGAGCATAGATGCCTTGCGCGATCAGGTACGCGAACAGGGTCATCGTCAGGCCGAGCAGCGGTGTTGCGGCGAGATAGACCCACAGGGCGCCGAGCTCTGTCATCGCGCGGTCCTCAAAACTCTGACGGTGTATTCACACGCGCCCGTCTCGCCTGGCGCCGCATCAGCGCCCGCGTGACGAGCGCGGTGACGGCAATCGCGAGCGTCGTGCTCACCACCAACGCGACCACGATCGCGAGACCTTCGCCGCGCACCTTGTCGGCGGCGACCATGATCCCTACGCCAGCCGGCACGAAAAGCAAGGACAAGTGGCGAAGCAATTCGAGGGCGGTGGGTTCGATCGAATCGACGGCGGACGGCCTGATCAGCAGATAGCCGAACAGCAGTAACAATCCGATGACAGGCCCGGGAACGGGCACATGCAAGCCCATCGAAAGGCCCTCTCCGATGCACTGGAACAACAACAAGGTAGCAAGGGCGCGCAGCATGACGTGGCGTTTGACGGGCGAAAACAATGAAGCCAGATGATGCCACGCGTAGTGTCGCGCGCCTCGCGCGCCGACAAAACGCGACCGGGCGCGAAAAGTGCGGATGCGATCAGTTTAAGGCGGGATTCATGCGGCGCAGGCTCGAATCAAGCTCTCGAATCCAGCTTCAAACCAGGCGTTCAAATTCCGTTCCCGATTAATTTAATCGACGACTTCATAAAAATTTACGAACCCGACATCGTCCGTCATCTTGGTGGTAATCCGTTCTTACGCGACTCACGAGCTGGGCGACGGCACTTGAGATATCCATGACCACATTGACTGATCAAGCAAAGCCATCCAGCCACACCGATTCCGATCCGACCACCATAACGACCGGCGTGCCCGGCCTTGACGACATACTCGGCAGCGGCCAGGGCGGGCTGTATCGGATCGAAGGCATGGCCGGCGCGGGCAAGACCATCCGGTCTGCGCAGGACGCTGGCACGCGGACATGAAAAAGATCCTCGTCGTCGACGATGAATTCGACCTCCTGACCACTTGGCGGCTTGTGCTCCAGATGGAAGGATACGAGGTCAGTACGGCGTCAAACGGCTCGCTCGCGCTCGAGTCGGTGCGTGCGAATTCGCCCGACATGATCGTGACGGACTGGATGATGCCCACCATGGACGGCGTCGCGCTGTGCCACGCGCTCGCTGCCGACGACACCCTCGCGCGGATTCCCGTCGTGCTCTCGAGCGCCGCCGCAAGCACACCGGCGGTCACGCACCCGCACCTCGAATTTCATCGCAAACCGCTTTCCATCGATCAACTCGTCGAGATCGTCACGCGCCTGATCGGACCGGCCTAAAGCGCGGCTTGTGCCACCTGGGCATGAACCCTGCTCAATCAATCGCTCCGGTACGCCGGATTCTTCGATAACTGCTTTAACTAGAACGGGAGGCACCATGGTGCAGGATCAGGTAGAAGGCTCGGCGCAAACCGTCGTGGGCAGGGTGCAGGATGCGGTCGGCGGTTTGACCGGCGACGCGTCGCTGCAGGCTGAAGGCAAGGTGCGCCAGACGCTCGGCACGATCCAGCGCAATTACGGCGAGACCATCGACAACGTGCGCGAGGCGGTCCTTGCACAGCCAATCAAGGGGGTGCTTGTGGCAGCTGCGGTTGGTTTTGTGTTGGGCGCAATCTGGGCACGGCAACGGTAGTTTGGTCAGAAGGGTTTGGGCGGGAAACGACTGGCCGCACTGCGAAGTGCGGCCGGTTTTTTTACGCGCCGTGTTATGCCTGTTCCTGGTGGAGCCAATGGGACTGCGATTGGACTCCGATGGCTTGAAGTCAGATCAGTCGAGCAACAGACGGTCCCTTGTCGCGGTGGTCCTAACGCGCAGAACGCGAATCCGCGTTCCGCTGGTTTTGCCGCCTCACCCAATCTGCCAGCAGATTCGGCACACGCGGCAGCGCGTGCGGCCAGTGCACGGCTTCCTTCGCCAGTTGCGAAAAGGCTCCGTGCGAACTGAACTGATCCAGCGCCAGGCGCATGATTACCCGGCGCGCGATTGGCCACACATCGACATCCGGCGCGATCCGCCGCACCATCTCATCGATGCTCTGTACCGAGCGTGCTAGCAGCGCCGCGCGGGAGGCGATGCCTGTGTGGTTGTCGCCGAAAGCATGCTCCAGCGGCCCTTTGCCCAACGCTGCGAAGAGATCGGCGGCAGTCCGGTGCCGATGGGCATCGCCGGCAAAACGCTCTGCTTCCCGCCGATACGTCGCCTCCACGCGCACCGCATGCTGCGTCTCGTGTTGATCAGGCCGGCCGTGCTGCATATGTTCGCGCGCAGCCGCCTTGTGATCGCCGCGCAACAACGCGTCCGACCCGGCGACCAGGAAACTGCGCTCGTGCGCGGCGAAAAAAGTGAGCGCTGAATCGCCATCGAGCACCAGCGCCCCAAGCGTATCCGGCTCGATGCTGACCGCTGCGCCCGCCGCTTCCAGACCGGCGTGGAACACGCCCTCGCCCAGCGCGATCTCGAAAAAAGCCTCGATCCACGTAGCGATCAAGTCGGCCGGGTCCAGGCCGTGGTCGCGCAGTGCTTCGGTGTCCGAGAGCGGCACGCTGCGCACGGCGCGCGTAACGAGCACCGTATCGTTGCAAAAATCCCAGAACACCTCCGGCACGACGACGCGCGAATCCTTGTTCACCTCGCGCAGCCGGTAGCGGAGAAAACTTTGATCGGCGGCACGCTGGCGCAGATCGAGCATGCAGTCGATCGACTCCGTCACACGCGCGATAAGCGCGCCGACGTTCTGCTCTCGGACCTCGCGTGAAAACCGTGCCGCCAGACGCGCCGCCGAGCTTGCCACGTCGAGGTCCTGCATGAGTTCGGCGCGTGTATCAGTGCGGATCAGCGTAATGCGCGCGGCCACGGGCGCTGCACTCACGCCGGAACGGGGATTTACATCCAGCACGATTAGCGCACGATGCGTCTGCTCCGCGATGCCACAGCGCTCAGGCTCGGCGTCCACATCGATCAACGCCGCCGCCCGTCCAGGCGGCAACGCGGTTGTCAGCGCCTGGCGCAGCGGCGCATCCTTCAGCGCCGTCTTGAGCGTGCCCACTTCGGCGAGCGCAACACGCACCGCCGTCTCCGATAACCCCGGATGCTCGGTCAGCAGACCCGACGCCATGGCCAGCACGCCGGACAGGTTCTGCAACACCGGCACGCGCTGAGCGAGACTGGTCGCACTGCGAGCCCGCGCGCCCGCCGCAAACGAGCGCAGGACGCGATGGATCGGGGCGTCGGCTGCGGACTTGACGCGGCTCTCCCGCACGAAAAGTCTCGCGAGACGCCAGATTGCACGCACACGCGGCGTCATCGGTTCACCCACCACGTACTTGAATAGCTGATTTTCCGCTCCTTTGCGAAGGTGGATCGAGTGGAACGTGGGCGAAACCCGCGATGGTTGAACCCTCAAGAGAACGATCGTTACGCAATTCAGGTTGGTCACGCAAGCGTTTGGAGAGTTCTCATGGATAACACTCAGGTCGACGGGGGCGTTGCCGGCGACCACTCACTGTAATAAAATTGTTAGATGACGTTTAGATTTTATTAATAAAACAAACCAGATTATCGAGCAATTATTTAAATGCATTTTATTTGCATATTATTTAATATCGATATTGTTTAGCATTCCGGCTTGTAATCATGAACGGTTCACGAGTTTTGCAAGACAAAAGATAGTTATATGCAATGGGCCACGCCGAGTTTCACAGATATGCATTTCCGCTTTGAAATCGCGATGTATATCGCTGCACGTTAAGTTCACGAAAGCCGCCTCGCGTGGCTTTCTTTCAGCCGACGACGGCTCGCTCGACGCCAGTGCTCGAAGGCCTTGCTCCGCCTGAGCGATCCAAGCATCATTCCTCCAGATATGCCAAAATCTGCAACGAACCGCTGATTTGATTCTTCAAGTCGTCCGCCATCACTTCGCTACAGCGATTGGAGAAACAAGCCGGTTGGATTAATCGTGTTCCGTTTTTCAGAATTTGCACGGTAACGGGAAAAGAAGTGCACGTTACAGAAAGCCGACGTCATTAGTTTTATCAATCCCTGACGTCCGAACACTTTTCTCCGATAAGCCGGCGCGCAATTGAAGCTGAAACAAATTAAAAATTAATTTCGCTGAAAAAACCGTCCTGACTGACTGAATCGGAAAATTTGTCACATTTCAATATCAAATATCCGTTTCGATACGAATAATTTACTGTAATTAATTGAGTGTGCGTAATGGTCGCAATTCGAACATCATTGTTGCTTCTTCAGTCTACCTGAGCGCGATAACGTCGAGCCCTGCATCGAGGCCTTGAAACGAGTTCTTTCGAAATTGGCACGTTTTGTGCTTAAAGCCCCGCGTATAGATCTTTCGATTATGTCGCCTTTTTGCCTACCCATTGCTATCGCATCTACTCGAGTGATTGAAACACACCTGAATGCCTTCCATGAGGTGCTTGCAGAATGCACCGACCTCAAAAGCCGTGTTGAGACCGAGCGCGTGGCGGTATCGGCGATCACCGCTGCGCTGGTCAATGCGAGTGAGACACTCGCCAGGCGCGGATACATGACGCCGCAAAAAGTGGAGGGGCTGACCATATCGATGGAGGAGAACGCGCTCGATCTGAAGGCCGCACTCGATGAGGTCGACGCCTCCATTCGCACCGCCATCGGCCCTGTCGAGAAGTTCGCCGAAGTGACGGAACGCATGAGGATTACCCAAGGAAGATCGTCTCCGGATCACGGAAAGTCCATAGCCGGTCAAACCGGATGGCCCGAACCCACAACGTTCGATTCAATGGTGGCCCAACACTCCGCCCTGTGCGAGCACATGCTGGAAAGCGTTCGTGATCTGGCCGACAAAACCAAATACAGACTCGACGATTTGCGGGAAAGGATCGATCGGCTGCAGTCGTCGTTCGGGGAAATCACAGCGGCGATGGCGTCCTGACGCGCTGCATCGTGCCGCTCACGACGCGTGAATGTGGCGATGGCGTTACGTTGCGTCGGCACATCGGCAGGCGGAGGCTTATGAAGGGTCGCGGAAGGCGGGATTCACCTGCGTCGAAGGGAACTGGCGTCCGGGCATTCATTTCTGCTCGATCCCACTGAACCGATGGGTGCCGGCCCCGTCACTGCTTAGCTCCGCCCGCAAAATGCTCCGCGTAAATGGAGGATTCCGCATTGCACCGTGGCGTGCTATCGTTTTCATGCCGGAATCAAAACGTCCGGCACACGTCAATCATCTTCGTGAGCTCCGCCATGAACGATGTACGCCACAATCTCAGCCCGACCGACCGCGTGGAATTGCTCTGCTGGCTCACCTGCGGGAGCCTGGGCG
>Ga0073928_10011873_pt1 | contig 10089 bp, 9 predicted proteins | sample PaiPotPPA55metaG_FD_76969 | JGI IMG/M metagenome (GOLD analysis project Ga0073928, IMG submission 76969) | Iron sulfur acid spring bacterial and archeal communities from Banff, Canada, to study Microbial Dark Matter (Phase II) - Paint Pots PPA... ... | reverse complement strand
GGGGTACCGCCTGGACGCTGGTGTGCCCACACATCTTGGACAAACCGCTGGAATTCGGTGCCGGTCGCCTTGACCGCAGAGGTACCAGCCTTCTCGGTGGCAAGGAACAGGGCATTGTTGACCTGCCCCGAGTAGCCGCCTGTCTTGTCGTCGAGGAACGTCATCGGGCGGTAGGTGACCTCGAGTTGCCCGACGGCGATGTAGTAGGCGAGCTGGTCACCGAAGTCGGCCTGCAGAGCCGCGCAGTGATTGCATTGCGGCTCGGTGTAGATCTCGATCTTCGCGGGCGCATTGTCGAAGCCGGCGACAATGCCGAAGCCGTCCTTGCTGACCGTCAGCGGTGGCTTGTTCGGATCGGACTCCGCGGTGCCTGCGGTCTGCTTTGTGCACCCGACCGCAGTGATCAACAGGGCTAAGGTGATCATCACGATGGCTCGCGAAATCCGCATGTCAACCGTCCTTCTTTGTGCGCACGATACTCGAATCACGGCCTGCGGACCGGCCGATCATTGGCATGAGGTTTTTGCGTGTCGTATGCCCTCTTGCAACCTTCGCGACAGCCGCTGATGGGATGCTCCTGGTGTGCGGGTTGCGATCGTCGCAGAGTCCTTCCTCCCGAATGTCAACGGCGTCACCAACTCGGTGCTTCGGGTGATCGAGCATCTCCGCCACACCGGTCACGAAGTCATCGTCATCGCTCCGGACACGCCACGGGGCCAGCCACCCGCCGACCGACTTCATGACGGAGTCCGGATACACCGGGTGCCGTCCCGGATGTTCCCGAAGATCACATCGTTGCCGCTTGGCGTGCCGCGCCCGCGGATGGTCGGCGTACTACGCGGATTCGACCCCGACGTAATGCATTTGGCGTCGCCAGCGCTGCTCGGCTACGGCGGACTGCACGCTGCCAGGTTCCTCGGCATCCCGACCGTGGCGGTATTCCAAACCGACGTTGCGGGTTTCGCGGAGAGTTACGGCATCGGCGTTGCGGCGCGGGCGGCGTGGGCGTGGACCCGTCACCTGCACAAGCGGGCCGACCGCACCCTGGCGCCGTCCACATCGGCAATGGAAAATCTTGCCGCGCATGGCATCCCCCGGATTCACAAGTGGGCGCGCGGCGTTGACATCACGGGTTTTGCACCGTCTGCGCGTGACGACCAGCTGCGCCGGCAGTGGTCACCGGACGGCAAACCGATCGTCGGGTTCGTCGGTCGGCTCGCACCCGAGAAGCACGTCGAGCGGCTGGCGGTACTGGCGCATCGCGACGACCTGCAGCTGGTGATCGTCGGCGACGGCGTCGACGAGCGCAAGCTCGAATCCGTCCTGCCATCAGCAGTTTTCACCGGAGCGCTGTATGGCGAGGAACTTGCCGCCGCATACGCCAGCATGGACGTGTTCGTCCACCCAGGTGAGCACGAGACATTCTGTCAGGCGGTACAGGAGGCGATGGCGTCGGGCCTGCCGGTCATTGCGCCCAACGCGGGCGGGCCGCGCGACCTCGTCGCGCCGTACCGCACCGGGTTGCTGTTGGCTGTCGACGAATTCGAGGCCAAGCTGGCCGAGTCCGTTGACCATCTGATCGCCGAACGGCACCGCTACTCCGTCGCGGCGCGGCGCAGTGTGCTGGGCCGGACGTGGCCGGCGATCTGCGACGAGCTGATCGGGCATTACGAAGCCGTGCAGGGCAAGCGCAGCCTCAGGGCCGCCTGACCTAGCCCTGCGCCTCGATCGAGACGGGCTGCCACTGTTCCCAGGTCTTGAGCCGGTTTTCATAGTCGGACTTGGCCAGCTGCAGCGGCAGCTCGCCGAAGAACACCCGCAGTGGCGGATCGGCCGCGTCGACGATCTTCAGCAGCGCACGCGCCGACGCCTGCGGATCGCCGGGGTTGGCTGTGCGGTGGGCACGCCACTGCTCGGCCTGCTCGTGGACCTCTTTGTAGTCCGGCAGCGGCGTCGAGCGCCTGGACGACGAACCGGCCCAGTCCGTCGAGAAGCCGCCCGGTTCGATCAGCGTGACGTGGATGCCGAACGGCGCGACCTCTTGAGCCAGCGCCTGCGAGAAGCCCTCGAGCGCCCACTTCGACGCGTGATAGATGCCGACGTTCTGGAACGCGGTGACCCCGCCGATCGACGACACCTGAATGATGTGCCCGCCGCGCTGCGCACGCAGATACGGCAGCGCCGCCTGCGTCACCCACAACGCGCCGAACACGTTCGTCTCGATCTGGGCGCGCGCTTCGGCCTCCGTCAGCTCCTCGATGAAGCCGAAGTGGCCGTAGCCGGCGTTGTTGATAACGATGTCGATGCGGCCGAAGTGGTCGTTGGCCTGCTTGACGGCGGCGAAGTCGGCGTCGCGGTCGGTCACGTCGAGCTGGATGGGCAGCAGCGCGTCGCCGTACTTGTCCGCCAGGTCGGCCAGCGTCGAGGTGTCACGCGCCGTGGCCGCGACCTTGTCCCCGCGCTCCAGCGCCGCGATCGTCCACTCGCGGCCGAAGCCGCGCGATGTTCCGGTGATGAACCAAACTTTTCCGCTCACGTGGGGTTAAAGCAGCCAAGGTGACGTCGGCATTCCCGGATGGAGCGTGTTCACAGCTAGCGTTGGGGCCGTGAACCGCGCGACGCTGGACAAAGACCCACATGAAGTGGCGTCGATGTTCGACGCCGTCGCACGCCGCTACGACCTGACGAACACCGTGCTCTCGCTCGGGCAGGACCGGTTCTGGCGGCGGGCGACGCGCTCGGCGCTGCAAATCGGCCCCGGCGACAAGGTGCTCGACCTCGCGGCGGGTACTGCGGTGTCGACGGTGGAGCTCGCGGCGTCGGGGGCGTGGTGTGTTGCGGCGGATTTCTCGGTCGGCATGCTGGCGGCAGGGGCGGACCGGCCGGTGGCGAAGGTGGCGGGCGACGCGACGCGGCTGCCGTTCGACGACGGCGTCTTCGATGCGGCGACGATCAGCTTCGGGCTGCGCAATGTCGTCGATCACGCGGCGGGGCTGCGGGAGATGGCGCGGGTGACGCGGCCGGGCGGCCGGCTGGTGGTGTGCGAGTTCTCGACGCCGACGAACCGGTTGTTCGCCACCGTCTACAAGGAATACCTGATGCAGGCGCTGCCGCGGATCGCGACCGCGGTGTCGTCGAATCCGGAGGCCTATGTCTACCTGGCCGAGTCGATCCGCGCGTGGCCCGACCAGGCGGAGCTCGCGCACCGGATCGCCTGCGCCGGCTGGTCGGCGGTGCGGTGGCGCAACCTCACCGGCGGCATCGTCGCATTGCACGCGGCGACGAAGCCATTGCGCTGATAGCTCAATCCACCTTTGCGCGTTTGCGGTCCGATGTAGTGTCGCGCAATGGCTTACGGTCGGCTCGCAGATCCCGAAACCACACTTGGCACCGATCCCCGCTCGGATCCGCGAATGGTCAAGGTCTTCGCGCAGTTCGGAATGGACGGCCACCTGCCGCCTGCGCCGGTGACGCTCGACTCTCCGCTTGAGGACCGCCACGCATTCGTCACCGCGACCGAGGAGGCCATGGGCGCGGTTTTCGACACCCTCGTGCAGGGCATGCCGACCGTTGAAGGCGTCACGACCACGACGACCACCATCACCGGCGAGGACGGGAATGACATCACCCTGTTCATCAGCCGGCCCAACGATGCCGACGCAGCATTGCCTTGCGTGGTGCACCTCCATGGCGGCGGCATGGCTATCGGCAGCGCCGGCGTCGCCGTATACATGCGTCTGCGCGAATACCTAGCTGCCACAGGCCTTGTCGTCGTCGGTGTCGAGTTTCGCAACTCCAGCGGGATGCTGGGTCCTCATCCCTATCCGGCGGGGCTGAACGACTGCGCATCCGCGACTCGGTGGGTGGCCGCCAACCGCGGCGAGATCGGCGTGACTCATCTGATCGTGTCCGGCGAATCCGGCGGCGGCAATCTCACCCTCACCGTCGCGCACAAGGCCAGGCGGGAAGGGTGGCTGTCCGAGATCGCCGGCTTCTACGCACAGTGCCCGTACATCTCGAACCGCTGGCTGGAGGCGGCCGACGAGCTGCCTTCGCTTCGGGAGTGCGACGGATACTTCATCGGTTGCGATGTGCTGGCCGTGATGGGATCGATTTATGACCCATCCAATTCGCACGCCCGCGACGCCACGTGCTGGGCGGGCATGGCCACCGATGACGAGCTGGGTGGCCTGCCGCCGCACGTCATCTCCGTCAACGAGCTCGACCCTCTGCGCGACGAGGGCCTGCAGTACTACCGGCGATTGGTGCACGCCGGTGTTCCCACGGTAGGACGCATCGTGGCCGGCACCTGCCACGGCGGCGACATGCTGATGGCGGGTGTGATGCCCGAGGTGTTCGAGGCGAGTATGCGCGACGTCAGCGGGTTCGCGAAGTCTGTCGGCCGACGTCAGTTCGCCACGTCCTCGAGGACCTGATGGCCGGCGTTATAGCCGGGGATGAACGTGATCCCTGGGCCGCCATGGCATCCGGCGCCGCCGAGGTAGAGCCCGCCGGTCGGGATAGGTAAGTCGAGGAACCCTTTCGGCCCAGGACGATTGGGCCCCATCAGATCCGGATGCAGCAGGCCGTGGCAGAAGTCGCCGGACGGGGCGGCGAACATCGTCTGTTTGTGATATGGCTCAAACGTGATGTGACGTATCTGGATATCGCGGAAGTTCGGCGCCAGCCGGGTGACCTTGTCCATCACCTTCTCAGCCATCACGTTCTTGAGTTGGCCGTGCATATCGCGGCTGGTCTCCACGGGGAACGCGTATGCGAACGCGCTTGCCGCGTGCTTCCCCGGGGGGGCCATGCTGGGGTCGTGCACGGACGGGATCTGCATTCCCATCGACGGATTGTCTGGCACGATGCCTCGCCTGCACTCATCCCATTGGCGTTGCTGTTCTTCTGGTGAATTGAAGACTCCGATCGACCCCTGCATGCCGGGCTCGTTGAGGAAATCGTAGGGCGGTGCGAACTCGGGCAGGCCGTCGAGCGCGAAGTGAATCTGCACGAACGACGCCCTGTGGTCGCGGCCGCTGATACGCGTTACCAGGTCGGCGGGCAGGTGTTCGGCACCGACCAGATCGAGCAAGGTGTGATCTGGCGACAGATTCGAGACCACCACCGGCGCACTGATTTCCGACCCGTCGCGCAGACGCACCCCGGTGACGCGGTCGTCGTCGACGAGAATCTTCTCTACCTTGGCGCGGTACCTGACCTCACCCCCGTTTGCGACGAACAGTTGGTGCAAGTGCTCACACAGCGCGCCGATGCCGCCTTCGAGTTTCGTCATCATCGCGGTGGTGTCGTCGGGGACGGCCAGCGCGAACGCCAAACATGTTGCGCTGCCCGGAGTGTAGGGGCCGCGGTAGGTTGAATTGATGGCAAGGAACGCGAGCATGCTTCGCAGCACGGCATGCTTTTGCTTGTCGGGCAGGTAACGGTCGATCGCGTCCATCGCCGACCCGAACAGCACATCGTGGATCGCGGTGCGCTCGGCTTCATTTGACGCGCAGGCGTACATCTCGTCGAGCGTCTTGGGCGGCATCCGAACATCGAAGCGGCCCAGCGCCTTTGCCGGTCCTTGGCTCCAGCCGATCAGACCAGCCATGCCCATGACGGCGTCGTTGCCGTGCTTGTCGGCGAGGTGGGTCATCAACTGCATCGGGTCGCGGTAGAAGATCATCGGCTCGTCGCCTTCGTCACCGAGGTTGACCGACATCACCTCGGCATCGACGGTGGGCAGCGTGTCGAGCCCGAGCTCCTTGGCGATCTGGCTCGGCATGGGGAACTGCACCGAACCCGCAATCTCGTAGCGGAATCCATCGATGAGCTCGACGGTGGCAGCCATCCCTCCGGTGTAGGTGTTGGCCTCCAGACACACGGTGCGCAAGCCCGCCTGCTGCAGCACCGCCGCCGCGGTCAGCCCGTTGTGACCGGCACCGACGACGATCGCGTCGAAATCGCTCATTGTCCAGTTCTCCTTCTCGGTGATCGAGGCATTCAAAATATGTCAGTACTGACATAATTTCGCAAGGGTGGGATACCATCGCCGCGTTATGACCTCGATGCCGAACCTTCACGAGCTGCGCCGACGATCGACACACGAAGCGCTCCGGCGCGCGGCGCTGGCAAGTTTCGCCAGCAAGGGCTTCGCAAACGTGACGGTGACGCAGCTTGCCCGGGAGGCCGGGGTCACCGAGCGCACCTTCTTTCGGCACTTCCCGACCAAGGAAGCGGTGCTGTTCCAGGACTACGAAACACAGGTGGAGTGGCTTTCCGACGCGTTGGCACAGCGCCCGCCGGCTGAGTCGCTGTTCGAGGCGGTGCTGGCAAGTGTCGCGAGCTTCCCGTATGACCTCGAGGTGGTTCGCCAGGCGGCGACTGCCCGAACCGAGTTGATCACTGCCGACCGCATCGCGAGCCATCTCCGTGTGGTGCAGTCGTCGTTCGCCGGCGTGATCACCGACTTCATCAAGAACCGCTATTCGGATACGCCCGACATCGATCTGGTCGCCGAGGTCGCGGGTGCCACTGTGGCTGCCGCTCTGGTTGTGGCAGTGGAGAATTGGGGCCGCAACGGCTGCGCTGGCGACCTGGGCGAGATCACCGCTTCCGCGATGGATCTGCTGCGGTCGGGCCTGGAGCCGCTGTCCTGATCGCCCGGCTCTGAGCGACTTTTTTCGCTACTGCCGGTCGGCGGCCACCACGGCGTCTGCGAACTGCTGCGGTGCCTCCTGCGGCACGTTGTGCCCAATGCCGTCGAAAACCCGGTGCGCGTACGGTCCGGTGAACATCTTGCGGTAGGCGGCCCCGTCCTTGTTCGGGCCGTCGAAATCGCTGCCGATCGTGATAGTCGGCACGGTGATTGGCGGGCTGGCGGCCAGTTTCCGGTCGAGGTCGTCGTACTGCGGCTCGCCCGGCGCCAGACCGAGGCGCCAGCGGTAGTTATTGATGACGATGTCGACGTGGTCCGGATTGGTGAAAGCCGCCGACGTTCGGTCGTACGTGGCGTCGTCGAACTTCCACGTCGGCGAGGCTTCCTGCCAGATGAGTCTGTTGAAGTCATACGTGTTCTCACGGTATCCGCGGACACCACGATCGGTGGCGAAGTAGTACTGGTACCACCAGCCGTGCTCGGTTTCCGGTGACAAAGGTTGTTGATTCGCAACAAGATTGACAATCAGATAGCCGCTCACCGATACCAATGCCTTGACTCTGTCGGGCCACAGCGCGGCGACGATGTCGGCAGTCCTTGCGCCCCAGTCGTATCCGGCGAGAACCGCCCGCTGAATCTTGAGCGCATCCATGAACGCGATGAGGTCGGCCCCCAGTGCGGCCTGCTGCCCGTTGCGCACGGTGCTGGCTGCCTTGAAGCCGGTGCTGCCATACCCACGCAGGTAGGGGACGAGAACTCGATAGCCCTTCGCCGCCAGGATCGGCGCGACGTCGACGTAGCTGTGGATGTCGTAGGGCCAGCCGTGAAGCAGGATCACCGGGGGGCCGTCGGCGGGGCCGTCCTCGGCGTATCCGACGTTGAGTACGCCGGCGTCGATCTGTTTGAGCGCGGCGAAGGACGTGTGCGGGGATGACGGTGCGGGCGAGCTGGGCGATGTGCAGCTGGCCACGGAGGTCGCGGCGACGGCCAGTCCGACGGTTCGCGCGAAGCCGCGTCGAGTGATCACAGGCGACATGGTCGACCCTCCAATTTGGACGTGCAAGTCAGCTGAACGGTGGCCGCCGATCCAGCCGTCGCGACCCCGCGCCCGCCGAGCGCCACACCCGCGCGACCCAATCGTCGTCCTCGTCGGTGACGAGATTGCCCATCACCCGCACCGCGATGTTCATCAGGAACGCCGACCGCATGGCGAGAGGCCCCGTCGAGGGCAGGAACCGCGGGATCGTCAGCAGCAACGCCAGCCGGCGCGCGACCGAGAAGCCGCGCGCGTAATGCGCCGACAACACGGCCGGCCACGCCGACGACAGGTCATCGGCGCCCAGCAGCTCCGCGGCCAGCCGGCCTGTCTCCAGCCCGTAGTCGATGCCCTCGCCGTTCAGCGGGTTGACGCACGCGGCGGCGTCGCCGATCAGCATCCAGTTCGGTCCGGCCACCCCTGAGACCGCACCGCCCATTGGCAGCAACGCGGACAGCCCGGCACGAGGTTCGCCGGTGAAGCCCCATTCCTCGCTGCGCAGCGACGCGTAATAGGACATCAGCGGCCGCAGCGCCGCATCGGCAGGCCGTTTCGACGTCGCCAGCGCGCCGACGCCGATGTTCACCTCGCCGTTGCCGAGCGGGAAGATCCAGCCGTAGCCCGGCAGCACCTTGCCGTCGCGCGAGCGCAGCTCCAGATGCGAGGTGATCCATGGCTCGCCGCTGCGCGGCGTCGCGATGTACCCGCGGATCGCCACGCCGTACACCGTCGCCTGATGCCACTGCCTGCCAAGCACCCGACCTAGCGGTGAGCGCGCGCCGTCGGCCACGATCAGCGACGTTAATCCAATCTCGGCACCCGAATCCAACAGCAGCGACGACACGCGCCCGGCCGGATCATGATGAACGTCAACGGCTTTCGCGCCCAGCAGCATCTTCGCGCCCTCGTCGGCGGCCACCATCCGGACGCGGTCGTCGAGCTCCGTGCGGGGCACGGCGCTGCTGACGGACGGGAAGGACGGGCCCGGCCACTCGACCTCCACGTCGCCGCCGAATCCCGACAGCCGCAGTCCGCGGTGCTGGACGCGGCCGTCGAGCCACGGCCCGAGCCCCAGCCGCTGCAACTCCAGGACCGCCCGCGGGGTCAGACCGTCGCCGCAGGCTTTGTCGCGGGGGAACTGCGCAGAGTCGATGACCAGTACGTCGTGCCCGGCCCGACACGCCCACGCGGCGGCGGCGGAACCGGCGGGCCCGGCCCCGACAACGACCACGTCGGCTCGGGTCTTCATGCTTCCCAGTATGTTGGCAGAGTGAGGACACCAGCGAGTGTGGTGGCGGGAGTGGATTTCGGGGACCCCGTCTTCGCGCACGACGTCCGCGACGGGGTGGCCCGCATCGAGGACCTCATGGCCACTGAGCTGGGCAAAGCCGATGAGCTGATGTCCGAGGCGGTCCAGCATCTGTTCCAGGCCGGCGGCAAAAGGTTTCGCCCGCTGTTCACGGTGCTCTCGGCGCGGCTGGGCCCAGAACCCGACGCGTGGCAGGTCACCGTCGCAGGGGCCGTCATCGAGCTGGTGCACCTGGCGACGCTGTACCACGACGACGTGATGGACGAGGCGCAGGTGCGCCGCGGCGCGCCGAGTGCGAACGCCCGCTGGAGCAACAACATCGCGATCCTGGCCGGCGACTATCTGTTCGCGACGGCCTCACGGCTGGTCTCCCGGCTGGGCCCCGAGGCGGTCCGGGTGATCGCGGACACGTTCGCGCAGCTGGTGACGGGTCAGATGCGCGAGACGCGCGGCGCCGCAGAGGGTTTCGACCAGGTCGAGCACTACTTGAAGGTGGTGTACGAGAAGACGGCGTGCCTGATCGCGGCGTCTGGGCGGTTCGGGGCGACGTTCTCCGGCGCCGGCGAGGAGCAGATCGAGCGGTTGAGCCGGCTCGGCGGCATCGTCGGCACGGCGTTTCAGATTTCCGACGACATCATCGACATCGACAGCGATCCCGACGAGTCGGGCAAGGTGCCTGGCACCGACCTGCGCGAGGGCGTGCACACGCTGCCGGTGCTCTACGCGCTGCGCGACGCTGGCCCGGACGGGGATCGGCTGCGGCAGCTGCTGTCGGGACCGATCGAGAACGACGACGACCTGGCCGAGGCGCTGCGGCTGCTGCGCAAGTCGGCGGGCATGGCGCAGGCCAAGGACACCGTGGCGCGATACGCGGCGCAGGCCCGCGACGAGCTGGACAACCTGCCGGAGGGGCCGGGGCGCCAAGCGCTGGCCACGCTGGTGGACTACACGGTCAACCGGCACGGCTAAGGAACCCGCCATGGCCGGTCGCACGTTAGATCAGCGATGACTTACCGGTTCTAGTAGGAGGAAGCCTCGATGACCTGGCATCCGCACGCCAACAGGGCCAAAACGTTCCTGTTG
>Ga0073928_10011872_pt1 | contig 10090 bp, 7 predicted proteins | sample PaiPotPPA55metaG_FD_76969 | JGI IMG/M metagenome (GOLD analysis project Ga0073928, IMG submission 76969) | Iron sulfur acid spring bacterial and archeal communities from Banff, Canada, to study Microbial Dark Matter (Phase II) - Paint Pots PPA... ... | reverse complement strand
TAAAAGCAAGGAAACAGGGGACGGGATGGCTCTGTTTCCAATAACCCGAGAATGCCGGCGCGGAATAATTGGGAGGGCGGTTTCTCTCCAACCGGGGTAGACACGACCGCGCGCAACCGGCTTGAATTGCTCGATGTTATACTCCCCCGCGGGATGTTTGCGCGAAAACTCAAAGTGGAAGTCCTGGTGGATGGCCAGAGAAGGCCTGCTCCTCTCGATTGGCTGGACAGTTTTTGTATGCGGAACTTCACAGGTTCCGCGGAGTTCGACGACACTTTGCCGACCGGCGAGGGGACACTCGAAGCGGGATTAAAAGTTGACCCGGCGCGACTTGCCGCTGCGATCGCTGAGTGGCTCACCAAACGTGGCAAGGGAAACGGCAAAGTGGTGACCGTCGAGATTCGGCCGGCGAATTAATTTGGCGTGAATTCGATGAGATGGCGTAATACGCTCTTCTCTTAGAATTCGGATTTGTGAACTATGAAAACAAGGAGTATGTTGCTGAGGAAGAAGAGCCGAAGTCTCTTACGTATGACTGGGGCGTTGCAGCGGTCACCGCACTAGAAATTCGGCTCTTCACAATTATTTTGACGAGAAATCGTAGAGATAGTTAGCAACGTTTGCACGGAAGTCCCTCTATAAGCTGCGCCGCCCGGCGCCAAACTCAAATCTCTTTAGAGGCTCGGGAGGCTTCCCGCTCCGCTTCGATCTTGGCTGGGTCGCCTTCAAGGACAGCTTTGATTTGAGGCATGGCGGCGCGCGTGGCTTCTTCACCAGCGGCGATTAGCTGAGGCGTTTTTACGAACTCGTCCCAGAGGACGTGGTGCACTCCGGGTTCGATCAGCACGTCGGTCAAGCCGCGCCAGGGTTGGTTGGCCACGGTTTGAATGATCGAGAAGGCGCGGCTGATCACTTCGATGGTGTTGCGCGGCTTGGTATCTAATAGGCCAGGTTCCAAGTGAACTGAAATTACGACATCCGCTCCCATATCCCGTACCGCGGGCGCCGGCACTTGTTCGGTGAGAAATCCATCCACGAGAAAATGGCCGTCATATTCGACCGGCAGGAAAAGGCCGGGATAGGCGCAAGAAGCTCGAAGCGCCGGGCTGATTTCTCCTTTTCTGAAGTGAACGGACTCGCCGGTAAGCAGATCTGTGGCAACAATCGCGAGAGGAATTTTCATCTCTTTGAAATTTTTCGCTTCGGTAAAGCGGTGAAGAAAATCCTCAAGACGCTCGTTGGAAGCCATACCCATGCGCGAGAGCGTCCAACGGCCAAAATCGCGGAAGCGCGTAAGGCTTCCTTGACGTGCCATTTCGTCGAGCGAAGTTCCGCTGGCGTAGGCTGCGGCGATTAGCGCGCCAACGCTGGTTCCGGCTATGTAATCGATGGGGATTTCGTATTGTTCCAGGACGCGCAGCACGCCTATGTGCGCGATACCGCGGGCAAACCCGCCGCCCAGCGCGACTCCTACTTTCGGTTGCCGTCCGGAGCCATACGCGAATGAACGCAAGCCCTGAATGGCCTTTCCAAACCACCCGGAAGTCGTTCCCATTTGAAGCGCCTCGGTTTCTATAGGACACTGTAGCGCACTTACGAGATGCAGGGGTTTTTGGGTTGACCCATGGTATCCGGCTTTGTAACCTCAACTGCGTATACCGGGCGTTTCCGAGGGCTAATGAAACATCGCATCGAAAAAGCGGCTGTGTTGGGCGCAGGAACAATGGGCGCGCGAATCGCAGCGCATCTCGCTAACGCCGGCATCCCATGTTTTTTGCTCGACATCGTTCCTAAAGTACTGACTGCCGAGGAAAAGCGTAAAGGCTTGACCCTGGAGTCACCTGTCGTGCGTAATCGTATTGTCCTTGCGGGATTGGAAGCGGCGAAGAAATCGCGTCCCGCCGCATTTTTCACGCCTGAAACGGCGCGGTTGGTGACGCCGGGAAATCTTGAACAGAACCTGGCGTGGTGCGGCGAAGTGGATTGGATTATCGAAGCCGTAGCCGAAGACCTCGAAATCAAGCGGAACCTTTTCTCGCGCATTGAGGCCGTTCGCAAGCCCGGTACAATCGTTTCATCGAACACCTCAGGGCTGCCCATCAAACTAATCGCCGAAGGACGCTCTGAAGATTTCCAGCAACATTGGGCTGGGACGCATTTTTTTAATCCGCCGCGCTACATGAAACTGGTGGAGCTGATTCCAGGGCCGAAGACGAAGGCCGAAGTTTTGCGATCGCTCGACGAAATTTGCGATCTTCGTTTGGGCAAGGGCGTCGTTGTTGCAAAAGATACGCCAAATTTTATCGCCAACCGTATCGGCACCTTCTCGATGCTCAACGCGCTGCGCCAGATGCAAGCGCTCGACATGACCGTGGAGGAAGTAGACGCATGCACCGGGCCCGCGGTGGGTTGGCCAAAATCGGCAACATTTCGCACAGCGGATTTGGTGGGCCTGGACGTCCTGGTCCATGTAGTTCGGAATATCTACGAAAATATTCCTGCTGACGAAGCGCGCGAGATGTATCGAGTGCCCCAGCTGGTGGAAGACATGATTGGGCGCGGCTGGTTGGGTGAAAAGACCGGTAGCGGATTTTACACGCGCGTGAAAAAAGGCGGTGAATCGGAAATCCTCACTCTGGACTGGCACAAAATGGAATACCGGCCTCGCCAAAAAGCGAAGTTCGGTTCCATCGAAGCCGGGAAGGGAATCGAAAACACGAGCGAGCGATTGCGCGCGCTGGTGGGTCCGGCACTGGAAGGCAAAACCGGCGACAAGGCAAATCAGTTTCTATGGAACGGGTTGAGCGAGACGTGCTTGTATGCCGCTCACCGCGTGCCGGAAATCGCAAACAGCATCGTGGATGTCGATCGCGCGATGCGCTGGGGGTTTGCTTGGGAGCTTGGGCCATTCGAAATGTGGAATGCGATCGGTGTTGAGCGAATGGCAAAAGCGCTTGAGCGCGAAGGCAAAGAAATGCCGCCGTTAGTTGCCAAAGTGCTCAATTCTCCGAAGAAGGTTTTCTACGAAACAGGAAAGGGAAGCACGCTTTATTTCGATCTGGCGACAACCTCGCTAAAGCCTGTAGAAGAACCACCGGGAATTATTGTTTTGAAGTCGCTGAAGGAGCGAACGCCGGTGGTGCAGAGCAATTCGGGCGCGAGCCTGATCGATGTTGGCGATGGGGTGGTCGGCTGCGAGTTTCACTCGAAAATGAATTCGATCGGCGGAGACATCGTCGCCATGATTCACGCAGGCATCGGCCGCCTGGATTCGGAATTTGATGCGATGGTGATTGCGAACCAGGCGCCGAACTTTTCGGTTGGCGCCAACCTGATGTTGCTTCTGATCGGCGCGCAAGAACAGGAATGGGACGACATTCACATGGCCGTCCGCCAATTCCAGCGCGTGAACATGGCAATCAAATATGCGCCTCGGCCGGTAGTTGTGGCCCCCCAAGGTATGGCCTTAGGCGGAGGATGCGAGATTAGTTTGCATGGCGCGCGAATTCACGCAGCTGCTGAGTCTTATATCGGACTCGTTGAAGCTGGCGTCGGTTTAATCCCCGGGGGTGGGGGAACCAAAGAAATGTTGATTCGCGCGAACGAGCATTCCGCCGGCGGCGAGAACCTGGATTTATTTCATGCGCTCAAGCCGGTGTTTGAAACGATTGCGATGGCCAAGGTGTCCACCAGCGCGGAAGAAGCACGCTCTCTGGGATTCTTGCGCCCTTCCGATTTAATAGCGATGAATCGCGACCGACAAGTGGCCGACGCAAAGCAAACTGCGCTGGCCATGGTCCGCGCTGGATACCATCCTCCGGCGCCCGCCCAAATCCGGGTGCTCGGAGAAGAATTTCTTGCCGCTGCGAAGCTGGCGATTCACATGCTCGTCCGGGGAGAATACGCCAGCGAATACGATGGCGTGGTCGCGCGGAAGCTTGCGTTTATTTTGGCCGGAGGCGGAATTACGGCGCCCCAGGCCGTTTCCGAACAATACATTCTCGACCTCGAGCGTGAAGCGTTCGTCAGCCTCTGTGGGCAGCGCAAGACTCAGGAACGCGTGGCCCATACTTTGAAAACGGGCAAACCCCTGCGGAATTGAGCCCAACAGATTGCCCGGCAAAATCGCACAACTTCCCATTTTGTTGAAACTGTCGGGAAACCTGTGCGCCCGGGCAGGAATCTAACGCCAGGACAAGACTTGAAATTCAAAACGGAATCCTGCACCTACCTGAAACTTTCTGCGGCAAGGAACGGCAACAGATGTAAGGATTGAGGAGAAACGATGAGGAAGTTTGTAATGTGCAAGAAGTTCGGACTCTCGGCTGTTCTGGCCGCCAATATTACTGCGGTTCTGCTGCTTTCCGCGTGCGGCTCGGGTAGTGGCGGCGGTGGATCAAAGCCGCCAGTTGTTGGCGGAATCACAGTTTATCCCGGCTCGGCCAATATTTCTGAAAATTCTACCGCGCAATTTACGGCGTACTCAGGGGCGACAGTCGTCTCCCCCACGTGGAACGTATTGAGCGGCGCTGGCACGATCTCAAGCGGCGGCTTGTTTACCGCACCAGGTTCCGAGGAGACTGACACTATTCAGGCTGTGTCCGGTTCGAATGCGAGTCCGCCGATTACCATTAATGTCGTCGCGACTCAGCCCGTTGCCGTGAATCCTGCGGCAATCGCCGTTCCCGCCGGCGCAACGCAACAATTTACCAGCGCTACCGGTTGCGCATCGACAACTTGGTCGGTGGTTCCCGCTGGAACTTCTAACCCAGGAACGATTACAAATGGTGCCGCGAGTTGTGGACTCTACAGCGCTCCGCTAAATCCTCCGCGATCAGGCTCCGTCACAATTATTGCAACGTCCGGTGGAAACAATGGATCAGCAACGGTGACGATCTTATTCTCGAACGCCAGTTTGAATTCATTTGCAAATGCCGCAAATCCCCAGCCTTATGCCGTTGCCTACAGCGGGCATGATCGATCGGGCTTTTTTTCGGTGGCTGGAAGCTTCATGGCTGATGGAAACGGAAATATTACGGGAGGAACGGAAGACGTCATCGGTGGCAGTTCAAATGGGCCCATGAGTACGCCCATTCAAGCCAGCACCTATACCGTCGGTCCAGATGGCCGCACGACAGCGAATATTACGACCGGGTTAGGCAGCGGAGTCATCTGGCAATTCGTGCTCGCCGCAAACCAGCATGCTTTAATGATCGAGTTCGACAAAAACGCATCCGGCAGCGGAACGATCGATCAGCAGGATGCCGGGCAGTTCAGCGGAGCGTTTGCCCTTGGCAACTACGCCTTGGGGCTCTCTGGCTTCGACGCCAAAGGCCATGCCACGGGCGTCGCAGGAAGAGTTTTCGCTAACGGCAACCAAACATTTCCTTTGGGTAGCGGCATTCTGGATTTAAACGACAGCGGCTCTTCATCCACGCCTACCAATGTCACCGATTCGCAACTTCAGGGCGGCTTCACTACACCGGATCCCGCAACGGGACGCGGAACTCTCACGTTGAATTGCCCATCGTTTGACACCGTTCTGGGTGCCACCACCGGAATTACCGGGACGCTGAGCTTCGTGTATTACGTTATCGATGCCACGCACTTAAAAGTGGTGGAGGCGGATGCGACTGCAACTCTTAGCGGAGACTTCTATACCGCGCCGCCGATCAGTGCCAACATGGCGGGCACGCAAGTGTTTGTCGTAGCCGGCGCCGACAAGAGCGGAAATCCTTTCGGAATGGGCGGCGCTTTTGTCACCTCGGGAACCGGCGTTTTGGATCTCAATGATCAGGGCACGCTCACCAGTCCTCCGAAAGGCGGGACAAATATCACTACGGCAACCCCAACATTGGATGCGACCACCGGCCGAATTAATCTGGCAATGAGTATCTCCGCGAGCACTTCTTTTCAATTTGCCGCCTATCTGTTCAATTACACGCCTCCAGACGGATTGCCATCCACCGGCGCCGTACTGCTGGAGATCGATTCCCACATGGCAGTCGGAAATGGAGTCGCCTTCACGCAAACCGGCGCTAGCGCACCGCAAGGAAGCTTCGCCGTGAATTTAGCCGGAGTGACGCTCAGCGGAGGAAACGGAGCGCAGGATATAGACGGCCAGCTAACCACCGGAAACTCCGGTGTGCTCACGGGAACCGTGGATATCAATGACGCCGCCAATAGCGGGAATTTGGTTTCCGGCGAGCCGCTTACATCCGCAAGCACGATCGCAACTGTCGGAATAAACGGCCGCGGGAATCCGTTAACTCTGGCAAATAAATTTGAGACCAACACGCTATCCTATTACGTTATCGACGAGAACACCGCTCTGCTTCTGGAAATGGACAGCAATCGCGTCATGACAGGGATGCTGGCCTCCCAATTCTAGGCGGGTGCGCTCGCTCGCCAAGAACCTTCTGCACAAGGAGGTACCTTTCGCATTCGGTTTATGCCGGGATTTTCAGTTATCCGGCCAAACACGATTGCGAGTTTTCTTGATTTTGCCTTCGCTTGCCATTAGCATCAGTCGCTTTCTACCAGCGCTCAATACTAGTCGAGGTAGCACATCGTTGCGGGTGAGGTGCAGTGTGGAAAACCGATTTAAATTTCTACATTGGTCTGTTGTTTGCGCCGGTCTGTGCGTCGGAATGCTGATCGGCTCATCGTACGCGGCCGGAGGCGCTGGGGGCGAGCCACGATATTTTGCGGTCGTGAATGCGCGCATCGTCACCGGGACCGGCACGGTAACAGATAGTGGAACGGTGGTGGTGGCAAAAGGATTGATTCAGGCAGTTGGCGCGAACATCACGGTTCCTCCGGAAGCTTGGGTAATCGACGGCAAAGGCTTGACCGTCTATCCCGGCCTGATCGATGCCGGCACGGACCTTGGCTTGCCCAAGGAAGAAGGCGCGGAAAGTAGCGCAACAGGGCGAGGAAGAAGGCGCGCGGCACCATCCGGAGAAATAGCAAAAGGCCCAGAGGACCGGCCCGGAACATCTCCGTGGCGCGTGGCCGCCGACGAACTAAAAACAGACGACAAGCGAATTGAATCCTGGCGTAACGCGGGATTTACCACAGCTTTGACCATTCCCGACGGGGGAATTTTCCCGGGGCAAGCGACGGTGATCGATCTGGCCGGCGATCGCTCCGGCGACTATGTTGTAAAAGCAATTGCGTCGTTGCCGATTTCGCTCAAGCCGATTGGCGGTTTCTGGGGATTTCCGGATTCGTTGATGGGTTCGATTGCATATGTTCGCCAGGTCTTTGACGATTCCAATTGGTTCGCGCAGGCCGATTCGGTCTATCAAGCAAACGTGACTAAGTTCGAACGCCTGCCGTATGACCGCACCGAGCGAGCAATCGCTCGCGGCCTGCGCGATAAAGAAATTGTTCTGTTGCCGGCCAACAATGCCGTTCAAATCTTGCGGGGATTGAAACTCGCGGACGAATGGAAAATCAACGCGGTGCTTTTCGGAGGCCAGCAAGGATACGAAGTTGCCGGTGCGCTTGCTGCCAAAAAGATCCCTGTGCTGGTGAGTTTGAAATGGCCCGAGCGTGAAAAGGATGCCGATCCCGGTGCCGAACAAACGTTGCGCGAACTGAAATTTCGCGATCGTGCGCCTTCGTCGCCAGCTGCGCTCGCCAAAGCGGGCGTGAAGTTCGCCTTCTACTCAGGCGGTTTGTCTGGGCCGAAGGATATTTTCAAGAATGCCAAGAAAGCGATCGATGCTGGACTCACCGCGGATTTGGCTTTGCGCGCGTTTACTGTGGATGCCGCTGCGATACTTGGTGTGGACGATCGTATGGGAAGTATAGCGCCCGGGAAAATTGCAAACTTGACGGTGACCGACGGCGATCTTTTCAACGAGAAGACAAAGGTAAAGCACGTCTTTGTTGATGGGCGCTGGTTCGAAATCCACGAGGAGGCTCCCGCCGAAAAGCCGGGCGATGGCAACAAAGACGACGGCCCGAATCCCCTGGCAAAACGCAAGGCTTCCAGTGCGGAGGCCGGTCGATGAGGCTCCAGTTGCTGACTGCAGTAGCGCTGCTCGCGGCGGTAACTCCGGTTTGTGTCCGTGCGCAGGTCTCTAGCGCGCAGACTAACAACACGATTCTGATTGAGGACGCCACACTGCTCACCGTCACGCACGGAAACATCGAGCACGGTTCCATCCTGATTCGCGATGGAAAGATTGCGGCCGTGGGTGCAGACCTGAAAGCTCCGGAAGGCGCGACTGTGATTGACGCCAAGGGGCAATACGTGATGCCCGGAATTATCGATTGTCATTCACACATTGCCGTTGACGGCAGCGTGAATGAGGGCAGCGTTTCCGTTTCCTCGATGGCAAATATCGCGGACGTTTTGAATCCCGACGACATGAGTATTTATGATGACCTAGCCGGTGGGGTGACTACTGCCAACATTCTCCACGGGAGCGCAAACGCAATTGGCGGCCCAAACGGTTGTCATCAAGCTGCGCTGGGGCAAACAGGCAAGCGATTTGCCATTCCAAGGGGCGCTGCCTGGGATTAAATTTGCGCTGGGTGAAAATCCGAAGCGTTCGAATTTCACCCCGCCGCCGGGAGTGGAGCCTCGGTATCCGGCGACGCGTCTGGGTGTGGAAGAAACCATCCGCGAGGCTTTTATCCAAGCTCGTGACTACAAAAAACAATGGGCCGACTACAACGAGAAAAAGGGAACCGGAGAGCAGAATTTGCTCCCTCCCCGGCGTGATGAGAAGCTCGAGCCGCTGGTAGAGGTGCTTGATGGAAAGCGCTACATTCACTCGCACTGCTACCGCGCTGACGAAATTCTGATGCTCATCCGTGTGGCCAATGAGTTCGGTTTCAAGATTCGGACGTTTCAACACGTGCTGGAAGGTTACAAAATAGCCGATGAAATTGCCGCGTCGGGGGCAGGTGGTTCCACCTTTTCGGATTGGTGGGCCTACAAAATGGAAGCGTTTGACGCGATTCCTTATAACGCGGCGCTTATGACCGAACGCGGCGTGGTTGTTTCCATCAACTCGGACGACGCCGAAGAAGCGCGCCACTTGAATCAGGAAGCGGCCAAGAGCATGAAATACGGCGGCCTGTCCGCGAATGACGCGTTGAAACTAATCACGCTGAATCCCGCGATACAACTGGGCATCGACAGCCGAGTGGGCTCAATTGATGTGGGCAAAGATGCGGATCTCGCCATTTTCAATCGCGATCCGCTAAGCGTGTACGCGGTAGTGCAAAAAACCCTGATCGATGGCCAGGTTTATTTTGACCGGCAGCGAGATATCGACGGGCGTCCGGCACTGGAAAAAGAGAAGCAAGACTTGCTGGCCAAAGAAAAGAAAGCGGAGGAAGAAAAGAAAGCCAGCAAAAAAACGGAAGCCAAGCCGGAGAAAAAGCCCGACCAGAAAAAGAAGCGCCCGCCGACGAATCAAGATAACGCGACGGGAAGTGCAAGAGGTGCGCAATGAGAAAAGCTATTTGCGTGCGCTCCCCCGGCTTTCAAATAATTGCATTTTGCCTGGCCCTGTCACTGGCGTTTCCTCTATGGTCACAGCCTTCCACAAACGTTTACGCTATTAAGAACGCAAAGATTTTCACCTTAGCCGGGCCGCCAATCGAAAAAGGTAGTGTGGTTATTCGCGATGGAAAGATCACCGCAGTGGGCGCTAATGTCGCGATTCCCGAAGATGCGCAGGTGATCGATGCGGCGGGTCTCGAAGTTTATCCCGGGATGTTCGATCCCATCACCCAGATTGGACTAAATGAGGTTGGCGCCGTTGGAGCGACTCTGGACACCAGTGAGTTGGGCGACTTTAATCCGGAACTTGTCGTGGCCACCGCGGTGAATCCGGCGAGCGTACATATCCCCGTCACACGCGCGAATGGAATAACCGAAGTAATTGCCGCGCCAGGGATCGGCGGTTTCGATTTGCAAAGTAGCGGAATCATCGCGGGGCAGGCCTCCGCGTTCAATTTAGCGGGCTGGACGATGGAGGAAATGCAAATTAGCCGCTCGGCGGCGATGGTGCTGAACTGGCCCTCGATACAGACGAGCTCGTTTGATTTTTCGACGTTCAGTGTC
>Ga0073928_10011871_pt1 | contig 10091 bp, 7 predicted proteins | sample PaiPotPPA55metaG_FD_76969 | JGI IMG/M metagenome (GOLD analysis project Ga0073928, IMG submission 76969) | Iron sulfur acid spring bacterial and archeal communities from Banff, Canada, to study Microbial Dark Matter (Phase II) - Paint Pots PPA... ... | reverse complement strand
CGGAAGATCTCCATCGTCCGAGCACTTACGTGGTTGCATTTGACATTAGGTGGTTCGCCGGGGGCGCGGCTTTCCAGAACCAGTACCGGAATGCCGCGCCAAGCGAGGTCCATCGCCACCGTCAGCCCAACCGGACCGCCGCCGGCAATCAGCACCTTCGTCGCAATCTGTCTCACGGCACCTCGTCCCCCGCGAATTGCCCGCAGTTTGCCCGGTTCGATGGATCGTCGAAAGAGCATCTCGAATAGCACGGTGATTCAATGGACCTCCAGCTCTCGGGAACCTCCATTGGTCGCGGCGAGGCGGAGATTGCGAACCCGATCCGCGGTCCGCACCCCGAAAGCGGCGCTTGCCGCGGCGACAGCAAGCAACACGGCAGAAACCACGACGGCAACCCGCAGACCTTCCACCATATTGCCGCGGATCAGTGCCCCGAACAGCGCGACCCCGATGGCAGCACCCGCCTGCCGGATCGCGTTCAGCAAGCCAGACGCCGAACCGGACCGCGAGCGCGGCACCGTCGCCAGCAGCGCCGCGGTCATCGGCGGCACTGCCAAACCGATTCCGAACCGGATGAACAGTTGCGCGGGCAGCATCGACGCGTAGCCTGTATCGGCACCGATGCCGCGCAAAAGCCAGAAGCCGGCTGCCGCCAGCATCAGACCGCCCGCCATCGGCAGCCGGGCACCCGCCTTTGCCGCCAGCCATCCCCCGGCGAGGTTCGACACTGTCACCCCGACGGCGAACGGCACAAATGCCCAGCCGGTCTCGGCCGGTGTGTACAACAGCACGTTTTGGAAATAGAGGCTCAGCGCGAAGATCAGGCCATAGATGCAGAGGCTGACCAGGAAGCCGGTGATCGTTGCTATGCTGAAGGTAGCATCCTTGAAGAATTCGAGCGGAATCGCCGGTTCCTTGGCTCGGCGTTCCACCAGCAGAAGGCCGACGCCGGCTGTCGCCGTCACGACAAGCGCGGCGATTACCGCCGGTGCCGTCCAGCCGCGCGAGCCGGCGTCGATGACGGCCCATACAAGTCCGAGCAGAACAACGATCGCCAGGATCTGACCGGCCGGATCGATGCCACGCCTGACCGGGCGGTGAACCGTTTCGACGGCAAAGCGGCCGGTCAGCCAGATACCCAGGGCGGCGATGGGCAGGTTCGCCAGAAAGATGCTCCGCCACCCCAAGGTGCTCAGCAGGATGCCGCTGACAACCGGGCCTACCGCCAGCGCCGCCCCGCCTGACGCCGTCCAAACCCCGATCGATCGCGCCCGCGCCGCGGTGTCGTCTTCGCAGGCGTGGTTGATCAGCGCAAGCGAGCACGGCACCAACAGTGCCCCGCCGATGCCCTGCAACGCCCTGAACGCGACCAGAGCGGCAGTCGTCGTCGCTAGGCCACAGGCCAGCGACGCGGTTGCGAAGATCGCGAAACCCGCGATGAAGGCTCGCTTGGCGCCGATCCGGTCGGCCAGCGCCCCGGCCGACAGCAGTAGCGCGGCGAACACCAGCAGGTAGGCGTCCACCGTCCATTGCAGGCCATCCACGCTGGCCCCAAGTGCCAGGCCGATTTGCGGTAGTGCCACGTTCAGGATCGAGCCATCGAGTTGCACGACCGCGAAGCCCAGACTTGTCGCAGCGGTGATCACCGCGACCCGGTTTCGTTTGGCTATTGGTTGCATGCTCGCTGCTTCCCTGATGAGAATTGCATGCTAGAACCCCTCTACTGACAGCGTTGTGTCAGGAGTGTCGTCGCCTTTCATGGAGCATCCCCATGCGCCGGGCCGATCGGCTGTTCGACGTCATCCAGGCCCTGCGATCGGCCAAGGGACCGATCACCGCGGCGGCGCTGGCAGAACAGCTGGAGGTCACGGTCCGCACCGTCTACCGCGATGTCGCCACCTTGCAGGCGCGGCGCGTGCCGATAGAAGGCGCGGCCGGGATCGGCTACGTGCTGCGCCGGGGCTTCGACCTGCCGCCGCTGATGTTCACCACCGAGGAGGTGGATGCCATCGCGGTCGGGGTGCAGCTCGTGCGGCGCCTGCGGGACCCGGCGCTGCAGGACGCCGCCGCAAGCGTGTTGTCAAAGATCGCCGTTGTGCTGCCGGACCAGACACGCGCCTATTTCGATTCCGCGCCGTTCTACGTCTCCCAAGGCAGCGCGCGGGTTTCGGATGGCGTCGATCTGTCGGAAATCCGCAGTGCCATCCGCGATACCCGCAAGCTGCGCCTGGCCTATGTCGACGAGCGGGACCGCCGCACGCGTCGAACCGTCTGGCCGATCGCGCTCGCCTATTACGTGGACGTTACGTTGATCGCGGCTTGGTGCGAGCTAAGAAACGACTACCGTCATTTTCGGGTTGATAGAATCGAACAAATAACGGTCTTGCAGGATTGCTATCCGCCCGACAACGGACGGTTGGCAGGATGGCTCGCGCTCCGCAAGGAACGTCCGGGCGTCGACGCGTAGTCTGCCCACGTTTAGAGCGTTTCCAGGCTGACTGTACAGCCTGGAAACGCGCTGACTGTTTTTTACCGCATGATTTTACGCGCTTTGAACGTTCCGCTCAGCGCGATCATGCTCTAGCGCCATCCGGTCATCGGCCATTGCACCTTGGCCACTGCGGCGGCGTCCGGCCAGATCGTGAGGTAGCCCTTGTCCTGAAGCTGCGTCAGGTAGGTTGCGCTCTCGATGTTCTGGCCGGTGTCATCGAACCGCACGCCGTCGTAGCCGATGATCATCGCGCTGTGCGGCATGTCCGTCGCCCTCAAGGCGGCTTGCAGCCTGACGGGATCAGTGGAGCCCGCGCGGTTCAGGGCGTCTGCCAGCACAAAGAATGCCTGCAGCGAGCGGCCACTGACATCGCCGATTTCGTTACCGGTCTTGGCCTGGTAGATCGCGTTGACGCCGGCAGACAAGCTGCCGTCCGGTCCCTTGCTCCAGACGCTGCGGTTGACCAGGCCCTTGGCAAGGGCGCCCACCGCCGGCAGGAACGCTGGGTCGGAGAAGCCGGCGGAATCGCCGATGATCATCGGTGGCAAATAATCCAGCGTCTTCATCGTCCTTATGAACAGAATGGCGTCGGAGGCGTAGCTGACGAACAGCGCTACCGACGGGTTCTTCTGTTTCAGCTGCAGCACCTGCGCCGAGACGTCGGCGCCGTTGGCGCTGTATGGCACGCGTATGGACACCGGAAGGCCGACCTTCCTCGCCTCCGCCGCGATAGCGTCGCCGACCGAGGTGCCGTAGTCGGTGTTCTCGTTGACGATGGCAACGTCCTCGACGCGGCGCCCGGCCTTCTTCTGGTCCAGCAGGAATCGCATATAGCTGTCGGCGAAGTTGCTGGCGATCGGGGTCACGCGGAAGGTGTATTTGAAACCCCGCGCGGTGATGTTGCCCGCCACCGAGTCGGCGACCACGAACGGCACGCCATATCGCTCCGACACCGCCGTCGCGGTCATCGCGGCGGAGGACTGGTAGGCGCCGAACAGTGCGGCCACCTTGTCGCCGGTGATCAGCTTCAGCGCGAGGCTCTGTGCCATCGAGGGGTCGCCGCGATGATCGACGAATACTGGCACGATCGTGGCACCGCCCAGGCCCGGCAGCCCGGCGGTGGTGCCGATGGTCAGGCCTTTCAGTTCCGGGTGGCCGGTGTTGATGATCTCAGCCGCCACTTCGACGGCGGCCTTCGCCTCGCCGCCCGAGGCCGCCGAGTTACCGGTCAGCGGGAACATGACCCCGACTTTCACCGCCCCGGCGGCACCCGCGTGGCGGGCGGCGATCACGGCGGGGGCGGTCAGCAGCAGAGTACGACGATCGATCATGGGGATTCCTCCGTAGTTGCTTTCGATATGCCCCGAAGCGATGCCGACGTCCGCACCCGCGCTCCTGTCATTGCGAGGAGCGCAAGGACAACCGCGGGTCGCAAGGACAACCCGGGGGCGCAAGGACATCGCACGTCGCAGGGACACCGCGGTCGCAATTACGACCGCGGGGTTTCGAAAAGGAACCCCTGGCGTCCGCCCAGGCAGAATCGCCTCAGAACCCAGCCTCCGCCTCCATCGCCAGATGCCCCTCAGCACTCCTCGCCCACAGTGCGGCGCGCTGACCATCCGCTACCCCATGCAGGGAAAACGGCGCGATATTGAACAGCGGACTGACCGCCCGGAACCGGAAGGTCGCCACGGCCCGATCGGTATTTCGCCGCAACAGGTCGATCAGCAGCGTGGCGATCAACGGCCCATGCACGATCAGCCCCGGATAACCCTCGGTCTCCGTCACGTAGCGTCGGTCATAATGGATGCGATGGCTGTTGAACGTCAGTGCCGAGTAACGAAACAGCAGGGCTTCGCTCGGTTGAACCTCGCGACGCCAGACATCGTCCGTCCGCACCGGCTGAGGCGCCGCCGATGCCTCCCCCGGCTGGGGAAGGTCCCGATAGACGATGTCGTGCTCTTCAACCAACGCCAGTCCGGAGCCGCCGGAGATCTCATGCCGAACCAGCACGAAGCACAGCGCGCCATTGCGTCCGTGCTTGACCGTGACGTCCTGCACGGTGGACACCCGCACGATTGGGTCGTCCACCCGCAGCGGCTGATGGAAGGTGAACCGACCGCCGGCCCACATCCGGCGCGGCAGCGGCACCGGCGGCAGGAAGCCGCCACGCGCCGGGTGTCCGTCCGGGCCCAGCGCCGATTGTCGCGCCGTGGGCAGGAAATACAGCCAGTGCCACAGCGGCGGCAACGCATCGCCGCCAGCCGGCACCGGATCGTCCCGGTCCAGCGTGGCCGCCAACGCGGCGATCGGGAACCGCGTGACCTGATCGTGCAGCGTTTCCTGGGTGCCGATCCAGGACCGCAGATGCTCGACGTCCAATTCGGTCATTTCAGCGACTCCATCGCGGAACTCCGCGTCTGCGACGCCATCGCGGAACCCAGCGTCTGCGACGCCATCGCGGGATCAGCTTTCAGCAACCCCGTCGCGGCGTCCCGCGCCCGCGACGCACCCGCACGCGCCATGTCCGCACATAGCCCGGTGTAGGCGGTCGGGTCGAGCAACCGACCGATCTGCTCCGCGTTCAGATGCGCCCGCACGCGCGGATCGGCAGCCAGCAATTCGCCGAACGACCGCCGCTGCACGAACGCCTGCTGCGCGGCGTCATACACAGCGTCATGCGCATGCTGCCGCCCGATCGCTCCGCCCAGTTCCAGCATCACCGCCTCGGCCATGATCAGCCCACCGCCGAGGGTCAAATTGGCCCGCATCCGCTCCGGGTCCAGCTGCAGTCCGCGCATCACCTCGCCGATCCGGCTGAGCATGTCGCCGGTCGCGATGCAGGCCCGCGATTCAGCGGTGTCCATCATCAAACTGGTGGTGCGGTCCGCTTCATGTTCGGTCGTCATCGCCTCCAGCGCCAACGGCACCTGGCAGCGGATGTCCGCCGCGGCGGCGATGATGTCCTGGCACAGCTTCGGATTGCGTTTCTGCGGCATGGTGGAACTGCCGACGGTGCCGGGCGGGACCGGTTCCTCGACTTCGGCGAACTCGGTCTTCATCAGCGTATAGATCTCGCGGCCGATCTTGCCGCAGGTCGCGGCCAGCAGCCCAAGCAGCAGGATGTTCTCCGCCAGATGGTCGCCGATGGCGCGCGAGGGCACGGTCATCGACCCAAACCCCAGCAACCGCCCGATCCCCTGTTGCACAGCCGGCCCGTTCTTGCCCAGCGAGGCAAAGGTCCCTGCGCCGCCGCCCAGCATGGCGACAAACAGCCGAGGCGCCGCCTGGCGGAATCGTTCGGTGTGGCGAAGCAGCTCGTCGATCCACACCGCGACCTTGTAGCCGAACGTCGCGGGCACCGCGTGCTGGCCATGGGTGCGGCCGGCGATCGGCATCTCGGCGCCACGCTCCGCCAGATCGGCCATTGCGGCCAGGATCGCGCCGATCTGACGCAGGAAGACGCCGTGCGCCTGGCGCAGCACCAGCAGGTCGCCGGTCTGGGTGATGTTCTGTGTGGTCGCCCCCCAGTGCACCCAGCCGCCATGCGGATCGCCGACGATCCGGCTCAGCTCCCAGACCAACGGAACGATGGTGTGGCCGGTGCGCGCCAGAGCTTCGTCGATCCGGGTCCGGTCCATCTTCTCCAGCCGAGCGGCCGCGGCAATCGCTTCGGCCGCCGCCGCCGGAATGATGCCAAGCTCCGCCTGCGCCCGCGCCAGCGCCACCTCGACGTCCAGCCAGGCCTGCCAGCGGTTTTCGAGCCGGTACAGCGCGCGGATCCCGGGGTCCGGCACCCTCGTGGCGGTCGGCAATATGTCGCTCATGACGCTCTCCTGGCGGCTTGCTCTTGCACCGAAGGATCGCAGCCGGGGTGGCGCCCGGCAACCCCAGCCGAGATGTCGCGCGGTGTAGCCCGTCCCGAATCTGTTGGCTATTCGACACGGTGTCTCATAAAAGCGAGACGAGATCAGTGAAACACAAAACCGTGTAAGTCACCAAATTCTTGTATAGCCGACACTAAGCCTTCTTGTAGAGTTCAGGTAACAGTCAATCCGTTACGGAAACAGGCACCTTTGCCTTCGCGGCCCAGCACATCGTTGCCCGCGGATGGTTTCCATCGAGTACAAGTAAAGACACCAGGGAGGCTGTCAATGTCCGGCAAAACTCTTCGCCACCACGGCGGCGTCAGGGGCGCCGACACGCCGCACCTTTCATTGCAGTTCGAGGGCCGGTTCGGCCGCATGTTCCGAACCCTGCCGCACGCAACGTTCTCGCTCGCGGCGCTGAAGGACCTCGGCAAAGCGATGACCTCGAAGCAAGAGGACAAGCCGACACCGGAAACCGAGGTAGACTCTGAAGAAAACCAGGGAATCAGCGCCGGATATACCTATCTCGGGCAGTTCATTGACCACGACCTGACATTCGATCCGGCCAGTTCGTTGATGAAACAGGACGATCCTGACGCGCTAGTCGATTTCCGCACCCCACGTTTCGACCTCGACAACCTGTATGGTCGAGGACCGGATGACCAGCCCTATTTGTACGAGCCCGACGGGCTCCACCTGCAACTCGGGCGCCCCCTGACCGGCAACAAGGCCGACCTCAACACACGCGATCTGCCGCGCCACGCCTCGCTGAATGGCGGTCCGGCCCGCGCCCTGATCGGCGACCCGCGCAACGATGAGAATGTCATCGTCTCCCAACTCCAGGGCATCATGCTGCGGTTTCATAACCGTATGGTGGACGCACATCAGGGGAAAAGTCTTCAGCACGTGCAACGATTGGTGCGCTGGCACTATCAATACGTCGTCCTACACGACTTCCTGCCAACCATAGTCGGTCAGGACATGGTTTCCGCGGTTCTGCCGCACCTGAAGAGCGGCAAGTCCATGCTTGAGAATCCGCCAAGACTAAGCTTTTTCAAGTGGCGCAATTCGCCCTTCATCCCGATCGAATTTACCGTCGCGGCTTACCGCTTCGGCCACTCCATGGTGCGGCCGCAGTATCGCCTGAACGCCACGTTCGGTAAGGATCCGCCACCGGCCAATGACCCGCTGAACGGGCGCATCGCGATCTTCGACCCGGCCGGCGACGATGCCTCGCTGACCGGCTTTCGCGAATTTCCATCGACCTGGGCGATCGACTGGGGCCTGTTCTTCGACATGGGCAACAAGCCGCCAAAACTTGGCGTGACGCGGCTGCAGCGGGCCTACAAGATCGACACCTCCCTGGTGAGCCCGCTTGGCGCGCTGCCCAAGTCGGTGGCCCCCGATCCGCCAGCCTCACTTGCTGAGCGCAATCTCGAACGCGGCCTGAGGATGGGTTTGCCGTCCGGTCAGGATGTCGCCCGAGCGATGGGCGTGACGCCGCTGCCGGATGCGAAGCTAATGGTCGGCAAGGCCACATCCGATCCCAAGGACCGCGTCGCTGACAGTATCGTCAAGATCAGCCCGGAGTTCGCCGGCAAGGCGCCGCTTTGGTATTATGTGCTGGCCGAGGCGCAGCAGCAATTCGATGGCAACGATGCAACCCCGATCCGACTGGGCGCGGTCGGTGGACGCATCGTATTAGAAACGTTCATCGGCCTGATGCTGGGCGATAGCCACTCCTTCCTGTCACAGGATCCGGCCTGGACGCCGGCGAACAAGCGGTTCCGGATGGCCGACCTGATCAAGACCGCCATCGGGGGGTGACGTTACTCGGACGCTTTGGCATCGGAGGGACGACATGAACGTTCTCACCCGCTCATTCGATAACGCCCGCACCGGGGTCAATCCTCAAGAAAGCGTGCTTACGCCTCAGAATGTCGGCAGCAACCTGTTGCGCAAGCAGTTCAGTTTGCACGTCACCGACGACCCTCGGATCGAGGCACAGCCGCTGTACGTCAAAGGCGTGCACACGCCGCATGGGGTTCGCGACGTGCTCTACGTGTGCACGATGGCGAACAACATATGGGCGTTCGATGGTGCCAATGGACAGCCGATCTGGAACAACCCGGTCAATCTCGGCAAGCCGGTCAAGCCCAACGGCACCGAGATCGACATGTTCGGCATCAACATTCTCTGGGGGATTCTCAGCACACCAGCGATCGATGAAGAAACCGGCATCATGTATGTCGTGTCCTGGTCCAGCGATACCGGCCACGTCGCGGACGCGGTGCATCGATTGCACGCGCGGGACATCAAGTCGGGCGCGCAGGTCCACCCGCCGCTGACGATCGAGACCGATGCAAGCGCGCAAGGCAAGCCGGCGGTGCGGTTCATCCCCTCGCACCAGAAGCAGCGCGCCGGCTTGCTGCTCACCCGCGTGACGGATGGCGCGGGCCACCCGCGCAAGACGCTGTTCATCGGCTGCGCGATGACGCACGAGGAGCACGATCCCTCGCACGGCTGGATCATCGCCTACGACGTCGATCAGTTCCGCCGCTCAGCCGCCTGGTGCACGACGCCGAACGGGTCCGGCACCGGCATATGGCAGGCCGGCCAGGGGCCTGCCGCTGACGAGGCCGGCGATATCTATGTCATGACCGGCAACTATGGCGTCGAGGACGCAAACAACAACACCGTCCATCCAGCCCAGGGCGATCTCCCCGACAGCTTCGTCAAGTTGCACTACACGCCGCCGGCCGACGCGCACGCGATGGGCACGCTAGAGGCCGTTGCCTGGTTCACGCCGTTTTTCGACGCCGATCGTCCGCGCAACGGCGACGACGATTTCCAGGACTATGATCTGGGGTCTGCCGGCCCGCTGCCGCTGCCGGGGATGGGCCTGGTGGTCGGCGCCGGCAAGGATGGCGTCGTCTATGTGCTGGACCAGGACACGCACCGTTTCGGCAAGGGCTCCGACTACAAAGTGCTGCGCCAGCCGCCGATTTTCTTCACCTACTTTCCAGGCTTCGGCATCGATGCCGCCAATGTCGGCAATCTCAACCACCTGTTCGATGGCAAGACGCATCATCTGCATACCAGCCCGATCTTCTGGCACAGCCCGGCGAACGGGCCGATGCTGTTCTGCTGGGGCGAGAATGAGTGCCTGCGCGCGTGGAAGGTCGCCGCCGACGGCACTATCAGCTTTGTTGCCAAAAGCGCCGAAGTTGCCTCGGCCAACGTCGCCGGCAAGGGTGGGATGCCGGGCGGCATGCTGGCCCTCAGCGCCAACGGCGTGCAACCGGATACCGGCATCGTGTGGGCCCTTGCACCGATTTCCGGCGATGCCAACAAGCACGTCGTCGAGGGCATCTTGCGTGCCTACGACGCCACGAAACTCGATCCAGTTCCGAACGCCGACGGCTCGCCGCGGCTGAAGCTGCTGTGGGACAGCCGGCACATTCCCAACAACCGTTTCAACCACTGCAAATTCTGCCCGCCCGTCATCGCCGATGGGCGCGTCTTCGCGCCGACCTATGATGGACGGATTGATGTCTATACACTGGTACGTCGGGCAGACGCCGGTCCGGTGCCCACCAATGCCAAGTGTGTCGATATGCCGGGCATCTGAACGTGGCAAGCCAGTTCCGATTAAGGGAGCCTGATCATGTTAGCGTCGCCGGCTGATTACGTCTTGCTCGGGTTGGACAGTTTCGCCGTCTGCCTCGCCT
>Ga0073928_10011870_pt1 | contig 10093 bp, 12 predicted proteins | sample PaiPotPPA55metaG_FD_76969 | JGI IMG/M metagenome (GOLD analysis project Ga0073928, IMG submission 76969) | Iron sulfur acid spring bacterial and archeal communities from Banff, Canada, to study Microbial Dark Matter (Phase II) - Paint Pots PPA... ... | reverse complement strand
TAAAAATCGTGTAAGCCACGCCTTTCAGCCCGGGATGCACCTGATCCAGCGGAAATGTCGTGGACGTCTCGCCCGCGGACAGACCGAAAGCAATAACGAAAAATAGCACCAAGACACAGATGAAATTACGCCTAAGCGAATGTGTGAGCATGAACTTCGATGATACCTAGCGTGTCGGCGGGAAGCAAATCGCACGTGCTAGAATCACGCATGCCGAAGATGTTCCGCAACAAATCCATTTCGCCCGGGGGCAATATCAACGGCCTCCTCGAACTCCCCGGCGATAAGTCTATTTCCCACCGTTATGCGATTCTGGCGGCCCTGGCCGAAGGCAAAAGCGAAATACTCAACTATTCCTCGGCTGCCGATTGCAACAGCACTCTCGGCTGTTTGCGCCAACTGGGTGTCCAGGTCCACCGGTCGCGTGAACGCTTGCATATAACCGGAAAAGGGCTGGATGGCTTGCAGGCTCCTCGGCGTTCACTCGATGCGGAAAATTCAGGCAGCACGATCCGCATGCTTTCAGGAGTGCTCGCCGGGCAGCCGTTTGCCTCGACGATCACCGGCGATACCTCCTTGCGGGCACGTCCTATGCGTCGCGTGGTGGAGCCTTTGAGAAAGATGGGCGCCGAAATTCAAACGCACGGAACGGATTGCGCGCCGCTGGAAATCCACGGCGGCACATTGCATTCGATAGATTACTCGCTGCCAATTCCAAGCGCGCAAGTGAAGTCCGCAATTCTGCTGGCCGGTCTTTACGCAGACGGCGTGACCACGGTTCGCGAAACCGTGCGAACGCGAGATCACACGGAGCTCGCTCTTCGAGAGTTTGGCGCAACGGTCGAAAGCTTGAATAAGTCCGTGCGCATCCATCCACACCCCCAGCTTCTGGCGCGCCAATTGACTGTTCCGGGTGATCTCTCAAGCGCGGTTTTCTTCATCGCCGCTGCGCTGATTCTCCCGGATTCCGCATTGATGCTACACAACGTGGGACTGAATCCCACACGCACGCGCGTTCTCGATTTTCTGATTTCCATTGGCGCCGCAATTCATCTGGCTTCCGTGCAGTTACGCGACGGCGAACTGGTTGGGGAGGTGTCGGTGAAGCACTCGGTTCTTGCGGGTGGTCGAATTGATGGCGCACAAGCCGCAGAAATGATCGACGAGCTGCCCATGCTCGCAGCACTCGGGCCGTTTACGGAGAAGGGAATCGAGATTCGCGGAGCACAGGAACTCCGCGTCAAGGAGAGCGATCGCATCGCCACGCTCGCCGCTGGCCTGCAACGCATGGGCGCCGCGGTGGAAGAATTTCCCGACGGCTTACGCGTGGAAGGGCATTCTGCTGGGCGCCTTCGAGGCGCCAAAGTGGATCCGGCCGGCGATCATCGCATTGCCATGGCCTTGTCGATGGCGGCTTTGGGAGCTCAAGGTGACACCGTGATTCGCGGCGCCGATTGTGTTGCGGTTTCTTATCCGGAATTCTTCGAAACTCTGGAATGTTTGCGCGGAGAAGGGAACAAATAATCAGGACGACTTGCGCAAATAAATAGTTCCATAGCTGGTGGTGATATGAATCTTTGGCCCGCCGGTTCCCACTTTCCCGTTCAGCCGTCCAGTGCCGTTTTCGTTCGTGAGCTTCATACTGGATTCTTCGAAGTCGGTTTGAACCTCGCCGGATTGGGACACCGCTGAAACTTCGAAGTTAGCGTTGGAAGGCAGCGTCACGTCCACTTCCCCGGAATCGTCGGCGATATTGATATCTTCACGCGGGGACTGAGAGTAACGGACCTTGATGTCACCTTTGGTGTCGGTGATGTCCAGGCGTCCGCTGACGTTTTCGACTTCGATGTCCTTGTTGTGGGTAGAGAGTTTGGAGGAGCCGCTCACATCGGAGATTTCGATTTGCTCGGAATCCAGCTCCAAACGGCCTCGCACGCCCGCCAGAGCAATGTCGGCCTTTTGCGAATGGTAATGGGCAGTGCCGGCCACGCTTCGCAAGCGGACCGGACCAAAGAAATCACCGTCGATTCCCGCATTTCCTTTCACATCGGATATCTCAATTTCATTGCCGCGGCCGGCGACGCTAAGATTCCCCGCAACGCCGGTGATGCGTGCGTCGCCTTTTGACATTTTTGCGCTTACATCGGATCCGGAGTTATGGATTTCGATGTCACCGTTACCGCTGCTGGCCGTCACGGGTCCAGCGATTTCCGAAATACTAATGTTTCCATGAGGCGTATTTGCCCACAGAGCGATCTTCGGCGGCAGCGTTACATTCAGGTCTACGCCCACTGTGCCGTGGGAGTCTCCCTGGTTCACTGGATGGACGACGTAGCCGCCTCCGGTTTGTTCAATCACAACTTTCACTTTCTTCATTCTTTCCTGCGCTTCCGGCGCCGTCGGCCCGGATGCTGACTTGTTCGCCATCACACGCAGACCGTCCCCTTCGCCGGTATGCGCTGAAATATCTCCGCGTTCTGTGGTTAGAGTGACGTGTGCATTCGCCGGCAGAGTTTTCGCAGGCAATTCGTCGCTTTCGGAGTAATCTTTCGAGAACATATCGACGTCTAGATTTAAGCCCGGCTCTTTTTCCGCCAACCAGCTTTTCACCCCTAGTCCGATGAAAACGAAAACCACCAGGACCATCAGCGCGGCCTCGCCGCCGGATAGTAGCGGAGGTTTTCCTTCGCCGGACCGCTGTGCCGAAAGATGATCGATCAGCTTCGCAATGCCCCAAACGATCAGCAGAATCGGCCAGAAGCGGTAGAAGTAATGCCAGAGCCGGAAGGCGGGGTGGAAATGTTCAAAGAGAAAAACCGAGCCCAGGAAAATCAGAAGTAATCCGCTGAATATCGAACCACGTTGATTCGGGGCGTTCGTCACGCGGTCCTCACGAAGTGATGTGGCCTTGTTTCGAGGCGAGCTGTTGCGCCACGAGTACCACGCCAATCACAATCAGTAAGACCGGCCAAAGATCGCCAAAACTAAAACGGCTGAATTGCGCAATCATAAAGAGAACGCCCACGGTAATAATGATCAACGGCCCCATCAAGCTGCGAAGCCGGCAATGCGCGCAGGTACAATGAATTCGGTTTGAATCCGCCACCAAATATCTCCTAGTTTTTTTTTCGCATGCGATCCCAAACGAGCCAGCCGCCCACCATGATCAATCCTACCGGCCAGCTTTTCGCAAACCACTCCGATTCCAGCAATCCAAAATTCCTCATCAGCAGCAACGCGCCAATGGCGATTAAAATAAATGCGCCTAAAGGCTTGGGTCCATCGACTGAGGCAAAATCAGCAGGGCCGACTTCGCCCATATTCCTGGCCTTCGCTGTGCGATACGCTTCAATCGGCATGTAGAAGTAAAAGCAGCCGAGCGCGATTCCGAAAATCGCGTCATAACCCCCCGGCAAATCGCTGCTCAACAGCGCAATCAGTCCGCCGAAAATTAGAACGTGGATTAAGGCCTTGATGTATTGACCGTTGTAAACCGCGCCCAGTCCCGGAATAAACCCGAGCGTAGCGGCGAGTCCGGGGTTCGGGCCCGATCGAAGAGGTACATCAGGCCGTAAAGCTACCGGCGCAAGACAGGTCTCGCAATAAAGCGCACCGTGAACTTCGCGCATGCACGCAGGACACAGTGGTTTGCCGCAGTTGCGGCAGTATCCGGTGGCGTCCACTTCTGGGTGCGTGGCGCATTTCATCGGGTGCTCCTGGTGGACCTGTTGATTAGATTTTCGGCTATGGTGCCAGCCATGCTTTCGGTTAGGAAAAACGCAAACATTGGACTTGGGCGGACCTGTGTGCGGCTCGCCGGTGGTGCGGTTTGTGACTTCTGATGTGGGGTCGAATCAGGCGGAATCGAATTATGTTCCTTCTGCTGCGCCGGCGCGGGATTACTGACTGGCATTGGCTCCGGCTCGGGCTGAAGCTTCGATTGAATCTCGTACACCACCCGCAAATCGTTCACGAATTTGGCGCCGCGCGCATAGGTTAGGTGTGCTTGGCGGTTGGCCGATCGAAGCACATTGGCAGGACTAAGGTCGGCCTTCTTTAATTTTGCCGGCGTCAAACCTGCTGCGTAAGAAACGATAACCACGGAAGCCACGGCTGCTCCCAGTCCCACGATGAAGCGCGGCTGCCATAGGATCGGAATCCAACCGAGGGGAAACCAGGATTTCTTCTGCGTGCGGGGACCGAGCGTGGCATCCAGGATTTTTGCGATCAGCTGAGGCGGCTCTGCCACCATCGGCATCTTCCGCATTCGGTTTACAATTCCACCCACGAGCGCAACCGTTTGTGTGCAATGTGCGCAGTCCGCGGTGTGCGCGGAAAACGCCGCAGCCTCGGCCGGCAATAGCTTGCCTTCCAGGTAGTCGCTCAGACGCTCTTCGGTGAATGTGCAATTCCAATCCATAAATCCATGCTCCGAATCTTTAGGACAAATTATTCGGCTTAAGTCCCATTTCCGTCAGGATTCTCGCCAGCTCGATGCGCCCGCGGTTGATCCGCGATTTTACCGTGCCCTCCGGTACTTGCAACACAGCTTGAATCTCGTTGTACTCCAGACCTTGCAAGTCGCGCAATATTACCGACTCTCTCAGTTCGGGCGAAAGCCGCGCTAGGCCGCGCTGCAGTTGAATGCTCAATTCTCCAGCCTCGGCCAGCTTGTCGGGCGCTCGCGCTGAAGAATGTCTTTCTTCCAATTGCGGCATGGCCTCGTCGATCGAATCCGTCTGCCGGTCGCGGCGCGTTCGCCGGTAATGATCCACGAGCAAATTCCGCGTCACGCTGGTCAGCCAGGTTGGAAATGCTCCGAACGCTGGTTGGTAGCTCGCGAGTGTGCGATAGATGCGTAGAAAAACCTCCTGGCTCAGGTCTTCGGCTTCCGTCGCATTGCCGGTGAACCGGTAACACAGATTGAATACACGCCGGGTGTGGCGGCGCACAAGTTCCTCCCAGGCCGGCCCTTCGCCCCGGAGACATTGCTGCACCAGTTGGGCGTCGGCCTCCAATCGTCCTCAGCCTCGAATCATCCAACATTCCTATCGGCCTCACACAATGAAACGCATTTTGTCTCTAAAAAGTTCCCCATTGTGTTCGGTTCCGAACGTTTCTGTCAGCCCCTGTTGGGTTCGTTGCATTGGTATTGTCCGGCATCTTATCCGCGTTGCGCTTGTAAACACAAGCCAGTACCCGCGGCCCGAAGTATGTGGTTCGTTGCGGATTCTGCGGCTTCGGGAAGCCTGCCCAAGCTTCGCCCGATTGGTTTAGCGCCACACGGGCGTGCCCGGCATCTGAGAGGTTTGCGACTACTGTTTTGGATTCGCCTTCTGTTTGATCTTGTCGAAGTCTGGTACATGCACGCATAGGCCACCCTTCGATGTCGTCTTCGAGTAGCCTGCCACAAGCTGGTCGTTGTAGTGATCGATGGAAAAATCGAACGGGTCGGCCGGGTCGGAATCGATCAGTTCCATGTCCGCGTCGCTCATGGTTAGCTTCCCAAAGCGCACCGAGCCACCCTTAAAAGCCAAATAGTTGTGGCCGCCGCAAGTGCTGGGTAAGACGGTTTGCTTCCCGGATTGTTCGGAAGATTTGAACGACAAAACGATGGCATTATTTTCTATATCGACGCTTGCTAAATGTCCGCGCAATTCGGGAGGCGGAAGAATTTTTCCAGGGTCGAGAATCAAATCGTCCTTATCCACCGTGACACCTTCGACTTTTTTTGTGCTGAGCATAGACGAGGTATCGAGCCCTAAGATGTCCATCAAGCTCTTCACAGGTAGACGCACGGCCTTCACTTTTGTTGTATGAACTCGGATCATTCCCTCCGGAGTTACCGACAGTGTGCCATCGGTCTCAAAGGGAATCCCACCCTTGCTTACCAACAATCCCTTCACCACAAGCTGTTTGCCGTTGGTGCTGGTGCTCAGCTTTTTCAATGGAGCGTCGGGTTTCGCAAAAACGTAATCGTTCAGATCGTTCGTTAGCGCAGTCATGCTTAACGTAACGTTCGCGGAATCGACATCGATCATGAAGGATTGCTTGTCATCAAAAACCGGGATTTCTCCAGGCTTCGATTCCAACTTCCCGCTCAAGGTCGCAATATGAACGATGATGTTGTCGGTCAGGTGGAATTCCACATTTTTCATCCCAATCCTGACACTACCCCCGGTTGCCGGAGTGCCGGAAGCCTGCTCCGCGCTGATGTTTTGTGGTGGACACAGAATCACCGACAAGGCAATGCTTAAAAAAACCAGAGCGCGAAATGTGGTTCGTTTCAAAGGGTTCCTTTTTGCTTCTATCGTTTGTCTCCAACGAGCAATAGCTTTAATAGCTAAGGCGGCCGTATTGCAATCTCGCTTTCGCTTTGTGAATACCGGCATTCCTGCGGACCAGAGGTTTGATGGTTTGCAGACGACAAAGGTGTCTAACTTCTCGCTTTGTAGCCGGAACACTGCATCACAGGTAACGCCGGATATTTTGTAAACCTCGGATCTGTGGAGGAGAGCTCGCACAACACAAATACTGAGCCACGATCAGACTCAATCCTGCGCGCATTTTGGCAATTAGCGCACAGGCCTTCGGGAACGGAAATTTGCGATTGACCGGAAATTCCACCGCCTCGGCTCATTTATATGTTCGGTTCCTCACGCGTGCCCTCATGAGCAAGCCAGGAGGATGCTCGGCCTACCTTCATTAGTGTATTGTGACTCAGATTAGACTTTTGCTAGCGTTTAGTTGCTGGCGATTGTCAACATTGGGATATTGCTTGCGTCCCTTAGCAAGCTTGGAAGGAGGACCTGCCGTGACATTTCAAACTCCAACTGTTTTCCGCGCAGCTTGCTTGCTGCTTGTAATTACCGCTCTGGCCGCCTGCAATTCAATTTCCAGTGAGGACCAACGAAGGCGCGACGAGAAGACCCGCGAAGAGGCCGCCAAGGCGACCGAGCGCATTAAGCCAGAGTTAAAAGAAGCAGGGAAGGAACTAGGTCAAGCCGCGCGTGAAGCGGCCGAAGGCGCTCGCGCTGCAGCGCAGGGCGTGAGGGAAGGCTGGAACCGCGACCACACACATCCGGTTAACTTGAATTCCGCAACCGAGAGCGAACTCGTAAGCCTGCCCGGCATCACACGGACAGACGCGCAAAAGATTATTCGCGGGCGCCCATACCACAGCAAAAGCGAATTGGTCTCCAGAGGAATTCTTCCGGAGGCTGACTACAGCAATATCCGCGATTACATCACCACGGATTAGAAAATGTGCCCTCCGCTTGACACCCTCGGAAGCTTACTGCTACGGTGCGAAATCAATGTTTCACAAGTTACGAAAAATTGTTTTGTTCCTGCTGGCACTTTTGTGCCTTGGCTACCTATTTTATAAATTTCGCAACTCAATTACGCTCGAAGGCTTTCACTGGGAGATGGTGGCGCGATCCCTTCGCAGCGCGCGCCTTTCCTTGCTCATCCTTGGGTTGGTTTCTATTTATGCCTGTTTCGCATTGCGCGCGGTGCGTTGGATGCGCTTTTCGCGAGCGATTGGCCCCACAAGTTTTTGGCATGTTTACAGCGCCACGTTAATGGGCTTCACCGGCAGCTTCCTGTTGGGCCGCGCCGGAGAACCAATTCGCCCGGTGCTGATCGCTAAGAAAGATTCCATACCAGTTCCAAGTATGTTCGGTGTGTATGTTCTCGAACGCGTGTTTGACATGGCGGCGGCCGCCGTAATTGCCGGATTTGCATTGTCCGTTTTCGAGCGGAATGAAACAGGGCTTGGCGGGCCAAGCAGTCGCATCATGGCTCTGGCGCGCACGGGAGGCGTATTGCTATTCGTCCTTCTGGCGAGTGCCGTCGCATTCTTGCTCTATTTCCGGTTCCATGGAGCGGAATGGCTGGCCAAGAGGCTGAAGAAATCAACCTGGCGGCGAGGATGGCGAGGGAAAATAGTCGTCTTGCTGGAAGGCTTTAGTGATGGCCTGCAAGGCATTCGCACCATAAATGACCTTGGTGCAGTCATTGGATATTCCGCCGCGCATTGGTTTCTTGTGCTACTCGTGTACCTTTGGATCGCGCGCGCGTTTACCGGCGAGCCCGCGCTTGCGGGAATGACCCTAGCCGGTGCGCTCGTGGTTCTCGCCTTCACTCTTATTGGATCGGCTGCCCAGCTTCCCGGCGTCGGCGGCGGCGCGCAGCTCGCCACATTTCTTGTTTTGACCCTAATTTTTGGAGTAGAAAAGGAGCCGGCCGCGACAGTTTCGATAATTCTGTGGCTCATTACCTTTGCCGGCTGTTGCCTGGTGGGCTTGCCGCTGTTGTTCATGGAAGGTTGGTCGATGGGCGAACTCCGCCGCATGGCTACCGCTGAAGAACAAGCCGCCGAAGCGCTGGAATCTGCGGCCTGGGATAAAAAACTGGAAAGCACAGAAGAGAGGCCGCGGTGAAGTGTCCTTTTTGCGCGCATCTAGATGACAAAGTAGTGGACTCGCGCGAAGCGCGCACTGGCGATCTGATTCGCCGCCGCCGCGAATGCTTGAAGTGCAATCGCCGCTTTACCACCTACGAACGCATCGACGAAATTCCTTACATGGTCATCAAAAAAGACGGCCGCCGTGAAAAATTCGAACGTCAAAAACTTCTCCAAGGTTTGCTGAAAGCTTGCGAGAAACGTCCCGTGCCAGTAGGAAAACTGGAGATGATCGTCGACGAGGCCGAGCAGTTCGTCAGCGAAGCCCCCGAACGTGAACGCACCACCACGGAAATCGGCAAGCTGATCATGGACAAATTGAAGAAGCTGGATAAAGTCGCTTACGTGCGATTTGCTTCCGTGTATCTGGATTTTAAGGACGTGAAAGAATTCATGGACGAACTGAAAAGCTTGTTGAAGGACCGTGCAAAAAAGTGATTCTCAGCGCGGGTGCGCTTGCCATACTCCCGCCGCAAACTTCTTGATGGTACGAAATCCCAAATGTTCGTAGAGCTGAACGGCCTGAGAATTCGCGCCCGTTACGGTCAGTGAAAGCGATTCGTAATTCCGGCGCTTCAGCACCTGTATCGAGCTTTCCATCATCGCGCGTCCGATTCCGTGCCCTTGATATCCGGGCATCACGCAAATCTGTGTGGTATGGCCCACGCCACTCGCAACAGTGGAGGTAAGTACCATACCGATGGGACGGTCGCCTGTGACCGGCTGCACCAGGAACGATGCCTCCGGCAGAAATTGTCCACAACCCGGCAAGAGCACGATGTTGCGCAGGAATTTCATCCCGCCAGCTTGGCTGCAATACTGGTCGTTGATTTCCGAGTCCACATGATCGGCATAGGCGAGCTGAATCAGCCGGGCCGCCGATTCGAAGGCTTTGTCTGTCCATGGTTCCAGACGCAAGCCGCTAGAGATTGGCTTGTTGCTGAGCCGCGCTTCGGCCAGTGACAACAGCATGAAGAGCCGCGTGTGCAGCGTAAAGTACTGAGACAGAAATTTGGGATCTAGCTCCGTACCAAAGGGCATCAATTGGGCTTCCACTCTTTTCAACCGCGGAGTGCCTCTAAGCGCGCTTACCATTTCGGTCACGAGTGATTTGGTAATGGGCTCTTGAGATTTTTGCGAGGAAACGAACAACCCCCCGATCAATCCTTTGTGATCCTCCAACACGTAAAATCCGTAGCCGGCAGGTTTGTCGTCCTCCATCGCTACGTATCCGCCCAGAGAATGAGAATCCACGAACTTGCGAATTAAATCCACGGACGGGCCATAGTCCCAGTGGAGCTCATCGCGCCAGTGTTGTGTTTCCTCTTGGAACAAAGGTTCCAGTTTGCGCGATGGTATTTGGCGGAGATCTAAAATCTGCATGAAGCGCCTGGCATGATGTTCACAAACATTATAGCCGTGCCCGCGGCGAGAACCCAACTTAGCTCGCAAGAGCGGGCGCACTTACTCATTTGTCCGATGTGTTACCAGGAATTAAATGACCTTGCGCGAACTGTGTTAAGATTCTCCCGCCGAAGCGCAGAACTCTTGCGTTCGCGCCCAACGGATGGCCGTCTTCTCAGAGCTACGCTATCCCACAACGCGGCTTGCCAAGCTTCTCTCCAG
>Ga0073928_10011869_pt1 | contig 10093 bp, 8 predicted proteins | sample PaiPotPPA55metaG_FD_76969 | JGI IMG/M metagenome (GOLD analysis project Ga0073928, IMG submission 76969) | Iron sulfur acid spring bacterial and archeal communities from Banff, Canada, to study Microbial Dark Matter (Phase II) - Paint Pots PPA... ... | reverse complement strand
GTATTGATCGACGAACGCGCCCGTTCGATCAATGCGCAGGTACGATCGGTTTGCCGGCATCCTGTTCGAACATCGTCCTCGGCGTCACGTACCAGAGCAGGAACATCAGCGCCGCGCCGTGGGTCAGCAGGGTTATCGTCAAGGGCACGTTGAGCAGGATCTGGGCAAGGATCGCTCCCGACAGCAGGATAAAGCGGGGCGGCAGACCAGCGGACAAGCGATTGGCCAGCGCTATCACAAGCCCGCAAACGAAGACCGCTACGGGAGCGAACAATGTCCCGACCGAGGCGATGCCTTCGGTGGCGAACAGCGATGCGTTGAAGTTTCCGCCGACCTGGTATTCGTTGAAAATCTCGACCGAAAGCTGGTGGTTGTAGGGGCAGGAAATCAGCGCCTTCAACAACCGCAACTGGCAAAAGTTAGTGGTTTCATGATTGGAGAAAAAGTCACTGTAAAAGTCCAGGCCGATCGAAGGTACCGCGACCATCCGGAAATTGACCGTCTCAAAATAGGGTATCGCGGCGGCATAGGTGAGCACTCCGCCTTCGTACAGGGAGAACAGGATCAATCCGAGGACCAACGGCCCCAGCATTGACAGGATCGCGGAAAGCCTCGGTTCGTAGCGCCTCGAGAGCAGCGCGATGATCAGGAGCCAGGCCGGCGTGAACATCGCGACCTTGCTCAGGGTGACCGGATAGTAGAAAACCAGGAGCAGCAGGACGGCGCCGGCCCGCCAGGGGTCTTTGCGCGTCACATAACAGGCGAATGCGAACGGCAACAGCGCGCTGGACGTGATTGTGAGGAGATAGTTCAGGGCGGCAGGAAAATTGATCTCGCCGCGGAAGTCGTAAATGTCTCTCATGGAGACAAATCGGAAGTTATAGCTCGCGGCAGATGCAACGGTCGCCAGGGCCAGAACCAGGATAAATGTCAGGAGGCGATCGAGCGCCCGCGGCGACATGACCCATACCTGCCGGATGGGAGAGGTGATGAAGAGCGCGGGCAGCAGGAACGCAAGGGCTGAAGCCGCGGCGGAAAGCCCGGACAGTTGATGATTGTAGTAAAACCCCGAAAAGAAATTGCCCCAAAGATACCCGGCCACCATGCCGAAAAAGTAGAACCCGACAAAGTAGCCGAAACTGAATTCGGCAAGGGTGAAAAGCAACCCGACGGGTGCGAGGGCCGCGACAGTTGCAATCGGGAGCAGCAACCGGGACGAGTTGAATTGCACGTGATAGGCTGGATTGAGGTAGACAACGCAAATCAGGGATATGCAGCATACCGCCACATGGATGGAAATCAGCGATGCCAATCCAACTTGTTCCCGTATTAGCTGACGACCATCGGTCATAATGCGTTTGCACCCGGCGAGCTTCTGGTCACCTTCCTGATCGCTTCCTCGTATCCCAATCAACAGGAGCGTACAACTCCGAAACTCGGGTGAGCTTCGTTCTGTCGCGGCGTGCGCGAGGAGCGCCGCAGCGGCGGAGGGACCAAAGCGGCCTTCCGGCGCCATCTGTGCTTTTCGGTTGGGCAAAGCTTCGGTATTGGATGACGATGCGAAATTCCCCGATGTTAGCGCGCCGCCCCAGATATCGCGATCATTCCGCCGCTCGGGCTGCCGCAATTTTCGGATTTGGGAAGAGGATCGGGGCTCAGGCGCGCCCGGACGGACCGAAACGCCTTGATTTGCGGCCGCTTTTGCTAATAAAGGACATCTCAAAGGGGGCCGCCCCTCCGGGTCCTGCCATTGGCCGTCTCCAAGGTTTCGCGCCTGCCGATCGATGACGGCTAACGAAAGAGGCTTCTATGATCAGATTCGGCCTGCTCGGGTGCGGGCGCATTGCCAGGCGGCACTCCGACTTGCTGGGCGGCAATCATATCGATCGGGCAATACTTGCGGCGGTGTGCGATCCGATTCGCGCGCGCGCCGACGCCATCGCGTCGAAATTCGGCGTTCCGGCTCATTACGACATCGATGATTTCCTGGCGCGGAAGGACATCGACGCGGTCGCGGTTCTGACACCGAGCGGATTGCACCCGCAGCATGCCATCGCCTGCGCCAGGGCGGGAAAGCACGTGGTTGTCGAAAAACCGATGGCGCTGCGGCTGCAGGATGCCGACGACATGATGCGCGCCTGCGACGAGGCCGGCGTCAAGCTGTTCGTGGTCAAACAGAACCGCTTCAACGTTCCGGTCGTCAAGGCGCGCGAGGCGTTGGACGCGGGCCGGTTCGGTCGTCTCATTCTGGGTACGGTCCGCGTACGCTGGTGCCGGGACCAGGCCTATTACGATCAGGATGACTGGCGCGGTACATGGGCCTATGATGGCGGCGTGCTCTCGAACCAGGCCAGCCATCACGTCGACATGCTGGAGTGGTTCTTTGGCGATGTCGTCAGCGTTCATGCGCGCGCGATCACCGCGCTTGCCAGGATCGAGGCCGAAGACACCGCGGTGGCGACCTTGAAGTTCCGCAACGGCGCGCTGGGCATCATCGAGGCGACGACGGCAGCGCGGCCTAGGGATATCGAGGGATCGATTTCGGTCCTCGGAGAGAAGGGCATGGTGGAAATCGCGGGTTTCGCCGTCAATCAGATCAGGCACTGGTGCTTCGTCGACGAGTTGCCCAGCGACAAGGACGTGCTGGAGAAATTTTCCGTCAATCCGCCGAACGTGTACGGATTCGGTCACCAGGCCTATTACCAGCATGTGATCGATTGCCTGGTGCACCAGCACGCCGCGCTGGTCGACGGCCTCGAGGGGCGCAAGAGCCTGGAACTGATCTCCGCGCTCTACGAATCGATCGAAACCGGCGAGGAAGTGCCGCTACATTTCACGCCCCGATTGTGCCGGCTCGGTGTGACGAAGTGAGCGCGCCCGATCTGCGCCAGGCCGGTGTGCGCGACGTCGCGTTCGGCGCGCGGGTCAGGATCATCGAGCCCTGCAATCTCTATGGCTGCCGGATCGGCGATGATTGCTTCGTCGGACCATTTACCGAGATCCAGAGCGGCGCGGTCGTCGGCGCCCGCACCAAGGTGCAGTCGCACAGTTTCATCTGCGAACTCGTGACGATCGGCGAGGACTGCTTTGTCGGCCACGGCGTCGTGTTCATCAACGACACCTTCGCGAGCGGCGGTCCGTCGGGCGGCCGCAAGGAACTGTGGCGCGAGACGGTGATCGGCAATCGGGTCTCGATCGGCTCGAACGCCACGATCTTGCCGGTGCATATCGCCGATGACGTCGTCATCGGCGCCGGATCTGTCGTAACCGCGGATATAATCGCGGCGGGGACCTATGCCGGCAATCCAGCGCGCCGACTGGCGGCAGGAAAATGAGCCTCAATCACAACAACTACCTGAGTGGATGACGACCGATGCCGGTACCCTTCGCCGACCTGCAGCTTCAGTATCAAACGATCAAGGGCGAGATCGACGCCGCCATCGCGGCCGTGATCCGCGACAATGCGTTCATCCGAGGACCCTACGTCGACGCCTTCGAGGCGCAATTTGCCGACGCGGTGGACGTCAAGCATTGCGTGTCCTGCGCCAACGGAACCGACGCGCTCTATCTGGCCCTGGCCGCGCTGAAGGTGCAGCCGGGCGACGAGGTCATCACCACTGCCCATTCATGGATCAGCACGTCGGCGATGATCACGCATGCCGGCGCCACGGTGGTGTTCGCCGATACCGACGAAACAACATTCACCATCGATCCCGCGGCGATCGAAAATGCGATCACACCGCGGACCGTGGGCATCATACCGGTTCATCTCTACGGCCAGCCGGCCGATATGGACGCGATCATGGCGATCGCGGAAAAGCACAGGCTTTGGGTGATCGAAGATTGCGCCCAGGCGCATCTGGCGCGCTACAAGGGACGCCAGGTCGGTACCTTTGGATCGGCCGCGACCTACTCTTTCTATCCGGGCAAGAACCTCGGCGCGATGGGCGATGCCGGCGCCGTCGTCACCAACGATGGCGCGCTCGCCGAGCACGTGGCAATGCTGGCGCGACACGGCGGTCTGGTGAAGCATCAACATGCCGTCGAAGGCATCAACAGCCGGCTTGACGGCATGCAGGCCGCGATTCTCTCGGCCAAGCTGCCGCACCTGGCTGACTGGACCAGGGCGCGCCGGGACGCCGCCAGGCTTTATGATGCCGGCCTCAATCAGATCGAGGATGTGGTCGTGCCCGAGGTGGCCGCGGAGCGCAGCCACGTCTATCATCTCTATACCATCATGCATCCGCGCCGTGACGCGTTGGCGGCGCATCTTAACGCGCACGGTGTCCAGACCGCGATCAATTATCCGGTTGCGCTGCCGTTCCTGCCAGCCTATCGCCGTCTCGGTCATCGCCCCGAACAATTTCCCAATGCCCATCGCGCGCAGAGCAAAATATTGTCGTTGCCGATGTTTGCCGAAATTACACCCGACCAGCAGCGGAAGGTGACAAGCCTTGTTCGCGAATTTTGAGGGGCAGGCCTTCACCGACTCGCCGTCCTGACTGATCGCCACCCGTCGGTGGCGGGATCCTGGCGATCCAGGACCAATGGCCGCGCTTGTTGGGTAGCCAGGCCGGACACCCCGCGAGCCCATCCCGCAACCCTGAATGACCGGCCGTTCGCGCAGGGCGGCCAATCCCCCGGCGGTTTGGGTGGTGCAGGCACGTCTGCTGAAGGAAAAGGCGGCCCGTCGCATTCGAACTGGGCGATCAGGGGCCGAAGACAAAGCGGGCAGCCGCCGGTTGCCCATCTTTTTTAATAACGATTATTTATCAATATGTTATACGGATCATAGAATGCGGTCGCGATGCCATGCGATCCTTGCCGGCAGCATGTCGCCTGCAAAATCTGCATGTGCTGGATTTATTGTTCTATTCGAACTGGTTTCTACCCCTCGTTCTGTTTAGAAGCGGCGTCACGGGCGGTGTTGCCGCGGACGATTGACGGGTGGTAGGAACGCAAACCTTGCGAAAAGTGCTGGTAACCGGGGCAGCCGGATTCATCGGATCGCACCTCACGGAGGAACTCGTCCGCCGGAATTTCAGCGTGCGGGCGTTCGTGCATTACAACAGCATGGGCGCGCATGGCTGGCTCGATTCGTCGCCGCCCGAACTTCACGATCAGGTGGAAATGTTTGCGGGCGACATTCGGGACCCGAATGGCGTGCGTACCGCGATGAAGGGATGCGATGCGGTGTTGCATCTCGCGGCCCTGATTGCGATACCCTATTCGTACCACTCGCCGGATACCTACATCGAAACCAACATTCGCGGTACCCTCAATGTGCTGCAGGCGGCGCGCGACTTGGACATCTCGCACGTCCTCCACACCTCGACCAGCGAGGTCTACGGCACGGCGCAATTCGTTCCGATCACCGAGGAGCACAGGCTGCAGGGTCAGTCACCTTACTCGGCGAGCAAGATCGGCGCGGATCAGCTTGCATTGTCGTTCGAGCGCTCGTTCGGCACGCCGGTGACGATCGTGCGCCCGTTCAACACCTACGGTCCCCGGCAATCCGCGCGCGCGGTTATTCCGACCGTCATCACGCAGATTGCGGCGGGGCAGCGCGTCGTCAAGCTCGGCAGCATCCACCCGACCCGCGATTTCAATTTCGTGGGCGACACGGTAGCCGGTTTTCTGGCGGCGCTCGGCAGCAAGGCCGGCATCGGCGAAGTCATCAACATCGGAAGCGGGTTCGAGATTTCGATCGGCGACATCGCGCGGATGATCGGCGAATTGATGGGTGCCAGGATCGAGATCGAGCAGGACTCCGTCCGGGTTCGACCGGAGCGCAGCGAGGTGGACCGTCTCTGGGCCAGTAACGCCAAGGCTGCGAAGCTGCTCGGCTGGTCGCCGCGCTTCGGCGGGATGGAGGGACTCCGCAAGGGTCTCGAGCAAACCATCTCCTGGTTCACCAAAAACGAGAATCTTTCGCGTTATCGTCAGAACGTCTACACCTTGTGAGAGCGATGAGCAGCCCCTCAACAGCATCCAATCGCAGCGCCGCGCTCGATGTCCGAGCAGCCCTGCAGGCAATCGATACGGTTCTCGGCTCTGCCGCCCGTCCGGTGGCGCTCCACGAACCGCGGTTAGGGGCGCGCGAGCGAGAATTCGTGCTTGACTGCATCGACACCAATTGGGTGTCGTCCGCCGGCAAATATGTGAATCGGTTCGAGCAGATGGTGGCCGCGGCGACCGGGGCCGCTCACGCCATCGCAACCGTCAACGGCACGGCGGCGCTTCATGCCGCGCTGTTGCTGGAGGGCGTGAGGCCGAATGACGAGGTGATCGTACCTGCGATCACGTTCGTTGCGACCGCCAACGCCGTCAGCCACGCCGGGGCCGTTCCGCATTTCGTCGATTCGACCTGGGATACCCTCGGGCTGGATCCGGCGGCGCTCGACGCGCATCTTGCGGAAATCTCGACCCGGCGCAGCGGCGAACTGGTGAACAAGCAGAGCGGCCGCCGGCTTCGTGCGGTGGTACCGGTCCACATCTTCGGGCACCCGGTCGACATGTCGCCGCTGCTGGCGTTGGCTGCCAAATACGGCCTGGTGGTCGTCGAAGACGCGACGGAATCGCTGGGCTCGACCTGGAAAGGGCGGGCATGCGGTACCTTCGGGCATTCCGCCGTACTCAGTTTCAACGGCAACAAGATCATCACGACCGGCGGCGGCGGCATGATCCTGACCAACGACGACGAATACGCCTTGCGGGCACGGCATTTCACCAGCACCGCAAAGAAGTCGCACGCATGGTCGTTTGACCACGACGAGGTCGGCTACAATTACAGGCTTCCGAACATCAACGCCGCGCTCGGCTGTGGGCAGATGGAAAGCCTGCCCGTATTCGTCGCCGCCAAGCGCGAACTGGCCGAGAGCTATCTGGAAATATTCGACAGGTTTCCCGGCGCCCGCGTTTACCGCGAGCGGGAAGGCGCGCGCAGCAACTATTGGCTCAATACACTGGTTCTCGACCCCGAATCCGCCCGCGACCGCGATTCCCTGCTGTCGGCGCTGCATGGCAACGGCGTCCAGGCCAGGCCGCTGTGGACCCCGATGCATCAGCTGCCGATGTATCGCGATTGCCCGCGCGCGCGGCTGCCGATCGCGGAGGACATGCATGCGCGTTGCGTCAACCTGCCCAGCAGCCCGTTTCTGGCCGCCAGTGAGCAACTAACCGCGATCAAAAGTTGATGCCCCGCATAATTTTCTTCACGATCCACAATACGACGACTTGGTGGAAGTATCTCGGGTCGCAAATTGATTTCGCCGAGGTCGTTGTTCTGAGCGATTACCGCGGGGACGGTGACCGGTCGCTGGTGGACGACTTCTATCGTTTCATGCGAAGCGACGATCCGGCCGGGGCCGCGCTCGCGCGTTTTGGCGAGGACGGATGCTCCGACATCGTCCTTCGCTGCCGGGTGCTGCGCAGCCTGGATCGCGGGCTCGCGCTCAGGATGATCGGGGCCATGGCGCAAGCCATCGAGTGCGCCCTTGACGACCTCGACCCCGATCTGGTGCTGATGTTCACCATAGATCGCTACGTCATGGACGTGTTGGCGCGAACGGCGAACGCCCGAAAGGTCGATTGTCTGGAGATGACCACCTCGATTATTCCGGGTGAGGTGATGTTCCTGCGCCGCGGGCAGCCGGTCTGGCTCCGCGAGCCTACGGACCGCGAGGTCGAGGGTGCGGTAGGGATGCTTTGCGAGGCAGATTTCGCGCCAGCCTATGTGCGCAATGCGGGTAAGTTCTCGGTATGGCGATTTTGGCAGGTGTTCGGTTATTTTGCGCTGCGCGGCGCCTACTTCAATATCTGGCGCTTTTTCAGGAGGGATCGCTTCAACTCGCATTATTTGGACGCGCTCAAGCGCCTGAAGCACAAGGTTCGACCGGGCGACGTTGCCGTCCTCAGGCTTCTGGACCGGAATTGGCAGGCGCGACTTGGCGGCACGCCCCGCGAGCGCCGCGTTTTCCTGGGGCTGCAGCTGTTTCCGGAAGCGTCGATGGACTACTGGCTGAAGTCGCGCGGCATGCTTGCGCATGACGATGTCGTGGTTCGCTACTGCGAGGTTCTCGGCGAAGCAGATTACCTGGTCCTGGTGAAGGATCATCCGCTGCAGTTCGGGTTTCGCCAACGCGAACTTTACCAGCGGCTGTCGAAGCTGCCGTTTGTGGTCCTGGTGCCGTATGAAGTGCCGGCCGGCCTGCTGATCGAGCAATGCGGCGTCTCGGTTACCTTTACCGGAACCGTCGGTTTCCAGGCCGCCCTGTCCGGACTTTGTTCCGTCGTCACCGAACCGTATTATGCGCCGGAAAAGCACTTCCTCCATATCCGCAGTGTCGAGGAAATCGGAAATCTCGTCGATCGCCTCAAGCAATGGCGGCCGCCGGGCGATCTGGCCGCGGCTCGCCGTGAAATGGTCAGGCATCTGGCGGCGATGAGCGTCGCAGGCGACTATTTTACCTGGCAGGGGTTCGATCCTGAGAGCCAGACTGCGCGCGAAGCCGTCGAGCCGCTGGCGCGGTCGCTGAATGCCTATCTGCCGAGGTTCCTGGGGCCTCGCAAATCTGCCCGCATGATGCGTTGACTGCGCTCGCAAAGTATTTGGACTCAGGACGATCAGGGTTACTGGAAGTGGCGCGATGCGAGCTCGTCTTGTCTCCTTCATGAAACGGCCCGCGGTCGTCTCGGCGGTGTCGGTACTGATCTTGCGCGGGTTGACGCTGTCGAGCCGGTTTCTGCTGTCGTTGTTGCTGGCGCGGATGCTGTCCGCCGATGAAATGGGTCAGTACGGGCTGGTAACGGCCACTCTGGCTTTCGCGCTGCTCGCACTGGGTCTCGAATTCTATTCCTATATGTATCGCGAGATGGTGCCGGCATCGCCGTCGAGACGCGCGCAGATGATCGCTGACCAGGCGGCGCTGGGAACGGCGACCTTTCTGGTGATCGTGTTGCTTTCAGCACTCGCAGTCTGGGCGGGCCTGTTTCCCTCCAGGCTCGCGCCCTGGTTCCTGCTGATCCTTGCAACCGAACATATCTCGCTGGAGGCGACGCGTATCCTGATCATTACATCGCGGCCGGTACGCGCCTATATCGGCGTTTTTCTCCGTGGCGGCGTATGGGTCTACGCCATCGCAGTATTCATGTTGGCGTTTCCATCGTCGCGCTCACTCGAAACGGTGTTGATCTGGTGGGCGCTCGGAGGAACAAGTTCAATCGTTTTCGCGGCATTCGCGCTGCGAGACCTGCCATGGCACGAACTCAGGGGCAAGCGCCCGAATTGGGCCTGGATCCGTGCGGGCCTGCTGACGGCTCGCCCGTTCATGGTGACCGCCGGGGGAGCTCTGACGATCACCTACGTTGATCGGTTCGTGATTGACGAAGTCGTCGGGCGTGAAGCCCTGGGTATCTACACGTTCTTTTCCACAATTTCGATTGGCTTGCTATCGCTCGGCGCTTCCGTATCGCACCAGTTCCTGCCGAAGGTCATCGCCGGATACTTATCCGGGCCGAGCGCCTATCGCGCAAATGTTTCTGCGTTTTTCTGGTCATTGTTCGGCATCGCTTGCGGAATGACGGCCTTTGCCGGTTTGGCTATTTGGCCGATGCTGGATCTATTCAGCCTGCCGGCATATGCGGCCAGCATGCTGGTTTTCTATGCGATGTTGCCCGGTGTTTTGTTGCGGATCCTGGCGGACGTACCTTCCTATGCGCTGTATGCCGCACATGCCGATCGCAAGCTGCTCTTCTGCAATGTCGGATCCGCTATCCTCTCCATTCTGCTCAACATGACGCTCATTCCGATGTTCGGGCTCTACGGTGCAGCACTATCCAGCGGCGTCGCCAGCGGTGTTCTTCTGCTCAGCCTGACGTGCTTCACCCTGAGAGGAATTCGTGATGATGCGGAACCGGTTGTGGTAACGGGCTCATCCGGCCTTCCAATCGATACGGATATGCTCTACCCCTAGTGGTCCAAATCTGACACTTCGATTCGCGAGGGGATTCCCTGAAGAACTCGCGTGTGCGAGTGTTGGGTATGCACAAGCGAACGAATATCCGGTTGAGCCGAGCCGACCGTAGCAAGCTT
>Ga0073928_10011868_pt1 | contig 10095 bp, 7 predicted proteins | sample PaiPotPPA55metaG_FD_76969 | JGI IMG/M metagenome (GOLD analysis project Ga0073928, IMG submission 76969) | Iron sulfur acid spring bacterial and archeal communities from Banff, Canada, to study Microbial Dark Matter (Phase II) - Paint Pots PPA... ... | reverse complement strand
CTCCAATTCGCCGAGGCGGGGCGCTTCGCCACCCCGACCGCTCCGCGCCCCGCCTCGGCTTACGATTCGCCGTGGGGTCCAGGACACCACATGTCAGATTAAATCTTAGCTAACGCACATAAAACACGGGGGCGTCCACATATGACAAAGCCCCCTCCGCCCCTCCTGAGCAGGATTTTTCACAAATTGTCTGGTGACCCAAATATTGTGACCATGGTAAAAATAGTGGTTGACAACGACAGTTGCCAAACGTCTAATCGTTGACAGTGAACAATTTGCGGCTAATCGTCACGACCGTCCTGGTTGGGGTGGTTTTTGGTCGTTTGTTCACGGCGCTAGTTCTCGCACCCGCTTGTGTGGCTGTTCTCGTGGCGGTTGGCGTCAGATCTGCGTATTTCCTGCTGCAACTAGTTTTTGAACCCGCATGCGTTCACCCGTTGCAAGGTCCTCGATCAAAAGTGGTAAAGCCGCACCGGTAATGATTTCCGGCGGCAACGATCTGCACGGACTTAATACCTAAATATGGATTCGAGAATCATGCGCGATTTAAGTGAAATTAAGGAGAAACACACCGGTGTCGGGTAAATCGAGTGTGCCGCAAACGCCCTGCGACGCGAACATTCAAGCAGATGCTTATCAGCGGTCCGAAAGGCTGATGGCCACACTCGCGGTGGCGGCGGCCGAGTCCAAACTTGCCGGGGAACTCGCGTGCGTCGCGCAGGCCGAAAGCGAGCTCCGCGCCACCCGGCACGAATACCGCGCGCTGGAGCGTACTTCGCGGGAAACGCAAATTTGGCTCGCCGATCTCCGGCGCGGGACGGAGGCACGGGGGGGCGGCCACAGTGGAGATGGTCGCCTCCCTATGCAACGATCTCGCCAAGGCGGCGGCGAAAAGCAGATATTGCACGAGGATCAGGCGCGCGCGGCGCCGCAATTCGCCGGGCAAATCGCGGCGCTCCAGCAAAAGGTGGCGGACGCGGAGGCTAGGCTCCATGCGGAGGCCCGCAATGCCGCGGCGCTCGAACAGTCACTGGCCTGCGAGCAAGCGGCGGGCGCGCAGGCCCGCGAACGCCTTGCGGAAGCCGGGGCCAAGGTTTTGGCCCTAGAGGTGAAAGCGGACCATCTGGAGCGGGATATCGAACGTCGCGAGCAGCGGGCCGCCGCTTTATTAAGCAGCACCTCGTGGCGCCTAAGTGCCCCCTGGCGGGCCTATAGACGGATGGTGTCGCGGCTGCGCCGTCTCCTGCACGGCAAGAAAATGAACCCATTGTTCGATCGCGAATGGTATCTGCAGCAATATCCGGATGTGAAAGAGAGTGAAATCGACCCTTACGATCATTATCTTCGACACGGCGCGGCGGAAGGGCGAGATCCTAATCCCCTGTTTGACACGGTTTGGTACTTGCAGCAAACCCCGGACGTGCGAGAACGCGGCGCAAACCCGCTGATTCATTTTTATCTCCATGGCGCCGCTGAAGGCCGCGATCCGCATCCGTTATTTTCGAAGAGTTGGTTTTTTCAACAATATCCTCTGCTACAAAAGGAAGGTACGAATGCTCTGGTCCATTATTTGCGCTTAATAAAGCAAGAATAATATTCGCGCGCGCCTTGGGAAACTCAACCACGATAGCGCCCTCTCTTTGGTCGCTCACCAGCATTGCGACGATATTCATCTGAGGAAGTCTTCGTGGGCCAATCCAATAATGTTGAACAACAAGTCGTACCCGCAGGCAGACATTTTATTAGGAGAGACGCTCGGCCCAAGCCCTCATCCGCTTTTTGATATTGAATGGTATCGCCATCTTAACCCAGATATTCCGGTCAATAAGCTCAACATCAATCATTATCTGTCGGAAGGTTGGCGGGCGTTAAAGTCGCCACATCCGCTTATTTCTATCGAATACTACCTTCAACAGAACACTGATATAAAAGTTGCGGGAATGGAACCGCTGGCCCATTTCGTTACCAACGGCTGGATGGAAGGGCGCAATCCTCACCCTCTGTTTGACGTGGAGTTCTATTGTTTACAGATCCCCCGGTTTCATTTGCTCAAAGTAGATCCTCTGACGCACTACGTTACGATCGGGTGGAAACAGGGACTTCAACCGAACAAAGTCTTCGATCCGAATTGGTACTTGAATACGAACGCAGACGTGAAAAAAGCAGGCTGGGAACCTCTTGCCCATTATTTATGTGCGGGTTGGAGAGAAAATCGCCGTCCAGCGCCTTCGTTTGATCCAGAAGCCTACCGGCGTCGCCTCGGCCTTTCGGCGGAGACCAATCCATTGTTGGATTATGTGCTGCGGGGTCAGCAGCGAATTCTTACATCCGGCGCGAACAACATGGATGTCCGTCGCTGGCAGACCAATGTCGTGCTCACGAATCCCGCCGAAGTTGTGCTCGAACGCCCGATTGGGATTTTCGTTCACCTGTTCTATGACGGCGTCGCCGACGAAATAGCCAGCTACCTGGCCCGAATCGAGTTGTCCAAGAAAATTTATGTCACGACCGATACCGATCAGAAGAAAGTCTGGATTGCCGAGACTTTCGCCCGATATTCCGTTGACGTGGAAATCGCCGTCGTCCCCAATTGCGGCTTCGACATCGCGCCATTTCTGTTCGGCTTTCCAAAGCAACTCCTGGAACATGACATATGCTTGAAAATTCATGGAAAGAAGTCGACCCACAACCCGCCCGAGTTTGCCGTGACTTGGCGTCAACATTTATTTGGGGAATTGATCGGCGACACCGGCCAGGTACGTGCAATCGTGAACGCCTTCTTATTGGATCCCGAACTCGGGGTTTTGATGCCGCAGCCCTGGAAAGAGTTGGCAGGATTCCTTGGCATCGGCGCGAACTACGGGCTGATGCGGCTCCTGCTCGCCAAGATCGGTATTGACCTGGTTCCTGGCCAAGAGATCCAATTTCCGAGCGGGTCAATGTTTTGGTTCCGCCAGGAGGCTCTCTCTCGTCTTTTCGAACTCGATCTCCAATGGTCTGATTTTAGCGAGCCTATGGTTCAACGCGACACAACCTTGGCACATGTGGTAGAGCGTTGCTTCCTGTTCTTCTGCGCCCATGCAAATCGGAAATGGGCTTTCCTGCCGGAAATGCGATCGGCTTTTGAACTCTCCCGCGAGGAAACAATTCGGCTGATCACGGAGAGCGGCCTGTTCGACGAGGCCTATTATCGCGAGACCTATCCAGACGTCGCCGCGTCGGGTATCGATCCGCTCGAGCACTGGATCGACTATGGGTTCGGGGAGGGAAGAGACCCTTCAGCTTCGTTCAGCACCCGCTATTATTCTCGCCTCATGCGATCCGGTCCATTGGGAAAGATCAACCCGCTTGTGCATTACATTCTGGAAGGCCGGGCCCGGGGCTTGAGCATTACACGTCCCGCACGGGTCTCAGCCTCAATTGTGATCGACGATATCAATCAAGCCTTTGTCCGGGCCGAGACAGGACAACAATATGTCGGCGAAACCATGCCCGTCATCCGTCAGTCGGATGTCAAGCTGATCGCTTACTATCTCCCCCAATTTCATCCTTTCGCGGAGAACGACAAATTCTGGGGCCGCGGCTTCACCGAATGGACCAATACCACGAAGGCAATGCCCCTTTTCAAGGGGCACTACCAGCCCCGCTTACCCGGCGAACTCGGTTTCTATGATACCCGCCTGAAACAGGTCCTGGAGCGACAAATAGAACTGGCCAAGCAATACGGCATTCACGGCTTTTGTCTGCACCATTACTTCTTCAGTGGGAAGCCCGTAATGCGCGCTCCCTATGACCTCCTCCTCGCAAATCCGGATCTCGATATTCCCTTCTGCCTGCATTGGGCGAATGAGCCTTGGACAGCACGCTTCGACGGATTATGGTCGAAGACCGGTGTGCTTTTGAACCAAGAGCATAGCGCCGAGGATGATCTCGCCTTTTTCCGCGACACCGAGCCTGCTCTGCGTGACCGGCGTTATATCACGATCGACGGCCGTCCGGTGTTGATCATCTATCGTCCCGACCTCTTCCCGGACATCCGCGCCACCCTCGAACGCTGGCGGGAGTGTTTCCATCACGCGGGCCTCAGGAATCCGTTTATGGTCATGATGCAAACGCGCTTCGCGTGCGAGGCTGATCCAAGAGACTACGGGTTCGAGGCCGCGATCGAATTTCCGCCGCACAAAATGAGCGTCACGGACGTCGGTCATCGCTTGCAGCTGTACGATCCGGGGTCCGAACCCGCCATCTACGATTACGATCATATCGTGGAAAAAGCCCTCGCGCGTCCTGAACCCCCTTATCGGCTGTTCCGGGGAATCGTGCCGGAGTGGGATTGTACGCCACGCCGGACCAGCCCTGCCATTTTCATCAATTGCGCTCCGTATCGTTATCAACGCTGGCTCGAGGGGCTTTGCGCCAAAACCGGCAGCGATGCTGGCCGGTCGCGCGACGAAAAGCTCATCTTCATCAATGCCTGGAATGAATGGGCCGAGGGAGCCTATCTCGAACCTGACCGCAAATATGGTTATGCTTATCTCGACGCCACCGCGCGCGCCCTCAACAATTACCGGCCCGCTTCCATCGATGCGTTGAATCTCCGCATTCTCGTCGCGGCCCACGTCTTTTACCTGGAAATCCTCGATGAATTCATCACGAACTTCGGCAAGATTCCTGGCCGGTTTGATCTCTTGATCACCGCCCCGGCCGAGAAGACGGATTACATTCTTCAGTACATTCGCGAACGCCTGGGGACAGTGGCCAGAAAGATCACGGTCCTGGGCGTGCAAAACGCCGGTGCCGATGTCGGGCCTTTTCTGTTGCAAATGCTCCCGGAAGCCCAGGACTATGATCTTTGTTGTAAGATCCACTCCAAGAAAACCCAGTATAATTCAAAGTTTTCCGGGTGGCGGGAATTTCTGCTCAATAACCTGTTTGGCTCCCCGCAAAACATCGCCGCCATTACCGAGGCTTTCGCATACGATCCTAAACTTGGACTCATCTATCCAAAGCCTTTTGCTCCAGTTGCCGATCATGTCGAATGGGGCTCAAACTTCGAATTGGTGGCGTCGCTGCTCAAGAGATTGGGGATCGCGATAAGTTTGAATGAGCCGCCACAATTTCCATCCGGCTCGATGTTCTGGTTTCGCCCGAAGGCATTGGCTCCCCTTCTGACGCTGGGCTTGACGCTCGATGACTTCGTTCACTTGGGGGACGGTCCGCGCAATCCCGAGACCGGCGACATCATTGATGGGACGGTTATGCATGCCTTGGAGCGGATGATTTGCTATGTGGCGAAGGACGCCGGCTACGAATGCCGCGAGACGCTGTTCGGAAGCTGAGCATTGTTCGGAGATCTGGATCCGGGCCAGCCCGAAAAATTCGTTTGTTCGATTCGATGGGGCAGAAGCTAATTCTTATTGACTGACCAGGGGGACAGTATTCTGGCTCTTCATCCAGCATTAAGCGTTAAAGGTTAGGGAAACGCGATGGCTTTTCACTACAAGCACATTGGTGTCTGCCCTTGCTGCGAAACTCCTCAGACCTTTTCAACGGACTCCGAATGGTTTCGAGACAATCTTTTGTGCCCGAATTGTGGCTCCGTCGTCCGCGAACGCGCGCTCGCTCTGTTATTGAAGGAAATCCTGCCAAATTGGAAAGAACTTTGCATTCACGAATCTTCGCCAAGTCCACGCGGCTTGTCGGAACGGATGGTACAGGAGGCGCCACACTACGTGGCGTCGCACTATTTTCCGCAGGAACCATTTGGAACCATGGTCAACGGGTTCCACAATCAAGATCTCGAAAACCAGACGTTTGGAAATGAATCCTTTCATCTTGTCATTACGCTCGATGTCATGGAGCATGTTTTCCATCCCGGGAAGGTATATGCGGAAATTTATCGGACTTTGAAAAAAGCCGGCTATTATTTGCACACTTTTCCGATCAGAAAATATTTGGTTGACGCGCACACGCCTTTGGCGAAACGCAATTACGATGGATCCATCCACCACCTGACGGCCACGCCAGAATATCATGGCAACCCCATCAACGAAAAAGGCGCGCTTGTAACCTGTGATTATGGCTACGATATTTCAAAACAAATTGCGCAATGGGCCCCTTTCGATGTCAGGGTGATTCGTTTTTGGGATGAGACGCACGGTGTTATAGGGGAGTACACGGAGGTTGTCGTCTGCCGGAAACCCTTGACTTTCTAGCGCATGATCCATGAAAGCACGCGCTGGCTTCGCGGCTCAAGATCATTTCAATACAATGACTTTTGGCAAAATCCGATTCCATTTGATCGTATCTGTGGTCCGGCACCGAAGGCGTCTCGATGGTAGCAAATAAGAATTACGTCATGGTCCTGCGGGACCGCCGGGAAAGTTTGGCCTATCGGGGCCGCAAGAATACCACGATCTGACCTGGATCATTGAGGCTTCGGTCGTGGCCAGCAATTTTCCATTCGAGAACATTTTCGTCGAGCCACTGAAACGTCATGGACGTATCGCCATAGGTGAGATCCCCATCGATTGGTGCACGCGGGTGCGGCGAAAAGGAAAAGCCGATCGCTTCATGCACCTCTTCTCGTAAGGCCAACGAATCTTGGTATCGGGGATCCAAAGCCCAATATTCTTTTGGACGAATGGTAATTGCGCAGAGTCCTGCGGGGGAAATGTAGCGCCGCAAGGTCTTTAAGGCGGCTTTCGTCGCGCGTTCGGACGTATGCGTGAAAACCGAGAACGCGTAGATCGCGTCGAACATGCACTCACCGACAGGCAAGCTCGTGGGAAGATAATCCGAGACAGCGAAGTTTCCCGCGAGCCGGTCGCTACGGCAAATACGAATTGATTCGTCCCATGGATCTACACCCCACAACTTGTCGGGGTCGGTGAAATAATACAGTAGGCGGAGCATCCGCCCATATCCGCACCCATAGTCTAGGACGGCGCCGCCGTTAAGGCCGGTGCCTGTAATTTTCTGATAATTGAAGGCCAGAGATTTGATAAAATCGCATGTTTGAACCAACAGCTGAAAGCCGTTGGTTCCAGTCCAGCTATTTTGGACCTCGACATCCGCCATTTTCGGAAGCATCTTTGAAATATTTTGGAATTCTTCAACTGGGAGAACCCACATCAAATTCCCGAAATCACTTAGTGTCAATGCTCTTAGTACGTTCAATACATCTTTCACCGAACCTTTTTTGGCAATTGAGTCTGCACGTTTTACAATATCGCTGGCGATGGACAACATGAGCGATCCGCGTACTGATTGATGGGCTCATAATATAGCGATGAGCAAGCTGCACTCGCGATTTTCGTTGAACCTGAGCGCGTTCCGGCGCACAAGCCGATAACCTAACGGCAACTCCGAGACTCTGCCGTCGACACCAACGATTGTCAATTCCAAAGCGACAACGGAGGTTCGATGTCGCACGAGCTCAACAATTCGTTCGGGGGCCGACTCGGTACAACATTCACTCTGGCGAACGAACATCTCACGGCTTCCGCATCACCACCAAATCCTGCCCCATTGGACGGAAGAGTGGGATATTCCCGATCGGCTCGAACCGGACATCGCCCCACAAATACCGGCATGGGTCTTCACCCTTGATGATCGCAAGCACGTCGAACCGCTTGCTCCAATGGGTCAAAATGTACTGCGAGGTGTGGTACGAACTCTCATAGTATTCGGGAAAATCGAGATCAGTGCCTGGGCGGTGATTGCCCGTCTTATAATAAAAGCCCTCTTGCTCGGCTTTCGTCTGCTCGCCGCCGAGAGTCGCCTCAATCATCCAATCGCCATGAACGGTAACAAGATAAAAGCATCCCTTCGCGCCGATCCGACGCAACTCCTCCAACCAGCTGTTTTCAACGGTCAGGCTGAGATGGGAAAAGACGGAATATGAATAGATAAGGTCGAACGTTCTTTCCGCATATTCCATTGGGGGCATAAGATTGTTGCGACGAATCTCGGCGCGCGGGAAAGCGTGCTTTGCGAATTCGGTCACGGGCTTGTTTACATCGCACCCGAACAGTTCTGGACCATCGGGAAAAAATTGAAGAACACGCCCGATGCCGCAACCAAAATCCAAGATTCTGTGAAAATCCCGGATGGGTTTGCCCGCAAGCCGCTGGGTAGCGAGATCGAACATCGTGAAAACTTCAGCGCCGCTTCTGACAATCTCGTCGTAATCGTCGATACCCGCGATGTAACGGATCAAATCGGCGGGCGGACGCGGTCCCCCGGCGCGCTTCACAATCTCATCGATAGGCATGCAAAACCTCATATGTTTGCGATTGTTTGCGATCAAACTCTTCGCCGGAGGGCTCAATCGGGTTCTTGCCGTGTTGTAGGCGCTTGACGCGACGTCTCGGGGCGAAGTCGCCGCTGTGCCCCCGCAGCCCCCCAAGTCGACGGTTGCTTTAAGCGGCATTTCTTTACCTACGCCACTGTTTAACCGTCGGCTGCCTTCGCGCGGCGGACGGCACGGGCGATCTATCCCTCGCGCTTATCGAAGATCGGGCCTGCTCAAGAACTTCGGTTTGTTGACATATCTGACTCACCCCGGCTATCTGGCGACTTGCGCAGGACCACCGCATCCTGCAAATTTCCTATGCAATTTTCTTCAATGTGAAGAATTTCGAAAACTTTCCCCCACTCCTCATGTATATATCCCAAACTATGCGCCGCATTTATATAATATCCATCCTCAACGTAACCCTTGAGGTCATCGTTTTTCCCGAGATCTATGAATCCGCCATTTATTTGCGCCGCGGCATATTCGTCGGATCTTCCCATCTGAAATAGTGCCGAACCTCCGATTGTCGTCAGCACCAATATGGCACCAGGCATCGCGATGCGCCTCAGCTCTTCGAGCCACATGGCTTCATGCTTTTTAGAAAGGTGAGTGAGGACGGAAACTGCATAGATAAAATCGAAGGAATTATCATTAAAGGGCAGGGGGGGCTCTAGTCGACTATGTAGAAATGTTCCCTTCAGATTATCACTGCACCATTGGACGTTTTCCTTGTCAATATCAACACCCGTCAGCGACTTATTCGTGTCCGTAAAATACCTGCAATGTCTGCCGCACCCGCATCCCCAATCCAAGGTGTTAGCGGCGGCTAACTTTTTATTTGAGAAGCGCTCGTATATAGATTTAAATTTAATATAGAGTCCAAATCCCTCGCATTCGAATTTGAATGAACTGTCAGTTCCGGCAACCCTAACCATTTGCCCCGGCGGCGGCTGAACTTTAAACGTTTTGGGCAAATAGTAGTTTTGAGAAGGATCAAAGGCGTTGTGCCCGTCGCCGAAAGCAAGCGTGACTGATGGGTCGCTTTCTGGAAACCTATATTCGGCCGAGAATTTCTTTGATTGCACACCTTCGGGGAGACGATAATGCCTGCGAATGTCGTCATACTCTTGAATATCGATGTCGAGCGGACGGCCATTCGCCGTAACCGAAAAAGATCGCGCTCCCGGAGGGATAATGCCCCATCCGGTAAATTTTAACACTGCCCCATCATATTCCCCCCAATCGATCACCCACTGTCCACGCTTGACAATTGATAATGCGAGGCCGGCTTTTATCCGCTCGTCCGCCCAAAACCGGACAGTATTGACGCCATTGACCAATGGCGTCTGAGTATCGGCGAAAAGGATTCGTATGTCATTGTCTCCCTTGACAAGCGCATATGGCGCTATGGGTACTCTAAAACCGAGGACGCCATGAGGGGAAACGATGCCGATAAGATCGGCGCGCGGCAGCTTAGGGATAAAATCCAGATAGTTCACGCCGTTGATTATTATGGAAACAAGGGGAGAATCCCCGGTTGAAGGGTCAAGCGCCCATCCCGCGATCTCGCAGGTATTTATAGCTTCCACGTAACCAATCATCCAGCCGTTCTCCCGGTCAGTTTCGTTGGGGGGGGTCGTAGCTATTTGGTTTTGATCGTAGAACCAAAATGGTACATCGGGAAGGGCCAGCTCAGGCTCTGGCGGTCACGGAAGTGGTCCCCGAATTTAGGACCAGCGGCTAAGCTGGCATTCCCCGGATAGCCGCCGATTTCAGCCTGATATTGTCCCGGACTG
>Ga0073928_10011865_pt1 | contig 10096 bp, 8 predicted proteins | sample PaiPotPPA55metaG_FD_76969 | JGI IMG/M metagenome (GOLD analysis project Ga0073928, IMG submission 76969) | Iron sulfur acid spring bacterial and archeal communities from Banff, Canada, to study Microbial Dark Matter (Phase II) - Paint Pots PPA... ... | reverse complement strand
GCATCGCCGGCTACGGCTACCAGAAGGGCTTCGGCGGGCACTTTCACAACGACAACTCGATCGCCGCGATCCGCGACATTCCCGGCGTGGTGATCGCTTCTCCAGCGCGGCCCGATGACGCCGCGGCGATGCTACGGACCTGCGTTGCCGCCGCCAAAGCCGCAGGGGTGCTCTGCGTCTTCCTCGAACCCATCGCCCTCTACCACACCCGCGATCTGCACAACGACGGCGATGACGGCTGGCTCGCGGCCGACGGGAGCGCCGGAGTCGCGATCGGGCGCGCGCGCACCTACGGCGACGGGACAGATCTGACGATGCTCACGTTCGGCAACGGGCTGCGCATGAGCCTGCGAGTGGCCCGCAGGCTCGACGCGGTCGGCATCAGCAGCCGGACCGTGGACCTGAGGTGGCTGGCGCCGCTGCCGGTGGAGGACATGATTCGCGAAGCCGGCGCCACCGGGAGGGTGCTGATCGTCGACGAAACCCGTGCCACCGGGGGCGTGGGGGAAGGCGTGCTGGCCGCACTGCTCGAGCATGGTTACACCGGTGCCGTGGCGCGAGTCGCCAGTAGGGACAGCTTCATCCCGCTGGGTGACGCGGCGCTTCAAGTGCTGTTATCGGAGGACACCATCGAGGCCGCAGCGATCAAACTGGCGCGCGGCCCGCAGTCTCGCGAGGGTGGACATGGCGCTTGATAGCTTGGGCGGATGACGCAAACGCCGAACTCCATGCGTCCACTGGCCGGGGTACGGATCATCGAGATCTCCAGCTTCGTCGCGGTGCCGTTGGCCGGGATGACGTTGGCTCAGCTCGGCGCCGAGGTGATCCGCGTCGACCCGATCGGCGGTGCCGCCGACTACCACCGGTGGCCGGTCACCGATTACGGCGACAGCATCTACTGGGCGGGCCTGAACAAGGGCAAGCGCTCCGTCGCGGCCGACTTCCGCTCGCAGGACGGCCAGGACCTGGTGCAGCGGCTGATCGCGGGTAGCGGCGTTCTGGTGACGAATGTCGCTGGACGGCAATGGCATTCATATGACACGCTGACACGGTTGCGGCCCGACCTGATTCATGTCGAGGTGTCCGGCCGCGCCGACGGCGGCACCGGCGTTGACTACACCGTCAACGCCGGGATCGGGTTTCCGATGGTGACGGGTCCGGCCGAACTCGCTGCACCGGTGAATCACGTTTTGCCTGCGTGGGATGTCACGTGCGGCATCTACGCGGCCCTGGCCGTCGTCAGCGCGCTGCGGCACCGCGACGCCACCGGGCGGGGCCAGCAGATCAGCATTCCACTGGAGAACGTCGCGCTGGCCACGGCGGGCAATCTCAGCTTCTTCACCGAGGTGATGGTGAATGGCACCGCACGCGAGCGCATCGGCAACTCGGTGTACGGCCAGTACGGCCAGGATTTCACCAGCAGCGACGGCGTGTCGTTCATGATCGTCGCGCTCACGGGTCGGCACTTTCGCGACCTGGCCGAACTCACCGGAACGACGAAGGCCGTTGCGGCGCTGGCTGACACACTCGGTGCTGACTTCACCGACGAGGGGGAGCGGTACCGCCACCGGGACGCATTGTCCGGCTTGTTCAGCGAGTGGTTCTCGCAACACCGTGCCGAGGAGATCACCGGCGCCCTTTCGGCGACCTCCGTGCTGTGGGACCGCTATCGCACGTTCGCTGAAACGGCCACCGACGACCGGGTGATGGACAACCCGATGTTCACCCCGCTCGATCAGCCCCGGATCGGGCGGTACCTGGCGCCGGGGCTGCCGATGGCTTTCGACGGCAGCTACCCACCGGCCGTCGCCGCACCGGCGCTCGGCGACGACACCGCCGCGGTGCTTGGCGAGTGGCTGGGGATGACGCCAGAGGAAATCGGCCGGCTCACCGATGCGGGCACGGTGGCATGAGCGCGCTGCTCAAGCTGCTCGACCTGGAGCCGGGCGCAGACACGGATACCTGGGTCGGGCCCGCTAGCGGTCCGGCCGGAAAGCGTGCCTACGGCGGGCAATTCGTCGCGCAGAGCCTGGCCGCCGCATGCCATACCGTCGACGCCGACCGGCCGCCGACCAACGTGCACCTGCAGTTCCTGCGCGGCGGCGAGGCCGGCGACTCCGTCGAGTACACGGTGGCGCGGGTATTCGACGGCAGGACCGCGGCAGCGCGCCGCGTCGACTCGCGCCAGGACGGGCGCCTGCTGACCACGGCCACGGTGTCGTTCGCCGCCGAGCTGCCCGGCCCCGAACATGGGCACAGGGCGTCGATGCCGCAGGATCCTGACACGCTGCCGCGCACAGGGCCGGCAGGCCCGGCGCCGTCGATGCCGCTGGATGAGCTCGACATCAGGATCGCCGACGACACCTCCACCGGCGAGTTCGTCCGGCGGTTGTGGTGGCGGGCGACCGGTCCGCTTCCCGACGACCCGATGCTGCACACATTGGTGGCGGCCTACGTCACCGACGTCTACATGATCGACCCCGCACTGCAGGTGCACGGCCATTCGATGAAGGCCCGCAGCCATCGCAGCGGCACCACCGACTCGTCGATCTGGTTTCACCGACCCGTTCGGGCCGACCAATGGAATCTGCTGGAGTGCCGCTCGCCTGCCGCCGCGCGTGGACGCGGCGTCGTGACAGCAAGTTTGTTCCGTGCCGACGGCGCCATCGCCGCGACCATGACGCAGGAAGGGCTCATCGCAGAGCGGTAGCCGCGGGAACCCTCACCGAGCTGAGCATCACCCGTCGCCCGCGAATCCGCTTACGCACGGCCGTCACCAGCTGCGTCAGCAGCACACCAACGACGACGGACGCGATCACACCGAGCAGCCGGTGGCCGTCGAACAGAGGATAGATCTGGAAGTGGGTGAGGTAGATGTACAGCGACGCCTCCGCAACCAGGCCGGCGACGATCGTGGCCGCGGGCGGGCAACGTAGCGCGGTCACCCAGATCAGCAGGACAAACCCCGCCAGCACCAACGCTTCTCGTTGGGAATCCCCGAAGTAGCCGCGCAGGCCGATGATCAGTACGAGCGTCACCGCGGCGCGCTGCAGCGTGGTCGAGGCCTTGGCGGCGGCCCAGCCCACTGCGAAGAACCAGAACGTCAGCACCGTGGACCATGCGTCGTGGCCCAGGTACAGCCCGAGGACGTCGTATCGCAACGCCAAGCCTGCGGCCAGGAACACGACCGCGATGGCGAAAGGCTGTTTGCGTTCGAACCTGTCCAGCAGTGGTAGCCAGCACAGCGCGGCCAGGGCGACCAGAATCCACACCAGCGCTTCGACGAACCACAGCCGGCCGGCGGTCATGCTGTCGTGTGGGCCAAGGAACTTGTTGGCCAGCAACAGATTCGTGGGGTAGTAGTCGTTGGTCAGCAGCAGCGCGATCACGATCCACGCCACCGACGGCGCGGCGATCCAGGCGATGGTGTTGCGCAAGTGCCGCATCCGCTCTGTCCGGGGCACCCGGGTCAGGCAGAACCGGCCGAAGTTGTATCCCGCGATGCCCAGCAGCACATACGCGCCGCCCCACAGCTCGAACAATCCGGCATGCGAACCGACGATGAGCAGAATCGCGGCGGCGCGCAGAGCGACGCTGGTGTCCAGTGTCGCACCCCACAACGGCCGCCACCGCCGCGCCGGTCTTGGCATGGCGTCAAGCTGCCGCAGCGCCAGTCGCTGCCAGCCTGCCGGCAGCCGGCCCAGTGCGCGTTCCAGCCGTACCGACATCATCACGTACGACAGCGAGTCGCCGCCCAGGTCGACAAAGCTGGCGTTGTCATCGATGCTGTCGGCGTCGATCTGCAGCACGTCAGCGAAGAGTTTCCGCAGGCCAATCGCGTTGGGCGGGCCAGCGTTTGACGCGCCCGCCAGGATGCGGACCGTCTCGTAGTCCGGCTTGCCGGACGGAAGCATCGGCAGCTCTGCAACCGTGACGGCCTGCACGGCGGCTGCCGGGACTCCGGCAGCGGCGGCGGCGACGCGTTGGACCTCAGCCTTGTCGTGACCGGCAGTCGCCACCGCGAGGCGGTCCTCGACATCGGTGCAGATCGCCGTAATACCGTGGTCACGCATGGTGGCCTCGACGCGCTGGAGGTCGATCCGCAGCCCGTACATCTTCACGAAACGGCTGCTGCGCCCGATCAGTTGGTACAGCCCATCGTGGCAGCGGCGGGCGAGGTCACCGGTGCGCAGCGCGTCGACGGTCTTGCCGAGCGCCAGGTCGGCCGGCCGGTGTGCGTAGCCCATCATCACGTTGGGGCCGCGGTACACCAGCTCGCCGATGTCTTCATCGTCCTGCGTGTCGCACGGTTCGATCGCGAACGCCCCGCCGGGAATCGGGGTGCCGATCGCCTCTGGCTGGGAGGAGGCGAGTTGCGGTGGGAGATATGACATCCGGGCGGTCGCTTCCGTTGCCCCGTACATTACGAACAAGTCCCAGCCTCGCAGCCGGCCCAGTTCCGCGAATCGGCGCACCCGCTCGGGCGGCATCCGGCCGCCGGCCTGGGTGACGTACCGCAGATGCGGTAGATGCAAGGCCTGGGCGCCGACGCGCTCGAGCAGCTCGAACGTGTACGGCACGCCGGCGAACGACGTGCCGCAGTGCCGGCGGAACAGCTGCCAGAACTCGTCGTCGACGACCGAGTGGTCGGTGAGGATCAGGCCTGCGCCGCGCAGCAGATGGCTGTGGATCACCGACAGGCCGTAGCAGTATGACATCGGCAGGGTGGTTGCGGCCCTGTCGGTTTCGCGGATGTCGAGATAATCGGCGATGGCGACGGCGTTGGACGCCAGATTGCGGTGTGACAGCCGCACCAGTTTGGGTGAGCCGGTGCTGCCGGACGTGGACAGCAACAGGGCGAGGTCCTCGTGCAGCGGGTGGCGCCCGCCGCGATGGTGGTGGATTCCGCTGCTGTCGATGACCACGCCGGGTTCATACGTCCGCACGATCGTCGTGTGGTCGCGCCCCGCTGGAACCGGCAGCACCACATGCCCGCCGCTCATCGCGGCCAGGTAGTACTCCAAAGTGGTTAAGTCGTTGCGTGTTTCGAGCAAAACCACGCGGCGAGGTCCATCGATTTCCTGCGCAATATCGGCGACGGCGTCGGCGAGCTCGTGGTACGAGAGCTGCTGGGTGTCGGTCAGGATCGCCACTCGTTCGCCGTGACCGCGCAGGTGGTCGAGGAGGCGGCTCACGTGAGCACAATCCCGTTGCCGACCACCTCGATCCGCACTTTGGCGTCGATGGGCGGCGGGCTGAGGCTGTGCTGGCGCACGATGAGTGGGGCGGTGTCACCGGCCGGGTCGATGGTCAACAACACGTCGTGGCCGAGGAACTCGATGGCGATCACCGTTCCGACGCCGTCCAGGCGTTCACTGTCCGAAACCACTGTCGCGACAAGCTGTTCGGGCCGCAGCACGAGCGTGGCGGGGCCCTCTGGAGCCGATCCCTGCACGGGTATGCGGCCGAGCGTGCAGTCGGCGACACCCGATGCGACAGTGCAGGGAAGTGAAATGCAGTCGCCGAGGAACTCGGCGGTGAAACGGTCGGTGGGTTGCCGGTACACCCGCTGCGGGCTGCCGACCTGCGTGAAACGCCCGTCATGCATGACCGCCACCTGGTCCGCGATCGAGAGGGCCTCTTCCTGGTCGTGTGTCACCAACAGCGTTGTCACTCCTGCGGCGGCGAGCAGACCGGCGACCGCTTTGCGGGTGGAGGCGCGCAGCCCGGTGTCGAGCGCGCTGAACGGTTCGTCGAGCAGCATCAGCACCGGGTGTCGGGCGAGCGCACGCGCCAGCGCGACGCGCTGCTGCTGACCTCCGGACAGTTGGTGCGGGCGACGCGACGCGTAAGACGCGTCCAGCGAAACGGTTTCGAGAAGCTCGGCGACGCGGGCACGCACCTCGCTGCGGGCATTACCGCGCAATCCGTACGCGATGTTCTGCCCGACGGTCAGGTGCGGGAAAAGCGCACCGTCTTGCGCGACGTAGCCGACACCCCTGCGATGCGGTGCCACCGCACTTCCCGGGCTCGCCACCTGTCGTCCGGCGATGGTGATCGTTCCCCCGTCGGGTGTCTCGAACCCGGCGATGAGGCGCAGCAGCGTGGTCTTGCCGCAGCCCGACGATCCGAGAACGGCGGTTGTGGTGCCCGATGGCAGATCGAGGTCGATGTCGTGCAGCACCGCGTTTCCGTGGAACGACTTGGCGAGTCCCTTGACGTCGAGGATGGTGGTCGTCATAGCGCGGCCACCTTCAACGACTGGCGCAACAGCACCAATGTCACTGGGATGGCGAGCACCACCAGCGCGAGTGCGTAGGGGGCGGCGGCCGCATAGTCCAGCTCACTGGAAAACGACCAGAACTGCATGGACAGCGTTCGGATACCGGTCGGCGCGAGCAGCAGCGTCGCGGTCAATTCGGTTGCCACTGAGACGAAAACCAGAGCCGCTCCTGCCGCCGCTGCGGGTGCGGTCAGTCGCAGCGTGACCCGAAGGAAGGTGGTGGTCGGCGAGCTGCCCAGCGAGCGGGACGCCTCTTCGAGGCTCGGCGGTACCTGGGCAAGACCGGCCCGTATGTTGACCAGTGCCTGCGGCATGAACAGCAGCACGTAGGCGAACACGATCAGCGCGACGCTCTGGTAGAGCGGACGAGCGACGTGGATGGCAACCGTGACGAGTGCGAGCGCGGTGACAATGCCAGGCAGCGAGCTGGTGACATAGTTGGCGCCCTCCACGCTGCGGGCCAACACGCCCCTTGACCGCACGGCGACCCACGCGACGGGGAACGCCAGCACCGTGGTCAGTACGGCCGCCGCCGTTGCGAGTCCGACGGTCTGGCCAACCGCCATACCGATGTCGTTGAGCACCCACACCTGGGCGCCGCCGATCCACAGCCAGCGCATGATCGTCCACACCGGCACCCCGAGTGCCAGCACCGCCAGCGCGACCAGACCGGCCTGCGCGGGTATTGTGTTGCGGCCCAGGTGGATCGGCGTCATGGCTCGTGGCACGCCCGCTCCGATGCTGGCGAAGCGGGCGTGCCCGCGCGCCAGCGCCTCGGCCAGCAGCAGCGCCAGACAGAGCAACACCAACACACCGGCGAGCATGCTGCCGGCCGCCCCGTCGAAGGTGACCTGGAACTGCTGGAAGATCGCGACGGTGAAGGTGTCGAACCGCAGCATCGCGAACGCGCCGAACTCGGCGAGCAGATGGACGCCGATCAGCAGGCCGCCGCCGAGGATGGCCAGCCGCAGCTGCGGCAGCACCACCCGGAAGAACACACCGGCCGTATCGGAACCCAGTGCGCGCGCCGACTCCTCGACAGCGGGATCGAGCCGGCGCAGCGTCGCGGCCACCGGCAGGTACATGAACGGGAAGTACGACAGCGTCGACACCAATACGCCGGCCGACAGCCCGTGCATCGACGGGAGCACGCCGACCCACGCGTAGCTGTTGACGAAGGCCGGGATGGCGAGGGGCGCGACGAATAACGGACGCCAGAGCGCCCGCCCTGGCAGATCGGTCCGCTCGACCAGCCAGGCGACACCGACACCGATGACCACACACAGCGGCACCGCTATCACGACCAGGGCCGCGGTGTTGAACAGCAACTCGCCGACCCTTGGCCGGACCACGAGGTGGTAGGCCCTCGACCACCCGATGGACAGCGTGGCCCACCCGACGTATCCGAGAGGAATCAAGGTGGCGGCCACCAGGATCGCGACCGTAGAAGTCACCAGTGGGCCTGGTCGGGAGGCCGCCTCCGACGGTGAGGCCGGCGCCGTCGGGCGCGAAACCGGGGCAGCGACCACCTATAACAACCCAGCCTTCATCATCAGGTCCGTCACCTTCTGTGCGTCCAGCGTCGAAGGATTCACGAGCGGAGCCTGCAATTCGTTCAGCGGGACCAGGGCGGGGTTCGCGGGCACACCACTGGCGACCGGGTACTCGAACGAATCACCCTTCTGCAGCACTTCCTGTCCGGCCTTGCCGGTGATGAACCGCAGGAACTGCTGCGCCTGCTGCGCCTTCTTGCTGGACTTGAGCACGCCGCCACCGGAGAGGCTGAGGAACGCGCCGGGATCTTGGTTGCGGAAGTAGCCCAGCGCCGTGTTGCCGCTCATTTCTCTGGTTTTCGCTTGATCGCGGAACCAGTAGTAGTGGTAGATCACGCCGCTGTCGACCTCGCCGGCGTTGACTGTCTTGAGCGTTGCGATGTTGTCGCTGCAGGCGACGGCGTTGGCCTTCATACCGGCCAGCCACTGCGCGGTGGCGGCTTCGCCCTTGAGCTGCAGCAGCGCGGCCACGATGGCCTGGAAGTCGGCGTTCGTCGGCGGTGCGCCCCAGCGGCCCTTCCACGCCGGCTGCTGCAGGTCGAGCAGGGACTTCGGCAGTTGATCGGGCGCCAGCTTGGCCTTGTTGTAGACGAACACCGTCGTGCGGGCGGCGACGCCGGTCCACTTCCCGGTGGTCGGACGATATTGCGACGGAACCTGATTGATGGTGCCGGCATCGAGATCGGCGAACAGCCCTGCGCGCTCGACGGCGGCCATCGCGGGGGAGTTCTCGGTCAGGAAGACGTCGGCGGGTGACGCCTGCCCTTCGGCTATCAACTGGTTGCCGAGTTCGGCGTCCTCGCCCTGGCGGTAGGTCACCTTGATGCCCGTCTCCTTGGTGAACGCATCGATCCACTCTTTGGCCAGCGACTCGTGCTGGGCGTTGTAGACCAGCAGCTCGGCATTGCCGGAACTCGAGCACGCGGTTGCGCCGAGAACGACGGCGAGGACCGACACCACGATGAGTATTGGGCTCGAGATCCGGCTCCAACGTCCACGCATTCAGCTAAGTCCTCCTGTATGTCGATGTCACGCATTAGCTGAGCATTACCTAAATGAACTTACCCTTAGCTGACTCGAATCTGGTGCCCGGCCGGAATCCGGATCGCACTCAGCCATCCGACCGGCCCTCCGACGTGGACCCGGTGATGCGCGGCGACACCCGCAGGGTGCCCGGCGACGGCGTTCTTGCAAGACGGCCTTACAAGGCGGCGTTCTTACAAGATGCGTAATTCTTGGCATGATCTTGAACTGCCGCGGGTAAGTCTGACCTCATGCCAAGGGTGAGCGACCCCGGCAACAACATATGAGGACAGGCGAAATGACAATGTCAGCTACTGCCGCGCGCCGCGGCCTGTTCGGCGCCTTTGCCACCTTTGCGATCGGGGGCGTCACCGCCGCGACGATCGCGATTCCGTCGGCGGGCGCGCAGCCGGGATGCCAGGCGAGCGACTTCTCCCATACGGCCAGCGGAGTGCTCGATTCGGCCGGTGGGTGGCTTGACGCGCATCCGCAAGCCAACGACGTGCTGTCGGCGGCGGGTATGCAGGGCGCGGGTGCTCAGCAGTCGGTCCGTGACTACTTCGTCGGACATCCGCAGGAATATCAAGAGCTACGCGGCATCGCGGCGCCGCTGATCGACATGCAGCACAACTGCAACGCGGCGATTCAGCCGATGCAGATCGCCGCGCTCTATCAGGCGCTGTCCCAATCGCAGGGCGGGATGTAACCGGCTGAGCACCCGTTTGCCGTCGGCGCCACAACGGCGCGCGTGGGCTGTGGATGAATTCGTGATTGGGGACAGCGACCCGGCGAACCCTGCGTGCTGTCGGTGTCGATCTGCACGGTGGCAGCATGACGACGTTGACCCGTGCCGAGATCGGCGCACTTGGTGAGCAACTGGCCGTTGACCATCTGAGGTCTCTTGGGCTGCGGGTGGTGACCCGCAATTGGCGGTGCCGATACGGCGAGCTGGATGTGATCGCGGCTGACGATGCGGCCCGCGTTGCGGTGTTCGTTGAGGTGAAGACGCGTACCAGCGACCAGTTCGGTGGCGTGTCCCAGGCCGTCACACCCGATAAGTTGCGCAGGTTGCGCCGGCTCGCCGGGCTGTGGCTCGCCGCGCAGCATGGCAGCTGGGCGGCGGTGCGCATCGACGTGATTGGCGTACGCATCGGTCGGAGCCGGGCGCCGGAGATCACCCATCTGCAGGGGGTCGGCTGATGGCGCTGGGCAGAGCCTTCTCGGTGGCCGTGCGTGG
>Ga0073928_10011863_pt1 | contig 10097 bp, 6 predicted proteins | sample PaiPotPPA55metaG_FD_76969 | JGI IMG/M metagenome (GOLD analysis project Ga0073928, IMG submission 76969) | Iron sulfur acid spring bacterial and archeal communities from Banff, Canada, to study Microbial Dark Matter (Phase II) - Paint Pots PPA... ... | reverse complement strand
GGGCGCCTGGTGGTCGTGCACGAGGCGCCGGTGTTCTTCGGCCTCGGCGCCGAGCTCGCGGCGAAGGTGACCGAACGCTGCTTCTACCGGCTCGAGGCGCCGGTCCTGCGGGTGGGCGGCTTCCACGCCCCCTACCCGCCGTCGCGGGTGGAGGAGATCTACCTGCCCGACCTGGACCGGGTGCTCGACGCCGTCGACCGCGCCTTCGCCTTCTAGCCGAGCAGCCGAGGAGAGTAAATATATGGCTATCAAGCAATTCCGTCTCCCGGATGTCGGCGAAGGTCTGACCGAAGCGGAGATCCTTGGCTGGTCGGTCGCCGTGGGCGACGAGGTCAAGGTCAACCAGATCCTGGTGGAGATCGAGACGGCCAAGGCCGCCGTGGAGCTGCCATCCCCGTTCGCCGGCAAGGTAAGCGCACTGCTGGCCGAGCCCGGCCAGACGGTCAACGTGGGCGTGCCGATCATCGAGATCGAGGTGGCCGGCGCGGAGCCGGAGGCGCCCAAGTCGCCCGCCGCGGGTGGCCGGGCCGCAGGCGAGGCACCCAAGCGCGAGCCGGTGCTGGTGGGCTACGGCGTGTCCGAGGGGGCGACCACCCGTCGCGCCCGCCGGAATTCCGCCGCCCCCGCAGGCGCCGGAGCCGCCGCGGCGTCTTCGAGTCCTGTCGGTGCCGGTTCGGCGACCATCGTGGCTCAGGCTCCGGTCGCTTCGGCTCCCGCCGTGCCCGCACCCGTCGCCGAGGCGCCGAGCACGTCGCCGACGCACGTGCTGGCCAAGCCCCTGGTGCGCAAGCTCGCCAAGGACCTGGGCGTGGACCTCAGGACGATCAGCCCGGCCCGCGAGGACGGCGTGATCACCCGCGAGGAGGTCGAGCGGGCCGCGTCCGCGCCGTCGACCGGCACGGCCGTGGCCCCGGTGAGCGCTCCGGCCCCGGCCGCGTTGGCCGAGGACCGGCGGGTGCCGATCAAGGGCGTGCGTAAGGCGACCGCCGCCGCGATGGTGGCCTCCGCCTTCACCGCGCCGCACGTGACCGAGTTCCTCACCCTCGACGTCACCCGCACGGTGAAGCTGGTGGCGCGGCTGCGCGAGCAGCCGGAGTTCCGCGAGGTGAAGGTCTCCCCGCTGCTGATCACGGCCAGGGCCCTGATCGCCGCGGTCGGGAAGTTCCCCGAGGTCAACGCCTCCTGGGACGAGGCGGCGCAGGAGATCGTGCTGCGCGGTTCGGTGAACCTCGGCATCGCCGCGGCCACCCCGCGCGGGCTGGTCGTGCCGAACATCAAGGCGGCCGAACGGCTGAACCTGCGTCAGCTGGCCCAGGCACTCGGCGCGTTGACCGCGACCGCGCGCGAGGGCAAGACCGCACTGGCCGACCTGACCGGCGGCACGATCACGATCACCAACGTGGGCGTGTTCGGTGTGGACACCGGTACGCCCATCCTCAACCCGGGCGAGGCGGCGATCCTCGCTTTCGGCGCGATCAAGCAGCAGCCCTGGGTACACAAGGGCAAGGTCAAGCCGCGTTGGGTGACCACGCTCGCGCTGTCCTTCGACCACCGCCTCGTCGACGGCGAGCTCGGTTCGAAGTTCCTGCGCGAGGTCGGCCGGGCCCTGGAGGATCCGGCGGCAGTGCTGTTGTGATCACGGTTGCCGTGATTACAAGTACAAGTACCAATGCTGTAATGGGTGCATGAAGGTAGCGCTCGTACAACTCGAAGTGGACCTTGGCCGCGATCCCGTGAAGTCGCGGGAACTGGCCGTGGCCAAGGTCCACGAAGCCGCCGAGGACGGCGCGGAACTCGTCGTGCTGCCCGAACTGTGGCTGCACGGCGCTTTCGACCCCGAACCGTGGGCGCAGAGCGCCGAGCCGCTGCACGGCGAGACCGCGCAGGTCCTGCGCGAGGCCGCGATCGACTGCGGCATCGTGCTGCACGGCGGCTCCATCGTCGAACGCACGCCGGACGGCAAGCTCTACAACACCTCCCTGGTCTTCGACGCGGAGGGTGAGCTGCTCGCGGGCTACCGCAAGATCCACCGCTTCGGCTTCGACAAGGGCGAGGCCGCGATCATGGCCGCGGGCGAGCACCTGAGCACCTTCCCGCTGCGCGACATCGATGACAGCGTGCTGACCGAGATCGGCCTCGCCACCTGCTACGACGTCCGTTTCCCTGAGCTCTACCGCAAGCTCCTCGACGCCGGCGTGCAGACCGTCGTCCAGGTCGCCGCGTGGCCGGCCCGAAGGCTCAGCCACTGGGTCACGCTCTGCCGGGCCCGCGCGATCGAGAACCAGATGTACGTGCTCGCCTGCGCCGCCGCCGGCACCCAGGCCGGTCTGGAGATGACCGGGCACTCGCTGGTGATCGACCCCTGGGGCGAGGTGCTCGCCGAGGCGGACGCCGAGCCGACGATCGTCTACGCGGAGATCGACCTGCCCTCGGTCTCCGAGACCCGCGAGCGTTTCCCGGTGCTGCGCGACCGTCGGCTGTGACGGAGCTCGCCAGCCGGGAATGATCAAAGCGCCCGTTGAGGTTAGATATCACCATGGCCCCACATGCACGCGTACGCGCCCCCGAGCTGGTCGGACGGGGTGGTTGGATCAACACTGGCGGCGATCGGCCCGATCTGAGCGGGAAGATCGTCCTGCTGGACTTCTGGACGTTCTGCTGCGCCAACTGCCTCCACGTGCTCGACGAGCTGCGGGAGCTCGAGGCCGAGTTCGCCGATGTCCTGGTGACCGTGGGTGTCCACTCGCCGAAGTTCGCGCATGAGGCCGACCACGATGCGCTCGTCGCGGCCTGTGAGCGCTACGGCGTGCACCATCCGGTGCTGGATGACCCGGACCTGACCACGTGGAAGGCCTTCGCGGTCCGGGCCTGGCCGACGCTGACTGTGGTCGATCCTGCGGGGTACATCGTTGCCCAGATGTCCGGCGAGGGCCACGCTCATGGTCTGCGTGCGCTGCTGACGTCGCTCGTGGCGGAGTTCGACGCCAAGGGTGCGCTTCGCCGCGGCGACTCGCCGTACGTGGCGCCCGAGCCGGAGCCGACCTCGCTGCGGTTCCCCGGCAAGGTCATCGCGCTGCCCGGTGGGACGTACCTAGTCTCCGACACCAGTCATCACTCGATCGTCGAGCTCGCGGCCGACGGCACGAGCGTGCTGCGGCGCTTCGGCTCCGGTGAGCGCGGGTTGGCTGACGGGTCGGCCGAGGAGGCCGCTTTCAACGAGCCGCAGGGCCTGCTGCTGCTCGACGACGCCACCGCGTTGGTGGCGGACACGGTCAACCACGCACTTCGCGAGATCTCCCTGGCCACGGAGCAGGTGCGGACGGTGGCAGACGCGCGCGCCGGCGAACCGAACACCACCACTGCGCAGCCCAGCCCGTGGGACCTGGCCTGGCACGCCGACGGCGAGCAGGTCGTCGTCGCGATGGCGGGCGTCCACCAGCTGTGGAGCTACCACCCGGCGAGCCGCAAGCTGGACCAGTGGGCCGGCACGACCAACGAGGGGCTCGTCGACGGCAACCTTGCGGAGGCCTGGTTCTCCCAGCCTTCCGGGCTCACCGCCGATCGGGACGGTCGGATCTGGATCGCGGACTCGGAATCGTCCGCGCTGCGCTTCGTCGAGGGCGAGAGCGTGCAGACGGTCGTCGGCCAGGGCCTGTTCGACTTCGGCCTGCGCGACGGCGACGCTTCGCAGGCGCTGCTGCAGCACCCGCTCGGCGTCACGGCGCTGCCGGACGGCTCGATCGCGATCAGCGACACGTACAACGGCGCGATCCGCCGGTACGACCCGGCGGACGGGCAAGTCACGACCCTGATCACCGGACTGAAGGAGCCCTCTGACGCGCTGGTGACTGAGGACGGCGACCTGCTCGTCGTCGAATCGGCCGCGCACCGCCTCACTCGGGTCAAGCTGCCGGAGTCCGCACTGCGGGTCGAGGCCACGGCGTACCGCACGCAGCGCCCTGCGACGGAAGTTGCACCGGGTGAGCTGGAGCTCGAAGTCGTCTTCGAGCCGCCGCCCGGCGAGAAGATGGACGACCGTTATGGGCCGTCCACTTTCGTCAAGGTCTCCGCGTCCCCGGCCGAGCTGCTGCTCGACGGCGCGGGCGGCGGCGTGGAGCTCGGCCGCACGCTCCGGCTGAACCCCGAGATCGCCGAGGGTGTGCTGCACGTCTCGGCCAAGGCAGCGTCCTGCGACGACGGCGAGTTCCCGGCCTGCCACCTGCACCAGCAGGACTGGGGCATCCCGGTCAAGCTGGTGCAGGGCGCGGCGGCCAGGCTTCCGCTGGTCCTGCGCGGTTGAGAGCTTCGTCAGCAGGGGTCTACCTGGCTGTTGTTGCTGCGTTATCGTCGAATGCTGAGTCACTTTGCGAGAGGCCGGTCTGCCGGGCGGCGGTGGCGGATTTCGCCGATCGGCTGCGCGCTGCGGACCGCGGCGGGCTCGCCCACCTTTGGGCGGAGCAACTTCAGCTGGCAGTGACGTCGGCCGCGCCGAGCGCGGGTGCGGCCGACGGAGAAGATCCGGTCGCAGCGCGTTGCACGGCCGACGCCGTGCTCGTCGACAAGATGCCTGTGTTCATCTCCGGCAGGCAGGCAGGCAGGTAGGCAGGTCGGCGCGCTCGACCTGAAATACTCAAAGGTCTGCGGTGCCGGCTGGGCCCGGCTCTATCTCTATCCGGGCCAACCGCCCGCGCAGGCCAGCCTGCCGGGTCAGGTGCTTTCCTGAGCTCGAACCCGAGTTCCTTCTAGCAGCCCGCGTCGCTCAGCCCGCGAGGTCAGCCCGCGAGGAACGAGCTGAGTCCCGCGGCGAGCATCCACGGGTCGTCGGCGCCGCACAGCTCGCGGGCCGAGTGCATGGAGAGTGCGGCGATGCCGATGTCGAAGGTCTCGATGCCCAGGCGGGTCGCGGTGAGCGGGCCGATCGTGGTGCCGCAGGGCAGGTCGTTGCGGGAGACGAAGGTCTGCATGGGGATTCCGGCGTCGGCGCACGCCCGCGCCCACACCGCGCGGCTGCGTCCGTTCGTCGCATACCGCTGATTCACGTTGACCTTCAGCGCGGGTCCGCCGTTGGGCTTCGGCCGGTGCGTGCCGTCGTGCCGCTCGGCGTAGTTCGGGTGCACGGCGTGGCCCATGTCCGCCGAGCCCACGATCGAGCCGGCGTATGCCCGGGCCCTGGCTTCCACACCGCCGCCGCGCACCTCGATCAGCCGCTCGAGCACGGTCTCCAGGAACGGGCCGCTCGCTCCGGTGTGCGAGTTGGAGCCGGTCTCCTCGTGGTCCATCGCCGAGAGCACCGGGATCGGCGCCCCCTGCGCCACGCCGTGCTGCGCGGCGGAGGCCAACGCGGCGACACTCGCGTGCACCGACACCAGGTTGTCCAGCCGCCCGCTCGCGACGAACTCCGCCTCGCGGCCGAGGTACGCGGGCGGGGTCAGGTCGTAGGTCATCAGATCCCAGCCGAGCACGTCCTCGGCACGCAGGTTGTGCTCCGCGGCGACGAACGCGATCAGGTCGCCCTCGTGCGCCTTGCCGAGACCCCAGATCGGGGTCAGGTGCTGCTGTGGGTTGAGCTTGAGCCCGTCCGGGTTGACGCCGCGGTCCAGATGCACCGCCAGTTGGGGGACGCGCAGCAGCGGTCGGTCCACGTTCACCAGCTGCTCGGTGCCGTCCCGCAGCACGAGGCGTCCGGCCAGTCCGAGGTCCCGGTCCAGCCAGGAGTTGTACAGCGGCCCGCCGTAGACCTCGACCGCGACCTGCCGCCAGCCCTCGGTGCCCGCGTCCGGAATCGGCTTGACCCGCAGGTTCGGCGAATCCGTGTGCGAGCCGAGGATCCGGAACGGGTGCTCGGGCCCGGCTCCCTCCGGCAGGTACCACGCGACCAGCGCACCGCCGCGTACGACGTACCGTGCACCCACGCTCGCCCCGTCGGCCCAGGATTCGGTCTCGCGCAGTGAGCGGAATCCGGCCTTTTCCAGTCGCACGACGGCCTCGGCCACGGCGTGGAACGGGGTCGGCGCGGCCTTGAGGAAGGCCAGCAGGTCGTCGGTGTGCGACCGGTCGTAAGTCGTAGACATGGGCTCCAGAATAGTCGGGCAGGGTTCGCCCTGCCCGACTACCCGGTCGGCTGGATCAGTTGTTCCACGAGCTCTGGAGATAGCCGAATACGTCGAGCACCACGTCCGCGGGCCCGCCGTTGGTGCCGCCGCTGTAGATCGTGATCCAGCCGTTGGCCTGGTTGCCCGTGGCTATGGCCGAATTCGCCACGGTCTGCCCCGCGCCCCAGTTGACGTTGGAGCCGGTGGGCGGCGTCGAGGTGTCCGCGGGATAGGGAGCGATCGGTGAGGTAGCCGTTCGCCTTGGGGTTCGTCATGGTGATGTTCATGGCGACTCCCACTGTCGGCTGAGCCCAGGAACCGAGTGCCGTCTCGTACTCGATGTTGCTCTGCAGCTGTCCGAGGCCGTCCACTCGACTGTCGAAGACCCTGCTCGGCGCGGTGGGTACGAATGAGCCGCCATAGGCGTCCGGACCTGCGGTGAAGTAGCCGGAGACATCGACGACGATGTCTGCGGATCCGGCGGCGGCCATGGTGTTCGCGAGGTCGATGTAGCCGTCGCTGCCCACCGGAACGATCGCGGCGTTGGCGATTGTCTGCCCCTTGCCGTAGTTCACGGTCGAAGCGTTGGGCTGAGATACCCCTTCGGGGTAAGCAGTAATGAAGCCGTTGCCGGTGGGGTCGGTCACGGTGATGTCGACGGCGACCGCCGACATGCTTGCCGGAAGGAAGTTGTCGTTCTGGGCGACGAGCAGCCTGACTGCGCCGCCGTTGCTCACCGCACCCGCCGGCGCGCCGGTGCCGTTGCGGGTGTCGAGCACGCGGGCCGGCGAGATCGGGGTGTATGCGGACCCAAGTGTGGTGACGGTGAGGCTCACTGTGGCCGTCGCGCCATTGCTGTCGGTCACCACGTCGGTTACCGGATAGGAGCCCGCCATCTCGTAGTCGAAACGCCCGGAGTAAGTCATCCCGTCCGTCTCCATCCAACTGACCGCGCCGCCGAGGGAGTTGGGCACTTCGGCAGTGGCGTTGTTCGAGCTGATCGTCGCGCCGGCGGTGCTGTCCGTCACCGTGCTCTGGATGGTGAAGCCGAGTGCACTGGGGCCGGAGTCGGTCGGCGCTCAGAACGGCGCTCAGAAAGGCGCCGGTACCACCAGCTCCACGTTCCGGTCGGCGAGCGTGCCGCGGCGGCCGTCCGCGCCGGGCTGCGGCCGCGCCCGCTGCTGCCAGTCGTTGATGCCGAGGACGCGGGAGAGTCCGGCCAGCTCCACCGACGAGTCCATCGCCCACGACGGTTGCTCGGGCCCGGCGTGATCGATGACCGTGCCGAGTACCGAGAGAGTTCCGTCCCCGTTGCGCACCAGCTCGACCAGCCTGGCCTGCTGCGGCCAGTCGATGTGCGAGGCCGTGTTCAGTTCCCAGAATCCGCCGGCCACCGCGCTCTCCGGATGCCGGGCGTGCGGGGTGACGCAGTTGACGTGCGTGTGCCCGTTGACCCACAGCACCACGTTCGGATACCGCAGCAGCAGATCCCTGATCCGCGGGCCGAGGACGCGGTGCTTGTCCGGATCCGGCTCGGCCAGCCAGTTGTCCATCGTGGCCAGGGTGTGGTGGCTGAAGAGCACGACGAGCCGGTCGACGCCGGGGCCGTCGACCACGTGGCCGTCCTCGTCCAGACAGCGGGAGGAGTGCGCCAGCAGTTCGGCCTCCAGCCAGCGGAACTGCTTCTCGTCCAGCGAGCCGTTCGCGCCGCCGATCTGATTGACCGTGTCGAGCACCAGGCAGCGCACCGTGGAGCCGTCCAGGGCCGCCGCGTCGAAGCCGTAGTACGCGGTGCCCTCGGCCCGGTTCGTCTCGGTGAAGCCGTGACCCACCGGAGCGCCGAGCGTGTGGAAGTGCTCTGCGACGACCTCGGCCCGGGTCAGCGGCCTGCGGTCCGGATCCGGGGTCACCACGCGGAACTCGCCCGCGACGAGCTCCTCCATCGCGTGCGGGGCGACCCGGAACAGGTCGATCGCCAATCGCACCAGGCTGGTGCCGGTGGGCAGCTGTATGGCCTTGTGCGTCCCGCACGCATAGCCGGTGGTGCCCTGTACGTGCGGCAGATTCCCCTGCAGCAATGCGTCGTGGTTGCCGTACGCCGAGTACCACGGCACCCGCAGTCCCTCTGCGGTGAACTGGACGAGCGCCTTCTCCAGCAGGCCCTGGATCAGCGGGAAGCCGCGCAGCGCGGTGGGTCGGTCGACCGCCATCCCGTCCGGTGTGCCCTCGGGGTGCCAGTAGTGCACGTCGTAGCGCACCGAGTCCATGACGCCCTCGTACGTGCCGAGCGCGCCGGAGTCCGGGCGCAGCGGGCCGCCGTCGAGCACGTCGATGAACCAGCGGAATTCGTTGTACTGGGAGTTGTCCGCGTTGTCCCCGGTGCTCACCGCGAAGGTCAGCGGCACGCCGTACGCCGGGCCGACCCCGATCTCGTTGATCCGCCGCACCATCGCGTCCGCGACCTGTACCGAGAGCATCTCGTTTGGCCGGTACGAGCCGGTCACGTTGGCCAGTCCGGCAAAGCGCGAGCCAGGGTCGTTGTACCTGTCGAGAAACTCCACTCGCGCCGGGGATTGACAGTCCACCAGGTGAATGTCGGTGAGATGGGCGAAGGCGAGCAGGGGCTGCGGGGAGAATGAACTCGGCCGTCGAGAAGCCAATTCCGTGCGGAGCAGATAAGGCTCCCCGGGCCCGGAAACGATGGTGCGGAATCCCCCGGTACCGGCCGGCCCCGCGACCAGAGTGCGTTCCACCGTGGTCCCCCGCGGCGCCACTGGCGCCACTGCACTGAACTCTGATTCAGCCACGGAGGAACGATACCCCTTGAATCAGGTTCCATACAGCGAAAGATCGGCGCCTCCCAGCGGTTTAAGCCGTGGGAGGCGCCGATCGTCCCGGTGGTGGCCGCTCCGCACGGCGGCTCACGCTCGGGGTGTCGGGTCGGTCTAGAAGGCCGCCTCGTCCAGATCCATCAGCGACAGGTCGGTGGCCTCGATCACCGCGCGGGTCGCGCTCAGGTGCGGCAGCACGTTCCCGGCGAACCACTTCGCCGCGGCGATCTTGCCGCTGTAGAACGACACATCCTTTTCGGATGCGCCCGCGGCGAGCCGCTCCTGCGCCAGCGCGGCCTGCCGCAGCAGCAGCCAGGAGCAGATCAGGTCGCCCGAGGCGAACAGGAAGGCCGTGGTGGACTGCGCGGCCACGTGGATCTGCCGCGCGTCCTCCATCGCCTTCGACGCCTGGGTGAAGAGCGTGTTCAGCACGGCCTCCACGTCCGCGAGCGCGGTCGCCAGCTGCGTACGCGCCGTGGCCAGGCTCGGACCGCCCGGCTCGGCGGCCAGGAAGGCGTCGATCTCGTTCTTGATGTGCGTCAGCGCCTGGCCCTGGTCCTTGACGATCTTCCGGAAGAAGAAGTCGAGGCCCTGGATCGCCGTGGTGCCCTCATAGAGGGTGTCGATTTTGGCGTCACGGATGTACTGCTCGATCGGGTAGTCCTGCAGGAAGCCGGAACCGCCCAAGGTCTGCAGCGAACGGGCCAGCTGCTCGTAGGACTTCTCCGAGCCGTACCCCTTCACGATCGGCAGCAGGAAGTCGTTGATCCGCTCGGCCAGCTCGTCCTGCTCGCCCCGGTTGCGCGCGGCCCAGGTCTTGTCCTGCCAGGACGCGGTGTAGAACACCAGCGCGCGCATGCCCTCGACGTAAGCCTTCTGCTGCATCAGCTCGCGGCGGACGTCCGCGTGGTGGGTGATGGTCACCCGCGGCGCTGCTTTGTTCGCCGACTCGGCCAGGTCGGCGCCCTGCACCCGGTTCTTGGCGTACTCGAGCGCGTTGAGGTAGCCGGTGGACAGGGTGGCGATGGCCTTGGTGCCGACCATCATCCGAGCCATCTCGATGACCTGGAACATCTGCGCGATGCCGTTGTGCACCTCGCCGACCAGCCAGCCCTTGGCCGGGTGCTTCTCGCCGAAGGTCAGCTCGCAGGTGTTGGAGACCTTCAGGCCCATC
>Ga0073928_10011861_pt1 | contig 10098 bp, 8 predicted proteins | sample PaiPotPPA55metaG_FD_76969 | JGI IMG/M metagenome (GOLD analysis project Ga0073928, IMG submission 76969) | Iron sulfur acid spring bacterial and archeal communities from Banff, Canada, to study Microbial Dark Matter (Phase II) - Paint Pots PPA... ... | reverse complement strand
GAGGGCGATGAGCAAGCCCGGCCACGTATAGTGAGGTTTCATCACGAGCAGGTCCGACATCAAAGCGACTGCCACCAATATGTATAGCGCGGGCACCCATGGATAGCCCCATGCGCGATAGGGCCGAGGGGCGTCGGCGCATTTCACGCGCAAGACGAAGACTGCGCCGACCGTCAGAACATAAAACATTAATTGGGCGAAGATCACGTAATCGAGCAATTGGGAATAGGTCCCCGATAGAGTTAAGAGCGAGGCCCAGCCTCCTTGAATGATTAGGGCGACTGCTGGCACGGAGGCTCGATTCAGGAGGCCAGCGGCCCCGAAGAACAAGTGGTCGCGCGACATTGCATAAATTACCCGGGCGCCGGTCAGAATCAGGCCGTTGGCACAACCGAAGGTCGAAATCATGACCAGAATCGCAGTGATCAGCGCTCCCACATTGCCCCACACCATCCGCATCGCGGCAGTCGCCACCCGGTCGCTTTCCGCGCCAGCAATACCGTACGAGAAAACCGTCGCAGCGGACCTCCCCGCGAACGCGGTGGAAGTCGTCAGCGCCGGAAGCTCAAGCATGTAAGCTAGATTGGTGAGAAGATAGAGGCCAATCACCAGCCCGGTACCGAGACCCAGGGCGTGTGGTAAATTGCGTCTCGGGTTACGCACTTCGGAAGCAGTGAAGGTCACGTTAGCCCAGGCGTCGGCCGAAAACAGGGCACCCACCATCGCAGCGCCAAAAGCCGCGAGCAAGTCGTAAGAAAATTCACCGGTTCCAGTAAAACGGGTAAGCGATCCGAAGTTCGCCCCTATTGCAGCAGCATTCGGCGCGACCAGGCAGCCCAGCGCAACGATGAACAGTAGCGATAGAACTTTTGCGCTGGTGAAGATGTTTTGCACGATACGCCCGACATTGAGGCCGCCCAGGTTCACCGCAGTGAGCAACGCGATGATCGCGATCGCGCCGATACGCTCACCCGACAACCCAACGCTGCCGACGCCCATAAAAATGTGCGAGCCAAGAGCCGGCCATATCACGCCGGCAAATCGGCTGAAGGCCACTGCGACGGCCGCGATGGTGCCGGTTTGGATCACAAGCAGCAGAGTCCAGCCAAAGCAAAACGCCCACATCCCGCCATAAGCTTCGCGCAGGAATACGTACTGCCCGCCCGCCTGCGGCATCATCGCGGCGAGTTCCCCATAGGAGAGAGCGCCGGCAATCGTCATCAGGCCGCTGACCAGCCATACCGCCAGCAATCCGGCGGGCGAACCCGCCTGGCGTGCAATATCGGCCGAAACAATAAAAATTCCGGAGCCGATCATCGACCCGGCGACGATGGTAGTCGCGTCGAATAACGAAAGCCCGGGCTTCAGTCCGTCCGCCTCCATCTGATTCCTCCTGATGGAGGTCTATGTTACAAGCTTGCAACCGGCGACGAATCCCGCAGAGGGTGATGTCAATCCGCGTTTTCACTGCCTCGCTTCGCCGCCTTCCTCCTCCTTCGTCCGGGCTCGGATCGCTGCGCGCTCCTGCGGAGACAGATTGGGGAAGTGCCGCACCCACAAGATGATTTTCCATAACTCGTCGGAGCTATGCCTGGTACCGAAACCTGGCATTGCAGTCATGCGAATTGCATTGCTGACAATAAAATAAAACTGACCATCGGATAGGAGGTTACACCTTTGCTAAGCCGCGGAATGGGTGGATAAAAGTCACCGCCGACGCGATTTTCGGCACTCCCGTCAACCCCGTGACAGACGGCACAATGCTCGTCATATTCGTGTTCACCTTCCCGAACACTTTCGGCAGCGGACGGTATCGGATTGTGCGCACTGGACGCATTGGTGCTCACCCATTTGCGAAGCACGTATCTCGCGGCCCACCCTTCGGCGGCGGAGGGACGCGTGGTCGCACTCCATTGCATCCGCGGCATCACCAGGAACAAGAGCAGCACGGACGCAACCACCACGCCGATTACCGCTGCGACTAGGAACCTAATCAATCTTTCGATAGCGTCATTGCCGTTCAGCGCTCCTCGCCCTCCACGTTTTACCGATCATCATTCAGCAGGCTGCTTGACCTAACATAAGTGCCTACAGCGGCCGTCCCCAGTTTTATTAGGCAATGCTATTGCGCGTGCATTTGACCAGCTGAACACCTTGGTGAAGTTGATAATGAGCAGGTTGGTATGCGTTCGCCCACATTGACCGGCAAGAAAATGCCACGAGCCTTCAGCATTTTTTTTCAGATGCGCTGAACCTGCCGATGTCAGTATTCATTGCGGCTTTTTGGTGCAGACGGCGCCAGCACAACCCAGTTCAGTGGGACCGAAACATATCAAGGCGTTGAACCTGCTCCTCTTCGACCGTACAGTGCGTCAGATCAAGCGGGCACTGCAACCGGTAGATGGAGCAACGCTTGCGCTAAGCCGAAGTTCCTAACGTCGGGAGTACTATGTGCCTGATTTTGGTAGAGAATCTGGAAAAGGCGGTTTTGTCTACTGGCTACATTGTCTAATAGTTATATCTTTAGCACTATGTAGCAGCGACTGAAACGGATTCCCTCGTTTTACATGGGAGCATTTTACGGTTTTCGCTGCTGCCAATTAATGTTTTTCCTCTTTAGAATTGGATACTTACATAGAAATTTACCGCTGTCGCATCAAGGAACTTCGGGCTAAGCGTAGCAATCGATCTGGCACCTCAGCCGCTTCCTCCGCATAGATGACAGAGGTCCATGGCACTGGCGAGTATGATGGGTCCGATGTCATACTGCCATATCTGCCGTGGAGAGGTGGCCGAGCCCGGTTTAAGGCGCACGCCTGGAGAGCGTGTAGACTCGGAAGGGTCTCGGGGGTTCGAATCCCCCCCTCTCCGCCATGCTAGGGGGTTGTTTCACCTGGTTTTTCGACATACGAAGACTCTTTGGGGACGAAGTTGAGGTCGGCATCTGGGTTCCAGGTTCCCAGTGGACGCTTGCAAGGAAGCCCCGATTTGTTTGCCCACCAACCGCACTGCGCACGGCGCAGATCGCGGCAACCAAAGCCGCTTGACCCTTAACCGATTGGAAGCACTGGACATTGATTGTCACCCTACAAGCCGGATTGAAGTCAGCCAACGGTGTGGTGATAACGTTCGGGGTTGCGAAGGGCGCTAAGCCGTTTATTGAGTTTGGGCGCCCGTGCGCTTTCGCCGGGCTTTTAAGCGCGGAGGTGAGTACAATCGGGTGATGGAGGAGGAAGGGGCCCGGTGGCCCCACCGGTCTTCAAAACCGGCCTGGCGGGCATTGCGTTCGCCGGAGGGTTCGACTCCCTCCCCCCTCCGCTGCCAGAATAATGCCGCACGTCAAGCAGGAGTTGCCACACTTCGCCGTGTTGGTTGCCTGCCAGTTCGCCGGCACTCTCGCTCCGGCAAATTGGGCGGCCATGCCCTTCTGAATCGCCTGTTTCTATTGCGGCTGCGATCCGTTTTTAATCGTTAGCTCATAGACAGTGAATGTTTTGAAATGTTGATCCAAGTCTTGCTGGCCACCCGTTATAAAAGCCGAGTCTCACAGTATTCTGAACCGCGTGTGTTTCGCGCACGAGCTTAAGGGTGTCGGCCGCGGCCGGACTTCAAATTCAGGCAGTTATTGGCATCGGGCAAATGTCGAGAAAAGCCAGAACAACGGCACACTAACGAAGTTGGAGAATGACACGCTCAAATCAATGGAGAAAAAAGCATTGGAAGGAATACTCAGCGCCTATGAAGCTATCGGTATCGTCGTGGCTGAGCAGGCGACGGCGACGTGTAATATGCTCGCGACCGCCCTCGGGGCACCCGGACTCGCCTTCATTTAGGCGGAGTGCATTTGAATTTGGGAATGGCTAAGCCATTCGAAATCAGCGGTTTCCTGTGAGTGCAGTAATTGTCTGAGAATGAGAAAGCAGCTCAAGTCCGGCTCCATCAGACTCAAAGGTGCTATCGGTCTCTCCCTCCGCGTCCGTCCCTCCTTGTAGGGCGCAAAACGCTTCCGGGGGACAGCGATTTATTCAACGATTTAAGCCTCAGGACATTAGACATACTCAGTTGATGATAGTAAGCGGCTACGCATCGCAGCCGAACCGAGTCACACAAGCCGCAACGCCGCCAGGCTGGCCAGAGCATTACCGCCCGAGATCTCGGGCTTGATAGCCAACTCGAGGACCCCAAGCGCCGCTAAATTGACCTGGTAATCCTCTATCTCCCTAGTCGAGCCACCTGGACTGAAGGTCCATTGCTGGCGCACGATCTCCCGGAAAGGCTCGTTGCGCTTGGCAGCCCAGCGTAAGACAAATTCCTGGGTACGCGCTGTCTGGGTCTCGATGAACTCTAGTCTGATTCGATGAACCGCGGTTGGCGTGTCAAAAACGATCCGCACGAGCTGTTCGCCCGGTTCGGCGGCCCGCCAGCCTTGACCTTCGCTCTCCAGCGCAAGAGCTGATTCAACTGGGAAACTTGGATCGTCGGACGTCACCTCGACTTCCGCTATGCGTTCCAAATCGAGCCATCTCTCCTCAGAACGCGGCAGCGGAGCCTTGTCGACCTGACCGATTATCCGTTTGCGCATTGCATCCACCTTTTCACATCGGGCAGCGGCCGAAGCTTCAGAGTCTTGCCAGGATTCCGCTGAACGAATCTGCCATCAGCGCGGCGCGAGCCGCGAGGCATCTATGAAACCGGTACCGCCGTACCGCGCGACATGCTCCTTAACATGCTCCAACAACTGCGCGGCGGGTTGCTCCAGATCGAGCACCTCGCCGTACGGCTGCTTCGCTGCAAGTCCGGTATTCCAATACGTTTCGATCCGATTTCCTTCGGGATCAAAAATGTAAACGCCGACCGCGTTGCCATGCGACAAAACTACATCGAACTTCACGTTATGTTGTTTGAAACGCCGATAGAACCCAAGTACATCGTCGAAGCTGTCGCAGCGAAACGAAATTTGCTGGACCACTCGCGCGTCACCGCCGACGTTGCGGCCGCGGCAAAGCAACAACTCATGGTGCTCCTCGTCTGGCCGCGAACTCATGAAAACCAGCCCCCGGTCTGCATCTTCGTCGGTCACGGTTAAACCGATGATATCCCGATAAAAGGCCTTTTGCTTTTCCAGATCCTGAACATGCAGTCCGACATGCCCGAGGCGCGCCACGCGTGCATTGTTCATTCGATTCTCCTTCGCTCGGCAATAGTGTAACTACAAGAGCATCACAGCTTGAGGGCGGGTTCGACCCAGGTACTCGCCAGCTCCTCAGTCAGTCTTGTGATGTCGGCTTCGCTTGCGACCGGCCGCTGAAACACCGGTGTCAGATACAGCTCATCGACACCAGCATCGCGATAACGCCTCAGGTCGTCGGGCGTTGCTTCTACTGTAGGCGAAACCGAAAATTCGAAGCCGTCGGTTCCGCGGCCGTTCTCAGCCAGCAGTTCGCGAAGCCGCTTGATCGCTTGTGCGGTTTCCGCCGGGGTTAGATTAAACCCGCACCATCCGTTGCCATAAGAGGCCGCCCGTTTGAGCGCACCCTCGGTCTGACCTCCGACCAGGACCGGTAGCCCGGCGCCCTTGATCGGTTTTGGATAGCTCAGGGCGCCGTCGAAGTTGACGAATTCCGCACTGTAACTACGTCCGTTGCCCCACACGCAGCGCATTGCTTCAATGTACTCCCGGGTACGTTGTGCCCGCCGCTCCCAGGGGATTCCGAGGGCATCGAATTCCTCGCGCAGCCATCCGATACCGATGCCCAGCACCAAACGTCCGCCACTCAAGTAGTCGAGCGTCGCGCAGATTTTGGCGAGGAGGAGCGGATTGTATTCTGGTACCAGGCAAATCCCTGTCGCGAGGCGAATGCGTGTGGTCCGAGCGGCGGCGTAGGTCAGCGCCACGAACGGGTTCAGCAATGGAATCTCGGTGGTGATCGGCAAGTTCTGCCCGCGCGAGTAAGGATACCGCGACGAAAATCGCTCCAAAAAGACCACGTGTTCAGGCGCCCAGACCGTTGCGAAATTTAACCGCTCGGCATTGGTGGCCACCGCTGTAAGCAAATCGGGCCGTGCCAGATTGCCGATCCCAATCGCGAAGAAGCCAATCTTCATGGTTGTTTCCTCCGGGCTGGTTTGGCGTTATTCCGTTTCAAGCCAGACCGAGGGCATCGTAACGGCGCCGTGACGCGCAAATACCGCATCTATTTCTTTCATATCGGCATCCGAAATTGACCATCCGAGCGCGCCGACGTTGTCTTCTACCTCACGCGGGTTGCGGCATCCGACCAGCGCCGTGCTGACCACTGGATTGGACAGGGTCCAGCCCAGCGCAAATTGCGGCAAGCTCTTGTCATAACGCTGGGCTATCGTTTTCAGTTCGGCAACCGCGCGCAGGTTCTTCAGGTAATGATCGGGACCGAACAGATGTTGAAACAGGTTGAGATTGGCGAGTTGACCGCGTTTCGAACGCCAGTCGCCCTTGTCGAAGGTCATTTCTTCGGTGAAGGTGCCGGTGAGCATGCCGTAGGCTAACGAACCATAGGCCATTACCCCGATGTTGTGTTCGCGGCAGTACGGGAAAATTTCGTTTTGCATCCGCCGGTCGAACAGGTTCCAACAATACTGAACCACGTCGACTCGGCGCGTGCTCATGCAAGCCCTGATTTCCTCCAGACGGAAGTTGGAAAGGCCGACCGCGCGCACTTTACCCTGCTTGACGAGGTCATCGAGCGCACGCATCGTCTCTTCAAAGGGAGTGTTCCGGTCGGGCCAATGGATCAGGTAAATGTCGACGAAGTCGGTGTCAAGGCTTTTGAGACTCTTCTCAATTGATTCGGTTACGCGCTTGCGACTGCCGTCGCGGAAATTTGGCGCGTCCTGATAACCGACGCCGAACTTGGTGGTAATGACCGCCTCCTTACGCCGTCCACCCAGAGCCTTCGCCAGCGATTTCTCCGAGGCACCGAAACCATACGCCTCGGCGGTGTCGAAACAGTTAATACCCAGATCGAGCGCGCGATTGACGGCCTTGATAAACTCCGTTTCTTCAATACTGCCGTAGCCGCCGCCAATCTCCCAGCAGCCAATCCCAATCGCGGATATTTGAATGCCGGTTTGGCCGAATGAACGATATTCCATCGCCGAGACCTCCGTCGAAATGATAAAGCGGATCGAGCGCTCGCACTCCGAAATCGAGTAAGGTGCCTAGGCTTCTGGCTAAAATCTCTAGCCGAGGCTCTTTTTGGCAGAACTTTCCCCGACTTCTCACCGATCTATGTTCCGCAGCGACCATGCCGCGTAGCTCACATGTAGCATGAATTGGAGGCCTGCGTCTTGAGCTGGCATCAAAGGCGAGATATGCGGCCATGCGCGGATGGCCGTGACTTCATCACCGCGCAGAGGTTGCGTGGTCGATAATCCGTTCTTGAGGCGCGCGATATGCAGCACGCGGCTCTGCGTGTCCACCTGGTCGAGCCGCAAGCGGCAAGCCTCCGACACGCGCAAGCCGTGCCGGAATATCAAAAGCAGCAGACAGCGAGCGCGCACTTGGGTGCGGCTGCCTCTGGTCGCGGCGAGCAGCTTTCCGACCTCGAGCGCGGTGAGATGGCTGCGCCCGGCGCTGACGCGCCCCGTGTTTCGCCTTTTTCGTTTAGAGGCAGTCTTTAACATTTTGTCGAGCGTTTAGCCTGTCGAATGACCCGAAAACCCTTATAAACCGGGCATGGGAAAATGCAACTATCGACAATTTGATAAATTTTGTCGATAGTTAAAACATTCGGGCAACGACAGGGAGAGGTACACCTGTGGTATTTTTGAGGCCGCATCCTCCTACAATTCCGCCCGCAGACATCGTTTAAATCATTACCCCTCCCGACACATTTGGGAAAAAGGGACGGTAAGTGTCAATATAAGCCTATTAGTTTCTTAAAGGGGGCGCTCTTATGGCGAGTGATAGTGCACCGCGAAAGCGGTTCGAATTGCGGTGTGGAAATAAAAAGTGGGCAATTTTGTGGGCCTCTGTCCAAGGCAACATTTTGGAACACGATTCGAGCGAAATCGAAATTAAGACGTGTCCAGGTGGTCGCATATGATGACAAGGGCCAGATTTTGAACGTGACGCGTCGTGAGCGTTCCGTTTCTCTTTGCAGCCAGGACGGTGTCACTCAGCTCAAGTTACTAGTTGATGATTGTTCTAATATTACCGATGTAACTGACCCACGCGGTAAGGTGGGACTCGTTGTTAATGAGAGGGGACCGGGGAGTTTAGGAAGCAACCCGGTCGTTGTAAGCGGTCCTGTGTTGGGTCTCCGTTGGCTCTCAGAAATTAGCTAGTAGAGGGGACTGACGCTTCGGCCCTCTGCCGGTTGCTGCGTTCCTATCGGTGAGATTGCAACCCCTGCACCTACTGGGCCGACGATGCATTTAACGCAATGGCCTCCAGTAGACAAATGACTGAGGAAGGAAGGTCACCTTCACCTCGCTAGAAATGCTGCCCGGAGAAAAAAAGCGCGCCGCATGGTCGCTGGTTTTCGGCACTCTAATCGCCGCTACCACATGGGGCTGGAGTTATTACCGCTTCGTTCTACTGGAGCAAAAGCACCTTCGCGCCCTTATTGCTCAGTGTGAGTACGTGTATGCGCCAGCCGTGGATAATTTCATATCAAAGCATTTACACACAAAAATCGGCGACATCATCAACGACCAGGAGTTTCGGAAGTTTCAGGTAGACGAAAGGCAGCACATCATTGAGCGTGTCCTTCAGGCCGATAGTGATTTCGGCAAGCTTTCAAAAACTGACCAAGGGACTGTACGTGCGAATATTTATGGTAGGGCTCGCCTCAAGATAGACGAGTCGGAGGTCTGGGCGATGGCCGTTCCGGTTTGCGACCCGAACCAACTAGCCGAGAGCGACTCAGCGGGGAGCCAAGACGATATTGTCGAGGCATCAGGGCGTACACAAGCTGCACCCTGTGACAAGGCGGCTTTCTGGTTCTCGCTCATGCCGAGACGCTTGTTGTCGGTGGGCCGGTCGGTCATGCCGGTTCCAGACGCTTGAGCTTGATGCGCTCCTTGCGAACATGGGCAAGGTCATAGTGCGCCTGTTGCACAAGCCAGCTTTCGGCGTCGCCGCCAAAAACCTTTGACAGCCGCACCGCCATTTCAGGCGAGATGCCGCGCTTTTCGTTGACCAGTTCGGATAAGGTCGTGCGCGTAACACCAAGCGCGGCGGCGGCGTCCGTAATGCTCAAGCCCAAAGGCTCGATGCACTGGCGCAACACGACGCCTCCGGGGTGGGGTGGATTTTTCATCGGCATGGCTGAGGCTCCTTTCAGTGATAGTCCATATAATCAACGTCAAAGGCGTCGCGTTCGACAAAGCGGAAAATGACGCGCCAGTTGGCGCGAACGGTCACGGCGTGAAAGCCCTTCAAGTCGCCCTTGAGCGCATGCAGCGGGTAACCGGATCGCGTAGCTTGGTTACATGCTCGGCCAACACACCGCGCGGGTCATCATCCTCATGAAGGCGTTTCAGTCCCTTGTGGCCGGATCGACCGGATCATCCCGAACCGTAATGCGTTACATTACGGATGTCAACTGAAATATTGCGCCCTGGGCGCGGTCGAAATTTAGAATCCTTCTAAAACCAGTAGGTATAGGTCGCGCATCATTGCGCGCCGCACGCGTGCCGTACTGCGTGTCAGCTTGGCGGAACACGCGTAGGCTCATTGCGCAACCCGCGGCCCAGAACTTCATATGCTCCCTTCGCCCTCTTCGGCCGCTCCGTGATCCCAATCAGCCAGCCGATGAGGCGTAGGTGTCGTTACCTAGTAATCCTGTTCCGTTGCTACTCAGACTCAGACCCCTCAGTCCTCCAGATTGGAGAAGCTTCCGGCTGAATTGGGCCGCAACATCGTAACATCGGCCAGCTTCGCAGCAGCAACTCCACAACATCACGAGAGCCTTGGCTTTCATCAACTGCGCTGCGTTGCTGAACCGCAAGAGCTGTTCTCGCCGACGGAGCAATGGCTATCGTTAGTGCCGTCATCTCACGACGAATCCAAACTATCAGATAAGTCATTCGGCAAGGGGGCGTGACAGAATTCTG
>Ga0073928_10011860_pt1 | contig 10098 bp, 11 predicted proteins | sample PaiPotPPA55metaG_FD_76969 | JGI IMG/M metagenome (GOLD analysis project Ga0073928, IMG submission 76969) | Iron sulfur acid spring bacterial and archeal communities from Banff, Canada, to study Microbial Dark Matter (Phase II) - Paint Pots PPA... ... | reverse complement strand
TTTGAAGCGGCATTGCAGCCTCCTTTGTGTATTGCCCTGACTGCGTTTACCCGGATCTGTTATTGCGATGCCAGCACATTGCGCTCGGGTGGCTATAAAGAGACCGCCTGCGGCGCGATGACCACATCGGTGATCCAGGCTGATTAGTATTCTACTGCGAAAACGTGGTGAGGGCGATTGTGCCTGGTTCGTCGAACAACCGGACAGAAAAACTTACCAAGAAACTTGCCGCGTGAGATAGAGACGATGCAAGTCCTCGGAGGATATACGCTTCAGGCAACTCAGACTTTGGGAATAGGCTCTCAGTTGCCTGGTGGGGCAATTCGCCTGACGAGTTATGACTAAGGCATCTACGGCATCTTCGGTCGACGACGTGAAGGTCGAGCCGCGAGTCAGTGAGGTGTGCAAGAGTTGCGCTGACGTTGCTCCGATGACCCCTCGGCGAAAAGTTCTGGCGGGTGTAACGCTCCTTTTGATGGCGTGGGGTCTGGCGGCTTGCGGCGGAAGCGGCACGCGCTCAGCGCAATCGTGCCCGGCGATTCCCCCTCCGGCGCCATCCAGCTTAGGGTCGATCGTCGATGGGTTGGTGGCAAACGAAATGGCGGCACAGGGGCTCGTCGGCATGTCAGTTGCGATCGCGAAGAACGGAACAATTCTGTACTCTCAGGGATACGGTTACGCGGATTTAAGCACTTGCCAACCAGTCCAGCCCGCCACCATTTTTCAGATTGGATCGGTAACCAAGCAGTTCACCGCCGCAGCCGTGTTGCAGTTGCAAAATGCGGGCAAACTTAACATCGACGACACGGTGGTAAGTTATCTGGGGAGCTACGCGTTCGACTCGCGCATCACGTTGCGCATGCTCCTGAACCAGACCTCCGGCTTGCAGGATTTTCACACTTTCCCGGACGCGAGTTCGTGGATTAACGGAGTACCCGAGGCAACTGTTCTGAGCCAGATTGCGGCGGCTTCGCTGCTGTTCACGCCCGGCTCTGCGTACTCCTATAGCAACAGCAATTATTTTGTCTTGGGATCGGTGATTGAGACGGTAAGCGGGATGAGCTATTCAGATTACATGGCCGCGAATATTTTCCAGCCTGTGGGGCTGAGCAGTACCACCTACGCGCGGCCGGCTGTGTCTGCGTCACCTTACAATTCGTCGCATGGCCCAGGACAAATCTCTGATCCCTCGTACAACTTCGCATCTGGGGCGATGTGGTCGAATGTGGAGGACTTGGCGACTTGGGATGCCGAGCTTCGGAACGGCAAGGTGATCCCTGTGCCGCTATTCACGGTGATGGTGACGCCGGCTAATGCGCCGAACTTTCCGCAAGGCGGAGCCTCCTCTTACGCTATGGGCTGGGTGAAGGGAACGGTAGTGGGCCATCCATTCGTTTGGCACAACGGCGAGACGTTGTCTTACACCGCGTTCAATAGCGTGTTTCTCGACGATGGTTTCTCTGTGTCCCTGCTGACGAACGTAGCGGTAACGGAAGACGTTCCGTTTTTCAATGTCGCCGACCAGATTATCCAGGGCATTTGCACGACGTCAGCCACGGCGGGGAGCTGCTGAGGTACCGGCGGCTCTTCAGATAACGGCAGTCCTTCAACTGACTACGCGGCTGTGACGGTAACGCGAGCGGTCTTAGTGCCAGGGTAGCGGTTTGAGAAGGCCCGCAAATATAAGGGTTCCCCAGACAATCCAAAGCGCACCGGCTGCGATGAGCAGGGTGAGATTGAAGTAGAACCTGACAGGATTGCCAAAACGATTGGCGCGGTAGGGACGAAAGGAACGTACCACAACAAATTCGCCGGAGGTATGGCCTCGCCACGCTACAAAAAGAGTACCGACACCTAACAACAAAAGAACGAATGTGCTCGATATCCACGCCATTATCTGCCCTCTTGAATGTCTCGCAGGAGAGATGGTTCTGCGTGATGCAGACGCCCAGAACGCGATTATCGCGCACTTCTGAAAACTGTAGACTGAGGTGTGAAGGTTGTGCGACCAAGTCGATAGCCAGATAAGGCGGCGCACGGCATGAAAAATCGCGACAAGAATTTTGCAGCGGCTTAATCTAAACCCGCAAATGCGAGTCGCGGCCTAACGGAGTTTCGTGTAGTGCGGTACGAAAGGCCGCGCGACCCGTCCGTGCCCTGACTTTGCGCTTATTGGCATGAACGACCCTTCCATTGGATCACGGCGACAATATCACCCGGAGATGAAGCTAGACCTGAGATATCGAGCGAAACATTCTCATAATCGTGAAACGACGTGACGCTGCCCCCCGCGTAGAGCGACAGTCGGTCGAACTCCTTGTTTGTTGTAAGCGGGCCCCTCTCAGTGGGTGGCACTAACTCCTCAAAAAGTTGAGAGACTACTTCACGCGGCAGCGTTGAATCGAGGTCAGCTACTCCGTCCACGTAATGCTCCTTTTGGAGAACAATCCTGCAAACTTGGCCACTCGCCGCATATGTCGGCATCATCAGAATCCCCGGCCGGACTTCGTAGGCCTCGACCCGCTTATACTTCGAAAAACGCTCATTTTGGGAATTCGCAGGAAGAAGCAAGAACGCAATCAAACAGGCCAAACCAGTCAACTTCGTCATCTTGGTCCTCCTCGGGCCGGCGCGTGACATGAAAAATCGCGGCGGCAATTTTGCGGGTGCTTAATCTAAACCCGCAGCCTTCTGGAAAACGAAGACTGCGCCGCCGGGCTAACGAAGGATTGCGTTAGCTGTATTCATCCACCACTGCGGCGAATGGACGAATATCTGTACGGCGACGATTTGAGAAACGATGAAGATCGGGAGCGCGTAAAGATAAACCTTGTGAACACGGCCGTCGACGATAAGGTCGCGGATCATGCCAAGGCAAATCAGCGCGTCTACTCCAGCCGGCGACCAAAGCAGCGGCAGCCACGGAACGCGGCCAAAGGCTGCGTCGGTGAGCGCGCAGGACGCAATCAACATCAGACGCCGATGGAACTCGGGCTTCTTGCGCCAGTAGATAGCGAGAGCAAAGGGAACGGCGAAGCAGCCAAGGTCCAGCGCCTGGATAATAAGGAACGACGCGGAGTTGAATGGGTCTTTTTGCTGGATGGCGAACCTGGCCATGCCGGTGGCGGTGAGGAAGCCCACGACAACGATAGCGACGGCAAGTCCGACACCGAACCAGCCGAGCGTGCGATGGACGCGGACGTTGTGGGAGCGGATCAGCGCGGATTGGATCATAAAGAACACCACCCATCCGGGGAACACAATGGCGTGGATATACAGGACAAAGGGCGGAAGCGGCGACGGATGTAAAAGGTTATGGTCGATGGTGTGACTGAAGCCGTACACCACAGTCGCGGCGATTAACAGCGACATGAAGAAATAAAAATACTGGCGCCAAAAGCTCGCACGCTGGGTCGTCATATGACTTGCCAAGGCGTACCGTTCAGAGCTCATTTTGCGCGCGATGATAACACGGCCAGAAAAAGTTCGGCACCGGCGCGAGCCTTCTGGAAAACGAAGACTGCGGCACCTACGTCATTGGCCAGCTGCGATGCAGGCGGAGATTGCTTGTTGAAACTGCTTCTTTATCTTTTCGGCCTGTTCTTCCTGGCGGACGCGGAGCGATGCGCTGGAGACCATGAGCTGTTTGACGGAGTCTATGGGGCCTCGCTTACCTTCAACCGTGATGTTGTTGTCGAGCAGGCTCACCGTATTCTTTCCATCCACTGACGGGAGGACGACGGTGTAATAGTCGTCCGATTCGATACCGGGACGCTGGTTCTTTCCCGCGATGGCCGGCTCGATGGTGATTCTATTGGCGTCAATGGAGGAGAGTGGGACCTGAAAGCGGCGAGTCTCGATATACAAGAGCTGACCGTAAACGGTAGCTTCTTGCGTTTGGCTCCAGACGATCGAGCAGCCGTCAAAATTTGTGGGCACGCGGGTCAGCGAAGTACTTACGTCTCCCACATGCGGGACGGAATGGTTCCAGCGCACGGTGTGGTCGATGGAGAATTCCTGCTCGAGCTTCTGGAGAAGCCAAGACATTTTGCTTTGGAACATGATTGGTTGGGCTGCAGCGCGAGCTGGGGAGTGCGGCTGGCTCGCGGAAGTGGTGAGATCGCGCGTTGCTGCGAGCGCTAGAGCAAGGAGAAAGGCTGCGGCAGCTACGGCTACTTTTTCTGCGTACTTCATGGCAGGTCTCCGATTATTTCTCCCGCCGTGCGAACCGTGGCCAGCGAGAATGGCTTGTAACCCCGCGAGATATAGGTCGTATCTTAAATTGCGGCTACAATTGTGTCTGTGGACAAGACTAAAATAGCGCGCAACATGAAGAATCGCAATCATGCATCGGGCTTGAGCTTTGCGCTTGGCGTGGTGGGTTTGCTCGCGGCGGCAGTGGGGGTTCCTGCTGGCTTGCCCGCGCAAGCGAAGCCTACGGCTGCGGCCGCGGACGGCGACATTGTGGCGCGGGTGAACAATGATGTGATCACGCTTGCTGAGTATCAGAAAGCTGAGCAGCAATTGCGCGATGAAGCGGCGCACGATTGCGCTGGCTGTACGCCGGAGCAGATTGACGCGCAGTTCAAGGGGCAGCAGAAAGATTTGCTGCGCGGGATGATTGACCAGTCGCTGATGGTGCAACGCGCGAAAGACATGAACATCAATGTGGAAGCAGATTTGACCAAGCGGCTGGACGAAGTGCGTCAGCAAAACGGGCTGTCCACGATCGACGAGTTGCAAAAAGGCGTGGAGGCTTCCGGGTTGAGTTGGGAAGAATATAAGACCACGATTCGCAACGGGCTGTTGCAGAAAGAAGTGGTGCAGCGCGAGGTGGGGTCGCGCGTGGACATTACTCCTGAGGAACTGCAGCAATATTACGATGCGCATCACGAGGAATTCACGCTGCCGGAGCGCGTGGTGCTGTATGAAATTTCGATGAGCACGGAAGGGAAGAGTCCGGAGGAAATGGCGGCGGTGCGCGCTAAGGTGGAAGGTTTGCGCACGAGCGTCCTGAACGGCGACGATTTCAGCCGGGTTGCGCGGCTTTATTCCCAGGGCAGCACGGCGAAAGATGGCGGCGCGCTGGGCACGTTCAAAAGGGGAGAGCTTTCGCCGCAGATCGAAGATATTGTTTTCCAACTGAAAAAATATCAACTCACCGACGTGATACAGACGCGCACCGGATTTGAATTTCTGTTAGTGGAAGATCACCTGGAGGCGGGATTGCAGGACATTGATAAGGTGCAAACCCAGATCCGCCAGGCCATCCACACGCAGAAAGTGCAGCCGCTCTTGCGCGATTACCTTGCTGAACTCCGCGAACAAAGCAACATCATGGTGAAGACGGGGTACCGCGACAGCGCGTTGCTGTCCGGCGAAAACCTTCCGTTGACGGACAAGTCCGCGCGTTAATCCGGAGCTGAATACCTGTGAAGACATGGTTCAGCGCGGTTTTCGCTCTATATGGCTATTCCCTTGTGGTTTGGTACTACTGGCGTATATTCTCGCCAGCTCCCGAGGGAATACGGCATTTTCTTTGGTCGTGCTGCATAACCTGCGCCTCAATCACGCGGCTTGGGGGCCCGCCATGGAGAGGAATTCTGTTTGTGATCGCGCCGGCAAACGCTCTGATATACGCGTTTCTAGGTTTTTTTGTGGGAATGATAATCCACAAATTGAAATCATGGTGAAGCCGGGGTACCGCGACAGCGCGTTGCTTTCGGGGGAAAACCTTCCGTTGACGGAAAAGTCCGCGCGTTAATCCGGGGTTGAATGTCACCGTCCCAATGAGGGAGAATCTCGGCGGGAATTTTGCAGGTGCTTAATTTAAACCCGCAGCCTTCTGGAAAACGAAGACTGCGGCACCCGCAAAAGAAAGCCAAAAGCCTCAGCTCTGAAGAGGTGAGCTACTTCAAGACCCGCCACCCGCCCGTGGCATTTGAGGTCCCTTGAAGCGAATCCCTGCATTTCGTCCGGACGCACTGTGAGGAGCGAACAATGAGCGACAGAATCTGCTGTTACCCCGGTGGGTGCGACCGCGAAGGAATCAGGCTTTTCGATGCTCCTCCAGTGGAGGGATGGCTCTGTGAGGAACATTTTGAAAAAACCCTGAACGCCGCGGCGGAACTCGAAGGTGTCGCTCGGAGAAAAGACGAGTCTGAATGGTTGTTATACCTGGAGAAGTATCTTCGAGAACACAACCTGACGATGCGACAGATAACCGAAGCCCATGCGACCGCAGCGCTGAACAGTTGGCGCAAGGAGCGGCAGATTCCGGGAGCGCCGGGGAAGAGTGCATCTTAGGAGCAATGCGATGGCGAAGGGCAAAGATGTCGTGGTTACCGGGGTCTCCACCGGAATCGGTTGGGGGACCACAAAGGTGCTCGTTTCAAAGGGGTTTCGCGTGTTTGGTTCTGTACGCAAGCAGGCAGACGCCGATCGTTTGCAAAGAGAGTTTGGTGAGGGCTTTGTGCCGCTCATCATGGACGTTACGGATGTCGACGCTGTACATCAAGCTGCTCAGAAAGTCGGCTCCATGATAGGCGACAAGAATCTGGTTGGCTTGGTGAACAATGCAGGAATTGTGGTGAGTGGACCGCTGCTCTATCTGAGGCCCAGCGAGTACAGGCGGCAGTTGGAGGTCAACATGATCTCCCCACTTGTCGTAATCCAAGCCTTCGCTCCTCTTTTAGGGACGGATAAGAAGCGGCAGGGTCCCGCCGGGCGTGTCGTGAACATTAGCTCTACGGTCGCAAAAGTTGTTATCCCGCTTCTCGGCGCTTATAGCTCTTCCAAGTGTGGACTTGAAGGAATGTCGGACGCGTTGCGGCGAGAACTGATGTTGTTTGGCATCGATGTTGTGATCATTGAACCGGGTACTGTGAACACGGCGATGTACGACAAGGGAGAAAAAGAAGATCTGAGTGAGTTCAAGCAGACCGAGTATTGGGAAGCGGTGCAGAACTTCCAGAAGTTTGTCGTCGCCGAAGCACGAAATAACGGCTTGTCACCTGAGCGTCTTGGCGAAACGGTCCACGTGGCACTGACCACGGCAAAACCGAAGGCACGCTACGCGGTTGTTCCGCAACGTTTCAAGAACTGGACTTTGCCCAGGCTTCTTCCTGCCAGGATGCTTGACGCAGGGCTGGCAAAGCAGCTCAAACTAACGAAGCGATAATCACGCTGAAGTCCGCGCGTTAATTTCGGAATGGATGAAGTGCGGTGCGGTGCCGCGCGGCGCCCAAGGGTCGGAGGCCGACCGCATAATTCCAATCACGAATTATGGATTCATCCAAAGTTTGAAGCTTTGGAGTCGGGCCCTGACTATTGTTGGCTGGGGCTTTACGTTTACGATTGCGATTCCGACTTGGGTAATACCGTTCCCGATAAAATTATTGTGAGGTGGCTGCGTGTCGAGTTTCGCGTATTGGACTACTGTACCGACCTGTAGCGAGGCGTCTCCGAAGCCGGTTTTAAGTGTGCGTATCATGCGTAGGGTTAGTTGGAATGATGTGCGCTGGGTTCGATAGTTCGCATAACTAGAAATCGGCGGAGGAGGATCGGTCGAAGTTGCGAAACCAAGTACGGGCTGTCCATTGCCCAAAAAATGGCACGTGGGTCCGATATTTATCGTGTCGCTGGCAAGGTCATCTTGGGTGCCGTCTTTAAAGTTTAGTCCGACGGCCCATTTGCTATTAGAAGGAACCTCAGTGGGGGGAATGGTGGGGGGAGTGGTTTCAGTGAAAGCATCCGGCAAGTCAAACGTTACCTGAGCTACCAGAGTTTCGGCTCGGCTTATCCGCGGGGGTAAATGGAGATAGAACGTCCTGGAAGCAATGTCTAGATTGGTGTGTTGCACGCGAACGCTTACGCCGCCGGGGTCGCCGATGGAGGTTTTTTTATAGTCCAGCGGAATAAGAGGCACGGCTGGAAACAGATCGTCAGGATGTCGAGAAACTCCGGCAGCCATCAAGCCTAAGTTTTGCGAATTGATCTGAGGGAATAGGCTGGAATGATCGAAGTTCACAAAATACAACGGCAGTGCGGGAAAATCCGTTATAGGTGCCATACAACCTCCGCCAGTCGAGAGTTAGCGCGACTATATAACAATTGAAGTCACTCAACAATTAATAGGGCGTTCAATCAGGCGGCGCGAATAGGCGGAATCAGGCGCGAGTGTGAATGGTGTTGAGGGTGGAAGCTGATGTTGCGCGGAAGGATCGGGTATCCACAGTGGACAGCGATTAGTTTGAAAGCATTCCGATTGTTACTAGCCACTTTTCTACTAGCTGGGGCCAATCCGTGATGGCGAAGGTGGTGTGACGGAGGCCGAAGGCGTGGCCGCCGTTGGCGTAGAGATGCATTTCGGTAGGGACTTTCGCCTTTTGTAGCGCGATGTAGTACGCGAGCGACTGGTCTATGCCGTCGATGTAGTCATCCTCGGCTTGTACCAAAAAAGTTGGGGACGTCTGCGGAGTGACCGGAACTTGCGGGTTCAATTTATATGTGGTGTCACTCGTTGACAGATGGCCCGGATAAACTGCTACGGCAAAATCCGGGCGACAGCTTTCTTTGTCTGCTGCGTCGATAGGCTTATACAAACGGTGCGCGAAATTCGTGCTGATTTCCGCAACCAGATACCCGCCCGCGGAGAAACCGAGGACCCCGACCTTGTGTGGATCGATGTGCCAATCTGCGGCGTGTAAACGCACGAGGCCGATCGTTCTCTGCGCATCCTCTAGCGCCAATGTCGATTTGTTTAGACCGTGGTTGGGCCGGCATTTGCAGTGCCAGTCGTACGGCATGCTCGGTACGCGATATTTCAGCAGCACGCAGGTAATTCCTCGCGACGTTAGCCAGTCGCAAACCTCAGTGCCTTCCAGATCGATAGCGAGTCCCTCGAAACCGCCGCCGGGAAATACGACTACTGCTACGCCTGTGTTTTTTTCCGTTGGCGAGTAAAGCGTGATCGTTGGCTGCGTCACATTGTACAGCCAGAGCCACGTCTTCCCGGCGACGAGCTGATCCTTCACGATCGAGGTATCTTCGGGGCCCGGGACGGGCTGTGCGTCAGGTATCGCGCCAGGCCATATTGCGATTTGAGTGTGTGGCGGCGATGGTGGCCAGGCGGTTGTCTGCGCAGTAGCGCCAGCAGCGGACGCGAAGAGGACACAGAAAATTAGGAGCGACGACTTCGTCTTAGTCATCGGCTGAGAATAACCCGGCGCCGACGGGAGGCGTTGTAGGAATTCGCGAAGGTATTCGAAACGTCACTCGCGACTAACGCGCGAAAACCGCCCGGGCATCAAAAAACTTAAGAGAGCCGCGGAGACGCCGGCGTTACTTTTAAATCCACGGCAAAAGCAGGTCCCTCGTCGGCGAAAAGCGCCTCTGTCGGGATGACAACTTAAATTCAAAGGCAAGTCAAAAACCGAACCTTTTCTGACACGGCCGCAGAAAAAGTTCGGCACCCCGCGAGTTTCAATCGTGCATGGAATAAACACCTGGTGCCGCGCCCAAGGGTTGGCCATCCGACAGCCAAGCGAAAAAGAACTGACGCCGCGCAGATTCGGATGTAGTTTTAACGTCACAATTCCAATTCAAAAAGAGGTTCGCGTGAACAAATTGACCCGAACGTTTCTTAGCCTGATGACTGTGTTGGCGCTGATCGCGTATCCGAACTCGATTCGCGCGCGCTCGCCGCAGGCTGCCAGTGCAACCGAGAAGCAAGCCGCATGGGACAAGCTGGCCGATGAATATTTCGACCAGGTTTATTTCAAGTTCACTCCCACCGCCGGCACACCTGTCGGGCTGCATCAATACGATCCGCTGCTGGAGGACTATTCGCGTGCGGGCGTAGACGCGAACATTGCAGCCTTGCATGCCTTCGAAAAACGCGTGGAAGCCATGGACCCCGCGGGCCTGGACGAAACGCGCACAGCCGACCGCGAACTTGTGCTCTCGAACATCCATAGTGCGCTCCTGACTCTTGAAACCATTCGCCCCTGGGAAAAGAATCCCGACACCTATTCGAGCGGAATCAGCAACAGCGTGTACGTGATCATGATTCGGAAGTTTGCTTCGCCCGACGAGCGC
>Ga0073928_10011859_pt1 | contig 10098 bp, 7 predicted proteins | sample PaiPotPPA55metaG_FD_76969 | JGI IMG/M metagenome (GOLD analysis project Ga0073928, IMG submission 76969) | Iron sulfur acid spring bacterial and archeal communities from Banff, Canada, to study Microbial Dark Matter (Phase II) - Paint Pots PPA... ... | reverse complement strand
TAATACTTCGGGCGCGAGTCATCTTCGACCGCGCGGAAGATGCCGTCGGCCTCCCAGCGTGCCTGCCACTTGCGTTCGATGGAGCGGTAATCGTAAGACTCGGCCATAGGAACTGATGTAATAAGGCCGCGCGCCCGCGCCACCCTCTTTCGGCCTACCGATCCGCGCGTGAAAGCAGGTCATGAACCGCATGCTCATCCTCGCCGGAGCGGGAGTCGTCGCGCTGCTTGCCTTGTGGCGCCCGCCCGCTGCGCCGTCCGCGCCGGCAATTTCCACTGCACCGCCCGTTCCTCATCATTCACGCAAAGGACATCCTTCACGTACCGGGGCGAGCGTTGCGATCGTCTATGTAGCGGGTGCAGTCGTCCATCCCGGGTTGTATGCGCTGGCGCAAGGCGCGCGAATCGACGATGCGGTTCGGCGTGCCGGAGGTTTTCGCACCGATGCCGACCCGGAAGCAGTGAATCTGGCCGATCACATTGCCGACGGCGAAGAGATTCGCGTTGCGCGCGTCGGGGAATCGACGCCGCGCCCCGCGCGAAGGCGTGCCGCGCGACGAATCCGGGCCACTCCCGGCGCTGCCGTCGATATCAACACTGCTGACGCCGCGAGCATTGCGTCGCTTCCGGGTATCGGCGCGACACTTGCTGCGCGCATCGTCGAATACCGGCAGCTCAACGGCCCATTTGCATCGCTCGACGAGCTCGCCGACGTTGCCGGAATGACGCAGCGGCGCATCGATTCCATAACGCCGTATACGACGCTGCATGAAGCCCCATCACAAAGAGCGAACGTTGAATGAGTGGAGAGGGAAACATTACCCGCGCTTATACGCCGCTCGCTCGGGCAAAAACGTGAATCCGTACTGATAGAGCGCGTCCAGGACAAATGGGCGCCGACTTCGAGTGAAGAGCTGCTCGAGCGCGTCACGCGTTTAGCGTGTGCGATTCGCGAGGCGGGTTTACAGAACGGCGACCGCGTAGCATTGATCGCTGCCGACTGCGTGAATTGGATCGTCGTCGATTTTGCAACACTGTTTGCGGGCTGCGTCGTCGTCCCGATTTTTCCGACGCAAGCTCCGGATCAAGTCGCGTACATCTTGCAGAATTCACAGGCGAAGTTGATCTTCACCGATACGCGGCACGCGGCCGAACGTCTGCGCGCGCTGCCCGTCACGCTGCCGGACGTCGTGGTTTTCGAAGGCGAGGGCGCCGACTCTCTCGCCGCCTTCGAGACCCGTGGCGCGCAGGCACACGGCGAGCACCGCGATTGGCCGCAATCGTTCGAAGCGCAGCTCCAGCCCGACGATTTGGCCGTCCTCATCTACACGTCCGGAACGACGGGCGAGCCCAAAGGCGTCATGCTCTCGCATTACAACTTGGGGTTCACGGCGCAATCCTCATTCAGTCACTCATTCAGCATTCTTACTCCGGGAAGTGATGTGCTCTCTGTTCTGCCGTTCTCGCACATTTACGAGCATTGCATTATTTACGGGTACATGCTCGCGAGAGTTCATCACCACATCTGTCACCACGTCGACGAACTGCTCGGCGACCTTCAGAGCGTGCGTCCGATCGCAATGACTGCGGTTCCGCGCATCTTCGAGCGCATGATCGCGGGCGTTACGGCGAAGGCGAAAGTCCATGGCGGCCTGCAGGCCAAACTCGTCCCGTGGGCGCTGCGCGCCGGTCGCGAGTATATGACCGCAAAGACTCGTGGCATGAATCCCGGCATCGCCCGCTCGCTACAGTATCGGATCGCGCATGCGCTTGTTTTGAAGAAATTGCGCGCCCGCCTTGGCTTGGATCGCGTAAGGTTTCTCGTGAGCGGATCCGCGCCGCTGCATTTCGATACGGCGATGGTCATGCTCGGAGCCGATATCCCGATTCTCGAAGGCTATGGGCCCACGGAATGCTCTCCCGTGATCACCGTCAACACCTTTGAAGAAAATCACTACGGGACGGTCGGACGGCCGATTCCGGGCGTGGAGATCAAACTGGCCGCGGACGGCGAGATTCTCGCGCGGGGTCCGAACGTTATGCTCGGGTACTATAAGAATGAAGAAGCGACGGCGGAAGTCATTGAGGACGGCTGGTACCATACGGGCGACATCGGCACTATCGACGGCGGCGGATATCTGCGCATTACCGATCGAAAAAAGGAACTCTTCAAGACTTCAGGCGGCAAATTCGTAGCGCCGTCACGAGTTGAAGCGGCAATAAAACGATCGGTATATGTGAATCAGGTGATGCTGGTCGGCCACTCGCGCGCTCACCCTGCGGCTTTAGTGTCACCGAATTGGGAACTCGTGCGAACCGAGCTCGGAATCGAGGGTTCGGTGCCCGTGTCCGAGCTGCTGCAGCGCAAAGATGTCATCGATTTCATCAGCAGAGAGGTTCACAATCATACCACCGACCTCGCGAAGTTCGAGCAGGTGCGCAAGGTTGCGGTACTGCCGCGCGAGCTTACGGTGGAAGACGGCGATCTCTCGCCGACGCTTAAAGTCAGGCGCCGCGTCGTCGAAGCGAAGTACGCTGACGAAATCGAGCGGCTTTATGCGGGCGAGGATCATCGCGCCGCGACATACGTTTAGGGCCCTATGACGGCGCCAACGCCGCACCGCGTCGACGAGGTTCTGCGGGGGCCGATCAAAAGCAAGACGATCTTCCCCGCCCTCATCTTGCATCTCGTAAGGAAGAGTCCCGATCATGGATACGGCCTGATGCAGCGCATCGATGCACTGTGCGGCGGTCTGATTGCCGTCAACACCAACAAGATCTATCCGCTGCTGCGCCGGCTCGAAGAGCGCGGATTTCTGACGGCAACGTGGGATCATCCGACAAAGCGTTCGCGCCGCATCTATCACATCACCGCGGAAGGTGAAGCGCGCCTGGATCGAATCAAGGGTGCGATGCTTCCGTATTTGGAGGCGATCATGGAAGCGGTCAACGACCTCAAACGGGAGCTCTACCGCTAAACACCGTCCCTTACCGGCCATCTTCGCGCCGGCCGGCGCCGGAAGAAACGCTCCTGACGCCCGATGAAGCCCCGGCTGCAGGCGACGCCTGCGTCGTCTCGGGCATGACCGAGAGTGGCAAACCGCTGCCATAAAATTGGCTTAAAGGTTCCCACTCCGGCGGGAACAATTACGGTGCATGAACGTCAGAAAGCTTTTGGCGCTGCTATGTTTTAGCGCGCTTCTGGGCGCCGCTCCCCCATCGCCTTCGCCGTCTGCGCCGCAAGCCGTCGCCGGTGAAACGCCCGACGCGGTCACGCAGCACACCGTAGCGATCAACGGCACTCCGTACGCGTACACTGCACGCGCAGGCACGATCGCCCTTACGAACGATAAAGACGTACCGACGGCGCGCGTGTTTTACACTGCATACACGCTCGACGGCGGCGGGACAAACCGGCCCGTGACGTTTCTGTACAATGGCGGACCGGGCAGCTCGACGATGTGGCTGCGCATGGGATCGCTGGGGCCGGTTCACGTTGTTGCCGGCAACGGCCGTCCGTCGGGACCGCCGCCGTATGAAATTCGCGATAATCCGTACAGCCTGCTCGACAAGAGCGACCTCGTGTTTATCGACATGCCCGACAGCGGCTTCGGCCGCATCCTGGGCGGCAAGGAGAAAGACTACTTCGGCGTCGACCAGGACGTCGCGGCGTTCGGACAATTCATCCAGCGTTACATTACGAACTTTCACCGCTGGAACTCGCCGAAGTTTCTTTTCGGCGAGAGCTACGGCACGACGCGGTCGGCTGCACTTTCCGATTATCTGCTCAATCACGGCATCGCGCTCAACGGCGTGGTGCTGCTCTCGTCGATATTGAACTTCGGGCTGGACTACGGCAACGGCGAACCCAACGCGACCGGCGATTGGCCTTACGTGCTCTACCTGCCTACTGAAGCTGCCACGGCGTGGTATCACGACAAAGTGCCGAATAAGCCGGCAGATCTATCCAGCTTCATCAGTCAAGTCGAGCAGTTCGCCACGGGCGAGTATTTGGATGCGCTCTATCAAGGCGCGCGCTTGGGCAGTTCGCAGCGCGCTAACGTTGCGCGGCGGCTTAGCGGCTATCTGGGCATTCCGCAGTCGTACGTGCTCCGGTCGAACCTGCGCATCCCGTACGACCGCTACCAAACCGAACTGCTGCGCTCGGACGACGTCGTCTTCGGACGTTTAGACTCCCGGTACACCACGTACGGTTTGCATCCGGCATCGAATGAGGGGCCGCCCTGGGACCCGACAGACTCGTCTATAGACGCGCCCTATACGACCGCGATCAACGCGTATTTACGCGACGATCTGAAATATGATACGCCGCTGCAGTACCGTCCGAACATCTACGAGATCATCTACGGGAACGGCAGCTCCTGGGACTTTACGCACAACCGTCGCGAGCCTCCCAACGTCGCGCCCGACCTGGCCGATGCAATGACGCAGAACCCGAGCCTAAAGGTCTTCTCGGCGAACGGTTATTACGACTTCGCCACGCCGTTCTTTGCGACCCAATACACGCTGCAGCATCTGCAGATCGCTCCGCAGCTGCGAAACAATATTAGCTTCGGTTTCTACCAGTCAGGACATATGGTATACCTCAACGATTCGGCGCTCGCGCAGTTCAAATCCGACCTTTCTCGCTGGTACGACAGCGCTTCGGGACGCTGAGGAGACACGAAATGGACAGCATCAAGAAACTCCTCGCGGCATTGGGCGCGCTCGCTCTGATCGCAGCCGCTCCGAAGCCGAGTCCCGCGCTCTACATTGCACCGGCGACGCCCGATGCGATCACCCACCACGTAAACCACGTGAATGGGCAGGCGATCGGGTACACCGCGCGCGCCGGCACGATCACGCTGCGCAACGATAAAGACCAGATTACGGCACGCATGTTCTATGTGGCGTATAGTAAGGACGGCGCGGATCCGAATCACCGGCCCGTCACGTTTTTCTATAATGGCGGCCCCGGCAGCTCGACCATTTGGCTGCGAATGGCGTCGTACGGTCCTGTCCGCGTCAAGGTCGAGAACGGACAAGCAACCCCGCCGGCGCCGTACACATTGCTGGACAATCCGGACAGCTTGCTCGACAAGACCGATGAAGTCTTCGTCGACGCGCCCAACACCGGATACAGCCGGGTTCTGGGATATGGCAAACCGGAAGAATTCATGGGCGTCGATCAAGACGCGCATGCGTTCACGCAGTTCATCCAGCGGTTTCTTTCACAAACCGGTCGCTGGAATTCACCGAAGTTTCTTTTTGGCGAGAGTTACGGCACCACACGCGACGCCGTCCTCGTGAATATGCTCCAGGACGCAAACGTTCAGATCAACGGCGTGGTATTTCTCTCATCCGTCCTCAACTTCGGGCTGACGGGACTTGGCGGTTTCGATCCGATAGGCGGCGGCGATTGGGCCTATGTATTGTATCTGCCGACGGAAGCCGCAACCGCATGGTACCACCATCGTGCCAACCCGCGGCCGGCCAGCCTGCAAACGTTCTTAGGTGGCGTTCAGCAATTCGCCGGCACGGAGTATCTGCATGCGCTCACACAGGGAGATAACCTCAGCTCGAGCGCGCGCAACGCGGTCATTCGTAAGCTGCACCAATATTTGGGGCTTTCGGAGCAATACATCCGAAACTCCAACATGCGCATTCCCTACTATGCATTCGACAAGGAGCTGATGCGCGATCGGGACATCGTGCTGGGCCGTTACGATTCCCGGTACGCAACGTACGGCGTCGATCGCATGAGCGATGTTCCGGACTGGGATCCCTCGGACGTGGGCATGAACAGCGCCGTCGTTTCCGAATGGAATCGCTACGTTCGCGAGGATTTGCGTTACAACTCGAATCTGATGTATCGGCCAACGGCTTACGGCGGCTTGCTCGGCGCGCGCTGGGACATGCACCACAACGGACAAGACCCGCCGGCAAACGTCGTACCGGATATTGCGGCCGCAATGTCGCAGAACCCGCATCTGCAAGTGTTTTCAGGTAACGGTTACTACGATTTTGCAACGCCGTTCTTCGCGACGTACTACACGTTCGAGCACATGGACATCGCACCGCCGCTCGAACGCAATATCACCTTCGGGTTCTATCCTTCAGGTCACATGGTGTACTTGAACCCTGCCGCACGCCAAGCGTTCAAAGCCGACCTCGACCGCTGGTACGATAAGACGCTGCACTAATCTACTTCGCGCGATTGACAAGGGCAATCGCGCGAGCCGCCTTCGCCCGTAGTATATTGAACGCCGTGTACTGATCGGGCGTCGGCCGCACGTCGCCACTTTCCACGCCTTGCAGCAGATTCTGCAGTGCATCGCCGATGTAGCGCAAACTCGTGAAATCTTGCGCGGGTTTGCCGACGGAATCGTCAGGCGTGGTCGGCGGTGCTTCCCCCACCACGCTTCGCAGTTGCGGATGCGTTTTAAACAGCGCTCGTGCGCGCTTCAGCACGTCCGCGACGCTGGTGGCCTCGCTGTCGATCGACTGCGCGAGATCGAACTGCGCGCGCAGATCGCTATCGCTTGCCGGATACGTCGGGTCGCGCCGCAAAGTCAACGCCTGCGAGTACGTCTTGCCGCTCACGTTCATGCGCACGGCGTAACGCCCAGGCGGAGCGAGCACGTGATTGGCGTACTCCAGATTCCACGTGAAGCGGTGGGCGCCGGGCTCGGCGGACGGCGGCTGCTGCGGATGCGACCAAAATGCCGGAATGTCGAGCGCGCGCACGTTGACGGCCTGCGGTTTCTCCGACGAAGCCCAGCGGCGCACAACATGACCCGACGCATCGATCACTTCAAGTACGAGCGGCGTACTTGCACTACCGACATAGTAATCGATGATCGCGCCGTTGGGGGGATTCGGCAGCGCGGGCTCATCGAGCGGCAGCGGCGTGCCTTGGTCGTTTCCTGGCCGGGTTCGATACGCAACAGCTGGTGCGAAGAGATGCGCCGCGCTTTGTGCAACCGATGCGCTCAGCTCCCGCAGCAGCGAGGCGTCGTCCAAGACCCAAATCCCGCGCCCGTGGGTGCCGAGGATCACATCGTCGCCGTTGAACACGATATCGCGCATCGAGGACGGCGGCAGATTGAGCTGCAGCGATTGCCAGGCGGCGCCGTCATCGAAGGACACGTAGACACGGCGCTCCGTTCCCGCGTACAGCAGCCCGCGGCGTTTGGGGTCTTCGCGAACGACGTTGACCGATTCATCTGACGGAATGCCTCTGGTAATCAGCGACCAGTGCTTGCCGCCGTCGTGCGTTTTATAGATGTAGGGGCGGTTATCGTCCAGGCGGTGCCGGTCGATCGCGGCGTATGCCGTTTCGGTATCGAAATGCGATGCGTCGATGATTCCGACTTTGCTCCACGGGGTGAGAGAGGACGGCGTAACGTTGTTCCAATGCGCGCCTTCGTCGCGAGTGACCCAAATATAGCCGTCATCGGTGCCGGCCCAAATCTCGTGTGTGCGAACCGGCGAGGGCGCGATCCAATACACGACGCCGCGGCGCGGCAATCCGGTACTGTCTGCAATCGTCGGTGCGTCGAGCGTCGGTGGAACGGTGTTGGTTTTGCGCGTGAGATCGGGGCTGATCGTGTGCCAGCTCTCTCCGCCGTCTTGCGTGCGGAAAATCTGCTGATGGCTCGTGTAGAGCACGCGCGGATTCTGTGGTGAGACGACGATCGGCAGCGTCCAGGTGCTGCGCCATACGGTATCGGGATATTTGACCGTTGGATCGATCGTCATCTCCCAATTCGTGTCGATGTTTTCCAGGCTCGGCGGATTACCGTAAAGGTGAGCGGGGCGCAACGGATCGGGAGCGATAGTTCCGCTCTCGCCCCCGGCGTCGATTGGCTTCCAATCGAGCATCGAGATGGCGCGATGGATGCTTCGGCTGGGCACGGCGACCGCTCCCGAATCTTGTTGTGCACCGTACACCCAGTACGGAAAGCGGTTATCGGTAATGACGTGATAGAGCTGCGCGGTCGACTGGTTGTACCACGAACTCCACGTTTTTGCGCCGTCCAGCGAAATGACCACACCCTGATCGCCGCCGAGAATCATGCGATTCGGATCGCCCGGGTCGATCCACAGTGCGTGATAGTCGTCGCCGCCGGGCGCGCCTTTGATCGCGGTGAACGATTTGCCTCCGTCGGTGGAACGGTAGGTCGACGTGTTCATAACGTACGCTTCGTCCGCGTTCTTCGGATCGGCCGTAATCTGTCCGAAATACCAGCCGCGTTTCCATATTCGTCCCTCGGCATCCGTGTGCGTCCACGTTGCGCCTGCGTCATCGGAGCGGTAGATGCCGCCGGTCTTCGGCTCGTTCGTATCGACGATTGTGTAGATGCGATTGTGATCGGCAGGTGAGATCGCGATGCCGATGTGGCCGAGCGTTCCCTCGGGAAAGCCGTGACCGCTTACGTGCGTCCACGTCTTACCGGCGTCGATCGTTTTATACAGACCGCTTCCCGGTCCGTTGCTAGGCGGATACACATTCCACGGCGGACGACGCGTCTGCCAGAGCGATGCAAACAGGACGTTGGGATCGTTCGGATCGATCGCGATATCGATCGCGCCCGTGTTCTCATCTTTGTAAAGGATCTTGCTCCACGTCTTGCCGCCGTCGGCAGATTTGAATACGCCGCGCTCTGCGTTGGGGCCGTATTGATGACCGAGCCCGGCTACGTACAGCGTATTCGGATCGTGCGGATCCACCACGATGCGTCCGACTTGCCGCGTATCGTCCAGGCCGATGTGCGTCCACGTTTTGCCGCCGTCGCGCGAGGTGTAGACGCCGTCGCCGTGCTGAATGTCCGAGCGCATGTCCGCCTCGCCGCTGCCTGCATAGATGACGTTCGGGTCGCTCGGCGCAACGGCTATCGCGCCAATCGATGCAATCGGCAGTTCGTCAGCAATCGGCGTCCACGTGCGTCCGGCGTTTTCCGTCTCCCACACGCCGCCGCCGACCGCGCCGAAGTAAAACTTGTCGGGCTGTCCCGGCACGCCGGCGACGGTAATCGCCCGGCCCGCGCGCAGAGGGCCGATGTTGCGCCATTGCAATCCGGCAAACAGGTTCGAATCGTAGGTCTGGGCGCCGGCCGGAAGCGCGGCCGCGGGCAGCGCAAACCAAAGCGCTAAAAACAAAGCTGCAAAGCGTCGCATGCGAAGCGTTTCCCGCCCCCGCTAGGCGCGCCCTCGTTTGTGCGAGAAGCGAACCGCCGTGGTATTTCAGACGTTGGCGGGCTTACCCGTTCTGGCCGGGGCAACGCTGTTTATCGGCGCTATCGTCGTCGCGGCGGTAGCCGGTGGACTGCTCTTTCACCGGTTTGTACCGAATGCGATGTTAGCCGAGCACAACGAGATCGCCGGCTTTGTGTTTGCGGTGGTGGGCGTCGTCTATGCCGTACTACTGGCATTTTTTGCAATCGGGGTGTGGGAGCGTTTCGAAGCTTCCGAGCAGCGAACGTACGACGAGGCTGCGCGTTTGACGGTCGTGTATCGTAAGGCCGATCTCTTCCCCCAAGCGCACCGGCTGCGCGCGGAGATAAAACACTATACGCAGCTCGTGGTCGATCGCGAATGGAATGAGATGCAGCACGGCGGGCACGATCCCCAGAGCCGCGTTCTGATCGAGACCATCGCGTTTGAGGTGCGGCACTTGCCCGTACGGGATATGGCGCAGCAGAACGTGCACGCAGCGATGGTGGGGAGCTTGGACGATGCGCTGGTCGACCGGGACTACCGGATATCGCTGAGCACGCTCGGCGTCAACGGATTCCTGTGGGCGATTCTGGTCGCGGGTGCGGTTGCGACGATCTTCTTTGCGTATCTGTTCGCCTACCGAAGCCGCTGGTCGCTTATCACCATCGTCGGTCTGCTCGCGTTTACCCTCGGGCTCGTGCTGTATCTTATTGCCGCGGTCGACTATCCGTTCCGCGGTGAAATTCGCGTAGCGCCGGAAGCCTTCGTCCACGCGCTCGACGTCTACGCGACGATCGGGCCGTAGCCGCTACCAGCCGCCGCCTCCGCCGCCATCGCCGCCGCCAAAGCCGCCGCCGAAGCCGCCGCCGCCCCAACCTCC
>Ga0073928_10011858_pt1 | contig 10098 bp, 6 predicted proteins | sample PaiPotPPA55metaG_FD_76969 | JGI IMG/M metagenome (GOLD analysis project Ga0073928, IMG submission 76969) | Iron sulfur acid spring bacterial and archeal communities from Banff, Canada, to study Microbial Dark Matter (Phase II) - Paint Pots PPA... ... | reverse complement strand
TCGCCCTTGTTCGGCCACAGCGACATCGCCCGCTCGGCCTGCGCCGTGATCGTCAGCGAGGGGTTGACGCCGAGGTTCGCCGAGACCGCCGAGCCGTCCACGATCGAGATGCCCGGGTGCCCGTGCAGCCGGTGGTAGGGGTCGATCACGCCGTGCTCCGGGTCGACCGAGATGGGGCAGCCGCCGAGGAAGTGCGCCGTGAGCGGCATCCCCATCAGCTCGCCGACATTCGTCCCCGGCTCGCCGCCGATCTGCTCGGCCAGCAGCCGCGCCGCCTCCGCGGCCTCGGGAATGTGCACCGGGTTCGGCGCGCCGTGCCCCTGCCGCGCCGTCAGCAACCCCTTGCCGGGCCACTTGGCCCGCAGGTACGTGCTCAGCGAGTTGTCGTGCGTCTGCATCACCAGGCCGATGATCGTGCGCTCCGACCAGTGCCGCGTGGTCAGCGTGCGCGCCATCATCACCGGGTGCGTGACGTACGCCCACAGCGCCGCGAGGGGTTTCGGCAGGCGACCGCCGACAGAGTATTGCGGTACGCACATCAGGGCCATCGTGTTCGAACCCTTGCCGTAGCGCACGTTCTCGATGTGCGTGGTCTCATTCGGATGGATCGACGAGGTGATCGCGACGCCGTGCGTGAAATCCGGCTGTCCGTTCGTGTCACGCCGCTTGCGGTAGGGTCGCGGGAAGGTCAGCGCGCCGACCAGCGCCTCCGAGTTCGTCCTGGTCAGGTCGCCGAGCCTGGCCGAGATCCGGGGCAGGCCGCCACCCTGCCGGACCCGGTGCAGCAGCGTCTGCGTGCCGTAGGTCCCGGCGGCGAGCACGACCCGGCCGCAGCGGATCCTCGTCGGCTTGGCCTTGCGGCGCTGATCCGTGGGCAGGATGTGGACCTCGTACTCGCCGCCCTCGAGCGCGCGCACGTCCACGACCGTCGTCATCGGCCGGATCTCGGCGCCCGCGCGCTCCGCGAGGTGCAGGTAGTTCTCGTTCAGCGTGTTCTTGGCGCCGTGCCGACAGCCCGTCATGCACTCGCCGCATTCGACGCACGCCCGCCGCGTCGGCCCGGCGCCGCCGAAGTACGGGTCCGCCGCCTCCTGCCCCGGCGCGGCCTCGCAGCCGTTCCCGTCCTGGCCGTCGCCGAAGAACACGCCGACCGGGGTCAGCCGGAAGCTGGAGCCCACGCCCATGGCCTCGCCCGTCGCGCGCAGATAGTCGTCCGCCTCGGTTGTCGTCGGGTTCTGCCGCACCCCGAGCATCCGCTGCGCCTGCCGGTAGTACGGCCGCAGCTCGTCCTCCCAGTCGGTGATCGCGCCCCACTGCGGGTCCTCGAAGAACGGCCGCGGCGGCACGTAGAGCGTGTTGGCGTAGTTGAGCGAGCCGCCGCCCACGCCCGCCCCGGCGAGCACCATCACGTTGCCCAGCACGTGGATCCGCTGAATGCCGTAGAGCCCGAGCCGCGGCGCCCACAGGTAGTCCTTGACCGCCCAGGAGCTGCGCGGCAGCGTCTCCCGGGTGAACCGGCGCCCGGCCTCGAGCACCAGCACCCGGTAGCCCTTCTCGCTCAGCCGCAGCGCCGCGACCGAGCCGCCGAAGCCCGAGCCGACCACGACCACGTCGTAGTCCGGGCCCTGCTCCGTGTCCTCAACGACGTCCGGCATAGAGCTCCTCGATCTCGCGGGCGAACGCGGTGACCACCTGGTGCCGCTTCACCTTGAGCGATGGCGTGAGCAGCCCATTCTCCTCGCTGAACTCGCCCGCGACCAGCCGGTAGGCGCGGATCGACTCGGCCCGCGAGACGGCCTTGTTCGCGTAGTCGACCGCGGCCTGCAGCTGGTAGTGCAGCTCGGGGTCGCGGGCGAGCTCGGTGAACGGCGTGTTCCACGGCCGGCGGCGCAGGGCCAGCCAGTGCTCCATCTCCTCGTACTCGAGCGTGATCAGCGCGGTCACGTAGGGCCGTCCGTCGCCGATCACCATGCACTGGCCCACCGGCGGACGGCTGCGCAGCCGGTCCTCGAGCAGGCTCGGCGAGACGTTCTTGCCGCCGCTGGTGATCAGGATGTCCTTCTTGCGGCCGGTGATCGTCAGGTAGCCGTCCTCGTCCAGGCTGCCGAGGTCGCCGGTGGTGAACCAGTCCCCGTGCATCGCCCCGGCGGTCGCGTCCAGGTTGCGCCAGTAGCCGGAGAACAGGATCGGGCCCCTGAGCAGCACCTCGCCGTCGGTGTCGATGCGCACCGCGCCGCCGGGGATCGGCAGCCCGACGCTGCCCGGGCGCGGGTCCAGCGGCGGGTTCACCGTGGCGGCGGCGCTCGTCTCGGTCAGCCCGTAGCCCTCGCAGACCAGCACGCCGCAGCCGAAGAAGAAGCGGTTGAGCCGCGAGTCGAGCCGGGAGCTGCCGCTGATCACGTAGCGCACGTTGCCGCCCATCGCGGCCCGCACCTTGCGGTAGACGAGCATGTCGTAGAGCCGGTGCGCGAGCCGCAGGCCGATACCCGGGTGCTTGCCCCGGTCGAGCAGCCAGTCCATCTGCATGCCGCCGAACTTGACCGCGACCCGGTCGGCCCGGTCGAACGCCGCGCCGCGCCCCATCCGCTCCGCCGTGCCGCGCGCGATGTCGTGGATGCGCTCGAAGAAGTAGGGGACGGAGACCAGGAAGGTCGGCTTGAATATCTCCAGCTCCGGGCGCACCTCGTCCGGTTTGATCGTGGGCCACAGCCCGATCGTCATCTGCCCCATGAGGCACGCGATCTCGATGACGCGGCCGAGCACGTGCGCCAACGGCAGGAACAGCAGCGTCGTCGGCTCCTGATTTGTCATCTTCTGGAAGGCCGGCACCATCAGCTCGACCAGGTTCGCGGCCTCGGCGTGCAGCGCGGCGTGGGTCAGCACGCAGCCCTTCGGCCGGCCGGTGGTGCCCGAGGTGTAGACGAGCGTCGCGATGGTGTCCGGCGTGAGCACCGCGCGGCGGTCCTGCAGTTCGCTGTCCGGCACGCCCAGGCTGAGCTCGGCCAATTGCTCGATCCCGCTCTCGTCGATGACCCAGATCGGCAGGTCGAGGTCCAGGACCTTCATCGCCTGCCGGGCGATCGCCGCCGTGCCCTCGTCCTCGACGACGAGCAGGCGCGCGCCGGAGTCCTCGAGGATCCATTCGAGCTGCACGCTGGACGAGGTCGGGTACACCGGCACCGTCTGCCCGCCCGCGGCCCAGATCGCGAAGTCGACGACGGCCCACTCGTAGCGGGTCCGGGACATCAGCAGGACCCGCCCGCCGACGCCGAGGCCCGCGTGGATCAGGCCCTTGGCGGTCTCGGCGACCTGCTGGGCGAACTCGGCCGCGGTCACCGGCATCCAGCCCTGCTCGGTGCGGCGGCGCAGTGCTATCCGTTTGGGTTCCTGCCGGGCGTTGTCGAAGGGTATGTCGGCCAGTGAGCCGCGGGAGAGCGGAGCGGACAGCGGCTCCGTGCTCACCTCGCGCACCACGCCTTGTTCCCGGATGACACGCACCCGGCTGCGGTCGGCGAGGTCCGTGCGCCTGCGGGCGGCGCGCAGTCTCCTGTAGAACGTCCGTGCCATGCGCGGCTCCTTTGCCTGCCTGGAGTGGGTTTTCGGCCGTCTTCGGGTAGGGGGCTCGAGGCGGGGCGGGCAGCGGGCGGATATATCAGCCCTGGTTTGCCTCGAGGCCTTCCGTTCCTTACTCTTAAGTCAACTTACCCACGGGTAGGGCGAAAATCCATGGTCGACCGCCCGGTGGTGGTGGGTGGCACGGGTCCGCTGTCACCCAGGAGGCCGGTGTGACTCCTGAATACCGCCGGACACGTGTGTCAACGTCATCGCCCGTGAGGCTAACCCGGCCCGGCGGGACGCGCACGGCAGCGACACGCCGGAAATCGTCGTGTTCTTGTTCAACGCCAACGGAATCCGGTTGGAGGTCTGCCGCGGCCGCCCGCGAAAGGGCAGCGCAGCGGCCCGATTCCGCCGTGAGGCAGGCGAAACCGGCCTCGAAACCCGCTTTCCTTATTTCTCCCAAGCCCGCTTACGGATTTGGTCAAGTCCGCTCATGCGCCGAGTTGGACCACGCCGAGTTCCGGCGGCACCCACACCTCGCCGCCGAGGACCTGCCGCATGCCGATCCACATCATGCCCATCAGCCGCAGCGTCACCCGGTCGGGTGTCTCGTCCGGATGGCGCTCCATCCAGTCGGTCAGCGAGTCCGCCGCGCCGACGAGGGCGTGGGCCACGAAGTCGGCGTCGGTGTCGCCGAGATGCGGATACGCGGGTCCCGAACTGAGCGCGATGCCGCCGATCACGAGCGTGCGGACCTCGGCGAGCACGGAGCGGCGGGCGCGGGAGATCTCCTCGGCGATGGTGGCGCCGAGGTCCGGGGCCTGGCGGTGCAGCACGGCCCAGCTGTCCCGGTGGTCGGACACGAAGCCGAAGAAGGCCTGAAGCCCGGCCCAAAGCCGCAGCTCGGAGGTCTTCCCCGCCGCCTCGGCCGCGCCCTGGAAGGCGGCGACCAGGCGTTGCTCCTCGCGGCGCAGGCAGGCGAGGAACAGCCCCTCCTTGGACTCCAGATAGAGGTAGACCAGCGGCTTGGACACCCCGGCCAGCTCGGCGATCTCGTCCACCGACGCGGCGCTGTACCCGCGCCGCGCGAAGACCTGGATCGCGCAGTCGATGATCTGCTGCTCGCGCTCTCCGCGGGGCAGTCGCCGCCGGGTCCGTGCTTCGTCCACCTTGCCACCTTAGTGCCGGACCGGTTAACTTACTCTCCGGTCAACTTACTCTAAAGTCAGGAGCGGGGCATGCCGGGAACCCGGAGCGTGGCCGACACGCTGAACGAGCTCGATTTCGGCGCGATCAGCCCGCCGGAGTTCGCCCGGCTGATCAAGGGCCTTTCGGCCCGGGAGGTCGCCGAGGCCTTCCAGGGCGAGCTGCGGCTGCGCGCGCTGCGCGAGATCTTCGCCCGGATGGAGCGGCTGCTCCGTCCCGAGGCCGCCGGCTCACTCAGGGCACTGATCCGCTGGGAGGTCGAGGGCGCCGAGGCTACCACGGTCTTCGAGACCGCGATCGCCGACGGCCGCTGCGTGGCGGGCGAGGGCGCCTCGGCGGCCGAGCCGCGCGTCACGCTGGCCCTGGCCGACGCCGAGTTCCTCAAGCTGGTCTCCGGCAACGGCAACCCGGTGACGATGTTCGTGCTGCGCAAGATCAAGATCAGCGGGGACGTGGGCCTCGCCGCGGGCCTGACCCGCCTGTTCGACATCCCCAAGGCCTGAGACGAGAGTTGGAGTATCCCCGCATGACCGGATTCTCGCTGGAACTGACCGAGGAGCAGACGGAGCTGCGCGCCTGGGTGCACGGCTTCGCCAAGGACGTCGTGCGCCCGGCCGCCGCCGAGTGGGACGAGCGTGAGGAGACGCCCTGGCCGGTGATCCAGGAGGCGGCGAAGATCGGCCTGTACGGCTTCGAATCGCTGGCCGAGCTCTTCGGCGATCCGAGCGGCCTGTCGCTGCAGATCGCCAACGAGGAGCTGTTCTGGGGCGATGCCGGCATCGGGATGGCCCTGTTCGGCACGTCGCTCGCCGTCGCCGGCATCTTCGCCGCGGGCACGCCGGAGCAGCTGGCCGAATGGGTCCCGCAGTGCTTCGGCGACAAGGACGACCCGAAGGTCGCCGCCTTCTGCGTCTCCGAACCGCAGGCGGGCTCGGACGTGAGCGGGCTGCGCACGAGGGCCAGGTACGACGAGGCCAAGGACGAGTGGGTCCTGGCCGGCCAGAAGGCCTGGATCACCAACGGCGGCATCGCCAACGTGCACGTCGTGGTAGCCAGCGTCGAACCGGAGCTCGGCTCGCGCGGCCAGGCGGCGTTCGTCGTCCCGCCGGGCACGAAGGGCCTCGAGGCGAGCCGCAAGATCAAGAAGCTCGGCCTGCGCGCCTCGCACACGGCGGACGTGTTCCTGGACGAGGTCCGCGTCCCCGGCAGCTGCCTGCTCGGCGGAACGGAGCGCCTCGAGCGCCGCATCGCCAAGGCCCGCGAACGCCTCGCGGCTGCCGAGGCGGCTGCCAGCGGCACCGGCGAGCAGCGCGCCGCCCAGGCGCAGGGCCAGGCGCAGCAGGCCGCGATGGCCACGTTCGAGGTCAGCCGGCCCACGGTCGGCGCCCAGGCGCTCGGCATCGCCCGCGCCGCCTACGAGTACGCCCTCGAATACGCCGGCCAGCGCGAGGCTTTCGGCCGGGCCATCATCGAGAACCAGGCCATCGCCTTCGCCCTCGCCGACATCCGCACCGAGATCGAGATGGTCAGGCTGCTGATCTGGCAGGCCTCCTGGATGGCCCGCAACGGCAAGCCCTTCGAGGCCGCCCAGGGCTCGATGTCCAAGCTCCGCGCCGGCGAACTCGCCGTCGCCGCCACCGAGAAGGCCATCCAGATCCTCGGCGGCGCCGGCTACAGCCGCGAGCACCCCGTCGAGCGCATGTACCGCGACGCGAAGATCTACACCATCTTCGAGGGCACGAGCGAGATCCAGCGCTTGGTCATCGCGCGGGCGATCAGCGGGCGGTATATCCGCTGATCAGGTGGTGGCGCCTAGGGCCGCGGGCGTGTCGGTGAGGAAGCCGCCCGTCTGGTGTTGCCAGAGGTTCGCGTAGGTGCCCTTGGAGGCGAGCAGTTCGTGGTGGGTGCCCTGCTCGATGATCCGGCCGCGGTCGAGGACGATGAGGCGGTCCATGCCGGCGACGGTGCTCAGGCGGTGCGCCACCACGAGGGCGGTGCGTCCTTCCATCAGCCGCCACAGTGCCTGCTGGACGAGGATCTCGCTCTCGGAGTCCAGGGCGCTGGTCGCTTCGTCGAGCAGCAGGATCGGGGCGTCGCGCAGGATGGCCCGGGCCAGGGCGACGCGCTGGCGTTGTCCGCCGGAGAGCTTCACGCCGCGTTCGCCCACCATGGTTTCGTAGCCGTCCGGCAGGTTGTCGACGAACTCGGCGACGTGCGCGGCCTCGGCCGCGCGGTGGATCTCGGCCTCGGTGGCGCCCGGCCGGGCGAACGCGATGTTCTCGCGCAGCGAGCGGTGGAACATCGCCGGGTCCTGGGGCACGTAGGCGATCTGGCTACGCAGGTCGGCCTGGCGCAGGTCGCGGATGTCCTGGCCGCCGATCAGGATCTGGCCGGCGTCGATGTCGGTCATCCGCAGCAGCAGCCTGGTGAGCGTGCTCTTGCCGCCGCCGGACCGGCCCACCAGACCGATTCTGGACCCGCCGGGCACCGCCAGGTCGAGCTCCTCGAAGAGCGGCTCGCCGCCGCCGTAGCCGAAGGTCACCTTCTCGAAGCGGATCTCGGCGGGCCGGGACCGCAGCGGCTGCGGCGCCACCGGGTCGAGCACGGTCGGGGGCGTCCGCATCAGGGCCGTGAACTGCGCGGCCTCGGTCATCGCGCTTTCCAGATTGCGATAGATCCGGCCGAATTCGAACATGATCCGCGTCGCGTTCGAATAGTAGGCGAAGACGATCACGATCTCCGCCACCCCCTGGCCTCGGATGGCGAGCGTGACCGCCAACAGCAGGCCGAGACCGTTGGTCAGCACCGACATCGGCGCGATCAGCGTGTCGACGCGCAGGTTGCTGTAGTCCCAGGAGTGCAGTTGGAGCCGCCTGGCCTGCGCGACGCGGGACCGGTGTTCGGCGGCCTCCCGGTGCTCGGCGCCGAACGCCCGGACGGTGTCGATGTTCGTCAGGCTGTCCGCGACGTGGCCCGCGACGCGGGCGATGGCCGCTTCGCGCACGTTGACCAGCGCTTGGCGTCGGCGAATGACCGGAACCACGGCCAGGGTCGTGAGCGCGATCATCCCCAGCAGCACGATCACGAGCCACGGGTCGTAGTGCCACAGCACCACCGAGCCGAAGGCCAGCGGAACGAAGCTGCCCACGACCTCGAACGCCAGAGTGTCGGCAGTCTGCTCGAACCTGGAGGCGAAGCTCAGGACCCGCTTCGTCAGCGAGCCGGCGAAGTTGACATGGAAGAACGCTGAGTCCTTGGCGAACAACTCGTCCAGGCCCACCACATACAGGTGCTCGATGCCGAGGGCGTCGAGGCGGTTGAGATAGTGCATGCCGATGCGCCAGAGCACCTCGGAGAACAGCATGATGCCGGTGAAACCGAGCACATAGGGAAGCGCCGAGCCGAGAGTCAGGTGAGCGTTGTCGGTGATTCGGGTGACCAGCTGCGCGACGAGCAGCGGCGCGATGTAGGCCAGACCGATGTTGCCCAAAGCCGGCCCCAGCATGGCCGGTAAGGTGATCCGCCAGAGCCGGGTCAGTTCGCGCCGGTAATAGCGCACCGCGAGCATCACCGAACCCTTGTCCGGTTTCTCCTCGCCCTTGTCTTCGCGTGAAAAGCCCATCACGCCGCCTCCTCATCTTGTCGCAGGATTGAGCGGTAGGCCGCCGTCAGAGCCCTCAGTCTCCCGTGAAGGCCGCGGCGGCGTCCAAGGATTTTCCGGCGGGAGGCGACACCGGCCGGGGGAGGTGTTCTCACGATTCTGTCATCCGAATTGTGAACAACCTTCAAGCCCGCGGCCGACACGGACTACGAGAGCCTGTCGATCTACGTGCCCGGCGCCTACCTGACGGCGACTCTGAACAGCGACGGGACCACGTACACCGCGACGGTCAACCCGAAGGGCACCGTCGGCGACCACTCGGCGAGCACGGCGCCGTTCGTGCTTCCGGTCAACGCTCCGGGCTACTCCGCGCAGTCCCCGGCCACGTCCTACAGCTACAGCAGCGTGTCGCAGTACCTCGCGGCCGGGCTCATCTACGTGTGGCCGGGCCTGCGCGGCACGTCCAGTTCGACCAGCACCCTGACCGGCGACGCCCCGTGGGGTGTGACCGACCTCAAGGCCGCGGTCCGGTACTCCGGTACAACCGGAGCGTCCTGCCCGGCAGCACGGACAGCATCGTCCTGTTCGGCATGAGCGGCGGCGGCGCCCAGGGCACCGTGGCAGGCACGTCCGGTGACAGCCCCCTGTACCTCCCGTACCTGCGCGCGATCGGCGCGACGTCGACTTCGCCACCGTGTGGGCCGAAGGGCACACGGAGGCCGAGCGCGCCGACGGCGATCCCACGACGAACTTCATCGACTGGGTGGAAACCATCATCACGAAGTAGCCATCAGCGCGGACAGTCCGGGTGCCTGAGCACCGGATTGAAGGATCCCCAAAGAATCGCCAATGCCCGGTCGGTCAGGCTGGCTCGGGAAGTCACGCGAGACTAGAGGGGAATCAGCGATGAGGGCTCGACATGGCGTTCGTCTCGGCCGACCGGCTGTGGTCTTGTCGGTCGCGGTGATCGCGGCCTCGGTAATCACGGCGGGCCCGGCCGAGGCCCGGGTCGGCGGGGCGGGCGCGCCGTCCGCCTCGGCGGCTCCCGCGCTCCGGGTGAACCTCCCGCTCGGGTGGACCAGCGGTGCCCGCAATCACGCGTTGCGGCGCGGCACGTCGTCCTACGACTTCGCCAACTGGTCGGGCTACGTCGTGAGCGGCGACTTCAGGGCGGTCATCGGGGATTGGACCGTGCCTACCGTCACCCCGACGGCGACCAACGAGTACTCCTCGGACTGGCTGGGCATCGACGGCTTCGACAACACCGACCTGATCCAGACGGGTACCGAGCAGGACTCTGTCAACGGCCAGGCCGTCTACTACGCGTGGTGGGAGATCCTGCCGGCCGCGGAGACGGTGTTCACCACCATGACCGTGCATCCCGGCGACACGATGAGCGCGGAGGTCATCGGCGAGGACGCCAACCCCGTCACCTGGGAGATGAGGCTTACCGACGAGACCACCGGGCAGTTCGACTACTCGGCCCGGCGCTACGGCGGCCCGCACGACTCGGCCGAGTGGGTCCAGGAGGCCACGCAGGTCAACGGCGTCATATCCACGCCGCCGCAGCTTTCCACCTCGACGTTCTCCCAGCTGTACACGTATGCCCTGTCGAACCAGGCGGTCACCGCCCAGAACCCCGAGCTGACCAGCGCCGACGAGATGTTCCTGGTGCAGAACGGCCTCACCTACTACACGCCGTCCGCGGCCGTCGGCGGCAACGAGTTCACCGT
>Ga0073928_10011857_pt1 | contig 10099 bp, 7 predicted proteins | sample PaiPotPPA55metaG_FD_76969 | JGI IMG/M metagenome (GOLD analysis project Ga0073928, IMG submission 76969) | Iron sulfur acid spring bacterial and archeal communities from Banff, Canada, to study Microbial Dark Matter (Phase II) - Paint Pots PPA... ... | reverse complement strand
GCCTAAACGCCAAATAGGTGTCCGCTTATTTAAGCGGACACCTATTAAGAATCATCGCCCTAGTCAACAGGGGACCTTCGAGCGCTTACACGAAAGTAGCAAAAGTCAACTCAGAAACTCGAAAAGTCAATCACAAAGCAACTGGGGAGAACGACAACGGGGCTTGTAGCACCGATGCTTATCGCTCGGCCCATCTGCTCGCCTTCTGCATACCATAGTTCTCCGGATGTATGCAGCTCTCTCGCAAGGGCTGGGATCGCGAGAGAGACAGTTGTCTTCAATGGCATGTTCAATTCGGTCTTCGATCATGCCATTGACATAAGCGGCTACAGAGAAGGCTGTGGCGGCGGCGGGCCGTTCCTGGTACTTGGAAGAGATACGGAACCGTTCGAGAGACAGATCCGATAACCTCGGTCCCCGTTGGGGAGAAAGAGACGCCTGTATGCATCGTTCCTCTCACTCCTGTTCTCGCTCTTCCTAGAGCTTCGTGATTTCCTGCACGAAGACTCGGCCGCCATTACTCCCGGGCCGAGCAAGGAATCACAATTAGAGTAACGGGACTTTGCAGAGCGTTCGCAGTGTTCAAGAGACTTCGGAGCCGAGTTTCTCGTAGAGCAGTCTGCGGTGTATGCCTAAGAGCCTGGCGGCTTCGGCCTTATTGCCATTTGTCCTTTTCAGGGCTTTGTCGATCAATAAGCGTTCCCAGGCCTGTACGGATTCCCTATAGGGAAGGTTTAGCAGGTTTTCCAACTCGTTCCGGTTAGTCATTTCCGCAGCTTCAAACTGTTCTACGACGAGGACATTAGAGGTGATCGCTCGCCCTCCCGCCGTGACGACCGCACGTTCAATGATGTGCTCCAACTCTCGGACATTTCCAGGGAAAACATACCGCTGGAGCTTGAGGATGGCATCCTCAGTGAATCCCGTGAATCTTAGTCCATGCTCCTTGCTGAATGACTGGAGAAAATGTTCGGCAAGTGGAAGGATGTCGGAACGGCGGTCGCGGAGCGGCGGAAGGTGAATGGGGACGACGCTCAACCGAAAGTAGAGATCGCTTCGGAAACTGCCGGAAGACACCTCTTCTTCGAGATTGCGGTTCGTTGCCGTAATTACCCGGATATCTGATTCCACCGATTGTGTTCCACCCAACCTTTCGAAGGTATGCTCCTGAAGAACTCTCAAGAGCTTTGGCTGCGTGGAGAGCGGCAATTCGCCGATCTCATCGAGAAAGATTGTTCCTCCTTGCGCGCTCTCGAATTTTCCCGCTTTGCGATTGAGTGCCCCTGTAAAAGCGCCTTTCTCGTAACCAAAAAGCTCCGCTTCAATAAGGCTCTCTGGAAGGGCCGCGCAGTTAACGACGATAAAGGGTGCAACTTTTCGATCACTATGCTGGTGGATTGCCTTGGCCACTAGCTCTTTGCCGGTCCCGGATTCACCCGTGATGAGTACGGTGGAGTTAGTCTTTGCGACCCGGCCAATCTCTTTGAAGACATTGAGCATGGCGCTAGACGTCCCGATGATCTCTCCCGTGCGTGGGCTCACTTCGGCGACCCGCTGCCGCAGGTGAGCGACTTCTTTCTGCAGCGCTGAGTGGTCCAGGGCCCGTCGAATGGTCACAAGCACATTGTCTAAATCGAAGGGCTTGGTGATGAAGTCGTAAGCCCCCAGCTGAATCGCGTCAATTGCGTTGTTGCTTGTGCCATGGGCCGTGATGACAAGCGCCGGCAGATCAACGAGTCGGCCTTCTTCGCGGAGAAGATTCAGCAGAGCGGCCCCATCCATCTCCGGCATTCTCCAATCGCACAGCAACAGGTCCAACTCTTGCTGCTGGATGATGGAATAACCTTCCTTCCCGTTCGAGGCTGTCAACACTTCGTACCCGGCCTGAGTAAGTGCTTCAGAAAGGCTCTCTCGCAGGTTTCGTTCGTCATCGACGATAAGGACGCGTTCTGTCATAGGTTGTTCTCGTCTCTCTGCACAAAAGGGGTATTTGGCGAGTCTTTTGCAAAACGTGGCAAGCTCAGTTTGGCGACTGTCCCCCCGCCTAACAGGCTTTCAATGGCGAGGCTGCCACGATGAGCGCGAACGATCTCATTGGCTATCGAGAGACCTAAGCCCGTTCCGCCGGCTTTGGTCGTAAAGAATGGGTCGAAGACTCTGGCAGCGCTATTGCTGGACAAACCGCATCCGTTATCTTCGATCCGTATCAGGACAGTCGTTTCGGTAAAAACCATGAAGAGAACGACCTTCTTACGCGTCGCTGCCGGTGCCCCCTCAAATGACTCCATTGCATTGCGGACGAGATTTTCGAGCACTTGCCGAAGCTTCAAGGCATCGCCCTGTATCTCAACCGTCTCCGAACTCTTGAACTCAAATTCAACGGAACTAGCCTCAGCCTCGGCGCCAAGCGATGCCAGTAAATCTTTGCAAAGTTGAGCTGGGTTGAAGTTCTTTATTTGAAGCTGAATCGGTTTGGCGAAGTAGAGGAGCCGGTCGAGCACCCCGCTGAGTCGATCGATCTCCTCCAGGGTCAACTTTGCGGAGCGATCAAGCTGCTCTGGGTCTTTGCTACGCATCGACATTTGAGCACGAAGCCTGATCGTTGCCAGAGGGTTTCGCAATTCGTGCGCGACGCCCGCAGCTACCTGTCCAAGAGCGGCAAGCCGCTCCTTGTGGTGGAGCTGCTCTACAAGCTGACGCTCTTTGTCGATCTTCTGCTGCAGAGAAATACCCAGCCTGTCGATTCCAGTGAGGATGCCGCTCAGTTCAGCCGCGCTCACGTTCCCTCGACTGGGCTGGCTCAAGTCCACCTCCAAGTCTCGGATGCGACCTTGGATGGTTGAGACATCCGCCTGAACATTGCGGGTGATCCAGAAAGCGACGCCGACACAGGCCATCGCGGCGAGCGCAAGACAGCTCACGCCGAAGAGCGCCTGAATGTCTTTCCCCGAGTCCATGTCGTGAATGCGACGCATGGCCCAGACGCTACCCAATGTCTGGTTGTCCCTCACCAGAGGAAAGGCTTGGAAAAGAATCACATCCTTCTGTCCGCGAAAAGTGAATGCTGCTGGCTTCCCGGTGGATGCAGCTTGCTGGGCAACCGAAAGAATCGTTGGCCGTTCTCGTGGTGGGATGTCGTTCTTCGGGCCGGGGCCATCCTGGGTGGGAAAAGCATATCCGAGCAAACTGTCAGTTGCAGAAGAATAAAAGCCTCCCTCTACGCCGGGGTCCCGGCGGAAGGCATTGATGCTAAACGCAGCAAGAACTGAGTCCGCGTCCGGATTTGGTTCTTCCGCGATAGCTTGAACAGCTTCGTTCCGGTTGGAGAGGCCTGTTGCACTGAGGTAGTCTTTCGCGAAGGCACTGACGACGGAGAAGAGATGGGACGCCGACCCGCTGATGATGGTGGATTGGGTCTGACGCAGCAGCAGGAAGAACCCTGTCAATGCAGAGCCAAGCAAGACGCAGACGAGCAAGGCCAGCAGCAGAATGCGGCTGCGAAGGCTGCGAAGTACGCGAGTTGGAGTAAGTTCGTTCATCTAAACCGGAGATCTCACGGCTGTTCGATCAGATCTGCCCCAAATCTCAAAGTTCTGGAGCACCTACCATTGTCATCGAAGTACAGCAGCTCTGGACTACGCCACTAGAAGTTGAGATGCGCTTCGAGAAAGATACTGCGATTGCCGCCTTCAGGCGGGCTGAAGGGGCCTCCTGCCAAAGACTGCGATCTGAAGCGCAGGGATGGGGGCGAATTCAGGGTACCGTTGGGCGTGCCGAGGTTCTGATAGTTGAGGACGTTGTGGGCCATCACATCGAAGGTGAGGCTGTATCGACGCATAGCTGCCTTATTGATTGTTCCGGGCCCTCCGTGATTACTACTCAACCCTCCGGGGCCCAGGCCGCCCGGACCTCCGCCCGGTGGGGGAGGTGGACCTGTCGGACCTACCCCCGCTCCACTTTCTACACGCGGCCCAATACCGATCGTCTTGCTGAGGTGGAGGTTCAGGCCAATATTGACCGGACCGGTGCCAAGACCATATGGGACGATCTTTTCGTCCATTCCGATGGGGTTCGTATTCAGACACCCGTAGAGTGACGATACATACTGCGTGGACGATCCACTGCAATTTGCCGCAGCAGAAAATGTGGGTCGCGCATTGAACTGGTTGTTGCCGGTGAGGTCGCTGCCAATCGTAATGTTGTATGGTGCCCCCGAGTTGTAGATAAACTCCGGCGCTAAGGACACTCCAAGCGGCGCGAGTACGCTTCCGGCCAGGATAATACGGTGATGAATGTCAAAGTTGGTGCGGCCATAATCAAAACCGGGGTCTTGTGCGATCGACGGAACATAAGTCACACCGGCGGTATCACCCTTAGCGAGGTTGTAGGTATAGAACCCTAAGAGGCTATAGCGGTGATAGTGTGCAGACACAGTTGCAATCAATTGGTTCTCTCGATACACACCGCCTGATTGGTATTGCATCAGGTTGGCAGATGGTGACGGCAATGACTGGCCGGGATAGATACCTTGTTTGACGGTGGAGAAGGGTGCGGCTCCCACGTTGTTCGTGAGGTACTGATGAACACCGCGTGAGTAAAGATAGGTGAGATTCGCGGTGACACCTTTCATAATTTGACGGTCGATTCCAACAGCGCCCTGCATATCATTCGCCGCATGAAAGTCATTCGGGACGCTGAATCGCGTCTCTGCGCTTCCGCCGGAAGCAGGAGTCGGCGGCTTGATGGCAACGCCAGGGTCGCTTTCCTGGTAGCCGGCGGGATTGCTCACCGTATAGCCAATCTGGTCGACCCCGTTCTGATGAATCGCCGTTGCTATATACGGTGTACCCGACGTTACAGCAAAGCTGCCTGGAACCGTGAAGCGTTGAAAGAACCATCCGTACCCGGCGCGTAACACGGTTTTGGCTGGTCTGTTTTGAGAACCGAAAGCATAGGCCAGCGAGAGCCGCGGAGCCCAATCGCTCTTGTCGTGGATGCGGTTTTGCGCTTCCCATCGCAGACCGTAGCTCAAATTAAAACGTGGATTGACCTTCCAGTCATCCTGATAGAAGAGGGCTGTATCGAAGAGCGTAGACCTTGCCGTCGGGTTGTTGACGACTGTAACGGAGTAGGACTGTGGTGCTTCGTCCAGATAGGTCGACGTTGACTGGAATGTGTATGCTCCATTCGTGCCTCCATTGCTGAAGTTCGCGTCGCAGTAGAGCCGCGCTCGACCGCCGAAGTTGAGTACATGGTTGCCCTTGGCTGCCGTCAAGTAGTCCTGAAGCTCCAAGTCGTCCTGATTGTCCTGAACGCTCCCTGAATTGCTACCGCCGTCCGTAAACGCACCTTGTACTGTAACTGTCGGTGAGCCGTTTTGCGCCACCTGTTGATTGCGGATTCGCCGGTACTGCAAGCGAAGATTGTCGACAATGTTCTTGCCAAGTATGAGGCTGTCGCTGACTTGCAGGTCATTCTCAAGGTTGTGCGTGTTGTAAGCCTGTAATGGGAGGTTCGTCTGTCCCACGCCTTGGTTCGTATTGACGGAACGGCTCAAGTTGTAACGGACGCTCAACGTATTTGCTTGGCCGAGCTGGAGATCGACACGCTGACTGAGTTCAAAGTCCAAATTGGGATTGCTGAAGGCCTCGCTTAATGTTGTTCCGCTTGGATTCTGGGACGTGACACTTGCCGGATCGATCACGTTCACGATGCTCGTGTTCTGGTGATTGCGCGAGAAGACACTGAAGAAGTACGAGGCATTCTTCGATAGAGGCCCACCGACGCTGCCTTTCAAGTCGTAGGAGTAATAAGCAGGCTGGATTCCCGTCAACAGCGGATTGCGTGAATTGAATGCCGAGTCATTCCCACGGGAGCCGATCTCACCATGCAATTTGTCTGTGCCGGGTTTGGTGAAGACTTCGATTCGACCGTACCCCAACCGGTCATACTGGGCTGAAAATGGATTCTGGTTGACCCGAATCTCGCGGATGGACGACTTCGGCGGAAGCTGTCCGCCGCTGAAACCGTCGATGTAAATCTGGCCCCCGCTTGGACCTGCTGCGGGGCCAGCGAGTGCCTGCAAGTCATTGAGCAGCTCATCCGGATCATCGGAGAGTGCTTCGAGGTCCTGTCCTTTGATGACCAGTGCATTCGCATTGCTTTCCGGGCTTATTCCAACACTGGGACTTTCGCTATCAACTTGAACCTGCTGCGGCGCGACTTCGATGGAAAGAGAGATGTCGAATTGCCTTACGGCATTCGGTGTGAGAACGACCTGCTCGTTCTTGAATGGTGAGAATCCCGAAGCGGTCACGATCACGCTGTACGTTCCAGCCGCAAGCCCACGCACACCATAAGTGCCAGAGGAGGTCGTGAGAACTTCTCTCATTCCTCCATTTGCTGAGTCAACGGTGACGGCAGCATTTGGGATAACCGCTCCAGAAGGATCTTTAACCTGTCCTCGAATCTCGGTTGTTTGACTTGGAGCATCCTGCCCAAAGCTCTCCCCGCCGGAGCCGATGAGGGCCGACGTGATCCACAAGAGAGTAGCAAGATATTTAGAAAATGGCTTCATGATTCTCAAAACGATCCCACTTGCGTTAGTGGATAGCGATGCTAGATCTCCATCGCTATCTACTAACCTGGATGAGAGAGGGTTACAGTTGGGACTGTTAGACTGATCCGTTACAGATGCTCAATAGCCTTGGTGATTGCGTCGGTTGCGCGAAGACACTCGTGGGCGAGATACCAGTCTTCCTTGCGTAGCATCTGTTCAGCGGTTGCAAGCGCATGGCGAGCGAGGTCGAGGAGTGCCGTAGCTGGCGAGTGCCGTTCGCCGACTCGCTGCTCAACGGTTGCCTCAGCTTCTTCGAGATGCGCTGTTTGTTTCTGAAAGTCGTGTTGAAAGTGACGGTCGAGATCCCGTTGCAATTCATTTGAGATGGGATCCCCAGAGGAGGAATGAGAGACGGCGAAGGTTACGAAACAGAGGTGCTCCAAAGCGCGGGCCGATTCTGCTGTGGCCTTTGGAGATGTGCTCTTGGCATCTGAAAAGTCCCTGCACAATGAGTACAGTTTCTTCAGCTCGCTCACCGCGTTGCTTTTGGGAAGAACTCCCAGGAGTGAAAAGGCTCGCGCCAGATGCAGATGAGCGCGACGTAGATCTGCCTGGGCGTCGTGCTTACTCTTGTGTTCCTGACCTGGCCCGACGTGCTTTTTCGGATGATGGTAGCTCGGAGCATTCTTTGCTGTTTTTTTTGCAGCCTTTTTGGCTGCCTTCTTGACGGCCGTCCCCGGAGAGCGTGCTGGCAGTCCTAAGTTAGAGATGCTGAGGGCGTTACTCATGGAGTGTATCTCCTTATATGTTGGCCGCTAAAGCGGCTTGTGAAGCTTCCTCCGACTGCGTTTCAGGCACGAGCAATTGGAAGGTTGCAGCGTCGAGCAGCGCGAGCGCAGCAAAGCCGATGAAGGTTAAATTGAATCCGAAGTGCTGCAACACCACTCCCGAGACGATTGGGCCGACAACTCCGCCGATAGCTTGCGCCGTTGCAAAGATTCCGAGCAGTGAGTTGAACTGCCCCTTGCCGCGTGTCAGATCAGCCGCAAAGGCAACGATGGCGACGCTGTATATTCCTGCGCCGATACCATCGAGCGCCTGAAGAAAGACCACCATGCGGGGGTCGTGCGCAAATGTGTAGGACAGGATACGCAAGGGCAGAACCCAGAAAGCCACGGCCATGATTGGCTTTCTTCCCCATGAGTCGCAAAGTCGACCCGTAGCCCAGGCCACGGGAACCATCACGAGCTGCGCTGACAGCACCGTAGACGTCGTCAGTTCGCTCGATCCTCCAAGCTGCTTGATATAGAGGGCGGTGACGGGAAGGATGGGAGCGTTCGCGAGGTGGAACAGAGCGACCGCGGCCAGAAGGTACAGGACGGAGCGATCACGCAAGATCGTTCCCCATTTCACCTCGGCCTGCTTGCCGTCTCCCGATGCGATCTCTTCGTTCAGCTCTTCCTTCCGAATCCAGTAGACGGAGAAGGCACCGATCAGCGAAGCGATAGCCACGGAATAGAAGATGGACGCGCTGCCGAAATAACGAACGGCAACAAACGCCAGAAGTGCGGCAACAATATTTCCGGCATGGTTCCAGCCCTGATTCTCGCCAAGCGTCCGGTTGAGCGCTTTGTAGCCAACCAGCGCCAGCGCCAACGCGCCCAGAACAGGTATGAAGATGCTTTGCGCCACTCCTGAAAGAAAGAGCAGCGAATCAATCCATATCGCATTCCGGGGAACGAAGGGAATGATTCCGAAGCAGATCCCAACCGCAATCGAGGCGACGGAGAAGAGTATTCGTCGGCCCTTAAGACGATCAACCAACACCCCGGCAGGCGTCTGGAAGAGTAGAGTGCCCAAACCGAGCAATGCCGAGGCAACACCGATCTCGTCGTAACGCCAGTGAGCTTCTTTCAGAAAGGTGTTGAGGATGGGCAGCACGACGCCAACGGCTTCGGCCTGAAAGAAGTTGGCCGCATTGAGGCCACAGCGGCTTCGAATTGAGGGTGCTTTGTCGGCCTGGTCGCTTTGCGTCTTCTGCATCATGCAATCAGTAGAAGCACACACACGGCCATACAAGAGAACTGTAGGGAGCTCGCAATTTCAGAGACTTAGCGCAGTCACCATTGGAGAAGGGCGGAGATTGTGTCCGCTTTTCACTCACCCAGCGACCGCTCAGCGTACACATCCCTCAGCTGGTGGTGACGATCGAAGCTCTCGCTGCAGTCGTTTGTTGAAGTTACGGATCGAGGAGTTTGGCGCATTGATTGCTTTTTCCAAAAAGTGCAAGAAGGAGAAGTCCATGAAATCCAGTCGCCTGTTTCTTATCGCAGCACTCAGTCCAGCGCTGGCTCTGGCAGCAGTAGCCCAGACTCCAGCCGCCCCACCTCCACCGCCTCCCCCAGGTGCCGGTGCGCCGCCTCCGCTGCCAACGACTCCAATGCCAGCGCCGATTCAACCGGGTTCGCCCGCGAGTCACAGCAGTAGCGTGAACGCTGTCGTCTATGGACCTCAAGGAGAGCTTCAGGCCCTTACCTTGCGCGACGGTGTGGCCGTCACGCTATCGCCCGAGCTGAGCGTCCGGCTGCAATCGGCTGTCACCAAAGGAGCTCGCGTCCAGGTCAGCGGTATGGAACGTGTGATCGCCGGACAAACAAGCCTTGTCGTGCAGAGCCTTACGGCAAACGGCCAGACGTTCGTGGCGACGCCTCTTGCTCCTGAGCAGGGGCCAGGGATCGCAGGTGGAACTCCTCCGCCCCCGCCGGTGGGTGCGGGAGCACCACCTCCCCCTCCGCAGCCGGACGGCGCAACTCCACTGCCAGAGCCGCCTGTTGGTGCAACGCCACCCCCTCCACCGCAGATGTAGAGGAGTCCTGTCATGAAATCAATTCCAGCTCGGCTAGGTCTTTCTTCACTGATTCTGATTCCTGGGTGCGCAGGTCCGATGGGCCCGCCCCTCGGCCTGGGACCGGGATGGGATGAACTTGCGGGAATGGCAATCGTTGCACTTATCGCTTCTATCATGTATCGACCGCTTTGGAAGTTCTTCTCAACTCGACATTCGCCAACCATCTCTTCTTCGCCGCCTGACATCATCAAATTGCGCTTCGCTCGTGGCGAAATCACCCAAGAAGAGTATCAACGCATGATGCAGCATCTTTCCTAGATGCCGCTCCTATGCGATAAGGAGAAGTTCTAATGTACGTCGCATCACCATTGCAACTCTTTCAGCCTAATCTGCCGGACGCCGCCGGAATTGTCTCCTGGGTTCACATCGGCGACTTGCATATGTCGAAAGCCGGCGAGCAGAACGATCTCGACCTCATCTCTATCGTGGACGAGATCAACCGGGCTTTTGCCGGTTCGGTCTCATTTGTCTACAGTCCGGGCGACGTTGCAGACGATGGAAGGGTATCGGAGTACACCGTCGTTCGGGAAGCACTCGACTGTCTTCAAGCCCCCTGGTGTTCCATCATTGGAGATCACGATGTTCATAAGAAGAGCTTCGAAAACTACCTCGCTTTCATGGCCCACGCCAAG
>Ga0073928_10011856_pt1 | contig 10099 bp, 8 predicted proteins | sample PaiPotPPA55metaG_FD_76969 | JGI IMG/M metagenome (GOLD analysis project Ga0073928, IMG submission 76969) | Iron sulfur acid spring bacterial and archeal communities from Banff, Canada, to study Microbial Dark Matter (Phase II) - Paint Pots PPA... ... | reverse complement strand
GTCTCGGTGGTCGACACGCCGACCTCCCTCGTTTCGTCGCGAAGGATGGCACAGCCGGCCCGAGCCTCGCCGTCAAAGGTAGTCGTGGCGAGCCAGGTGCCGGGTCGCGAACCAGCCCGGGATGGCGGGCAGATAGAAGTAGATGAGCTGGTTCGCGAGCGCGGTGGCGACGGCGATGTCCTCGCGCACCCCGAACGCGACGAGCACCGCCGACAGGCCGACGGTGCCGACCGCGCTGCCGCCGCCCGGGATCGGCACGATCGACGCCACCGTGATCACACCGATGTTGGCCGCCAGCAGCGGCCAGAACGACACGTGGCCGCCGAACGCCAGGAGACAGGCGGCGAGGCACCACGTCGCGATCAGCGTCGCGAGCACGTTCCCGCCCAGGAGCAGCGCCAGCTGGCGCGGCGACCGGAGCGCCGACCAGATCGTCGACGCGGCGCGGACCACCGGCGGCATCACGGTCCGTCGGATCCGGGGGATCCCGCCGATGAACGCGGCCGCCACCCCGACCGCGGCCGCGGCGTAGAGCGTGAACTCGACGAGGCCGCCGGTCGGCAGCAGCGACCAGTCGACGGTGGCCGGCTCGACGACGAGCGCGAGGACGAACAGCAGGATGGCGGCGGACAGGTTCCCGAGCGTGCTCAGCAGCCCGCCGGCCGCGATCGCCGAGCTCAGGTCGATGCCCCGCTTCTGCAGGAACCGGACCTGGAGGCCGGTGCCGCCGATCCCGGGGATGGCGAGGTTCGAGAACGACATCGCGACCTGGAGCTCGGTCGTCGGCCAGATCGGGAGGCGAAGCGGCACCGTGCCCTGGAGCCCGAGCGCGAAGCCGATGTTCGAGGCGAAGGAGAGGACGAGGGCGGCGCTGATCCAGGACCAGTCGGCGTTGCGGAAGGTGTGCAGGACCATCGTGGGCTCGCCGACGTCGCCGAGCAGCACCCCGGCCGCGACGAGCGTCCCGATGGCGAGGGCCAGGCTCGAAGCGCGGACCCGCTGCAGTTGGACGAGCTCCGGCGGGTCGGCGCCGAGGACCGAGGCCGCCGACAGCCGGAGGTCGCCGAGGTAGCCGCGGCGGTCGCCGTAGCGCTCGGAGAGGCGCTGGCGGGTGGCCCGGGTCAGCACCGCGGGCTGGAGGAGGGTCAGCGCCTCGAGCACCAGCTCGGTGCCGACCGCGTCCGCCGCGGCCTCGACGGCCCGCCGGTCGCCGACGATGGCGGCCGTCGCGGCGAGGAGCTGTGCGACGTCGACCGGCACCCGGCGGTGAAAGCGCGTCGACGTGCTGGCCGCGAAGTCGACGAGGTGCGGGCCGTCGGGCGCGACGATGACGCGGTCGCCGTCGAGCTGGCCGTGGGTGATGTGGCAGGCGTGCAGGGCGCCGACCTGCCCCCACACCCGGCGGAGCAGATCGTCGGTGACCAGGACCGGCTCCAGCTCGCTGAGTCGGGTGCCGGCGACCGGACGGTGCACGAGCAGCGCCGCGCGCGGCCCGGCCGTCCCGGCCGCCAGCACCGCCGGCACCGCCACGCCGCGGTCCCGGGCCAGCAGCATCACGAATGCCTCGTGCTCGATCTGGTGCAGCCGGGTCAGCGCCAGGCGCGGCCCACCGTCCCGGTAGATGACGAACCGCCAGAGCTGGGCCAGGAACTGGGCGTCCGCCTCGTCACGGCCGATGACCTTGATGCGCAGCGGGCCGCTCGCATCCGACGCCGACATCAGCGTGTAGCCGGTCGGCTGGTGATGGGCGAGGCGGACGTCGGCGGCGTCGATGCCGAGCTCGGCGAGCGAGCGTCGGACCTGCTCCGAGGTCGGCCGACCGCCCGGCGAGCCGAAGAGGAGGTGCACCCCCGCCGCCACCGCCCAGCCGAGCACCAGGCCCGCGAAGACGTCGTTCGGGTAGGCGCTGCCGAGGTACATGGCGGCCAGCGCGCCGCTGGCCACGACGAACCAGCCGATGCGGCGGGTCGGTCGCGTGACGTAGGGCTGCGCTGCCCGCACCACCGCCACCAGCACCGCCAGCCGAACGGCCGGGAACGCGGGTGACGAGCCGAGCCGGGTGACCGCGGTGAGCCCGTGGCCGAGGCTGGCGCCCTCGACGACGAGCTGGCCGGCTAGCCGCCCGAAGCCCCACGCCAGGGAGCCGGCGAGCAGCAGGTCGCGGGCGAGGCGCCACCGGCGGCCGAAGACCGCCGCCGTGACGACTAGCGCCACGACCCAAAGCGCGCCGAGGCGGTACAGGGTGTTGAAGAGCGGGTCGAGCCACCCGGGCAGGGTGTTGAAGAAGTCGAAGATCGCCTGCTCGGTGGCGGAGATGCCCCCGGCGTGCTGGGCCGAGACGACGAGCAGGACGGCGGCCGCCCCCAGCCGGATCCAGTCGCTGGTCCGGCGCCGGTAGGGCTCCTCGGAGGCGGGGCCGAAGGTCCCGGCGCGGAGCCGACGCACCCGCTCGAGCCACCGGGTCAGCAGCGTGGTTCGACCAGCCACGAGCCTCAGCCTGGCATGGCGCCTCTCGGCGGTCCGGGGCGCCCGCCCCCTTGGCCATTTGTTTACCTTGGCGGCGTTTGAGCCTTCTTGAGGGCCGGGTACCACGCTGAGGCAGGCGATGTCACGGAGCGTGGCATCGGGGGGAGTCTCCCATCCCCCAGCCCTCCAGGAGGTCTCATGAAGACCGGGAGATATGTAGCCCTCGTGCTGGCGGCCAGCGTGCCGCTGGTGCTCGGGTTCGCCGGATCGGCGAGCGCCGCCGGCTCGAACACGGGTGGCGCGTTCGGGGTCCAGGTGACCGTGCTGGGCCAGACGATCGTGCCGCCGACGCCCATCGTCAACTTCCCGCCTGGAGGCCAGCGCGGGCTGCTGAACGTCGGTCAGGCCGGTGCCAACGCGGCCGGGGTGCAGGTGAGCTCGAATGGTGACAACAACGGCAACGTTGCCAGCTCGGCCGGCATCATCGGTGCGAGCAACACCAACGGGTCCACGTTCGCGGCGAGCGGGCTGACGTCATCCTGTACGTCCAGCCCGTCCGGATCGTCGGGCACCACGGGCGTGGTCAACGGGTCGACCGCGGCCGGTCCGGTGGCGAACAACCCGCCGCCGAACACGTCGATCCCGCTCCTGATCGGAACCCAGACGATCAACGAGCAGCAGCAGTCGCCGAGCGGCATCCGGGTTCGAGCGGTGCACTCGTCGACGCCGGTGAGCGACGTGATCCTGTCCGAGTCGGACTGCGGCGTCGCGATCGTCGGGGCCGCCAACGCGGCGGCGGCGACGGCCACGGCGGCCGCTACCGCCGCGATGCCCTCGCTGGCCGGTTGAGCCGAGGCGATCCGACGAATCTCCGTGTTCGGCCGGAGGTGGACCCGCGGCGCGGGTCCCGCCTCCGGCTGATCGCGGTCCTCGTCTTGGTCAGCGCGGCCGTCGTCGGCCTGACTCCGGCCGCCGCCGCGCGCGCGAAGCCGCCTCGGCGGCTCCCGCCGCCGGCCATCGTGGCCGAGGCCACGGTGCCGAGCGTCGCCGTCTACGCGGCGCCGGGCGCCACGACGTCGACCAGCGCGCTCGCCAACCCGAACCGGTATCGCGGCAAGCTGGTCCTGCTCGTGACCGCGGTGCGCCTCGACGGCTGGCTGCAGGTCTTGCTGCCGGTGCGGCCGAACGGGACGACGGGCTGGATCCACGCCGGTGACGTGGTGCTGTCGAACGACCCGTACCGCATCACCGTCCAGCTGACGGCTCACCGCATCACGGTGACCAAGCAGGGCCGGGTGTTCCTGCGCGAGCCGGTCGCGGTCGGCAAGGCGAACACCCCGACGCCGGGCGGCGGCTACTACCTCACCCAGCTGTTCTCCCCGCCCGACCCGAACGGGCCGTACGGGCCGTACGCGTACTCGCTGTCCGGGTACTCGGAGGTGCTAACGACGTTCCAAGGTGGCGACGCCATCATCGGCCTGCACGGGACGAACCACCCCGAGCTGCTCGGCCACGACGTGAGCTCCGGTTGCATCCGGATGCGCAACGACGCGATCACCAAGCTGGCCGCGGTCCTCCCGCTCGGGACGCCGGTCACGATCGTCGCCTAGCGGCGTCGGCCGCGGCTACGGCAGGTCGAACGCCAGCCAGCGGATCTCGAGCTGCAACGCCAGCTGGGCGTCGAGCGGGCCGTAGGCCTCGGTCGCCCACTCCCGCGTCCGCGCCGCGGCGGCGTGCCGCGCCTCGGCCGGGAGGTCCCATGTCCACGACCACTGGCCGGCCTCGAGGCTGTCGATCCAGCGGGCGAGCGACACGCTCCGCTCGGCCCGGATGACGGGCAGCGCCCGCTTGGTGGCACCGAGCTCCGCCAGTGCCCGCTCGATGTCACCCCGCTCCTGATCGGCGCCGAGGTGGCGGGCCTGTGGTCCCAGCTCGGCGCGGAACTTGCCGAGCACGGCGCGTCGGACCGGGCTCGTGTCCTCGGCGCCCTGGTCGCTGAGGATCAGGCCGTCGGGACGCACGACGCGCAGCAGCTCGGCGAGCGCGGCGCGCCACTGCGGGATGAGGTGGAACACGTGCGACGCCAGCCCGGCGCCGAACGCGTGGTCGGGGAACGGCAGCGCGGTGGCGTCGCCCTGGACGAGCGGGAACGGCGGCCGACCGCCCGCCTTGTCGACGAGCACCGTCATCATCGCCCTCGACAGGTCCATGCCCGCCATGGGCACCCCGGCCTCGTGGAGCGGCAGCGCGACGCGACCGGTCCCGACGCCGATCTCGAGGCACGGGCCGCGGCCGGCCAGCTCGGCCGCCAGCAGCTCCGTCAGCTGCGCCGCGACCTCCGGCGCCAGGCCGCGCGTCCGGTCGTAGTAGGGCGCGGCCCGGTCGAAGCTCCGCGACGCCGTGGAGGCCACGGCCGAGTATGGCCGGACCCGGGTGGCACGGCCGGGAGCAGGACCGGACGTACCGTCACGGCCGGCGCCAGGCGGGGTCGCCGCCCCAGCCCGGGTCAAGGAAAGGGCCGAGGCTGCCGATGCTGGTGGGGACGGGGATCGGCTCTGAGGCCAGAGCGTCGTCGTACGGCTGGGAGAGGCACGACATGGCACCAACGGGGTGGGCGCGCGGCGCTGCGGCGCTCCTGCTCGCCGCGGCCGTGCTCGTCGCCGGTGCCCCCCTCGCCGCCGCCAGCGGCTCGGGCGGGCGGGGATCGGCGAAGCCGGGCCGGCTCCGGGCCGGGCGACCGGGCGAGGTGATCTCGGCGACGCCGATCATCAGCCCCGCCGGCTCCCGGGCCTGGCGGGTCCTCTACCACTCGCGGGCCGTCGACGGCCGCGACGTCCCGGTGTCGGGCGTGATCGTGGCGCCGACCGGCAAGGCGCCCGCCGGCGGGCGTCCGGTCGTGAGCTGGGCGCACGGCACCCACGGCCTCGCCGACGCCTGCGCCCCGTCCCGGGCCATCGACGTCACCTACCGCCTGCCCGGTATCCGCGACTTCATCAAGGCCGGGGACGTCGTCGTCGCCACCGACTACGAGGGTCTCGGTACCCCCGGCGAGCATCCCTATCTGATCGGCGTCAGCGAGGGCCGGGGCGTCCTCGACATCGCGCGCGCCGCCCAGCAGCTCCCGGGCACGAACGCGAGCGCCAACCTGCTCGTCTACGGCCATTCCCAGGGCGGCCAGGCTGCGCTCTTCGCCGGTGAGCTCGCGCCGACCTACGCCCCCGAGCTCCACCTGCTCGGGATCGCGGCGGTGGCGCCGGTCAGCGACGTCACCACGATGCTGCCCGGGGCCACGAAGATCCCGGCCCTGCTCGGCTACGTCGTCATGGCGTCGGTCGGGCTGCACGCCGCCTACCCGAGCGTCGACCTCAGCACGGTGCTGACGCCCCAGACGCTCGCCCATCTCTCGATCGTCGACCAGCTGTGCAGCGACGACATCGTCGACTACTACGCGCAGCAGCCGGCCAGCCAGGTCATCGTGCAGAACCCGGTCGACGTGCCGGCCATCGCCGCCCTCGAGGCCCAGAACCGGGCCGGCAACGGGGCGACGGCCGCGCCGCTGTTCGTGATCCAGGGCGACAAGGACCTGCTCGTCCCGAAGAGCCAGACCGACCAGTACGTGCAGCGCGCCTGCGCCCTCGGCGACCGGGTCCTCTACCGCGTGTACCCGGGCCAGGACCACGTCGGCGCCCGCGACGTGTCCATCCGAGACGTCGAGGCCTGGTTCGCCGACCGGGTCGCGGGGACCCCGGCGTCGTCGACCTGCTGAGGTCAGGGGCCGGTCGCCGACCGGCTCAGGACACCGCTCGCAGCGGCGTCCTCGTGGTCGCCGCCGCCGGGCGCACCATCACGATGACCTCGGCGTCGCCCATCCGGCGCCGGGCGAGCACCTCGAACCCGAGCTGGCGCCGGTAGAGGCGCACGAGGGAACGGGCGCGCCGGTCGTTCGGCGCCTGCACCGTGAGCGCCAGCGTCGCCAGCCCGCCCACGGCGTCGATGATCTCTCGCGCGAACGTGGTGCCGGCCCACGGCAGCTCGGATGCGAACTCGCCGATCAGCAGCGAGCCCGGGGCCTCGCGTCGCAGCGTCCGGCTGATCCAGAGCGTGCGCTGGAGCCGACCCTGGCGCAGCGACGCGGCGACCACCAGGCCCACCACCGCCACGACGACCCAGCGGGGGAGCTTCGGGGCCAGCCAGGCGCTGGCGAACCCGACCGCGACCAGCACGGGGGCTCGAGTCCCGCCGACCCCGATCACGGCCGTGCGCTCCCGGTTCGTGATGGCGCGGGTGAGGAAGGCGAGCCGGAACCAGTTGAAGAGGCGGGACCGGACGGGGAACCGGGCCGTCACAATCTCCGCCGCGCGCCAGGCGGTCAGCGGGCTGACGAACTCGGCGGTGCCGTTCGTCTGCGCGATGAGCTCCTCGATGCGCCCCACGCGTTCGAGTCTGGCATCGCCGCCCCGGCCGGGGGTGGCTACGACTCGGGCGCGAGATCCCCGAGGCCGGCCGAGCCGACGCCGACCACCGGCGGCGCGACCTCGAACTGCGCGATCGCGGCGACCGTCTCGACGCCGGCGCCGTACCGCTCCCCGCGCCGCTCGAGCACCCGCACGAGGGCGTCGACGCAGTCAGCGTCGAACTGGCGTCCCTTGTTGCGGTGCAGCTCCTCGACCGCGTCCTCCTGCGACATGGCCCGGCGGTAGGCGCGGGTGGAGGTCATGGCGTCGAAGGCGTCCGAGACGTGGATGATGCGAGTCTCGAGCGGCGCCGCCAGGCCGTCGCTCTCGCCGCCGATGGCGGCCGCGCACGGCGCCAGGGCGTCGATGCGGCGGACCAGCTGCACGCTGATGTCCTCGTGCTTGCGCACCTCCGCGTACTCCGACGGCGTGAGCTTCCCAGGCTTGTTGAGGAGCCGGTTCGGGACGGTGAGCTTGCCGATGTCGTGCATCAGCGCCGCGTCGTGGAGCCGGCGCAGCCGCCCGGGGCCGAACCCGAGCTCGGCGCCGATGTAGGTCGCGAAGCGGGCGACACGGGCGACGTGCCCGCCGGTGTAGGGGTCCTTCGCCTCGAGGGCGTGCACGAGCACGCCGAGCGTCGCCTCGTGCTGCTCGTTGACGGCGAGGTAGGAGGCGAAGGCCTGGCGGGCGGCCAGGATCGGCGTGATGAACAGGACCACGATCAGCACGCCGTGCGCCTCGTAGAGCCGACCGAGGAACACGCCGAGCACCGCGAAGATGACGATCTCGAAGTCGGCGAAGCCCCAGAGCTCGCTGACCTGGCTCCGCAGCGAGCCGCCGTCGCGGAGGCGCATCGTGACGCCGAGCAGCGCGATGTCGACGAGCCAGTAGGCGACCGAGCCCGCGATGGCGCCGAGCAGCTCGAGCAGCACGCTGTGCGTCGAGCGGGCGACGAGCGCGAACGCGGCCGCGGCGGCGAGCGTCGCCAGCCCGAGCGTCCCGACGTTGAACGCCATCCGGCGCCAGTCGCGTTGGCGCAGGTGCGGCCAGTAGACGCCGCCCGCCATCCCGACCAGCAGCGGCCCGAGCAGCGGCGCGTGGCTTCGGAACACGAACACGGCCGCCAGCGAGATCATCACCGACGCCGACACCGACGAGCCGTTCGGGAGGCGCACGATGATGTGCTCGGCGAACGCGCAGAGGGCGCCGAGCAGGAGCAGCGACGCCAGCGCGACGTGCTCGCCGTTCATCGCGAAGAGGGCGGCCAGCGCGCCCGCCACCGTGAGGGTGGCGGTGCACCAGATGCTCAGGGCCCGCGAGTACGCGGTGTCGGTGGCCATCGGTCGTGGTGCCGAGCCCCGGGGGCAGGATCCCGGGGGTTAGGTGTGGTTGGTTACTTCCAGGTCCGGCCTGCTCCCCCGGCGAGCACCACAGCAGCGATGCTCGATCCGATGAGAGCGACGCGGGCAACTGCACGCTTGCTCACGCCACACCCCCTCCTCCCCATCAGAGCTGGTGCAGACCGGCGCTATTGAGGTCGCACCGCGAAGCGCTCCGCTAGAAGCAGGGGCATTGCCTTTGTCAGTCGTGGACCCGGGACCCTGCCCTCGAGGCCCGGCGTGGACTCCCTTCGTCACAGCAGCAACAGGGGCACCAATTCTCACGTACCGGCCCCATTTGGGCAAGCCCCGATGTAGGGGCATCGCCACGCTCCGCGCGAACGGCCAGCGGGCAGCCGGCGGCCCGGCCGCTCTTCGCGGCCAGCGCGGGCTGACGCCGCCTACCGCGGGCCGGCGGGGATCGTCCCCAGCCGGCCGGCCTGGTAGTCCTCGAAGGCCTGGATGATCTCGGCCCGGGTGTTCATGACGAACGGGCCCTGGGCCACGACCGGCTCCCGGATGGGCCGGCCGCCCAGCACCAGTACGTCGAGGGCCGGGGTCCGGTCCTGGTGCTCGTCGGCCCGCATCGTCAGGGTGTCGCCGGACCCGAACACCGCCAGCTGGCCGGTGCCGATCGGCCGCCCTTCGGTGCTGACCGTGCCCCGGCCGCCGAGGACGTAGGCGAGGGCGTTGAAGTCGCGGGGCCAGGGCAGCACCAGCTCGGCGCCGGGGCTGAGCGTCGCGTGCACGAGCGCGATCGGCGTGTGCGTCGCGCCGGGCCCGCGGTGGCCGGCGACGTCGCCGGCGACGACGCGCACCAGCGCGCCGCCGTCCTCGGAGCGCAGCAGCGTGACGCTGTCGGCCCCGATGTCCTGGTAGCGCGGGGCGACCCACTTCTCGGACGCGGGCAGGTTCACCCACAGTTGGATCCCGTGGAACAGCCCGCCGCTGGCCACCAGCTCCTGGGGCGGCGTCTCGATGTGCAGGATGCCGGCGCCGGCGGTCATCCACTGGGTGGCGCCGTTGGTGATCAGCCCGCCGCCACCGGTCGAGTCGTGGTGCTCGAAGGTCCCGTCGATCATGTAGGTGACGGTCTCGAAGCCGCGGTGGGGGTGCCAGTCGGTCCCCTTCGGCTCGCCGGGCGCGTACTCGACCTCGCCCATCTGGTCCATGTGCACGAACGGGTCGAGGAGGCTCGGGTCGATGCCGGCGAAGGCGCGGCGCACCGGGAACCCGAGGCCCTCGAAGCCCGACGGCGCGGTGGTGACCGCCACCACCGGCCGGGGCGTGGTCGTGGCCGGGTCGGGGGGCTCGATGGCGGGCAGGGTCAGCGGGTCCTCGACGGTCACGGCGGGCATCGCAACCTCCTCAACGGCCCGGGCTCGGGCCTTCGTCCGTCTGCCATGTACAACGCCTGCCCATTCCCGCCCCGGTCGCTCGGCCGGGGCGGCGGCGCCGGCCACCGCGTGATACAAGCGGAACCATGCGCTTCGGCTTCAAGACCTCCCCGCAGAACACGACCTGGGCCGACATGCTCGCCGTCTGGCGGGCGGCCGACGCCATCGACTTCTACGAGTCGGGATGGACGTTCGACCACTTCTACCCGATCTTCTCCGACTCGACCGGGCCCTGCATGGAGGGCTGGGTGACGACGACCGCGCTGGCGCAGGCCACCGAGCGCCTGCGGGTCGGCGTGCTCGTGACCGGGATGCCCTACCGCCACCCGGCGGTGCTCGCCAACATGGTGGCCACGGTCGACATCGTCTCGGACGGACGGCTCGACCTCGGGATCGGCGCCGG
>Ga0073928_10011855_pt1 | contig 10100 bp, 10 predicted proteins | sample PaiPotPPA55metaG_FD_76969 | JGI IMG/M metagenome (GOLD analysis project Ga0073928, IMG submission 76969) | Iron sulfur acid spring bacterial and archeal communities from Banff, Canada, to study Microbial Dark Matter (Phase II) - Paint Pots PPA... ... | reverse complement strand
GGTGCCGTCGGAAGCGATGCCCAGAGAAGGATCGGTTAAACCGATTGAGGCCAGGCTGTCGGGAATGGTGCGGACAGCCCAGGTCAAACCGTTATCGGTGGAAACTGCTAGGCCCTGATTTGCGCCGCATTGTTTATTGGGAACATAGACGCTTCCGTCCGGAGCAACTTTGACGTGGCCGTGAATACCGCCGCACTGAGTGAAATTGTAGATGGGAACTCCGGGACCGAAGGTTAGGCCACCATCGTCACTGCGAGAGCAGAAGGCCGTCTCGGAATCCTGCGAACAATAATAAAAGGCGTTGGCGTAAAGCGGGTGCGGAGGCGGTGGCGGAGTGGCGTTTGGATTATAAGGTCCCGCGCCGAGAGTTTGGTGATCAACACCGGCGGGTTGGCCGGAGCCCTGAGATTGAGTCCACGAATTTCCGTCATTATCTGAATAGGCCAGGAGACTGCTGGCGCCGGCAAGTTGCGATTGAAATACCCGGCCAGGAGTTGGGGACGCGCCGAAATGATCGCACAGTCCAATGGGATCAAGGGTATTCACGGTTTCAACCGGGCTGGTTACGGCTTCCCACAAGGTGTTAGCGGGCGAAGAGCAGTCGTCGAAGCTGACGCGGAACTCGGCTAGGTTCGCGGTGAAGAAAGCCACGCCGCCCTGGTTCACCGTGCCATGTTTAAGGGCGGCAAGGTTGGGATTGTAGTCAATTCCGATGGAGGGCTCACCGGAAGAATTGGCTCCGCCCGCGCTCGGTGGCGCGGGATACGTGCTATATCGCGGAGGAATGCCCGGAGGCGGTGGAGGGGCGGTGGGAATGGTTTGCAGCGCGATAGTACCGGCAAAACTTTGGCCGAGCGGATTCCATGGGTCAACCACGATGCTGTACGTTCCAGAAACGGCGGGTATGATAACGGCGGAAGGCTCACCTCCGGCTGTGTCACTGGCGATCAAATGATTGTTGGAATCGAAGACGAAGACGTCGAATTCGCCAGCGGAGTTCGCGAAACTGATGGAAATGCTAATCTGTTTGGTGGTGGCATCGCCGGGGGCCACGTTGACCGTTAATGCGAAAGTGTCGCACTGCTCTGCGGGAACAGTGGCGCTGCAGGTGGGCGTCCCAGTCGCGGAGTCGGTCAAATTAGGGACGTCAAAAGGGCCGGCGGTGTAAGTCACCGTCGTCGTGGAGTCTGTAATGGTGCCGCTGGAAGGATTGCCGGCGCGGACGGGAGCGACGGCCAGGAAAACGAGGGAAGCCAGAATGATTTGCCAGATCTTGGAACGTCGCAGGCGCAAGTCCCCTAGGAACGGCCGCATAGCCAGCATTATTTCCTCCGAAATTTTGGGGCAGTATAGGATTCCAGCTACGCTCCAGGACGGGTAGCGTATCGCGGAGGGATACTTACCAAAGCGGTCGGGTCCTGTCACTCGCTGAAAAACCCTAAAAATAAGAGGGGAAAGACTGTAGACCAATTGGCTTAAGTGGGACGGTCAGGATAAATTGCTGTAGGGAACCGGACATGGATTAGCAAGGCACAAAGAAATAGCACGAGAAGTGCGAATATGCTGCCTTCGGGTCCGGCCGAACCCCCCGTCAACCAATTCGGGCCGTGAGACGAGGTGTTCAGGAACCGGCCCACACCGATTAAACCGCTGTCAGGCGTGCCGTAGAAAAAAGTTTCTGCCCAATCCCAAGCTGCGTGGTAACCGAGTGCGAACCAAAGATTGCCGGTATGCCGGATCATCAAGCAGAAAAGCAAACCGGTTACCACGACTTGCAAAATTCCGAGGACGTTTTCTCCCGGATTGCCTAGATGCGCGACGCCGAATATGACAGAAGTAAACAGCGCAGCGGGCCAGAAGCGCATTCGTCTGGAGAAAGTGAATAGCCAGTATCCGCGAAAGGCAAGTTCTTCGCTGATGGATACGGCCAGGAAAACGGCAGCCCACCCCAAAGCGTAGCGCAAAACCGCGCCGCCGGTGAGAGCAACGGAATCAATTTGAAAATGGCCGGAAAGACGGAGGATTAACAAGATGAGGGAGAGCATGGCGAAGCCCCAGACGCAACCTTCCCATAATCTTTTTCCAAACATTTGAGCCAGAGGAAGGCCATAGTCGTCGAGCGGGCGTTTTTCCATGCGCGATACGAGCCAGGTGCCCAGGACGACAAAAAAAGCCATAATCGCTTTCACGGGCAGTTCGCTTTTCACGCTGAAGATTTCGTCATGCGGTTTGAACACCAGGCGGAAGGCGAAGATACATAATCCGGGGAGAAGGACGCTGATTGCGGCCCAAAGCAGCAGGCGGTTACGCTCGGCGCGTCCCCATGATCGAGGCTGGTCGGAAGGAGCGGGTGTGTGGTCAGCCATAAGCATCGTAGGATACACCGCTTGTCTTGGGTCATCCAATTGTCCGGGAACCCGGCATGGTTGCAGAAGGTTTTCGGGCCTGCCATCATAGCCCTTGCGGTGAGGGACTAGGAAGTGCCGGGGAGTTTGGACCGCATTTTATGGAAGAGATTCGTTATGCGTACTGCGACAGCTTACTGGGAACCATGCTGCTGGCGGCGGACGAACGCGGGCTGCGGTCAATTAATTTTCCCGGAAGCAAGAAGGCTGAGCGTCCACAGCCTGGGTGGCGGGAAGATGGCGCAGGCTTCGCAGAGACGATTCGACAGTTAAGCGCGTACTTCGCAGGGGAGTTGACAGACTTTGATGTGCCGCTGGCGTTGGAGGGAACTGAATTTCAGCTGCGCGTGTGGCAAATTTTGCGCGGGATTCCTTACGGAGAAACAATTTCGTATGGGCAATTGGCGGCGCGTCTTGGAAATCCGAAGGCGGCGCGCGCGGTGGGTTTAGCGAACGGGTCGAACCCGGTTCCAATTATTATTCCTTGGCATCGGGTGATCGGGAGCAACGGAAGCCTTGTGGGTTACGGAGGCGGACTCGCGAATAAGAAAACCCTGCTTGCTCTTGAAAGTCGACAACGGTCCCTCATCGGCGCTCCCTAGCATACTTGTCACTTTTGCGCTTAACTGTGCGTCTTAGCCAGGCGCTCGCGAAAATATTGCTTCCAGCTTTCGGGCAAGGCTTCGACTCGCAAAGCCTTCTGAAGTAAAGCGACGTCGGCGCTACTGAACCTTTTCGCGATGTATAGGCGCGTGATCTCGGAGACGGGGACGGCGTTTGGGTCACGAGCGAGGAGCTTCATTTCGTCGCCGGCGCCGACTTCTCCTTCGAGCGTGACGGCGAGGTAGAAACCCGTGCGGGCGCTGGCAAGGAAACGTTTCACCATGTCGTCGGCTTGAAAGCGGATGCCGAGTTTATAGCAAGGGAGGCGAGGCTGGGTGACCACGACTTGCGCGGAGCCGACGAAGAATTGGTCGCCGAGATGAACTGAGTTTTCGAGCAGACCGTCGGTGGTGAAATTTTCTCCGAAGATAGCCAGCGGCAAATCCTTGCCAGGAAGCTGTGCTTTCCAGAAATCGTAATGAACGAGCGGATAGCAGTAAACGGCTTTGAACTCGCCGCCGTGGACGGTGAGGTCGGCTTGACGATCGCCGTCTAAATTCAGTTTGCGCAAGGCGACGCGGCCTTTGACGGGTTCTTTGAAAATTCCCGTGGTAACGTTTATGTTGTGCCAGGCTACCTCGCGAGGGAGTCCCATGTTTACCGAAACCAGCTTCATGGGCTCCTCCTTGGGTTGCCATGCTTCAGAACAGCTCACTATGCGGCCAAGTGCGGTGGTTCGTCCAGCACGTCTGGAGGGACCAAGTCAAAGCCATACGGCGAGTTGGATGCCTCTGGGGGAGTGACGGCCGCGGCCCGGCATCGTAGTTTTGGGCATCGTGCTGATTGGGGCCGTAGAGTTGTCAGTTGCGAAGCAGAGGCGAAGGGGGCGCGTTGGAGTGTTGCGGAGGCTGTGCTATAAGTAGCGGGCTGGTAATTCGAGGAAATAGTGCCATTTATTAATTTTCCCGCTAGGGAAATCAATTGCAAACTTGTGTATTACGGTCCCGGCCTGGGCGGGAAGACCGCCAATCTGCAGTGGATATACGACCACACCGGAACGAATCAAAAGGGAAAGATGGTTTCGCTGGCGACTGAAACCGATCGCACGCTTTTTTTCGATTTCCTTCCGCTAGACTTGGGGACAGTACGCGGATTTCGCACGCGCTTTCACCTCTACACCGTACCCGGCCAGGTTTTTTATGAGGCGAGCCGGCGGTTAATTTTGAAAGGCGCGGATGGCGTCGTGTTTGTGGCGGATTCGCAGGAAGAAAGGCTGGACGCGAATCTGGAAACGTTGGATAACCTGCGCGAACATTTGAAAGATCACAACCTGAATTTCGATACGATTCCTTACGTGCTGCAACTCAATAAGCGCGACCTGCCGAATATTTTGGCGGCGGAAGAATTGAAGAAACAGCTGGCGGTGAAAGGCGAGCCGACGCTCGAGGCTGTAGCCGTTACCGGGCAAGGCGTGTTCGATACGCTGAAGGAAGTTGCCAAGCTGGTTCTTGCCGAGTTGAAGAAGAACGCCTGAAAGTATCCGCAGACTGCCATTCTCTCCTGTTCGTAGGCCCGTTGAAAGACACCTCGATCGCATTGGAAGCGTAGCTCGAGGCGTTAGGCGTGTGCAACGCCGCCGCGGAAGGCGGCTACCGCTTTTGCTTCGTCGGTGAAGGCGGGGATGGATTGAATCAGGCGCGTAAGTTCCAGGACCTCTTTTACGTGGCCGGTGGGATTCAGGATTTTCAGACCGCCACCTTGGCGCTCGAGGGTCACGAAGGAACGCACCAGCGTGCTGATGCCGGAACTGTCCATTTGGGTGACGCCGGATAGATTGACGATCACCTCAGACGGGCCGGCTTCGGCAAGTTTGCGCAACTCAACGCCCAACGCATCGTTGCTGGAGCCGATGGTGATGCGACCCTGTAGGTCGAGAATGGTTACAGTACCGGATTTACGCGACGTGATTTGCAGGCCCATGACAGCCTCCTTGCCGCGCGAGAACTGCGCCGCCGCATGCCTGATGCTGGGCGTCAGGATTACCTGAGGCAATAAACTGGCGCATTATAACCCCAGCCTGAGTGCGGGAAGCAAGATTCAAACTCTGAATTATTGGTGCGACAGACTTTTGGAAGGGTTAATGAAGCTTTCGCCTCGTTTGCGGGCGAAGGGCATGCGAAACAGAAGGTGTCGAGAGCCCGGCCTAGTTTTCAGACGGTTGTGCTTTTGGCTGCTGCACCGGATGGCTGGCGAAATACTCGCTGATACCGGCGGTGATTTCTTGCAGTCCGGCGTGAACGTTCTTGTCCATGGCTTCGATGACATCTCTCACAGTTTTGCCCTGCGCCGGTTCGTCATGCTGGTATCGACGGGACCAGACAGTCATGCGCGTATTTGGATCAAACAATTCAACTTCCAAAGAAAAGCGCGCCATCAATTCCGGCTTGTCGACTTCCGAGATGTCCCATAAGTGGCCACGAACGACATAGTCGCCGCGGATGTTGCTGCCCAGTGTAGAAACAGCGCGATATTGGCCGGTGGAACGCAAAGTGGAGACGAGCAAATCCTGGATCATGTCGGCAGGGGGTTCCGCCCAACGGTCGTACGAAAATGTTCCAAGTTGTACGGGGCCGGAGCCGTATACGAGACGATCGTCGCGAAACAGATGCGAGGCGGTGACGCGGCCAACCGAGAGAGTTACCTGGTAGGTGGAAGCTCCCTGCGGCGCCGGGATGGGACCGGGATCGAGAACGTAGTATTTCATAGGACGCGACGCTGCGCACCCCGAGAGGTAGATCAGCGAGAAAATGATTCCAGCGAATTGAGGTCGTAGCCTAAACACTCCGTGCTCCTTTTCGCCTACTTCGGCGGTTCCTGACCCGGCTCGTGACTCTTGGGCTCCGAAGAACGAATCAATAGGTAAGGCCGCTGTCTGATGGTCTCGGTAAAGGCGTTCATGTTTTCAGTGATGCGCCGGAGATTGTCGATAATCTCGTCGAGGTTTTCCGAGTTGTTAGCAACCGTATTATCGAGTTGCGACAAAATCGAATTGGCCTTGGCCAGCGACGCCCGCAAATTCCTGACGGCCGACCGAACATCGGGGCGGTTTTCCTTAATCATAGAATCGATGTGATCCAGAGTTTCGTTCGCTTGCGCAGAGGTTTTCTTGAAGTCATCGATTAGCGGGCCAAGTTTAGCCGAGGCGCTGTTCATGTGGTCCAAGGTGGAATGGACCAGCGGCCGATCTTCCTGGAGCATGCCACGGACATGGGCAAGACTTTCGGCGATGTTCTGACGATTTCTCTCGTTCAGAAGGTCGTTGACGCGATTGATTGTTTCTTTCAATTCGACCACGCGATCATTCAGATTAACGAGAAGTTCGTTGGCGGTGGGAGCCAGGGCGTTGATTTTATCGGCGAGGTCGGCAAAGCTTACATATTCTTTGGATTTGAGGGTATATCCCGCAGGAGCGCGCGCGGCCGCATTCGTTCCCGGGATGATGCCGAGAAAGTTTTCGCCCAACGGGCTATTGCTGGTAATGACGACAGTGCTGTCTGTTTTTACCGGTAGATTGGGATGAACGGCGAAATCAACTTTCATGCGCGTGGCATCTTGTGAGTCAACCTGGACCTTGGAGACTCGTCCGATCGGCGGGCCGCCGGCATAGCGGACTTCTGAACCAGCCTGGAGACCGCCGGCGTTCTTGAAATAGGTATGGAATGTGGTGTCGCCTGTGGTGAAGGCACCTGCGAGGTAGACAAGAGTGCCAAAAAGCAGACCTCCGGCCACCAAAACAAATAGTCCGACGAGAGCCTGTTCGCGCTTTGCATCCATCTGTTTCCTCGATTGATCCCCGCCCGGCGACCCTCGGCGCTTTCAAGCGCGGGAGTATAACACGGCAGGCGATTTAAACCTTTTTCATTGCCGAATGGGCGGAATGTCTCCCGTCAACATTTGCAAATAATCAAACTCTCCGGTTAATTCCGGTTCCGGAACACGGTCAAGAAATTGCCGGACGCGAGGCTGCAAGCTGGCTTGCAATTCTTTCACCGTGCCGTTTGCTACGATAACGCCTTTATCAAGCAGGATCATACGGTCGGCGATCAAGAAGGCGCTGGCCAGTTCGTGCGTGACGACAACAATGGACATGCGGAAGGCTTTTTTCAATTTCAGAATCAGCTCGTCAATTCCAGCGGCGATGATGGGATCCAGGCCGGCGGAAGGCTCGTCAAAAAATAAGATTTCAGGATCCATGGCCAGCGCGCGGGCAATGGCGGCACGTTTTTTCATTCCGCCGCTCAACTGCGCGGGCATGTAATTCTCGAAACCTGAAAGGCCGACCTGGTCGAGCTTCAGACGAACCATAATCTCGATGGTGGAATCGTCCAGCTGGGTATGTTCACGCAGCGGCAGAGAAACATTTTCTCCGACGGTCATGGAGCCGAACAACGCGCCACCCTGAAAAGACATGCCCATTTTCTTGCGCAGCTCGTCGCGATCTTTTTCAGACATGGCGGCGAAATTCTTTCCACGCATCCAAATTTCGCCCGCGCTAGGCATCTCCAATCCAACGAGCGTGCGCAAGAGAGTACTCTTGCCCGAGCCGGAGCCACCGAGAATAACCATGGTTTCGCCAGCGGGTACTTCGAAACTGACGCCGTGAAGGATTTCGCGCTCCCCGTACTTCACGCGCAAGTTGCGCACAGAGATGGCGGGGCCGTCGGTGACGCGCGGCTTCTCATCATGCGGATTGATTTTCGTCGCCATCGTTTTCCACCGTTACCTACCAGACGCCTGCTCCTAACGAGGCGCGGTTAAATAAAAAATTGCGGTGAATATCAAATCCACGCACACGACCATGAAAATGGACTTAACAACCGCGGAGGTTGTCGAACGCCCAACCTGCTCTGAGCCCAATCCGGTGGCAAAGCCTTCCTGACAGCCAACGGCGGTGATGGTAAGTCCGAACATGGCGGCTTTGATCAAACCGGTGAGGATGTCGCGAGATTGCAAAGCATCGAGAGTGGCGCGAATGTAACTGCCCCAGGTGAAACCGGCCGCGGAGACGCCAAAAAGACCACCTCCCAGCACACCCATAAAATCGGCCCAGGTTGTGAGGCAAGGAACCATGAGCAGCATGGCAAGGAATTTCGGCGCGACCAGGAAATGAACGGGCTCGAGGGCCATCGTTTCCATGGCGTCGATTTCTTCGTTTACCTTCATGGTGCCGATTTCCGCGGCGAACGCCGAACCGGACCGGCCGATTACGACCACGGCGGTCATCAAGGGGCCCAATTCGCGAGTCATGGAAATGGCCACCGCGCTGGCGACTACCTGCAAAGCGCCAAACTTGCGAAGTTCATAGGCCGCGTTCAGGGCTAGGATGGTGCCGACGAAAAAGGAGATTAAGGAGACAACGGGGAGCGCTTCGACGCCAACGGCCATGGCCGAATGAATGGCGCGGCTGATATGAAATTTCTTTCCGTGAAACGGCTCGACGAAAATCGCGCGCAGGGAACCGCCGGCCAAACGCGCCAAGCCGCCTATATAAGCCACTCCGTTGATCGTGGCTGAGCCGATCGTTTCAGTAAGTGACATCGTTGAATCCGGACGGGCTAGAATCCCCAGGAAATCGCGCGGCCGGCCCGGAATTTACCTAGCAGGAGCAACGTTGGTATTGGCGCTGCCACCCCGTAAGGCATCCTCTTCATTGTTGTAGATTTCAAAAACTTTCACGAGTCGCGTGAGCTCGAATACTTCCTGGGCTGTCTTGCTGAGGCCATAGAGAGCAAACGTGCTCTTGAGGTCGCGCGAAACCTTCAAGCCTTCCACTAACGAAGCCACACCCGCGCTGTCAATGTATCGCACTTTTTCCATATTCACTATGACGCGGGGAGCCTTTTTTTCTTTTAAAAGGGTTAGCAAGACTTTACGGACATCCGGGGAGTTATAGAGCGTAATGTCGCCGATTACATCAACGATGGTAGCTGTTCCAGATTGGCGGGTTGAGATGTCCATATTTGAGAGTAGCCCCCGGGGGACGTCAGAGTGTTTTGCCAGAGATTGCCTCCAGATGCAATCAATTTCCGCGTACCAGGACGGTGCAGGAGACAGTCAAATGGCGCGAAAAGCGCGGTAGCCGCGCGACCGGAGTTAACCCCGGCGATCCAAAGGCGTATAGCTGCGCAGGGAGTGGCCCAAGTATACTTGGCGAGGTCGGGCAATCTTCTGCTCAGGGTCAAGCAGCATTTCTTCCCATTGAGAGATCCAGCCTGAAGTGCGAGGAATGGCAAAAAGTACGGGGAACATGGTTACCGGGAAACCCATGGATTGGTAGATGAGCCCGGTGTAGAAATCGACATTGGGGTAAAGCTTGCGCGACACGAAATAATCATCTTCCAGCGCGATGCGCTCGCACTCCAGCGCGATTTCGATCAAGGGATTCTTTCCCATCACATCGAAAACTTCGTAAGCAATGTGCTTCACGATACGAGCGCGGGGATCGTAGTTTTTGTAAACGCGGTGGCCAAAACCCATGAGCAGCTTCTCGCCTGCTTTGACACGCTTGATGTAGGCCGGGACGTTGTTCACCGAGCCAATTTCGACAAGCATGCGAAGAACGGCTTCGTTAGCACCGCCGTGAAGCGGGCCATAGAGCGCGGCAGTGGCTGCAGCTGTGGCGCAGTAAGGATCTACGTGTGAACTGCCCACGCAACGCATGGCAGTGGAGGAGCAATTCTGCTCGTGATCGGCGTGCAGAATAAAAAGAATGTCGAGCGCGCGTTCCAGCGTGGGATTTGGGCGATATTTCAATTCGGTGGTGCGAAACAGCATGTTTAAGTAATTTCCGCAGTAGGTCAAATCATTGTCCGGATAAACGAAAGGCATTCCCAGACTGTGGCGGTAGGAAAAAGCTGCAAGCGTAGGCATCTTGCCGATCAAACGATAGGTTTGCTTGCGGCGCGATTCCAGATTGAATATGTCCTTGGCATCCGGATAAAAAGTGGAGAGCGCGGCGACCGTGGAAATCAGCATACCCATGGGGTGGGCGTCGTAATGAAAACCGTCGAGAAATTTTTTGATGCTCTCGTG
>Ga0073928_10011854_pt1 | contig 10100 bp, 11 predicted proteins | sample PaiPotPPA55metaG_FD_76969 | JGI IMG/M metagenome (GOLD analysis project Ga0073928, IMG submission 76969) | Iron sulfur acid spring bacterial and archeal communities from Banff, Canada, to study Microbial Dark Matter (Phase II) - Paint Pots PPA... ... | reverse complement strand
TTCTCCTGCAAGGCATGACGGTCTGCCGCGGTCAGCCGCACACCAGGAAACCTCCGCCTCCGCTTCCCCTGCCTCATGCATAATTTTTGCTCACACTCTTCGCCCCAGAGCAACTAACCCTTTAACTCCTACGCATGGGTCGAGGCACTAGAGCAATTCTTGACTTTCGAGATCGCCGCCCTGTTTGGGGTCTACAGGCGGAATAAAATGAGCGGCGGTAGCGGCCAATGAGTGCTTCTGTTGAGAAACGGCTCATGCGGCGCATGCCAACACGCGCCGCGCGGCGCAACTATCCAACTTACTGGTTGGCTATTTACGTGAATGTCAGCCTTGCGGCAGACGAGTTGCCACCCGATTATGTAGCAAAGGTTACCGCCGAAGCCCTTATTGCCAAGCCCGCTAGCAGCAACGTTGAGCGAGTGTGGGTTTGGAACCAGGCCTTCACCTTGTCTTTCCCGCCTAACCGAAACGGCATTGGTCACGATAATTATTCATCCGGTGAATACCGCACCTGACCGCACAATTACCACCGCCCGCGCTTGACTCTCGACACTTGGAAATTCTTCTGTCGAGAATTCAGTCGAAGCGGTTGTATCCCGGCTCGGTCACAAAAGCCATTGGCATATTATTTCCACGGGAGCCATTGTAACTCAGCGCAAACCAAGTCTTATGGCTGTACTGAAACACATCAAAGTAGAACAGGAATCCGTAGAAGAACAGTTTACGTGTCCCGTTTTCGATGTCGGTGAGTTCATCATCACTAAGATACGTCCAATGTTTAGCGTTCATCGGGTCTTCACCGCGCGGGGGGATGATAGAAGTTTGTTTCCGAGTTGCGGGATTTCCAATGTCGCCGATATCTGCTGCCCTATAAGCGACGATGATTCTGGAAAAATCGCCCGTGAAAAGCGCCGGAGTTTGTCCGCCGTTAAACACTGGATACGTAATCTCGACATTGCTTTCCGGTGAAGGCGGCAAAAATGTCAATCGTACTCCGGAAAGATACAGGTACGCCCGATTTGCTATGACAAGCTCACGCTCAGCGATGTTCGCTTGCCGACCTATCGCGCCGAGTTGACGATAAGCCACAAATGTATACCCGCCCCCAACCAGGACTAACAATGCAGTCAAGCAAAGACTGCAATAGTCGAGTAAATCTCGGTGAACATCGATAGGCGCGACGCTAACGGGTGGAGTTAGTCTTGGGCTAGCAGGAGTAAGACCGACGCGACCAAGACCAATAGCGATGACTTGCGCTTCATAGATGCAATTAACCGACCTATTGAACGCAGTTCTGTACCGCGAATGCGCATTGTTCGCCCTGAGTCATGATCCCCCCGTCCGTCCCGTGTAATTGACTGCTACAACGCGCCCGCCTCTCATAACAATGTTTACTACGCAGTATCGGTGAATGCTGTGAGATGACCAAATACGTTTGTGTGACCGGTCTCGTTCGTAGACCCGGTTGCGTTGCCAAATGTGCTTGTGTCACCCCCGGATATATATGACCACACTTCGGTGTCACCGACGGTAGCATGCCGTTCCGGCGCTCCCATACATGCAAGCACCTGCTCATTGCTCATGCCCACGATCTTGTTTTGAGCTTCCGATGCAACTTCAGCCCGTTCAACCGAACACGCAGTCGCGCACAATCCAAGCAGCAACAGGAGAAATAACGAGCATCTCATTTTCCCAACGTTTAATCCCCCCAGTGTTTAGCCTGGTCTTACCGCTCGCGTCGCTTCTGCTCCAGCCACCGCCTGGCTGATGTTCCCGGCTTCCTCATTTCTTCAGCGCATGTTTCACAGATATTGAAGGCCTGCCCTGGGCCGACCGCTTGCGTGCTCACGTCCTCCTTTTCTTTCAGGCAGCCAATCACATACCTCGGGCATGAGATGTACCGAAAACATCACGAGGTTCAAGATCGAGATCGTGGCGAATTCATTGTTTGCGACCTTGTGCTTTTTATCGTGGATACGAAACTGGATGCGCTCGCCGGCGGCCAGGTCGCGATGTTCCCACTGGTAGACTTGCGCGTTCTTCCAGCGCGCCGGGCTTAATTCGAGCCGCTCTCCGTCGCTGGTGCGCACCGTGAGTGAGTAGCCGGCGCGGTCCACCGCCTCGACCGTGACATAGGAGTCCTTGGGGATTCCGTGCTTCTTATGGGCGCGATCAAAGTGGATGACGTCGCCTTCCTGGTAGCTGCGGGCGCATCTGAGCTGCGCATCCGTGAAGTCGCGACCGACCAGGATGTCGTGTACACGGCCTTGTTTCGACACGTGCCCATGCTCGATGAGCAGTTTGCGGATTTCCTGATTTAAGGCGCGGCGTTCGTCGTTGCCGGGCTAACGACGAGCGTTTGCTGCCCCAACTCGTGGCCACGCAAATAATTGGCCGCGATCTGCTCATAGCGCTTTTTCACGTCGGGAATCTCGGTCACGCGCTGTTGTTCTTCGAGCAGGTCCAGCGCCTCCGATGCCCTCGCTTCAGCCATCTGGACTGCCCGCCGCAGCTCGGGATCCGCCTGGCGCCGGATTTCGCGCAGGTAGGCAACCGCCATATTCTGGGCCAAAAATTGTTTGAGCGGGGCACCGGCTTTGATGGCTTGGTGCTGTTTCTGATCGCCCACGAAAGCTAGGCGTTCGACGCCTTGCTGCCGCGCGGCTTTGAGCAACATCGGCAGCACGGCGGGCAGGAATACGTGATCACCGCGAATGTGGTCGGTGCTGCGTTCAACCATGTGGCGGCCCGGCCAGCCGACGATGTTCGGTTGCCAGACCCGCAGCTTCACACACACGTAGTGCTGTTGAACATGACCAAGCGGCCCGATGGCGAATGGCGAAGCATTGAATCAAACGAAGGCCGCGAACACGGTCCATCATCGTTGCGTCTATTCGAGCCATCGCGGGGATCAACACTTCGGCGTCGAAGCCAGCCGTCCGCAACGCGCCAGAATCGATCATGTCGCAGCGTGCGCCGGGAATCGCTTGCCACAGGAACTCCTGCACCGCACGAAAACCCGTGCCTGCCACCACTATTGTAATCCGCACGTCGAGGACCTCATTTTTGCGCGCAGGTCGTAGACTCGTTTGGCGGGCGCCACCTGGTTGCACCCAGCGCCTTTAGGCGCTAGGGCATTCGTCAGACTGCGGGCGGGCCTTGATTCGCAGGGTCAGCGGCGCTTTGGCTAACTGATTGCCCGATCATAACCCATATACGTCAAGCGGGACGCCTGCCTGATACGTCAAGCGGGACGCCTGCCCGCGACAGATGCGATATCGGCCTGGCGAGATACCGAACTCGGTGCGGAAGCTGCGGATGAAGTTCGAGAGATCGGCAAAACCGACGTCCAATGCAATTTCAGTGATTGGGTCTCGGCTCGTGACAAGGCGTTCGGCCGCATGTCGCAGACGCGTGCGCAGGAGCCACTGATGCGGAGTAATACCGGTCACGCGCTTGAAGGTACGCAGGAAATGATATCGGCTGAGACCTGCCGCGCGTGAAAGGTCGTCAAGCGATGTCGGTTCTGCGCTGCTGGCCTCCAATTGGCGCAAAACGCGCGCGATTCTACTCGCATCGCGCGCAACGTCTGTGGCCATTCGCGTCGGCGCGCTCGCTATCCCAATGACAGCCCCGGCCAACTCGAGTGCGATCTCTTCCATGGAATCGGAAGACGAGCCCTTTGTCCTCATGGCCGTGTTGGCCGCTATCCACGCGCGTGCGCTCAGCGGAGCAAGCATTCGGAGTGGAGGGAGCCGGTCGATTATCAGCGTTGATGCGGCTCCCACGTCGCGAGCCACTCGTTGGAACAGTTCCTCATCGAATTGGAACGAAAGACAGCGATCGCCATCACCATGCTTATGGGAGCACTCGAACGCTTGCCCAGCGTTCCCCAGCAGTACAGTGCCCGACGACATCAACGAGGAGCCGCGCGCGCTACGATAAACGAAACTCCCTGCCAGGACGAACGAGATCGAAGGCGCCCTGAAATGCTCTTCGAACGGGCGGTCGCCCGGGCCGTAGGTACACACGATATCGACCATTCGCCAGCCGTCTCCGGCCGCAACTGGCTGGGCTTGGGATGCACCTTGCGAACCGCTCTGCGCTTTCCGGGCGAGAGCCAGGGATAGCGGGTTCCGATTGAATGTCGCAGCCGAAAGCAATTTTTGCCAAGTCTCCGAACGCGGCGATTGCTAAAAACGACGCTGCCGATAAAAGCACGCAGGTAGTGAACACCTGCCGTATATCTGAACTTTTCACAGGAGAGGGTTATGAGCAACACGACCTTTGCGGGTGGATGCGCATGCGGGGCCATCCGCTACAAACTCACGGAACACCCGTTGATCGTTCACGCCTGTCACTGTCGCGACTGTCAGCGGATCACGGGCAGCGCTTTCGTGATCAATCTTTGGATCGAAAGAAAGTTCGTTGGAGTCAACCTCGCGCCGAAATCGTTCAGGCTAACGGCCGGTACTGGCAAACCTCACGACGTGTTTTTCTGCGAAAAATGCGGAACTTACCTGTGGAGCTTTTACCACGCGGCGCCCGGCGATGCCTTGTTCGTACGTGCCGGCACTCTCGATGAGCCGGAGAAGGTGCGGCCCGATGTTCATATCTTCACGCGCAGCAAATTGCGGTGGCTGCAACTGCCAAAAGATGTGCTCGCATTCGAAACGTTCTACAAGATCGACGAAGTCTGGACAGCGGAGAGCAAGGAGCGGCTGCGGCGAAATACGGCCGAACCCCAGTAAGCGAGTCTCGCAAAACGCCGTCAATGGGAGAACTGCGCGTGAGCACTAGCTTACGCATAGAGGAGGTATGAAGATGCTCAGTCATGTTTCCATTGGAGTCAAGGATCTCGCGAAGTCCCGGCGCTTCTATGACGCGGCACTCGAACCGCTCGGCTACAAGTGCCTGATGGAGAGCCAAGAATATCTCGCCTACGGTACCGCGACACCCGAGTTTTGGGTACTTGCAGTGAACCATCCCGTGCCCACCGACAACGAGTCCGGACTACATTTTTGTTTCGACGCAACTCGCCGAGCCGGCGTTAATGCTTTCCACCGGGCAGCGATAGCGGCCGGTGGGCGTGATAACGGCAAGCCCGGAATCCGTAAGGACTATGGCGACAACTATTATGCGGCATTCGTATCCGATCCTGACGGCTATCGGGTCGAAGCTTACACCAATAGCGTGCAGTAGCTTCCCCGCCGGCGGGATTGTGAACCAGCGGGCGGCGATGAGGTCAAGCATCGCCTACTGGATGGAAAAGGACCAATGCAGCGTTGGCGGTCCTCGATTGGACAACCTTCCGCACATTTTGTACTTTCCTCGCAGGTGCGCTTTGACGCACAGTGCGGATCCGAAGGGAGGTTTGCTTAATGTCGAGCATGCCACGAATGCTTGAGGGATATCGGGTGCTGGATTTCACGCAATTTGTCGCCGGTCCAACTTGCACCAGGCTGCTGGGCGAGATGGGCGCCGAAGTAGTCAAGCTGGAATTGGCACCTGACGGCGACCGCGTACGTGCTGGAGGACTCAAGCCGCTGCAACCCGAACATAGAAACACCACTATCAGCAGTTATTATCTGCAACACGACCACAGCAAGCTCAGCTTTGCGATTGATATGAAAAAGGCCCGCGCACGAGAACTGGTGCGCGCTATGATTCCCAAATTTGACGTGCTGGTCGAAAATTTTGCTCCTGGGGTGATCAAGCGCCTGGGTTTCGGCTACGACGATGTCAGGCAACTCAATCCGAAAATTATAATGTGCTCAATTTCGATGGGCGGCCAGACGGGGCCGTTGTCTGACAAAGCCGGCTACGACTATATCGGCCAGGCTTATGCCGGGATTACCGACGGCATCGGCGAGCCCGATCGGGCGCCAGCGGTGACGACGATGGCTATCGGCGACATTTCAGCCGGTGTCGCCTCGGCGATGGCGATTGGGTTTGCCTTGCTCCATCGTGAGCGTACCAGCGAGGGACAATATCTCGACGCGTCCCTGATTGACACCTACTTCCATATGCACGAAGACTCGGTACCGCGAGTCTCGTTGCGCGGCGACAAGTATCAGCCGACGCGTGGCGGCTCTCAGCATCCTGGCGGCGGTCCGACCGGGATTTATCATTATCGCGGCTCGCAATACGTCTATCTGTGCGTGCCGACGGCCCATCAATGGGTCCAGCTAGCGCGCGCGATGGGCATGCCCGAGCTTGCGACGGATCCACGCTTCAAGAGTGCACGCGGCCGGCGCGACAACAATGCCGAATTGCAGAAGATAATCGAGGATTGGCTCGCGAGCTTCCCAACCCGCGATGACGCTATCGCAGCGCTGGACAAAGAGCGCGTGCCCTGCGCGCCGGTGTTGACGGTCAATGAGGCGCTCAAACATCCACATCTGAACGAACGCAAGACCGTCCGTTGGGTCAACGATCCGTTGCTCGGCGAAGTTGCGATTCCTGGCGTTCCGGTGAAATTCTCGGCCTGGCCCGATCGTACGCAAGTGCGCGCGGCCCGGCTTGGCGAGGATAATGAGCGGATCCTCCACCAGTATCTAAACATGCCCGACGAGCAAATCCGCCAACTTTATTTGGAAGGGGTGCTGGTCCGAGATCCAACCATTGGCCCGAACACTGTCGGCGCGTGAACGGGGGATGGGATGGGAGGAGCGTCACGAGCACACGCAGTAATGCTCCTTACAGGCCGTCTCTGATACTGGCGATAGGTGCGGCGCTGATGCTTTTGCGCACGCCCGCCTGGGCGCAATCTGTTCTTCAGTATCACTCCTCGCCCGGCCGCGCGGGAAACTATGTGATACCGGGGCTTACCCCGGATCGCGCCCGCTCGATGCATCTGGATCGCGCCTTCGACGGGCGCGTCGGCGGGCACGTTTACGCGCAGCCGCTGCTGTTCAATGAGGCGGGTCGGGAGCTGTTAGTCGTTGCAACGGAGAACAATGTCGTCGATGCGCTTGACGCGCGGACCGGCAGGCTCGTCTGGCAGAAATCACTCGGAAAGGCGGTAACGTCCACGATGCTGCCGTGCGGCAACATCAATCCGCTCGGTATCACCGGAACGCCCGCAATCGATGATTCACGACGTGCGATTTACCTGGATGGGATGGTCCTGACTCAGGATGGGCCGCAGCATCTGGTCTTTGGTTTGTCACTGGAAAAAGGTCAGATCCTCCCTGGCTTCCCGGTGAATGTGGCGCATGCGCTAGCCGACAAGGGGCAGCGGTTTATCCCGAGCGATCAGAATCAGCGGGGTGCGCTGCTAATAATACAAAACACGGTATACATTCCTTACGGCGGACATTTCGGTGATTGTGGTCATTATCATGGCTGGGTCGTGGGAGTCAGCCTCGATCAGCCCCATCGCGTTATCGCATGGAGCACGCGCGCGGAGGGTGGTGGAATCTGGGCTCCTGGCGGAGTTGTTAGCGACGGCCATTCACTGTTCGCGGCTACCGGCAACACCTTCGACACTCCCCAGTGGGGTGGCGGGGAAGCAGTAATCCGCCTTGGATTCGACCTAAAACCGCCGATGAGCACTCGCGACTATTTCGCCGCGTCCGACTGGCGCATGCTCGATCGGCGCGACGCCGACCTCGGCGGGACGGCCCCGCTGCCTTTCGACTTGAATAGTTCGGCGGGCGCCGCGCATTTGATGCTCGCGCTTGGCAAGGACGGCAAAGCCTATCTGCTTAACCGTGACAATCTCGGCGGGGTCGGGGGAGGGTTAGCGACGAGACAAGTTTCAAGCGACGAGATCAAAACGGCCCCGGTGGTTTATCCGGCTCCCGATGGCGGCGCATTTGTCGTATTCGCAGGCGGAGGGATCAATTGTCCAGCAGCCATTTCGCATCCTTCAATCGCCGCACTCAAGTTGCAGGCACACTCCACGCCGGCGATTTTGACTGCGTGGTGCGCCTCGCTCGATGGGAGCGGGGCGCCTATCGTGACTACTACCGACGGCCGCTCAGATGCAATTGTCTGGGTAGTAGGAGCCGAGGGCGATGATCGTCTGCATGCGTTTCGAGGCAACACTGGTGAATCGTTACTCGCTGAGCCACAAGTCCGGCTGCAAGGTCTGCGGCATTTTGCGACGATCGTAGCAACGCAGCAGGATATGTTCGTCCCCGCCGATGGGAAGATCTACGCCTTCACGCCGTAGCCAGTCTTGTCATCCTGGCTATCGGAGGCGAAGCTCAGCCAGGACACAGAATTTGCAGGCAATCATATGGACGAAACAAATACTGTCTCCCTTCCCCGCGAAGTGGCACGGCCCGGGCTGGTTGCGACCTGGATGCAGGCGAGCCGCGCATGGACACTGGCGATGCCCTTCATGAGCGTCTCAGTTGGAACCGCCGCGGCGTTGCGCAATGGATTCTTCTCGCCATGGATGTACGCGGCTGCGGCCGTAGGTGCGGTCGCATTGCAGGCCGGTGCCAACATGGTCAATGACTATTATGATTTCGTCAATGGCACCGACTCAGCCGACTGGAATGCGCCTGAGAGCTTCGGCCCTGGTCTCGTAATTCAGCGGGGTTACCTGCGCCCGGAACAAGTGTGGTGGGGCGGACTCGTCGCACTCGTATTCGGCTCTACTCTTGGGCTTATTCTAGTCGCGGTCTGTGGCTGGCCGGTGCTCGTGCTGGGACTCCTCGGGGTTGCCGGCGCCTACTTCTACACCGGAGCGCCGTTGCAGCTTGCCTACCGTGGTCTCGGCGATCTAATGGTGTTTACCCTGATGGGGCCGGGCTATGTGCTCGGCGCGTATTATGTTCAGGCGCTCAGTTTTTCGCCGACCGCCCTGGTCGCATCGCTGCCGATGGGCTTTCTCTGCTCGGGCGTACTGCAGGCGAACAATCTGCGCGATATCGAAAACGATCGCGCACACGGCAAGCGCACATTCGCTGTCCTTATTGGACGCAAAGCGGCGACAATCGAACTGATTTGTTCGGATCTTGGCGCCTATCTCGCAACCATTGCCGGCGTGATCGCGAGGGTGCTTCCGTGGCCGGCGTTAGCAGTCATTATCACTGCGCCCCGTGCGATCGACCAAATTCGCCTGGTGTCTCCTGGCGCCGATGCCGAAAGCCACAATCGAGCCATGAACCGCTCAGGTCAGCTGCAGTTCGAATTGGGCGTGCTGCTCGTAATTGCTTTTGTGCTGGGCAGACTGTTCGGTTGGTGAAGCGGTTCTGGAGATCAAACCCCTACAAGATTCGCCTTCTCAATTGTGTTGCGGATAATGCGCACTGAGGCAGCATCGATCATCACGCCTTCAAAAGTGACCGCACCGAGGCCTTCAGCCTCCGCCTTCGCGTAGGCGGCTTCCAGCCGGCGTGCGCGATCAACCTCCTCCTTTGTCGGAGAATAGATCTCGTTGGCCATATCAATTTGGCTCGGATGGATAGCCCATTTGCCAACGAAGCCCATCGTCGCTGAGCGCGTCGCTTCTTCGCGGTAGCCGGCGGGATGGCGGAAGTCGGCGTAGGGTCCGTCGATTGCGTCGATTCCAGCAGCGCGCGCCGCTACGATGATCTTGCTCCGAGCGTAATGCCAAATATCGCCCGGATAAGTCGATATAGTGCCGCCAATCGTCGTCATCCGCACGCCCTGAGACGCACTGAAATCACCCGGTCCGAAAATGATCGCTTCGAGCCGGGACGAGGAGCGCGCAATTTCTTCGACGTTGATTAGCGCCTGCACCTCCTCGATCAGGACTTCGAGAGCGATACGCCGCTTGAGCCTCATCCGGGTTTCGATCTGGGTCAACAGCGTATCGACCCAGAAAACGTCACGGGCGGCCTTGACCTTGGGAATGATTATGAGGTCCAGGTACTCGCCCGCCCGTTCGACCACCTCGATCACATCCTGGTAGGCGTACTCGGTTTCGATATTGTTCATACGGAAGGCACGGGTTTTTTTGCTCCAATTTAGCGTGCGCAGCGCCTCGATGACCTTGCCGCGTGCTTCAACCTTCTGGTTGGGCGCGACCGCATCTTCCAGATCGAGAAACACCACGTCGGCGTGGGTGCCGAGAGCCTTCTCGATCATTTTCTCACTGCTGCCGGGGGTCGATAGTTCGC
>Ga0073928_10011853_pt1 | contig 10100 bp, 8 predicted proteins | sample PaiPotPPA55metaG_FD_76969 | JGI IMG/M metagenome (GOLD analysis project Ga0073928, IMG submission 76969) | Iron sulfur acid spring bacterial and archeal communities from Banff, Canada, to study Microbial Dark Matter (Phase II) - Paint Pots PPA... ... | reverse complement strand
TCTGCAGCATGGTGAGGTTCGGGCAAAAATGCTATACCACGGATGACATTGATTTCTTCGCGATTTACGTGATTCCGGTGGACACCTGGTACATTGTTCCCGTCCGAAAGGCGCCCAAGCGAACCAAGACGATATCCCTGTCGCCGCACAACTCGCTCTCTAAGCATGCAGTCTACAAGGAAGCGTGGAATTTGCTGAGATGAGATTGATCGGGTGGCGCAGCGGGGTAGCCTTCAGACTTTGCGTTTGTAGTGGATTGGCCACTGTATCGTCCAGGTCTTGCCGCCGTCTTTTGACGCTTCCCAACTCCAGTCGAATTCGTTCGGGTGGATGTTCTTGAAAACCATGCGTTGCAGAAACTTGACGCCATCGGGTCGAATAGCTTCCCGCGCGAGGATCATCTGGCCATCTTTGAATTCGCCGACGAAATCCAGATAAGCGCCTTGATTGTCGACCCATGTCTGTTTCCATTTGCCCGAGGTTGGATCGAACAGCGAAACACTCATTCCCCAAAGCGGCATTGAATCTCCGCCAGAGAAGTTTTCCTGGACTACGCAACCGTCCAGAATCCGCTTGATACTGTTGCTACCATGCGCGACTTCGCCCTGCTTTTCTCCTGGCCATGTCAGATCCCAATCTCCCACCCAAAAGTCGAATTGTTTCTGCCTGGGCTCGGCACAGGCTGTAGCCGCCGGGCCAGCCGTTTGGGAATGAGCGCCGGGCACGGAAACCGCAAACGCAAATATCAGCACAGCCATTTCGACACAACGCAACTGACACATGACTCCTCCCTCAGAGAGTGAGACGCTCGCAAGCTTAAAAGGTTTACCTCGAGGAGGCGCTGATCCGCTCAATCCCGGCCAGAGCTTTGGTTTGGCGGTGGTGGCGGATTTCCGTTATGCAGGCCGAAATGAAGGTTATGGCTGCTGCCACCACTGCTAGCGGGAACGCGATTTGGCGATACGCTATCGTGAGGTTGGGATGGAGTCCGCGCAGGCGCGCTGCGATCACGATTCCCAGGATTCCTAGCAGCAGGCTTACGGCGAATGACAGCAGGGTCAGGAGGAATGTGATCAGCAGAATCCTCGCCGGAATTACGTACCAGTGGGGTTCGCGGCTGGGATTAGTGCTGGGGAACATTTCTGTTGATTGTAACGCCGCCTTAGTGGCCGCCGGTCTTCATTCTAGCGGTGGTTGCTCGGGAGTGCGCTAGAATACTTGCTATGTCGCAAGCTGCGCCTGCATTCACGCGTTCGCCGGATGAGGTCGTCCGGCAAAGTCCCGTCTCGCAAGCATCCAATGGAATTTGTTATGCCGTGGTCGGCGAGGTCACCGTGGCCGGCTCAGATCTTGAGCGCATGGTCGCGGCGGTTCCTGACTCCGCCGCTTCGGCTTTACAGAGAAACGCTTATTATTTCGTACCGCTGACCGTGAATCATGGGGATGATACGGTGATCGCCGACCGCTATGACGTTGCGCTCAGCGACAACGCGGTTTGCCATCGCAACATCGACCTGGGCGATTCGCAGTGCGTTTTTATTTCTACGCGGTTGATGGACGATAAGTTTTCTGTGGCCTTTGAGTTTTATATCAACGTGGGGCATGCCATCGTCGACAGGGTGGGGGTTTCGCAGGAGTTTGCTGAGCTGGCATGGAAGCAGGTTGAGGCCGGAGCAAAAGGCGAGACTTCGCTGGATGCGTGGGAGTCGCGCAAAGCGGCGACCATTCCTGGGGCGGACGCGGAGAAACATAAGAACGAATATCTGGCGGCGACGTTTTCGGACGCGATTTCAATCTACCTGCTGTCGTTGTTTATCGATGTGGATTATTACGATTTGCGGGAGCGCGACTATCCACTGCTGGCTCCGGCGCAGATGGCGGAGCGGCTGCGCAAAGTAGCGGAACTGTTCCCGGCCAACCCGGGATTCGAGTTTGCGATCTACTACAAGCGGCGCAGCTAGCGCAATTCGGCCTGCTGAACCCGGACGGTTGCGTGCGTCATCTACTACCTAATCGGGAGATCGAAACTCATGTCTACACTGTCTTGGCCTGCCCCCAGCGCTCTTGATGCGCGCACGCAATCTTTTCCCACGTTAACTCAGGCGCAGATTGATCGACTGCGTCCATTCGGCAAAGTGCGCAGGGTTCAGCCGGGGGAAATCCTGTTTCGTCCCGATGACACGCAGATTCCATTTTTCGTCATGCTTTCGGGGCGGATGGAAATCGTACAGCCCGATTTTGCGGGTGAACGGGCTGTAGCGGCACATGGTCCTGGCGAATTTACTGGCGAGATCACAATGATTTCCGGCCAGCGCAGTCTGGTGCTTGGGCGGGTTACGGAGGCGGGCGAGTTTCTCGAGATCGGCGCGGAGCAACTGCGGGCGATTGTCGCCAAAGACGCTGAGCTGAGCGAGATTTTCATGCGGGCGTTCATCTTGCGGCGGCTGGCTCTCATTAGTAAGGGACAGGGTAACGTCATTCTGCTGGGCTCTCGGCACTGCGCGAATACTTTGCGCATCCGCGAATTTCTTGCGCGGAATGCTTATCCTTTTACCTATGTCGACCTCGATTCGGACAAAACTTCGCAGGCGCTGCTCGACCGCTTCGAGGTGAAAACGCAGGAAGTGCCGGTGGTGATTTGCAACGGGCACAATGTGCTGCGCAATCCATCGATTCAAAAATTGGCAGATTGTCTTGGGTTCAACGTCAGCATCGATTCGTCGCAGATGCGTGACTTGGTCATTGTGGGGGCTGGGCCGGCTGGACTCGCGGCTGCGGTTTATGGGGCATCAGAGGGATTGGACACTCTGGTGATTGAAAAGGAAGCGCCGGGCGGGCAGGCAGGTTCAAGTTCCAAGATAGAAAACTATCTGGGGTTTCCGACCGGGGTCTCGGGGCAGGAACTTTCGGCGCGGGCGATTGCGCAGGCGCAGAAGTTCGGCGCCAAAATGATGGTGGGACACAAAGTGGTGAAGCTTGATTGCAAGCAGCGTCCTTACCATTTGGTTTTGGACAATGGAGATAAGATCGCAGCGCACGCCGTGGTTATTTCCACCGGCGCGCGATACAACAAACCGCCCATCGCCAACTTGCAGAAGTTCGAAGGGCAGGGAGTTTATTACGGCGCGACCTATATCGAATCGCAGCTATGCGGCGACGAAGACCTGATCGTGGTTGGCGGAGGCAACTCTGCGGGGCAGGCCGCCGTGTTTTTGTCGCAGAGTGGACGCAAGGTTTACATGTTGGTGCGGCGTGAAGGATTGTCGGAGACGATGTCACGATATCTGATCCAGCGCATTACCGATAATCCTGGCATTGAGGTGCATTACAAAACGGAAATTACCGCGCTCGACGGTGACATGCAACTCAAGCAGGTCACGTGGCGCGACAATGCCAGCGGAGAAACTTCTACTCATGACGTCCACCACGTTTTTATCATGGCGGGAGCGTCTCCAAGGACCGATTGGTTGGAGGGCTGTGTGGCTCTCGATGACAAGGGATTTATTCTGACCGGGCGCGATGTAAACGGGCATGCCAGCAACGGCTCGACTAAAACTTGGTCTTTGAGCCGGTCTCCGCAGATGCTGGAGACAAGTCTGCCGAGTGTATTTGCGGTTGGCGATGTGCGCTCGGGCAATGTGAAGCGCGTAGCTTCCGCGGTCGGTGAAGGCGCAATCGCGGTCAATCTTGTGCATCGGGCATTGGCCGAACCATGAAGGGCTAATTCTTAAGCCTGGCTTTGGGCGTGAGCCGGCGCAGGAGGAACTCTTGCGCCAGATTAGCGGCTGATCGCTGACCAGTTCCGATCAGGAAATTTCCCAGGAATAATCCCACGCCGCGATTCGACGCCGGGTAGTAGGCATTCGAGAGCGCAGCCGAGGCAAGGTCGCCGCCTATGGTCGAGTAGTTCGGCTGCCATTGTCCGTTGTCTCCCTTGCAGATGAATGGGCTCGAAATGGCGTGCATGGCGCGTGATTTATTTGTGCCTGTGCCTTGATAGAAGTAGCGAGGGTCCTGGTGAAGAAGCGTTGGCAGGATCGCGCCGCCAATCATTATGTCGGTAAGGCCGTTTCCATAGGCAGCGCCGTAGCGCTCACCATAACCCTTCCAACCTTGCGGGTAATTGGGGTGGTCTCCTGCCTGTTCGCTAGCCGCAACCAAACCTACTCCGAAAAAAGTGACGGGATCTAAAAGGACTTTGGCGGCGAGTTGGAATTTCAGTTTCGGCGTAAGCGGTGCGGCATCTTGGTCGTAAGAGATGTAGAAATTTGGAATGATTCCGAAGATGCGCTGCTGCTCCTCTTGCTTGACCTGTTCAGCGGCGATTTCCTGTGGAGAAGCCGCCGCGGAAGCTACATTGATCGTGGTCAGCGCTTCAGCGATCTGCAGCTTGGGAACTTTCAGAATCACATACTGACTTGGCCTGACGATGACATCGGATGTCCAGTTTGCGAATCCTTGCGCGGCGATGGTTACACGATAGGTGTCAGGTTCAAGGTTGGTGAACTGAAAAAATCCGCTGTCGTTCGACACAACCGCGCGCGGGCTACCCAGGTTTGAGCTTTGCAGAACCACGCTGGCCCCGGGGATAGTGTCGTCATTCACATCGACTACAGTACCCACAATCACAGCCGTCCGCGGCCTGGGAGCATCGGGCACCGGAGTGGGCTGCTCCTGCGCCTTAGATAATCCGGAAAGGCAGAGCACGAGTGCAAACGCAAAGACAGGCAATTTCATTTCGCGTTCTCCTTTGAGATGATCGCAACCTCAACGTGAACACTTGCATTAAGGCAACTGATCGACCATAGGGTCGCTTTATCGGCCGTCGTAAACGGTTGAATTTATTGGAGAAAAAAAGATCACAGAACGTGGTGTCATGAAGTGTCGAGAGTGACTTTTGACAAGTGTCAAACTATTGTCACTGCGGGAGAGTCGCGGGCTTAAGGCGCTAGTGAAAGATAAGACTTTAGTATTGGTTTAGTCGTGCAGGGAGAGAATCATTGCTGGCGTTGTTTGTAACGCCGGCATCTTGCTGGCGCCAATGAGGGCGGGATGCCGTCACGACAGCCGCCGAGACGGCGGGCTGCATACTTTTTTAGAAAGTGAACGCGACACCGCGGCTTGCAGTGGCTTGCAGTGAGTCGCCCCGCGGGCCCCGTTGCTGGTGAAGTCGCAGTTGTTACAACAGCCAGACTCACGCCCGCCGAATGACGCGGAAAAGGAATATCCGGCCCGTGGCTGGGAGGTGGGTCTGCCGGAAAGCGTCTTCGACGTTGCGGACGATGACGGTAATTTTCCCGCCATATTCTGCCGATGGAATACAAGACTCCCCACGAGGCGTACCCGCTCACCGCGGCGGCCCGGTTGTGGGTTCCCAAATGGCGACAATCCGATCAAATGAGTGAAATTGCGATTTCTCAACGGCTAGGGTTTTTGAAGATTCCAGTTGGCAGTTTATAGGCTTCACGCCGTACTACTCTGGAGCGTCTTGCTGCGCAAATCGGTTCTGGGCTAATGTGGGCGTATGCGCCACAGCATATCTTCTATTCTCATCCTCTCTTTCGTGATACCCGTCACCTTGCTGGCACAAACACTGCCCGAGTCTCAGTTTCTTGTGAAGCTAAAATACCTTAAGAGCGATCTTCCGCAAAGCGTGTCGACTACCTGCGTCGCTGTGTTCCCCGACGGTCGATTCCACCTTGAACAACAACCAGTTTGGCCAGGGTCCGATCCCCAAATCTATGAGGACTCGCTTCCCGAGAATGACCTTAAATCCCTTCTAACGATTATCGATGACCCAGAGCTTAGGGATCTCAAGGAGATCGATAAAGGCAAACAGTTTTTCAGACAACGCGAACACGGGGAAGTCGTTTGGGCACTTATACCGAGGGGAGAAACCACTCAGAAGTTGATCTTCAATTCCCAGACGGGCACAGCCGAGCAACATTCCAAGGCGCTTCCGAAGCCTTTAAGTGCTTTGGTTGGATGGAGCGAAACGACTGCCAAAGCCTTAGGTCGCCGCAAAGTACGCCCGCTTAAGAACGCTAAGCCCGTGATGTGTTGGGTGGCTGAGACGGATGCCATCTAGTTCATTTACGAAACCAGGCGATAGCACCTATTGAGAATCTACTGGTGGTACCAACGGTCATTGATGAGATGCTAGAAGGTGAACGCTACGCCGCCGCTTACGGTTTTCGCTGATTGCACCAGGTAAACCGTGTGTCCATCGTGACCCATCACTGGAACGTATCCTTGCGCCAGAAGATTGCGCAGATCGACAATGGCTTCGACGTGGCCGGGGATAAATCCCAGGCCAGGAATGGGTTGTCGGAAGAAGAGATTCAGATAGGGATCGGCGCGTCCCGCGGAGGCGTTAAACATATCGATGGGAGTGAGAGCTTCTCCGTTGATCAGGCGATACGACGCCATCCAATGCGTCCCCGTCTTCGGAACTGTGCCCGTGATCTTGGCAGCCACGCTTTGCCGCTTGCGCGACACGGTGTACTGCGAAACATTCTGCAACGCTGTGCCTGGAGCGGTTAGATCCAGCACACCGCCGTATTCGTAATCGAACGTGCCGGTTAAATTCGACTTGAACTGGCGTTCCACCACGACCCGCATTCCTTGCGTGTGGAAATTGCTTCCCTGATAGGTAAAGATTCCTGAAAACAGGTCGGGCAGCACATTCCCATTGTCCGTCGTGTACTCGCCGACTCCAAGCAATGCTGGATCGGAGATACGATCCATATAAGCGGCTACCTGCAGATTGGTTTTTCCGACCCGATGCGAAACTGAAAGCTCCTGGTGATGCGCATGCTCGACCGTAGTCGAATATCCAACCATGGTTACGTGCGGCGCGGATTCGTTCACATCCGCGGGATCGGACTCAAAACCTTTATCCGTGCGGGTGCCCGGTTCCGAGGTCGCATAGCGGTACTCAAGCACCGTGTTCGGCGAGAGGTGCAGGTCGGTGGTTCCGAACGGACGGAAAGTTGTGACCCTGCCCATGAACTGGATGGTTTGCAGTTCGCTGCCAAACTTGAGTTCCAGAACGTCGCCTAACCTGAGATCGTCTGAGGTGCTTAAGGCGAGCGCCTGGAGATTGCGCAGGGCGAGATCCGGTGCGGGCGAGTTCCACATACTCACGGCAAACGATGGATGAGATCCATCAGCCATTTTGTGGCGCAACGAGGCGGAGACTACCGACGTCGAGCCGTTGCCGTATCCAACGTCTCCTCGCAAGCCCAATGTGTCTGAGGAGAAAACAGATTTCTCCATGGAGAAGCCGGTGTTCATGTCGGCGACGCTGCCATATCCTTCGGAAGGTGATCCGGCTAGGAACGAAAGCGATCCCTTGATATCACGGCCGCCGTTTGCCGCCTCGGCTGCCATAGCTGGGGATTGATAATTCGCGGATGGATCGTCGACCAGGCGCAAAATCGGGCGATTGGAGACCGAGCGCAGCACCCACTTCCAATCGTCGTCTTCAGTGGAGGTTCGCGCGGGCGCGATTTGGATGGCCTCAAACAGCGTGTTCAAGGTGACATTCACTATGGTGTTGCCGCCGGCATGCAATCCGATATGCTCGCGCAATGCGGGTAGAAAAGCAGGAGCGGAAACTTTGAGGTTGTAGACTCCAGGCAACAGCCCGGCGGCAGAGTAGAAACCGTTCTCGTCGGTGAATACTTTCAGGGTCTGTGCGGCTGCGCCGAGGATTTCGACGACGGCTCCCATTTGTGGGGTGCCGCTCGAACCGCGAACGTATCCGGAAATCTTGCCCGAGTTTTCAGCCCAGGCGGGGAACGCCAGGCTTAACAGCAGAAGCGAAAACCCGAGCTTGCGGAGAATCAGCAACCCACCACCTCGAGGGAAACCCAAGAGAACCATTTTACTCCACAGCGAAAGTAACTGTAGGGTCGACGGTCTGCTTGGAGATGTTGTCATTTACCTTGATCTGAATGCGATACACCCCCGGATCAAGGTTGGCGGCCGAAAGCGTCTTCTGCAGGGTTACCTGGTCGCCAATGTTGCCCATCGTGTCCGTGGATTCCACGGTGTGAACCACGGGCTTATTCGTTGACGCATTAACAATATTGTACTCAACCGTGGCCGAGGGCTTATGCGTTTTGTCGTCGATACCAAGATTGTAAACTTGCATCCAGAAATTCATCTTCTGGCTGCGTTTGAACATCATTGGCTTACCGTCGGCAGGGGGAACACGCGGTCGAACCTTGGTCGCGCCGATTACGAAGCTTCCCGTACCTACGTTCTTGGCGGCTACCGGCTCCATGAGATCAGCCACGATTAGCGAAGAAGCTTCCAATCGATCATCCGCGAAATCCGGCACTTGTACACCCTTGCTCCAGGTGCCTACGCGGTCGCCGTTCACGTCCTTCACTACGATGTCTACGCGATAGCGGCCCGGGCGCAGTGGAATCGCCTTCCAATAAACCTGGGAATTTTCCGCTGCCTTGGCCAGAAGCTCGGCGGGGATATCCGCTTGCACCGTGTCCTCGAAAGTCTGGGCAATGTGACCGGTCAACGTCGTAACCCGGCCGAAGATGTTGACTACACCGCGTTGCACTCCGTCCTTGTTTACGAAGGTAATGTCGCGGTTTTTCATCTGCACGGTGAAAGGTACGAGGACGGTGTCACCAGTCACCTTGACGAAATCAGCGCGCACATCAAACGGCATTAAGTTGAGGCTGATCTTGTGGCTGACCACTTCCTCAAGATCCTTGAACTTCACCGGCGGAGGCGCCTGCAACTTGGCAAACTGCTCCAGGCGATCAAACTGTTTGCTGGCCTGGGAAGCGCTATTGGGTCCTGGCCCTAGACTCTCCAACCCGCCGTTAAAGCGTTGCGCCTTATTGGCAATGCCCATTTGCTCGTAAAGAGTGGCTCCGCCATTGGGCGTGTGCAGCAGCGCGTCTTTCTCCGACCGGTCGATGGTCATGTGATAATCGCCGCACATGCAGGTGTCGACAAACTCGATGATCACTTCCTGGCCGATACCTTCGAGGTAGCGATAGCGCCAGTCTTCAAACGGGAAAGTCGAGGTTTCTCCGCCGCCTTCTTCCATTGGCCGTTCGTAGCTGCCGCCGCTGGGATGCGAATCAATCTCATCCGCCGGCCCGTACATAATATAGATGCGGCCGCGATCGGTTTTCCAACCGGGGATTCCTGCCGGGAAATGTTCGTTGGCGTATTCGATGCGGCGGTAATGCTCTTCTTTGAATTCGTTTTCTTCGGTATCCGGCGTTGGGTCACGGCGCTGCCAGAAGGCTTCTATAAATTGGTCGCGCTCTTCATCGTTAGAAAGCTGTTTGAAAGCTTTGCGCTCTTCGTCGGAAATAATGTATACGACGTCTTCATCGAGCCACTTTTTATAAGTCTTGCTGAGTTCCTGCTTCAGGGCTTTGGCATTCTCTTTTTTTTGCTTTTCGCTGATGGGGCGCTTCAACGGGTCGGCAGCCTGGCCCGCTTGGCTTGGGGATGACGAGGGAGTAGCCTGATCGCCGGACGGCTTGGCATCCTGCTGCGCCACGGCTGACGCACCGCAGACACACACCACTACTAATAAAGACGCGCTAAGAAGGTAGCGTCGTAAACCTGCCTGGAACATAGAAGGGATACTCCTCGCACACGTTCGTGTGACTATCATTCTATGTCTTTGGATACGCGAAGGCAAGGCTGGCCTGCCTCTATCAGGATTGTAGGATGCAGGCAAACTTCGAGAAGGTGCCTGGGGGTTCACGATACAAGTTAATTGCGGTTTGGGGTTTCCGTGCAGCGAGCGCGGCGGCTCTCAAAACGCAGAGTCTTCCGCAGGAAAATTCGGAGCGGAACGGGCGAGTGCCCGTCATCCATTGCCCGTTCGCGAAGCCTGTACTGAATTGAATTGGGTCTGTTACAATCCATCAACGAGTAGGGACAGCTGCTCGTTTGCCTGCGCGAATAGTTCTTGACGCTCCGAAAGTCGTCAGGTCTCCGATCATGGCACCAAATTCTCTTAGGGGACGTAGTTCAGTTGGTTAGAACGCTGCCCTGTCACGGCAGAGGCCGCGGGTTCGAGTCCCGTCGTCCCCGCCATTCTTTTC
>Ga0073928_10011852_pt1 | contig 10104 bp, 11 predicted proteins | sample PaiPotPPA55metaG_FD_76969 | JGI IMG/M metagenome (GOLD analysis project Ga0073928, IMG submission 76969) | Iron sulfur acid spring bacterial and archeal communities from Banff, Canada, to study Microbial Dark Matter (Phase II) - Paint Pots PPA... ... | reverse complement strand
TGGCGATCTCGACCGCGATCCTCCGCGATGAGGGTGTGCTCAAGCGGATGCAGGGCACGCCGTTGCCCCGCTGGGCTCACGTCGCCGCTCGGATCGGGTCGACCCTTCTGATCGTCGGCGCGATAACCGTCGTCACTCTTGGCATCGGCGCGATCGCCTACGGCGTGCACGTCCGCGCAGCGACGCTGCCCGGATTGATCGCAACGCTGGTCCTCGGGACCGCAGCGTTCACCACGCTCGGGATCGGGATCACTCGGTTCATCCCGAACGCGGAGGCTGCGCCGGTCGTCATCAACCTGACCGTGCTGCCGCTGACGTTCATATCCAACATCTGGTTTCCGACCAACACGCTGCCCACGGGCCTGGTCGACGTCGCGAAGGTTTTCCCGATCCGTCCGCTTGCCGATGGCCTCCAGTACGCGTTCAATCCGTACACCTCGGGCCCTGGCTTCAACGGCAGCGACCTCGCGTCGCTGGCGATCTGGACGGTCGTGGGCATCGTGCTGATGATGCGATTCCTGCGCCAGCCGCAGGGTGAAGTCGTGTGACGCCGTCGGGCGAGAACGCCGTGCGTCGACAGGCGGCGGCCAGCGGCGCGGCGGCCGGCGGCACGGCGGGCGGCGGCGCGGCGGGCGGCGGCACAACGAGCGACTGCCCGCCCGCGCGTCGCGGCCTCTGGTTTGGCAGCCGTCCGCGAGGCGTAGCTCAGCACACGGGGGCGTTCATCTGGCTCGCGTTCATCGCGTACCCCGCGATCAACGCGGTCACCAGGCACGGAACGCCGCTCCACCACGCGCTGACGATCGCCGGCGCAGTCGCGTTCGTAGTGGTCTACATCGTCCTGGTCCTCGTCTGGCGCCGCACGGCCGCCGATCGACTGCTCCCGCTGCTGTTCGTCGTGCTCGTCGCGCTCGCGACCGGACTCACGCTCTGGGACGGCAATGTGTGGGGCTTCCTCTTCACGTACTGCGCGGCATGTGCCGGACTGATCTCGCCGCGGTTCGGGTTTACCGCCGTGATCGCGTGCGCCGCGCTCGCCGGTGTGACGTCGGTGATCAGCGGCGCTTCGGGCGGCAATACGATCGGTTGGGTCGCCAGCAGCCTGGGGATCGGAATGTTGCTGGTGGTGATGCGCGACCTGCGGATTCGCAACGACGAGCTGAGCGAGGCCCGCACCGAGCTGGCCCGGCTGGCCGTGTCCGAGGAGCGGGAGCGATTCGCACGCGACCTCCACGACCTGCTCGGCCACAGCCTGTCGCTGATTGCGCTCAAGAGCGAGCTTGCCGGCCGGCTGCTGCCCGAACGGATGGACGACGCGGCGCGCGAACTAGGCGACATCGAGTCCGTCGCCCGGCAGGCGCTCAGTGAGGTGCGCGAAGCGGTCAGTGGCTACCGGCGGCCGACGCTCGATGGAGAGCTCGAGGGTGCGCGCGCGGCACTGGCCGCCGCCGGGGTCCGGCTCGATGTGCAGCGCGGGGACGTGGAGCTCGACCCGGACACCGAGGCCGTTCTGGCGTGGGCTGTGCGCGAGGGGGCGACGAACGTGATCCGCCACAGCCATGCGCACAACGTGCGGGTCCGTGTGACTGGAGGTGCGGGCGGCGGCCCAGGTGTCGAAGTGGTCGACGACGGTGTCGGGTCCTCGGCCGCGAACGGGGGCGGCGGCAGCGGTTTGTCCGGGCTCGAGCAACGCGTGCGAGCGGTCGGCGGGACGTTCGCTGCCGGCGATCTGCCCGAGGGCGGCTTCCGCGTGCGCGTGACGGTCCCGGCGGCGATCGGCCGCGCGGTCGATCCCGGTGCGGTGGTCGAGCACGAGGGTGCCGTCGAGCGTGGGAGCGCCGTCGAGCGCGGGAGCACGGTCGGGGGCGGCGCGGCCCGGGGCGGCGCGGCCGTTCAGCCAGCGGTCCTGCCGCCGCGGTGATCCGGGTCCTGCTCGCCGAGGACCAGACCATGGTCCGCGGAGCGCTCGCCAGCCTGCTCGAGCTCGAGCCGGATATTGAGGTCGTGGCCCAGGTGGCGCGCGGCGATGCGGTCGAGGATGCTGCCGCCGAAGCGCGTCCCGACGTGGCGCTGCTCGACATTGAAATGCCGGGGATGACGGGGCTGGAGGCGGCCGAGCATCTCGCCAAGCGCGTGCCGGAGTGCCGGGTGCTGATCCTGACCACATTCGGGCGTCCCGGCTACCTGCGCCGTGCCATCGCGGGCGGCGCGGCCGGGTTCATGCTCAAGGACGCCCCCGCCACGGAGCTCGCCGGCGCCATCCGACGGGCCGCGGCCGGCGAGCGCGTGGTCGACCCGGGCCTCGCCGCCGCGGCTCTCAGCGAGGGAGACAGCCCGCTGACGGCGCGCGAGCTCGAGGTGCTGGCCTGCTCCCGGGACCACGCGACGGTGGCGGAGATCGCCTCCGCCCTGTACCTCTCTCCTGGGACCGTCCGCAACCACCTCTCGTCGGCGATGCAGAAGCTCGGCGCCGCCAACCGGGCGGAGGCCCTGCGGATCACGGAGGAGAAGGGTTGGCTCTGAGGGCGCGTTCGCCCTGGCGTGGCCTCTAAACTGAAACCCCGCGCGGGCGTGCTGGAATTGGTAGACAGGCACGGCTCAGGACCGTGTGCTCGTGAGAGCGTGGAGGTTCGAGTCCTCTCGCCCGCATCCCAGACTCCTGCCGAACGCCTACGTGATCCCATGCGCGACGCACAGGTAGTGCAGCTGGCCCATCGCTTCATCGGGCCGCTCGGGTAAGGCATCGAGGGCGTCTGCCGCGCGGCGGATAGCCGCGACCGTGACGCCGCGGGCCTCGAGTGCGAACCGACCCAGCCATCTAACGGCAGCTCGCTCGTATCGCTCGGGGTCGCCGTCGCGGAAGACGAGGCAGATCGTCAGCGCATCGTCGAGCGCGACCCGCGGAAGCTCTTGCGCAGCGGCGATGACGAGCGCGGCGTTCCCGGTTTCGAGCGCCCGCCTGAAGCGGACATAGGCCGAGCCGTCTGAGGTCATGGACGAACATATGTTCGCGCTCGCCTCGGACGGACGGTCGGGGCCTGTCCTTAGAATGTCGCCACTTGAGTCCTGCCGGCGCCGTGTTGCAAAACGGATTGGGGTGGAGAAATTGGTAGTGCCATGGGGAAGAGGTCCCGTTGACTTCGATGAGCGAGAGCGCGAGCTTGAAGCGGAAGCAGACGAGCATCGCGCGCTTCAAGTACTGCGCAGGCAGCGGTATCAGAGATTCAAGAAGTATCTGGCGAAGGTTTTCGGGAGGCCTGGGTCAGAGGCGCGAGCGACTGACGCCTCGCCGGAGGGCTGAACTGAGAGTCCATTCGGTGCGGTTGCGCGTGGTCGCACGGGGGGCCTCATCGTCGCCGACGATCGCAACCGGAGCTCGTCGAAGGCGCGTCGTGGCCCGAACGTCGGCGCGGGCAGGCACGCTACGCTAGCCGAGCGCGATCCCCTCGCCGCTATCGTCTAGGGGACTAGGACGCCGCCCTCTCACGGCGGAAACCCGGGTTCGAATCCCGGTAGCGGTACTTAGAAAGAGCCCTGCTAAGGCGGGGTTTTCTTTTTGGGCTTACGGGCGACTTCGCTGCGGTTCGGCTCTTCTACCGAACTCTCACCGAACATTTGTCGCTGGCGGGCACGGATGATCTCCGCCTCCGCGTCGATGCGTTCGTCCTCGGCGTACTCCTCGATTAGGTGCGCGTACGTTTCGAGCAGGACAGCCAGCGAGTGCCCCAGCTGCCGCGCGACGTACAGCGGTTGGCGCCCCTCGGCGAGGAGGAGGGAAGCGAAGCTGTGGCGAAGGTCGTAGGGGCGTGGCACCGGCGAAAGGCCAGCGGCACGGCAGGCGGGCACCCACCGATCCGAGCGCCATCCCTGCCACGCGTTCTTGTCCCACGACGCGTCCTGGCCGTCGCGCAGGAGTAACCGGTCTGATGGTGGCCGGCCGGTGGCCAGGCGGTGCTCGCGCAAGTCCTGTGCCAGCGGTGCGAGCAGGCGGATGGAACGCCTGCGCTCGTTCTTGGTGGGCTTGCTCGAGCCATCCGGATTGGCCGCGCGCTGGACCAGGATCGTGTTCTCGCGAATGTCAGACCATCGCAGCGCCCGCAGTTCCCCCGGGCGGAGGCCCGAGTAGGCGAGAAGCGAGACGATCAGCGCGTCCCGCTGCCAGGTGGCGGGCTCGCCCGGCGGGTCGAGCTCGTACGGTCGCCGCTGTCGCTGCCCGACTTGGGACGCGGCGATCACCCGCGCTGGCGGATCGCGTATGACCGCACGAATCCGCTCAATGGCCGCGGGCGCGAGCGGCTCGACGGCGTCACGATGCTGTGACTTCGGTGCTCGCACCAGCGAGAGCGGGTTCGCTGGGATTGCCTCGCTCTCTGCGGCATGGCGCAAAATGCTCGAGAGAACGGTGCGGCACTTGTGGATCGTGCCCGGCCGGACGCCGGCCCTGATTCGCTCGGTTTGCCAGCCCCGCAGGCGAGCAACGGTCAGCTCGCGTAGAGGGAGCTCATCAAGCCAGGGTGCGATGTGGACGTTGTAGGCGCCGGCGTAGCGCTCCCGTGTGGACTGGGCCAGATTGGAGGCGTGCTCCGGCGCCCAGCGCTCCGAGATCCATTGGCCGAGGGTCGGCCCGGCCCGATTTGTGAGCTGTTGGAGCGCGAGCGGACCAAGCTGACGGCGCCGCTTCAGCTCAGCGTCGAAGACGTCGGCATCTCTGCGGCGGTCAAAAGCTCGGGAGGACTGCCGCCCGTATTCCCGCCAGCGGACCTCCCACGTCACCTTTCCGTCGCGGACAACGCGATGGACGCTCACAACGTCAGGACACTAGGTGCTTCCGCGGATCGCCGCCACGGACGACGACGACCCTCGCTCGCTGCGCCGAGAGCGGGTCACGCGTAAGGGATGTCGAGCCTCGCCGTTGACTGGGCGCACCTCAAGCTGGTCCGCGCGAAAGCGCCACTCGCGTCCGACCTTCTGTGCCCAGATCCTGCCCGTGCGCGCCATGCGAACGAGCGTGTCCGGGTGGAGTCCGAGCACGTCTGCCGCCTCCCGGGCGTCCAGAAAGCGGCTGGGATCGACAGGGAGATGGGGGCGAAGCCGCGCAGCGAGCTCGCGTGCCGAGGCGTCGTCGAGCGTGCCGAGCAGGGCCTCAGCGAGCGTCACGCCGTTCGCACGCCGCCGATCGTATGAGGCTGGCCCGGGGCGCGGCGCGGAGGTCATTGGAGACGGTAGACCAAACTAACCAAGATAGACATAGATTACCATAGTCCCTGAAGATCCTCGGGGCGTTACGAAGCGCCGAGGCCGCGCCGCTCAGTCCAGTGGGTCAGCAACTCGTCGACCCGCTGCAGCCGGTACCGCTCCGCGAGCTCAATCAGCGCCTCAGCGCCCGCTCGGGCTCCTTCGCCGGGAAGCGTCGCGAGCGCCGCGAGCGTCAGCTGCGCGTCGGTGAGGGTGAGGGGCCGCTCGATGGCGAACCGACTCGCCCATTTTGCTGCGGCGCGTGGGTAGGTCTCAGGCTCGCGGTCTAGGAGGGCGAGGCAGATCGCGAGCGCGTCCTCGAGCCCCGGCGGCCGCGGGAGCTCGGCAACGATCGCACGGATCTGGGTTGGAGTCCCGCGCTCGATCGCACGATGCAGGCGGGTGAGTGCATGCCCCTCGTACGTCATGCCGCCGGTACCTTGATCTGACCCCGTGTCGAACACATGTTCGACCGGAATCTATCCGGCCGGTCAACCGACCAGCTAAAGCCGTAGTTCGTCTGCGGCCAGGTGACCGGCTACGAGTTCGGCGGCGGAGCCTGAGGGCATGACGCCGCGAACGAGCGCTCCGTTACGAGGCCACGAGAACTCGAAGCGCTCGCCGCGCCGGGAATGCTCAACGTGTGACACCAGGGTCGTGCGGTCCCACTGGCCGAGAACCCGCCCGACCCGGGCGCGGTGCGGTCGTGACTCGTCTTCAAGGACCCACACCGCATCGCCGGCTAGCGCCAAGAGGCACCGTGAGCGAGAACCGTCGGCGATCGTTGCCGGTGCCGCCGCATCGACCGGCAGCCCGATCCGTCGCTCACAGAGCGTCGCGACTTCGGGCGCGGGCATGCGCCAAGCGAGCCGCGTCGGGAGCGGGACTCCGTGGTGTCGGACGACCCGGACGCCCCGCCAGCGGCGGAGCAGTACCCACGCGAGAGCCCCGGAGCCCACGAAACAAGCCATCCACACGAAGCGGTGCTGGTCGAGAGTGGCAAGCGCGCCCACACCCATCATCACGGCGAGCAGGCGTCCGAAGAACAGGATCAGTCGCCCGATCAGCAGCCACCGGAGGAGGAACCAGAAGGCGAGGACCTCAAGGAACAGCGCCGGCGCGTACTTGGCGGCCATGGACAGAAAGTACCGCGGGTCCGGACGGGAACCACCACGGCGCAGACCGCTTCTTTCGTGGCAGAGCGATCGTTCGGCGCGGACCTCGCCTGACACCCCATCCGTCTCGCCATAGCAGTCGTCCAGCCCGAGCTGACGGAAGGCAAAGGCGATGCGCGATGCAGAGGTGCCCGCAGTCTGCCCAAACCGAACCCACGCCAACCGGCCAGCGGAACACCGTGTCCCTCCCGAGAGGCCTAAAGGAGCGTGCGTCACTTGCAGTCACGACTGCGACGCGGGTTGGCCAGTTCATCAGAACTGGCCACTGGTCCTACGCCAGGAGCTGCCGAACCGCATTTGGGACCGGGGTGTGATCGCGATCGTTCAGGACCGCACCCGCAAGCTGGCTGTTTGCGGTGATTGCGCGTTCGACCATGCTCCGCATCTCCTCGGTCCACTCGCTGGTTGGTATGCGTTCGACGAACTCGAACCAAGAGCGCGCCCGCTCGAAGCTGCGCACGCTGCAGAATCGGCGCACGATCTGGAGCGCGAGTCGACTGCGGACTGCCCCTGCGGCGGGTCGTTGTTCCCGGAACACTGCGTCGATAATCGCGTCGTAGGCCGCGCGCCCTAGCTCGTTCGGTCTCTGGTTTGGTCCGCGCACAACGGCTTGATAGGTGCCCAGGAAGCCCTTCGGCATCGCACCGTCGACGCTGATCGGGATCACGACGAGATCTCGGCCGAGCGCCCAGCCGACCTCTTGCTCCGTCCAGTCGGATTCCGAGAACCCAGGAGATACATATGCGATCAGCAGGTCACAGGATCGCAGCGCACGCTCGATCTCAGCTTGCCATGACCTCGACGGGCGAATCTGGTCGTGTGCAACGAAGCAGGAGAAACCGACTGCGCGAAGCACGTTGGCCAGCTCGTGTACCTCTGACTTCCGTTTCGCCAGGTGCGACATGAACACCCGCATGCTCCCCACAGGCCAGAGGTCGTCGGTGGTGGGAGTGGCGTTGCCCGCGCCCGACGGGGTCTCCTGTGCACCAGCAAGCTGGAGCGCGCGGCGGACCTTTCTTACCTCGGGGGCCTGATTGCCGTCCACGTCAGGGTAGTTCTCGAGCACGTCGTCAACGAGCATCAGGTAACGGCGCCGCTGATCTGGATCACCCCAGTCGATCTTCCGCTGGAACGACTCGGCCACGGTGCGGCGTACACCGCCGACGTCCCCGACCTCGTCGGCGGTCTCCGTGAAGCCGTACATCTTGAAGAGCTCCTCGATCTCGGCAATGGTGTACGGCCCCCAACCTCCCATGGCGTTGTAGACGGGAACGCGGACTCCTTCGGGGATCGGCTGGAAGCTCATGCTCGAGGCGATTTTCGAACCGTTCCTAGACTGGGAGGATCATGCCCGAGCGCCCCTTCCGCCAAGAGTTCACCTGGCCGTCGACGCCCCGCTCGCTGCATGGCGAGGGATCAGATTGGCGACTGACTGCGTCCCTCGATTGGGCGCGCGGCAATTGGTATACGCGGATCCTTGGATTCCGCATCGCGGCCGAGTTGCTCGGCGCCTACGTCGGTGAGCATCGGGGCGAACAGGACGTGCTCATCTTTCCATTCCTATACAACTGGCGCCAGCACATCGAGCTGGCCTTGAAGCAGCTGGTCATTGAGGCCGAAAAGTTGCTCGACGTCCGCAAGCCGGCGCCGACCGGTCACAAACTCGAACCCCTGTGGGCCCGCTTGCGGTCACTACTTGAGCAGTCCGGGCACGGCTCGACGGAGGAACTCGACAATGTTGGCTCGGCCATCGCGGAGCTGCATGCGATGGATCCGTCGGGCGACGCGTTCAGGTATCCGCTCTCGCTGGACGGCAAGCCAACGCTCGCCGCGGTGAACCGACTGTCCTTCGACCGAGTCACCGCAGCACTGGTTCCTGTGTCGGATTTTTTTGAGGCCGCCGACACGGCGATCTCAGTCGCGCTAGACGCCAAGGGTGACCTCGAACGCGAACTCGCTAGGCCCTAGTGCCTCGCGTCGCGCGATCGGGTTGGCGACCAGGCGCAGGGCCGCGAGCGGTTGCTCGTTTGTCGCCAAGGGAGTCGTGCGCCCGGCGAGCGCTGAGATCCCCAAAGCAATCGCACCCGCGGGCCTCAACCGGCGGCGCCGACCACACCAGTAACCCAAAGCGAAAGCAGGGAGATCTATCGGATGCTTCCTCTGGCTCAGCTACTCGGTTCGCAGTCCGGATCGTTGTTTGGATTGCAATCCAGGCCAGTGACGCGATCCTTTCCCCACGGCTGAGAGACCGCAGCGGTGCCGGCGTCGACGTCGATGATCCTGCCATCACTGCAGGTGACCCAATACTCCGCGAAGCCGGCGAACTTGAGGCTGGTAGCGGACGTTCCGGTGGCGGATCGACATTGAGCGTCGTAGGTACTCGGGCTCGGGTCGGCATGTACACCCGCGATCGCGTAGTAGAGCACGAGGACGGCGAAGACCAAGACCGCGATCCCGATCACCGTCCGGGAGAAGGGGGTCTGCGACAACGGCGTGACACCGCGCTGCGCATCTATGCGCCGACGCCACTGTTCATGCTGGAAGTCGCGTCGGACGTCGTCCTCGGTTGTCCAGTGGAAGTAGCCGCCACGACGACTCACGACCTCGACTCCTTCAGCACGTACTGTCGCCCCTCTTCGGTGATCCGCCAGATGCCGTGCGGAGCGTCTCCATCGAGGTACCCCATGGGGACCAGATGCGGCCGCGTGAACTCGGCGCGGGTCCTCCAGCGAATTCCACCAGATGGCAGCTGCTGCTTATCGACTTCGGAGAGCCGTCCCTGCGCGTCGAGTTCCTTGCCGACGGCATCGACGACCTCACGGGTAGGAGCCTCACCGCCGGCTTCGATTAGATAGCGGAGCGCTGGGAGCCAGTATGCGTCTTCGGGCAAAATCGATCCGCGACGAGCCCGCCCGCCAGCACTCGGAATTGGTGCCGCTTTGATGCGCGGCGGATTGCTCGCATCCAGTTGAGGGCTCGGGGAGCCCTCCAGCGCGACATCTGGGTCGACAGTGCTGTCGAAGCCAAGCAGGCGGCGCAGAACGGAGTTGGGTGTATCGACGAAGGGCTTCGCCTTCCCCTGGAGGAAACCGAACACCTCATCGTCAACCTCGATAGTAGGCATTAGTAGCTCCTTGTAAAGTTTGCAGTCGATATTAGCTTAGCAGTCGCCTACTAATGCGTGAAGGGGCTACTAAAAGTTTACTAAGAGCGCCTCGAGTTGGCGGAGCGTAGGCCCGTGTGTCAGGCAGGAGCACCAAGCGGCCCCTGGGCCGCACGATCGCATTCGTCCTCTGGGGCCGTTGCGTCGCGCTACCGCTTAGGCGACGCACCGGCGTAAGCCGGCGCCGGACGGTCGCTAGCCACGCAAGAAGCCGCCTGTGTGCCCGCTGCCGCCGCGTGTGAGGAGCGGGATTTGACTGCCGTCGACCTAGACGGCTTCTCGCCGCAATTGCTCCGGAGCGCCTCCGTGGTCCTCGGCGTCGACCGCCTCGGCCAGCGCCGCCGCCGCTGCTGCCAGCTCGCCGAACGCGCGGGCGACACCCATGACGTTGGTTCCGGTGATGGCGTGATTCAGGCTCTCCACGGCTGCGTCGAACCTTCCCCACAGCTCGACCGGGCCGCGCCGTCCGGTTCCGGCTCGAAGCTCGTACGGAGGTTGTGCGGCCTGGGCCCCTGGGATCGGACGCCAGAG
>Ga0073928_10011851_pt1 | contig 10104 bp, 9 predicted proteins | sample PaiPotPPA55metaG_FD_76969 | JGI IMG/M metagenome (GOLD analysis project Ga0073928, IMG submission 76969) | Iron sulfur acid spring bacterial and archeal communities from Banff, Canada, to study Microbial Dark Matter (Phase II) - Paint Pots PPA... ... | reverse complement strand
TGTCACCACGACATGTGTTCGGCACGGGCGCCAGCTTGACTTGGTCCAGCGCCGCGTAACCATTCGGCATGGGTACCAAGCGCCGCGAGATGCAGAATCCACCTCCGAGAAGGAGCGTTCTAAAATGGAGGATGGAGGGCAAGGTTGGTCCGCCTAGATGGCGCTCATGTCCTAAGAAGACATCCACACGAACCGTTACCCGAACTATTCACATACCCTGACGCTGGGATAGACCCACACTCCTCGATATCCATCCCACACCGGCTCTCCGCGCGTCCAATAACAATACGGCGCGGGTGCCGGTCCGACGTATACGGGTGCTGGCGGCGGATAGTAGCGTGGGCCAGCGACTGCGGCACCAATGATCGTTCCTGCGGCGAGGCCGCCTAGTAACCCGGCGGCAACGTCTCCACCGCCCGCGCGCACGGGCGTCATCGCGGCACACGCCAACGATGCCACCAACACCGTCACGACGAAAAATCTTTTCATTTCAAGCCCTCGACCCCAGCCGCCCACGGCTAATTACCAGCCGGCAGTGTCAGCGTAGGCTCAAATTGTAACTGAGAGCTTAGCGCGTTCCGCACACAGGCTCCGGGCGGCTTGCGATCTCAGCCGCCAACCGGAAAAAGCTCGGCTGAACCGGAGCCTGAGTGCCGGCCGGCTGCGGGGAAATGAGGGGCGGGTATGAACTTCGGCCCGAGCGCGGATTGATAATCCGATCGAGACTCGTAAGTTCCGTGGCCCGACAGGGCACAGGAGTCAGTTTGAAAAGCGCAATCTTGTGCCGTACGTCACATCGGCGTGGTCGGGGGCGGGGCAGGTTGAAGCTGCCTTGTTCGAGCCTGAGAGGGCGCCATGAGCACGATCAACCAGCAGACCAAGCGCATCGCAACGTGGCTAATTCGTGCAGCCGTCCGCAGTGAGCTGACCACTCTCAGTGACCGAGCCCTGCAGGATATAGGGCTCTCCCGCCGTCACGTGAGCGTCGAAGCCTGCAAGCCGTTTTGGATGGCCTAGGTCGATCGGAGCAACAGAAGCCTTGGCCTGCGGTGCTAGAATCCCAGCAGTGTGCAGCCGCTGTGCGTGAAAGGCTTTCGCAAGCGCGCGGCATGGATGCCCAAAATTCGGCCCCCGGGGCGCCGACCATCGCTTGACTTGATCCGGCTCACCGCGACCATTTGGCATGGGCTTCAACCGCCGCAAGATAGAAGCCGATCGGCGCCGCCATCGCTGCCCGGTATTGGTACGTGTGGGTCCGTTGCCCGGCCTGCCGCACCATCAGACTATCGACCTGCGCATGCTCGACCGGCATTGCGATGCGCGCTGTCATGCCGCTCGTGCCGGCCCCACGCACCGTTCGCCGAACTTGTTTAGCTGTCACGCACCAGCATTGCCGATGAGATGCGCGCGGAACATACGCGTCGGGTCCTAGGAGGGTAACCGACGACCGATACTAGCCCAGGCCAGTACCCGACCACCGGTAACATGCGGGCGGGAGAATTTCGTCACTCGATCACCTCATCCGCACGCAGCAGGACCGACTGCGGGATGGTGAGGCCGAGCCCCTTCGCGGTCTTGTGGTTGATGACGAGGCGGAACCGCGTCGGCTGCTCGAGCGGCAGATCGCCGGGCTTCTCGCCCTTCAAGATGCGTAGGACGAGATTTGCACCGCGCTCGGCGGTTTCGTTCTCGTCGGGGCCATAGGACATGAGGCCGCCATCGCGGGCGAAGGCACTCGTCTCATAGATCGCGGGCAAGCGGTGCTCCGCGGCAAAGTCGAAGACGCGCTTGCGATTGAGGAAAGTGAGCGCATCGGCGACCATCAAGAGGCCGTCGGGCTTGTCGCGCTCCATCGCCCCGAACGCATCCCCGAAATCGTTGGGCTCGCGCACGCCCAAGGACTGGACGGTGACGCCCAATTCCTTCGCCACCGCCGCCGAGGCCTCGTAGCGCAGCGTCATCCCGAGATCCTTGGCGTTCCACAGCATCGCCACGCGCTGCAGTTTTGGGGCTGCCTCCTTCAACAATTCAAGGCGCTTCGGCGCGAGCTCCGCGGCCACGTCGGAAATGCCGGTGACGTTGCCGCCCGGCCGGTTGAGGCTCGCGACGAGATGCGTCTTTACCGGATCGCCGCCGCCGAAGATCACGGTGGGAATCGTACTCGTGCCTTCCTTCGCCGCCGCCGCGACGGGATAGCTGAAGGTGACGATGACATCGACCTTCGCCGCCACCAACTCCGCCACCAGCCCCGGCAGGCGTTCGAAATGCCCCTCCGCCCCGCGTTTAACCAACTCGAGATTGGCGCCGGCGGTGAAGCCGCTCTGCGCGAGCTGCCGCGCGATTTCTTCCGTCAGCCTGCCGGGGTTCGTGCCCGGCGCGAAGCCCCCCGGGCTCAGGAAGCCGACGCGATAGAGCTTGCCGGTCTGCGCCTGCGAGGGGGGCGCGAGAAGGAGCGCAGCGGCGATGATGGGGAGAAGGCGATGCATCTTCATTCGATCACCTCGTCGGCGCGCAATAGAAACGATTCCGAAACTTTCAGCCCGATGGCTTTGGCAGCTTTAAGATTGACGACCAATTCAAACTTGGTTGGCTGCACCACCAGAAGGTCGGTAACCTTTTCACCCTTAAGAATTTTGCCAACGTAAGAACCGACCTGGCGGTAGACGTTGGAAAGGCTCGGCCCATAACTAATAAGACCGCCGGCCCAGCGCGCCCCCCATCCTAACAATAGTTCGTTCCCTGGTCGTCGTGACCTGCGCGCCGTGATTCAGAACGGTGATCAGTTGCCTGCCTTGATTCCGGCCGCGTTGATGATCGGCCACCATTTGCCAGCCTCGGCCTTGTGATACGTTGCGAGTGCCTCTGGATTCTGTTGATCGCGCGGGAATATCTCCATGCCGAGTCCTTCGAGCCGCTGCCGCACGGCCGAGTCGGCCAGCGCTGTTTGTACCGCATCAACGAGGCGGTCGACGACCGCCTTGGGCGTCCCTGCGGTGGTCCACAGACCATGCCAGAAGGACAGGCTCAATCCTGGCACGCCCGATTCGATCATGGTCGGCGTGTTCGGCGATTTTGACCAATGCGTTTCGCTCATGACGGCATACGCTTTGAATTTGCCAGCCTGCACATTTGGGAGGGTTGATGATGCTTCAAGGCAGGTCAGGTCGATCTGGCCACCAATCAAGTCCTGCATCGCCGGCGCGGCCCCACGATAGGGCACATACTCAAAGCGCGCGCCGATCTCCTTCGCGAGCGAGAGACCCACGAGGTGAGCAGCGCTGCCGGCGCCCACGGTGCCAAATGCAGTCGGCTGCGATCTTGTCTTCAACCAAGCGATAAGCTCGGGCGCCGTCTTCGGCGGCAGCGCATTTTTGCCGAGGATCCACAGCGGCGAGGTCGCCAGCAGCGAGATCGGCTGAAGGTCCTTGAATACCTCGTAATCGAGCGGGTAGATCGCGACAGAGCCGACATGGCTCGTCCAGTTGCCAATACCGATTGTGTAGCCGTCAGGGTTGGCGTGGACGACGCGGCCTGTTGCAATCGTGCCGCTGGCGCCACTGACCGTTTCGATGACGATGGTCTGGCCGAGAGAGTGTCCCATCGCATCGCCGAGAATGCGCGCCAGCGAGTCTGTCGGACCGCCGGGTGGATATCCGACCATCATGGTGATCGGGTGCGATGGATAGGTCTCGCCCTGTGCCACTGCAACGCTGGAAAGGATGGCGACCAGCACCGCCACGAGTGTCGCGTTCCTCATAGGTGTTCCCCTTTAACTCATAGGTGTTCCCCTTTAGCACTCTACCAGCGCAACGATGGCACGAGTGATGATCGGCGAAAAGCCGCGAGCGTGAGGATCAAGGCGCTAGCGTCCGCCTGGATTACGGCGGAGGCGCTGACGCGAAAGCGAGCGTCGTCATTTTGTGCCAAAGCCGGCCCGTCCTAGGATACGACAAGGCATGGTTCTTTTGTCTCTTTTGCTGCACTGCGACGCAGTGATGGCAAAGAGCGAAGTAAGCACAGCTAATTCCGGCTAAGTGCGGGAACTCGCACAGTTCGGTTGTCGAAATTGAGGAGGCCGTCTTAGGCGGCGGCCTTTTTCTTTTCGTCGGCTTATTTTCCACGTCCACAGCGATGTCGGGAAGTGATCACCGGCGAAAAGGCTCGCTGATTTTCCTTCAGTGCGAATCGCCACCTCAATCCGACGGAATCACGGTTCATCAATCGTCTCAAGCAGAGTGTTGCAACACAATCCCCTTGAAAGTTGACATTGACTGCGCGTTGAAATTGATCGGCAGGGCCGAAGATGCCTCCAACCTGCCGCCAAACGTTCCAGCATCGAAGTCTTTAGTCCGGCACCGGCGTGCGGGGACACATCCAGGACAGGTCACGGTCTGAAAAGCCGTGCTTGCAAAACTCGCAGGCGAAACGCGTCGCGAGAGCGGGATGATTTTGTCGCGAGGCTAAAGGAGGGGAGCAGAATGAATTTGCAGTCATCTTCCCCGCACTGCGGTATCCCGATGCAGCGGCGAACGCCATCAGGCTGCCGCAAATCGGCTGAATCCTTCGCAAGACTCAGTGTGAGGAAACAAAATCTGCTCTTCGGAACAAGCGCGTTTGAATTGTTATGGCCTGTTTCTGAAGCGGCGGCCAACGATATCGGAGGAGAACCATGGATTAAGAAGATTGCCGGGCTTTTGGGAGCTGCGGCCGCGTTAACGACAATGACCGCCGCGCAAGCTGCCGTCGCGGAGCCGACCCAGAGCGCACCGCCGGCAAGCTATCGCGACCTGCTGGAGCCGATCCCGGATGCCCTCAATGTCTTGAAGGCGGATGATGCCCGTCTCGCCGCGGAGAAAAGGCAGGCGAACGAACAGGTCGCGCAGTATTACCATCATCATCATCACCACCATCACCGCTATTTCCGCGTTGTCCCGCCGGGCTACTGGTATCGCCATCACCACCATCATCATCACCACCACCACCACCACCACGGCGGCTTTGGCGTCTACATTCGCTAGAGTGCGGCGCTAAAATTTGCGAAGAGGTTCAAACGAGCGGCGCTTGCCCGGCAAACCGTGCGGCAGGCGTCGGCGCGTCCCTCCACGCCGCGGACACCGATGCCGGAACTGGGCTTTGCCGGCCTGAAGCCAGGTGACCGTTGGTGCCTATGTGCACCCCGTTGGCAGGAAGCATTCGAGGCAAATCAAGCGCCTCGCGTGGTGTTGTGTGCACCCATCAGGGAGCTTTGACTATTGCTCGCTCGCTAATCTCAAACGGTTCGCCGTGGACCTCGCGTAAACGCCCACGGGATTTCAGACCCGATCCCGCGACGGCCACGACACGCCCCACGACAAAGGCTAATTTGACCGAATCCCGGCCAAACTCTGCCTAACGTCTTGGCCAAGCACCATTTCTCGGAGGAGGCGTTCGAGTAACTCAAGTGTCCTAAAAATTGGCTTTTGTCGTCAGGACACGTCGTTGGCAACCGCTTGACTTGGTCCAGCGCCGCGAAAACATTCGCCGTGGGTTTCAACCGCCGCAAGCTGGAAGCTAACCGTTCGACCGACCGCGCGGCAGAAAAAGCCGGATAGAAGCATGAACCTTCAAGTGCGCGTCGTGGTGGCAGCTCTGGCGCTGTTGTGTGCAGGAGCCGCCCCCGTCTCAGGAGCTGCCTACGCGGAAGAGATTGACTTCGGCAAAATCGACAAATTCGAGTCCTTGGGGACGGGCACCCTGCACGTGGGTTCGCCACCAAAAACCATTATCGATGACGGCGAGCGACATGTCGTTGTACTCACGATCTGGGATGCCGATGCTGAGACCAAAGTTCACTGGATATCGCCGGATGGAGACACTCCCCGAACAACCGTTATGCCTGGAAGGGGCGTACAGACGTTTCAAACCGCCGGAGAATTCAAACTTGAGGCCACCGGCGAGCCAAATCACCGTGTCGAATATGGATACATGTTGCTTGGTCTACGAAAACAATAGGAGTGCAAAAGCTACCGATCGATTTCCGCTTTCGGAAGGAAACCAGAAGTCGAAATTTCAGGGTGTCACTTCCGTTTTTGGACCCTGAGCGGAAGTCGAGCAACCGAGTTTGCCGTGATGCAAACTCGGCCAGTTTTTTAATATTGTGCAATCGGGATTGTATCGCTTCTACCTCTCGCCCGGCTCCGTGAAGAATTTGTCGCCATAGGCAAAGCGATTGGGCTTCAGGAAGAAGCCGAGCAGGACAGCGCCGTTCGGCGCCACGGCCTCATGTTGATTGCCGACCGGCCGCCAAACAAATTGACCCGGTCCGCACTTTCCCTCGTGATCCTCGAGCCAACCTTCGATTACATAAGTCTGCTCGAGCGCAGTGTGCTCGTGCAGCGGTACGACAGCGCCGGGATCGAGCTTGAACAACGCAGTGGTGATGCCGGTGTCGTCGGTATACAGCACCTTGATCGCGATCCCGAGAAACTTGGTTTTCTCCCACGGCATATTGGGAACGTCGAGGTAGTGTGCCGCGCGCTCCGGTGGGTTATCGGGCTTGATGTCGGAATGCACCAACTCGCGAGCTTGCGCGGTCATGTGAACCTCCTCGGGTCAGAGCTTCGTTGCCCTTAAGCATATCGCTGGAAGGGTAATGCCGCCATAGCTTGAAGCGGACCGCTCCTGGCTGAACGTACAACTAGGCGCTTCCAGTGTACTGGGCTGACCCGCTACGATGCTTTGTCCTTAGCCTCGGGGGAGGCAATGAGCCGGCGGTCTCGAACTATCGGGGTGCCAGCCAAAACGCGACGCCGCAAGCCGGCCGCGTCCAAGTCCCGCAATGTCCCAAAGGCCGTAACCCGTCGCGGCTCCGCTCCCAGCAAAAAAACGAATGTTGCGCTGCTCACCCGCGAGCGTGATGAGGCGTTGGAACAACTCTCCGCGGCCTCTGAAATTCTGAAAGTCATCAGTTCGTCGCCTGGAGACTTGAAGCCCGTTTTCGAAGCGATACTGGAGAAGGCAAGCCGCATCTGCGAAGCACAGTTCGGTGTTCTGCAACTTTATGAAAATGGGCCGTTTCGCACCGCCGCTACGCATAATGCACCGACTGCTTTCGCCGAGGCCATCACGCGGCGCGGACCAATATTCCGTCCCGGCCCCTTGCATCCTTTTATCCGTATAATCGCGACGAAACAGTTGCTTCACATTTCGGATTACCGCGAGGACGCTGCTTACAAGCAGCGCGATCCTGGCACCGTCAGATTGGTTGAACTTGCTGGCGCACGCACCGTTCTGAACGTACCGATGCTCAAAGACGATGAGCTAATCGGGTTGATCGTAATCTATCGCACCGAAGTCCGGCCCTTCACCGACAAACAGATCGAGTTGCTCAAGAATTTCGCCGCCCAGGCCGTCATCGCCATCGAGAACACGCGGCTTTTCAACGAACTTCGACAATCGCTGGAGCGACAGACGGCCACAGCGCAGGTATTGAGCGTCATCAGTAGCTTCCCTGGCCAACTTAAGCCGGTGTTCGAGGTCATGTTGGAGAGTGCCGTACGAATTTGCGAAGCCAAATTCGGTACCCTCTACCTCTTCGATGGCAAGATGTTCGACGTGGCAGCGCGTGTGGGTGCACCGCCAGAGCTTGTCGAGTTCCACAAGCAACGTGGTCCCTTTCGACCCATAGCGGGCGCCCTTCTTGATCGTCTCGTGAAGACAAAGCGGGTGTGTCACGTTGCTGACGCATCTGCTGAATTTGAGGTCAAAGTTGCGGAACTAAGATTCGGTGGCGCGCGCACCGTGGTTTGTGTGCCAATGCTCAAAGACGATGCATTGATTGGCGCATTCGTCATTTATCGCCAGGAGGTTCGGCCGTTCACTGACGAACAAGTAGCATTGCTGACGAACTTCGCCGCCCAAGCTGTCATCGCCATCGAGAACGCGCGGCTGCTAAACGAACTGCGGCAATCACTGGAGCAGCAGACGGCAACCTCCGAAGTGCTGGGCGTCATCAGCTCGTCGCCTGGCGAGCTGGAGCCGGTGTTCCAGGCGATGTTGGCAAACGCGGTACGGATTTGCGACGCGAAATTCGGCATTCTGTACCGCTTCAACGGCGAGGCATTCGACTTCGCGGCGGAAGTCGGTACGCCGCCGGAATATTCTGAATTCCAAAGGCAGCGTGGACCGTTTCAACCGACACCGGGCAGGCCTCTCGATCACGTGATGCGGACAAAGCGAATGAGCCACATCGCCGACGCTGCCGCTGACGCTGTCATTAGCCCTGGCCCTACAGCGACGCTCGGTGGCGCGCGATCCATGGTCGCCGTGCCTATGCTCAAGGACGAGGCGCTGGTCGGCGCGATCGTTATCTATCGGCAGGAGATACGGCCGTTTAGCGACAAGCAAATTGCGCTCGTACAGAACTTCGCCGCCCAGGCCGTCATCGCCATCGAGAACACGCGGCTGCTCAATGAGCTGCGGCAATCCTTGCAGCAGCAGACGGCAACAGCCGACGTGCTCAAGGTCATCAGCCGTTCGACATTCGATTTGCAGACCGTGCTCGATACGTTGATCGAATCGGCCGCGCGGCTATGCGAGGCCGATATGGCTTCGATCAATCGCCAACATGGGGATGCTTACCGGCAGGTGGCGAACTACGGTCATTCGCCCGAGTTGCAAGCATACATGGACAGTCATCCAATTCCGGCAGGACATGGCTCGGTCGTCGGCCGCACCGTGTCGGCAGAAAAAATTATTCACATTCACGATGTTCTGGCCGATCCGGATTACAAAATGGCGGAAGCGGCGAAGATTGGCGGTATGCGCACCATGCTAGGCGTTCCGCTGCTGCGCGAAGGAACGCCGATCGGGGTGATTGTCTTGCAGCGCAAAATGGTGCGTCCGTTCACCGAGAAGCAAATTGAACTGGTGACCACCTTCGCCGACCAGGCCGTGATCGCCATCGAAAACGTGCGGCTGTTCGACGAAATTCAGGACAAGAGCCGACAGCTTGAGGAGGCCAGCCAGCACAAGTCGCAGTTTCTCGCCAATATGAGCCACGAGCTGCGCACGCCGCTCAACGCCATCCTTGGCTATACCGAATTAATGGCGGACGGCGCTTACGGCGAGCCATCAGAGAAGATGATCGGCGTGCTCAAGCGGCTGGAAAGTAATGGCAGGCATCTGCTTGGACTGATCAATGACGTGCTCGATCTGTCCAAGATCGAGGCCGGCCAGCTGGTGCTCGAATTGTCCGATTACTGCATCCAAGATATTGCCCAGACTGTCCGCAGCACGCTTGAGCCGCTGGCAGCTGACAAGAAGCTCGCCTTCAAGGTCGAGGTTGCCCCGCAACTGCCGCCAGGCCGAGGGGATGGACGTCGCTTGACGCAGGTCCTCATCAATCTCGTCGGCAACGCCATTAAGTTCACCGATGCCGGCGAAGTGGTCATCAAGGCCGCAACGGATAACGGATCGTTCCATTTGTCGGTTTGTGACACCGGGCCTGGCATTTCCGTGGCGGATCAAGCCAGGCTGTTTCAGGAGTTCCAGCAGGCCGACAATGCAATTACCCGCAAGAAGGGTGGCACCGGCTTGGGACTGGCGATCTCCAAGCGCATCATCGAGATGCACGGGGGCAAAATCTGGGTCGAGTCACAGGTGGGCCAGGGCTCGACGTTTTCTTTCACACTCCCTGTCATCGTCGAGCAGCAAGTCAATGTCGAATCGAAATAGCCAACATGTTGCCTTTCGGCCCGTTTCGACCGCTCGCGACACTGCGCCTCACGTCGGTAATGGGCCGATAAGCGGACACGTCGCAGACATCGGATTTCGGTAGAGATTGACCCAAACCGGCCGATTAGAGAAGCGGACATGCCAATCCAACGCCCACAACTGGGGTTCACTTTGGGTTTGATGACGGCGATGGCTTTTTCAATCCGGCGAGTCGCCCCTTTGCCGCGGTGCGCTTATCGGCATATTCTTTGCCATCAGTCGGCGCAACATGCGGTGGATCCTTGTCGAGATACGGTCGCCCGATCCCAAGTTCTTTTTCGTGCGCGTCGATCCACTTCCACAAGATTTCACTCCACGTGCATCTCTCCGCACGCGTCTCGCCCTTCACGC
>Ga0073928_10011850_pt1 | contig 10104 bp, 9 predicted proteins | sample PaiPotPPA55metaG_FD_76969 | JGI IMG/M metagenome (GOLD analysis project Ga0073928, IMG submission 76969) | Iron sulfur acid spring bacterial and archeal communities from Banff, Canada, to study Microbial Dark Matter (Phase II) - Paint Pots PPA... ... | reverse complement strand
CCTCGATCCGGGTCAACACGGCGACTTTGTCCCGCCAGACGTTGCCCTGCCCGGGGTAATGATCACGCTTACCGGTGTCACTTCGGTTGGCAAATCAGTCACTGCCAGCGTGGTGACGGATATCAACGGGAACTTTACGTTTACGGGATTAGAGCCAGGAACCTATAACCTGGTAGAAACGCAACCTGTGAATTTCATGCCGGGAGCCAGCTTCGCCGGCAACCTGGGTGGTACTCCGAACGTTGATGTCATCAGCTCTATTACCGTTTCTGCATCAGAGACAGGCGTTAACTACTGGTTTACCCAGCTTGGTCTGGCGCCCCAGGCAATTTCCAAGCAACAACTCTTGTCATCTTCAACCGGCATTCAGCAGTTAACCGCGCCGACCGGCGCGGGCAACGGTCCACGGACCACGGAGCACGCTTCAGTTTCGCTTCGCGATCCACGCGCCGACACCCCTCGCCCTCCGGCACAGGGCAGCGTGGGTGTGAGTACCGACACCCCTCTCCCTCCGGGAGAGGGCATGGTGAGGGGGAGTTTCACAAGGTCCACGGAACACGGTCCACGCATCGCGGCCCTGCTCGCCGACTTCCTGGCGGAAAACCATACGGAAGCTGCCGGCCTCAACCTGGCTGCCATGCTCGGCCCAACGCCCGCGATCATTACCGCAGGCCGCAAAACGTCCCAGGTGCTGGACGCCTCTACCCACATTGAGCTCGACAGCTTCTTCGCCGCTCCCTCAGGCGTTTACGTCGGGGCCACTTGAGCTTTGTCTGTCTGCTCCCTCTCCCCCCGGCAAAAATGGGACGGGGACGCGGACATTTTTGAGCGTTCGCTGACCTCCCGTGATCTCAGCGCCGAAGTGGATGCCCTCACCGCTGCCCGGGACAGCCGAAACATCCGTCGAAGAAGCAAGAAAAAGAAGACAAGTAGATGGTCCGGTGAACCATTGCGACGAACCGTTCCATGGGAATCCAGTATTGGACTCGAGCGTGCATTCATGCTGGCTCTGCGGTCTGAAGCAGAAAAGATTCGTGGATGGCATGTGGCAGCATGAACACGGGCGGGTCATGGTCGTATTCGACCACCCACCCGGACGGCCATGGAAAGCATACGTGAACTTCAACCAGGCAATCTATCGCGGACCCTCATCGTTTTGATGATTTCTCCATAGCTTCGATCAGCCGATCCATCTTGGCCTCCAATCTCTCGACACGGCGCTCCAGGTCGGCGCTGCGACTCGAGTCGGAAGATTGACCGGCACGGGCCACGCGCGGCTCGCGATCCTTGCTGCGCTCGCGACGTGCGTGATCGGACTTTTCAAGCTGAAGATTTCGATTGATCGCCTGTTCAATCTGTCGCTCCATTGCTTCGATCTTCTCCGGGCTTAATGCGCGATTGACCGCCTCCTCGATCTGTTTGCCCACCGCGGCCATCCGTTCGCTGCCCAGCTGCTCGTGCACGGTCTTTTCGATCTCTTGTTCCATCTGCTCCAGCCGCTTAGGATCGATGGCCTGGTGGACGGCGCTTTCGATTTGCTTTCGCAGATCCTCCGTCAGTTGATCGACATCCTTCTTGGTATCCGAAGAACGACTCCGCTCTCGTATCGCTTCCTCCTGCTGGCGAAGGGCCTGGATCGCGTGCTGCCTGTCTTGCGCGATGCGGCGCTTGGCTTCCTCCAGGCGCTTTTCGGCGTCTTGCACCCGCGTATTTTCAGAGTTCGCATTGCGCTCCAATGATCGGAGCAGCCGGTCCATGCGGCCTTCCAGAGCTTGTAGTCTTCGCTCCAGGTCCTGTGACTTGCTATCTCGTGTCGCCTCGCCCGCAATGGCAGGCTCATCATCGTCCGCGGCCCGCGTGGCAGGCAGTACCTTTCCCGAAAGGGGTAGAATCAGTGCACCCAGCACCAGGGCTGCCGCCCACAGGGGCCGAGACAGGCGATGGTTGCGAGGTCCGTGCATAATCATGGTTAATCTCCGCTTCAAAGACTTGACATAGCCCAACCCGCTTGCAAACGGAGGCAAGTCGGGCCGGACACCGGATACATATTCGACCGTGGTGAGCAGGGCTCGCGCATAGGTTGGGGCCGCATCGGCCAGCGTAGCCAGCACCCACGCATCGCAGCACTCCTCTTCGAGCTCCTCAATTCGCCTACTCGCCCACCAGGTCACGGGATACCACCAGCAAACCGCCAGGGCCACGATCTCGATCCAGCGCACCCAGTGATCTTTGCGGCGAATATGGGCCAATTCGTGCATCAGAACTGTCTTCATTTCTAAAGGTGACAGATGCTCCGTTAGCGCCCTGGGCAATAAAAGCTGAGCACGTCCGTTAAAGGCCCAGATCATGGGGGAAATGGCGCCCGGCATCAGCCACACCGGCGGCGGCTTGATGCCAATGTCTTTGGACAATTGTGTTACGGTCTGGCGAATATCGGCTCCAGGCTCGATGGCCGCAGGGAGCAGGCAACAAAAGCGCCAGGCACGATAAGCCACGATGGCAAAGATCACGAATGTTCCCGACAGCCAGACGAACGTGACCACGCCCAGCCAATTCGTGGATTGGAAACTTCCGGACTTAGCGGTGTTGGCGACTGAAGCCCAAGTTTCGACAGCAGCCCTGGCCCGCTCATTGCTGGGCCGCGGAGCGAGACGAGGCTGACTGGCAGACAAGGGCCTGGTGCGCTTTTCAGTCCAGAGGTTTCGCGCTCGACTCCCCTCTGGCCGGGTCTCGGTCAGCGTGAGGGTGAGTCCCACACTACTCCCCTCTCCCCCCGCTTCGGGGGGAGAGGGCATGGTGAGGCGGGAAACTTGCGAACCGGAAATCGCATTAGCTACTTGGCTTGCACGCAGCGCAGGCTTGCTGGCCGCAAGCTCCGGCATCCGAACATCAAGGCTCCAGATGGGTGGCGTCAGCAATTTCAGTAACGCCAAAACCCACAAGCAATGAGCGAGCGCCGGTCGATGTAGCCACCGCGCAGCGGCCTCTGCGACAAGTGCCAGAAGCGTCGCCAGGGCGGCGTTAACCAGCACGATTTCGTAAAGACGAGTCATGGTGGCTCCGGGGGCTTGGCCCTTCGACGGCGCGGAGAGTCCGCATCGAGTTCTTCGATCAAATCGCGTAATTCTTGCCGTTCCTTGGCGCTCAGTGTTCGCGTCCGCACGAGACTGGTCAACAAAGGCGTCAGCGATCCACCGCACAAACGCTCGGCCACCGCCTCCAGGCGCCTGCTTATCCATTGATCCCGATCAATCGCGGCGGCGTAAACGTGGGCCCACGAACCTCGATCGCGTCGCACCATTTTCTTGGCTTCCAGCCGCGTCAAAAGCTTTTGCACGGTGGCATAGTGCGCCTCATTGCCGCCCGGATATATTGCCGCGCTCAGCTCGCGCACGGTCGAAGGCCCCCTCTCCCAGAGGCTCACCAGAACCGCGAACTCCGCATCCGGCACATCGGCCAGCTCACTCGCCATGGCACTACCTCACAGGATCACATGTCAGACGCTTTGTCTTAGGTAATGTAAGACATCTTGTCTTTGATGTCAAGCCTTCACGGGCACGCAATAACAACGCGTGTGGCGTTATATCCCCTCGCCGCGACCCGCCTTGATAGAAGGCCGACAATTCAACGACAATACGCGCGATGCAGAACCAAGACACAGCCACCGGCACCAGGCGAATTCGTTTGCTCGTTAACCCCAGCTCGCGCGCCGGCCGGGGCTTGGAGGCGCTTCGCAAGTATCTCCACACCAAAAACGAGCCGAGTCTCGACTGGGTTGAAAGCACCTCGGAGGACCACTGGCGCGATCTCGTCCGCCGGGCCCAGGACGATGATCTCGATGTGCTGGCCATTGCCGGAGGCGACGGCACCGTCACCATGACCCTCAACGCCTTGGAGAGTCGAAATCGCGTTCCTCTTGCCATTGTGCCGATGGGAACCGGCAATGACTTCGCCAGAGACCTTGGCATACCCATCGCAATTGACCAGGCCTGCGATGTCATTTGCCACGGAATTACACGACGGGTGGACGTGGGCCGTGCCGTTTGGCAGGACGCCTCCGCCACGCGATTCGGTTGCGTGGCCTCCGTCGGCTTCGATCACCAGGCGATAGAGACTGTTTACCATTCCGGATACTCGCGTTCCAAAGCACTCTATTTCTTTGCCACGCTCCGGGCTCTTTGGTCCTACCGGCCGCAAACGGTCCGCGTCACCTGGCCCGAAGGCGAGTTTGTCGGCCCCCTTTTGTTCCTGGCCGTTACCAATACTCGCGACTACGGCGGAGGCTTCAGGCTGAGCCCGCAGGCCCGCGTCGATGATGGCTTGCTCAACCTCTATCTGCTGCCCAAGACCGGCCGGCTGCGCACGCTCCGCGAATTTGCCCGCGTCTCGCTTGGCCGGCCCTACCCCATTCCCGAAGTCGTGCGGTGCACCACGCCCTGGGTGCGCATCGAAACGCCTGACCGGGCGATCCCGGTAGCCATCGATGGCGAACCCTTGCGGCATTCCACGCCTGTGCTTCTGACCATAGATCCCGGGGAGCTTGCCGTACTCGTTCCGCGGCCTTGATCCCGACGGCCATTGAGTCGCCTGCCATGGATTGTTGGGGCGCAAGTACAGGCGTTCGGCGCCCAAGAGATATAATCGATTAGACGGTTTCATAAGACGCGGCAGGGCTTGCGTTCAAAATGTTACGGCTTATTTGATTGCCATGTCATCCGAGGTCCGCTGCCCGAGCTGCGGCAAAGTGATTACATCGGACGCTCGCAAGTCGCCTCCGGCTCACTGTCCCGACTGCGGCGGCCGCCTGGCCTGCCCCCGCTGTGGCGGCGCCCTTTCTAAACATCCGAATCTGCCTTCAGCCTTTCGTTGCAGCCGCTGCGAGTTTGACCTCGCCGGGCTGGAGACCGCGGCACTAGAACCGATGGCGGACCTCTCCCAGAATTTCGGTGAGGCCGGCTCAGACATCGCCGTGCCGGTGCCCGGATTCGATGTTCTGGCCGAGTTGGGCAAGGGAGGCATGGGCACGGTGCTCAAGGCCTGGGAGCGCAGCCTGGAGCGCTTCGTTGCTCTCAAGATCCTGCACCCCGCTCTGGCCGTGAATCGCGACATGATTCAGCGCTTTCGCCGGGAGGCAATCCTGGGCGCAAGCCTCAGGCATCCGCACCTGATGCAAGTGCACGAAATCCACGAGAGCCAGGGCACGCCCGTGATCGTTATGCCCCTCATCGATGGACGGGACCTGGGGAGGATTGTCCAGGATCGCCGCCGCTACAAGGATCACAAGAACGGGCCATCTCAGAACGATGTCCCTCACCCGTGGGCGGCCCTCTCGAACCGGGAGTACCTCGTCCGTGCCATGCCGGTCCTGGATCAGGTCATTGATGGCGTTGCCGCCCTCCATCAGGCGGGAATCCTCCATCGAGATATCAAGCCGGGCAACGTGCTCGTCGATGAGAAAGGCCAGGCAATCGTGGCCGACTTCGGCCTGGCCTGGCTTCAGAAACACGGGTCTCCCCAGCAGTCTCGACTGGGCACGCACGCCTACGCGGCCCCGGAACAGATGCACGGCAGCGAAGACCTTACGGTCGCCGCTGATATCTTCAGCGTCGGCGTGTCGCTCTACGAGGTTTTGACGCTGGAGCTGCCTTACGGGCCGGATGGTTGCAAGACCGACTCTCCGCTCGCTAAGCCTCCATCGAAGTTCCAGCGGCTGTTGCCCTCGCGAGATTTCGATCATGTCATCCAGAAGGCAATCGCACCAAATCTCCAAGACCGCTACGCCTCGATGGAACAGCTCCAGGAGGACTGGAAGTTCATTCGCCAGGGGCAGTCGCCAAGGCACGTGCCCCATGTGACCTGGCTGGAGCGCAACTGGTCCAGGCACAAGATCCGTTGGGCGTGTGCTTTACTTGCCGTCGCCGGTCTCTCGGGCGTTGGCGGCTTGTATGCATATCTTTCGCAGGATTTACCGGGTCCGATTACCGCCAGCGAAATAAAACCCATGCCCAGTCAGGGCGAGCACGTTGTGATTACGGCCGCCAAGCTTCTCCGCGACTACGACCGCAATCCGGACCAGGCGGACCGATCCTATTTGGGACATACCCTGAAAGTCACGGGGACTGTGAGTTTGATTGCCAAATCGGCCGAAGGAAAAATGCACCTTGATCTCAAGGACAGTCGCTTTGCGACGACCAACGTGATCCAGTGTCGCTTTGGTTTTCTCAGTGCCACCGCCCTGGCGGCCGTGCAGCAAGGAGACCTGGTCACGGTGGTCGGCCGCTGTGAGGGCAAGCGGGGCACTGTCGTCTTGCGGGACTGTCGCCTCCTTGAAGCACCCAGCCGGCCGCGAACGGGTCCGTCTCGTTTTGGCGGCTGAGAAAAAAGGGGACATTCAACTTTGCCGGCGGGTGCTTAGCATGACCCGGCCCCAAATAAGAACGCTGGCCCATCGCGCTGCTCGACGGAAAGGTTGAGTGTTCTTTTTGCGACTCTGATCTTGACTGGAAGTCTTGCCGGCCCTGGATATTAAAAAGGGGACGTTCAACTTTTCCGCCGGACTTACGAGGACCCCGGCGCACGAGCGAAAAACTGCCGACCTCGCGCGGCTTGCGGAAAAGTTGAGCGTCCCCCTTTTGAAAGGATTAAATGGACCACCACGAGCAACACCACGAACATCATCAGAAAGAGCGCGAGAGGCGAATCGAGCACGAAAAGGAAGTTGAGCGGCGCGAGGACAAAGAGCCGCGGCGCATCCATCCCGCCTGGTTCGTCGGCCTCGGTGCTGTCTTCATCGTGATCATCATCCTGGGCTGGACACTTTTGACCTGAGCGGGACTGACACCTTTTCCGCGGCGGTGCCGGCCACCCGGTAGCCTTAGAGAGGCAAGCAAACTAGCCGATCCCCGCGGAAAAGGTGTCTGTCCCTTGTTGCACTAACCGGAGATCGGCATGCGCAAGAACGTTTTGGCTCTCATGGCATTGGCCTTGATCGGGACTTCTTATGCCGGGAATGCGGTCGCCGAGAAGGTTGTTGACATTCCCACTCGGCCGCACGTGACGGAGCGATTGCTGGTCCTGACTCCAAAAAACCCGCCCAGGGCGGCCGTCATTCTGCTGGCCGGCGGCCACGGGGGCCTCCAGATTTCGGACAACGGTTCGTTTGCTTGGGGCAAAGGGAACTTTCTGGTCCGGTCGCGCCGGCTCTTCGCCGATCAGGGCTTGCTGGTGGTTGTCGTCGATGCCCCATCGGATCGTCAGATGCCGCCGTACCTTTCCGGTTTCCGCGGCACCAGTAAGCACGTCATGGACCTGAAGGCGGTCATTGCCTGGGTGCGCAAACAGTCCGATGTGCCGGTCTGGCTGGTCGGAACGAGCCGCGGAACCGAGTCCGCCGCTTACACCGCAACGTATCTCAGCGGCCGTGATGGCCCCGATGGCCTGGTGCTTACTTCGACCATCCTGAGCGACACGAAGGAGTTTCCGGTAACCTCGTTGCAGCTCGACCGAGTGCGTATCCCCGTACTTGTCGTGCATCACATGGACGATGGATGCCGCCATTGCTCCTACGCACACATTTCCCGCTTGATGGATGCGCTTGGCAACGCGCCCAAAAAAGAGTTGATACCGGTCCGGGGTGGCACGAGCCAGGGCGACCCGTGCGAGGCATGGTCCTATCATGGTTTCAACGGCATTGAATCTGAGGTTGTTGAGAAAATCGCGGCCTGGATGCTCCAGAAATAGGCCAGCTAAACCAACATCCCCCATCCGAATGAAGATTGTTGCGCCGGCTTTGGTCGGATTGATCGTGGTAACAGCCGGCTGCAACAGTCCGCCGCGCGGCAGCCCAGTGGCCCCGGGCAGCAATGAATTGGCCTTCGACATCTACGGGAAGCTACGTGATCGAGAAGCCAATTTCGTGTTCTCGCCTTACAGCATTTCGACGGGACTGGCCATGCTGTACGCGGGCGCTCGCGGTCGAACTGCCGACGAAATTGCACAGGCAGGGCGCTTCACACTCTCGGCTCGACGATTACATTCGGCCTTCGGCGACTCGCTCCGCGACCTCCAGGCAGATGTAAGAGCAGTGCGCGCCAGTCACGGCACGTATGACATGTTGGTAGCCAATGCGCTCTGGTTGAAGAAGGACTGTTTGTTTGAGTCCGATTTCAAGGCAGCGGTCAGCGAGCAATACCAGGGCGCGCCCAAGTCTGTCGATTTCGCAAAGGCAGACCAAGCCAGGCAGCAAATCAACGGCTGGGTCGAAGAGCATACCGAGCACAAGATCGCTGACCTTGTGACGGCAAGTCAGCTTGATAGTCTCACTTGCATGCTCTTGACGAACGCCATCTATATGAGGGCGACGTGGGGAGTCAACTTCGACGAGAAAGAAACCCGCCCACAAGACTTCTGGCCTCCGTCTGGCCAGGCCGTCACAGTGCCGATGATGCACCGTATGGTCAGCGAAGGCGACCTGGCACGGTACGCCGACTCGGACGATTGCCAGGTCCTTCTGTTGCCGTGCATCGGTCGCAGCGGGCTAGTGTTCGTTGTCATCTTGCCTAAGAAGCGCGATGGGCTGGCGGATCTGGAGCGGTCGCTGACGTATTCGCGTGTGGAGAAGCTCTTGAGTGAGTTCCGTAATCCCGAGATCGACCTGTCTTTACCCCGATTCAAGGTGCAAAGCCAACTTGACCTGAAGCCGGTGCTGACAGCGCTGGGAATTGAACTGGCGTTCAAGAAAACGGCTGACTTTTCGGGCATCAGTGATTGCCAACCCTTGTGGGTGTCGGCGGCATCACACAAGGCGTTCCTTGATGTAAACGAAAGGGGTATTGAAGCCGCCGCTGCGTCAGGGTTTGAGGGAACCAATGATGGCATTGATGAATCGAAACGCGTAACGTTCAAGGCGGACCATCCATTTATGTTCCTGATCCGGCACCGCAAGAGCGGCCAGATTTTCTTTATGGGCAGACTGGCCGACCCCAAGAGTAGCAACTGAAACCTTGCAGAAGTAAGAACTGTAATTTGGTGAAGCCGGCATTCATGACGGTTTGACCAGGACTCACACTGTCCAGTCCTGAATGTTGAGGCCTGGGACCTTGCTGAAGTCACGCAGGTTACGTGTCAACAGCGTCAATCCACGACTGCGTGCGATCGATGCGATCCGCAGATCCATAGTAGCAATTCGGACGCGCTGTGCTACCAGGCCGTCGAATACGGCGGAGGCATTGGTGTCGAAGGGCAAGACGGGCGCAGCGGCAAACGCGGACAGGATCCCATCCAGGATTGCATAGCCGCGCACGATCCCGGCCGACGTTTTCGCCTGGGCGATGTAGGTATTGCAACCCAGGACCTGTTCGTGAAAGCTGATGATGCAAAGGACCAGGTCGGCCACAGGCACTCGACCCATTCGGGCAATAAGCGTCGAGTATTGCGACCCAGATTGCTTTTGCAGGATGCTGATGTGATCGGTATCCAGGAGAAACTTCACGCCGGTGAATCCGGGCGGTCGGCTTCGCGGATGGTTCGCCCGTGAGCGAGCACCTCGTCGAAAGCAGGTTCGTCCTTCATGGAACCGCTCAATCGGTCCAGCCAATCCGGTATGGGTTGACGCGCCTTGAAAGCCTCTTGCAATTCGTGCAGAGCTTCCTCGAGTACGGCTATTCGCTGTTGGAGGTTGCCTTCGGACATTCATCGCTCCTTTTTTGTGATGGTAGAAGATTCCGGTGTACCAAACAATGGAACCTCAGCGCCCTTTGATTGACGGTGATACCAATAAGCCAAGTTTCGCGAGATTCCGATTGACGGCCGACGCGTTCTTGCAAGCGAGGCGGCAAGGACGCGAATAACAGAATGGCTACCCCAATATCGGAAGGTCCGGTTGCCGTCGCGGGACGGCCGTGGATTGAAGGAGAGAGCCATGCTACTCTTAATGGCGCTAACCGCCACGACAGCGGACACGCTGGGGCCAGGCGACCACACGCGAGCCCTGACTGTGGATAGCTTCAAGCGGTCCTACCTTGTCCACATTCCACCGGCCTATGATGGCTCGAAACCCATGCCAGTGGTCCTGGCCTTTCACGGCGGGCTCGGCAACGCCGAGCT
>Ga0073928_10011848_pt1 | contig 10107 bp, 10 predicted proteins | sample PaiPotPPA55metaG_FD_76969 | JGI IMG/M metagenome (GOLD analysis project Ga0073928, IMG submission 76969) | Iron sulfur acid spring bacterial and archeal communities from Banff, Canada, to study Microbial Dark Matter (Phase II) - Paint Pots PPA... ... | reverse complement strand
GTCCTGCTCGTTGACCAGCGGATGATTCACAGCGGGCATCGGGTCTTGCCAGGGCAGCTGTTCCTTCGGAACCAGCGGGCCGAGATAACGCACGATCGGACCCATGTCGCGGTGCGTCAGCTTGAACCACGCCCGTGAGAACGCATCCGCGAACTGATCGGGATGCTCGAAGAAGCGCCGGGAAATTTTTTCGTAAGCAGGATCGAACCGGAGGGCGAGGTCTGTGGTCAGCATGGATGGCGCGTGACGCTTTGATGGATCGTGCGCATCGGGCACGGTGCCGATGCCTGCTCCATTTTTCGGCGTCCACTGGTGCGCGCCAGCCGGGCTCTTGGTCAGTTCCCATTCGAAGCTGAACAGGTTGTTGAAGAAGTTGTTGCTCCACTTGGTGGGTGTCTGTGTCCAAGTGACTTCCAAGCCGCTGCCGATGGTGTCAGCACCAAAACCTTTGCCAAATTTGTTCTTCCACCCGAGGCCTTGGTCGTAGATGTCAGCACCTTCTGGTTCGGCGCCGACGTAGTCAGCTGGAACTGCAGCGCCGTGGGTCTTCCCGAAGGTGTGCCCCCCCGCAATCAGTGCGACCGTTTCTTCGTCATTCATGGCCATGCGCTTGAAGGTTTCGCGAATGTCTCTTGCCGCGGCAATGGGATCCGGCTTTCCATTGGGTCCTTCCGGGTTCACGTAGATCAATCCCATCTGGACGGCCGCGAGAGGATTCTGAAGATCACGATCGCCGCTGTAGCGCTCGTCCGCCAGCCATGTGCCTTCAGGCCCCCAGTTCAGCTCTTCGGGCTCCCACACGTCCGCCCGGCCGCCGCCGAAACCAAATGTCTTGAATCCCATATCCTCAAGGGCGACGTTGCCGGCGAGAATCATCAAGTCAGCCCACGAGATTTTGCGGCCGTATTTCTGCTTGATCGGCCACAGCAGACGCCGCGCTTTGTCGAGGTTCACGTTGTCGGGCCAGCTATTGAGCGGCGCGAAGCGTTGCTGCCCAGCTCCGGCGCCGCCCCGGCCATCGCCAATACGGTAGGTGCCTGCACTGTGCCAGGCCATGCGGATGAACAGCCCTCCGTAGTGCCCGAAGTCGGCTGGCCACCACTCCTGCGAGTCGGTCATGAGCGCATGAAGGTCTTTGATCACAGCATTCAGATCGAGACTGTTGAATTCCTTGGCGTAATCGAACTCCTTACCCATCGGATCAGACAGGTCTGAGTGCTGGTGCAGGACTTTCAGGTTCACCTGATTCGGCCACCAGTCGCGGTTCGTGGGAGCGGAGGCTCCGTGGTTGAATGGGCACTTGGATTCGGTAAGTGTGCTTTTGTCTTTAGTCTCGGGGGAAACAGTCCCCGATGAAGAGGCAAGTGTGTTTTCCATAACGTTTGGATTTTCCATATGCTTTTCCTTTAAATGAGTTCAAACTGTGATGATTTACGAACCCATCAGACTGCGGTTCGCACAAGTAGGTGCCGACACGCCTTCTTGATCGGCCGTTCAACAAGTATTCACACATCCCCAGACTTAACGGGAAGCACACTGAGCGCACTTCGCGCAAAGCCCGCGAAAAATAAGTTGGCATTCACGAACCACTCGCTTACCGAGAGAACGCGACGCAGGCTTGGGCACGTCGTACCAATCCACGTCCCCCACCTCGCCGCAGCGGTCGCAGACGAAGTGGTGGTGGCGCGTGCCTTCCAGATCGAACCGCCCAGCGCGGCCCTCGACTGCAACTTCCCGGACCAAACCCGCTTTCACCAGGTCCCGTAGATTGTTATAAGTTGTGGCTCTGGAAGAGCGGGGATCCATGCGATTCACGGCTTTGAAGATTTCCGCCGCCGTGGGATGCCCCTTGTGGTCCATCAAGAATGCCATAACGGCGTAGCGCTGCGCAGTGCAACGCAGCCCGCTGCCATCCAAAGACCGTTTAATTGCCTCGGGGTCCATCAGCAATTTAGATTATGTCTAATATAAGAGTTTTTGTAAAGACCTATAACTTCCTGTAAGCGGTATCAAGGTTTTCCGGTCCTTTAGGGAAGTTCTTGCAGCACCCTCTGCCACAGCGTGACGCGCTTTCCAAAAACTACTAGCTGTCCAGCTTCGGGAGTTACGTGCGGCGTAGCCTTGCTACTTTTACATCTATCCCCAGCCACGATACCGGTTCTCAGAATTTGGTCAGTCACAAATTCCAGTTCCGAGCACGACCCAAAGTCCCATGGGGAAAATGCAAGTCGAATCCGTTCCGGCAGCGGGCCTGGGAAATGGAACACCGCTATTCCATGGGAATCAGTTTTTGCATTCAAAAGTTGGATCTGTTGAGGTCTGTCATCCAGCGGCACCCACATCCTCTTCACCGGTTGCCCGGTCTCCGCGTCGAGCACCTTCACGGAGATGGAATGATCAGCGGTGGTGGGCACCGGTCTTTGTTGAATGGCCTCGGACTGCTTCAGATGGCTGTTCAGTGCAATTGCGAGCGCAAAGGGCAATAGCAAGTAGATCACTCCTTATCAAACTGGAGAAACTCGACTGGGGCTCCATTCTCGACAATAAAAGCGACGGTCACTCCGGGTGAGGGTGAGTTGGGCGCAATAAGTATCTGTTTTCCGGCGATTTCAGCGGAGAGATCGTCCACTTCGAAGGCGACATGCGGAACAGTACGCACAAGCTCGGGGACCGGCGCTTCAGGTTCGAACCGCATCCACTCGATTCCGTAGGCGCTCGTTTCATATCCAGACACGAACGTCGCATAGTGCTCGATCAGGCGTTCACCTTCTCGATGCACGGTAGTGGGAATTCCGATGTGATGGTACCGCCTCGCGGAACCAACTGGTGACTTTTTCACGTGAAGAAGTTTAGCCCATGACCGATCTGTTTCCGTCAAGTCAATGCGTGAAACGGCGTAATTACGCCACCGCCAACGTGCGTATCAACTCTATCAAGAACGAGGCCGTCTGGATGGAAACGTCAAAATCCCATGCTCAGGCACAGGGGGAGTCTGCCTGGAGTGGGACTGTTCGTTAGGCCAGTTACATGGGACGTCTCGGGAAGCGGATTGCAGAGTGTGTTAGGTCCCCCACGATGGCGATCTAACCGAAATGCTGGCGAGAGTCGGATCGTGAGGCCCTCAGTCCGTGCAGAGCGTCCAGAAGCGAACGGTGATTTGCACAAACGGACAGCAAACGGTCTGACGCTCGACGGCAGCGCCTGCGACTATTTCCGATGCCGGGCCGACTTGAGAGGTTCGCAGCCGGCCAGACTCCTGGCCGGTTAATTGCATGTCGCTTTATACCGAAGAACGACTCACGGGAGGCTTATCATGGCGCATTTTGAACGGATTCGCGATGTGATTTCCGGGCCGTTTAGTCCCGAGGTCATCAGGCAGCGCACGGCTGCGGGATGGCAATTGGTATCGATCGAATGGCGGCGCGAGTTGCCGGAGTCGGAAACCCCGACCCAAGGTGCATTTAGCGAGGGCATCCCTTATGGACTGCGCATCTCGGACGATTGCCAGCGCTTGGAGGTCGATCCCGTCGAGAATAGGACGCTCATGCTGATGATGGAGTTGCTGGTCCAGGACTTCCCCTACTCAAGAATCGTCAGTGACCTAAATGAAAAGGGCCTTCGGATGCGGGACGGCAGGCCTTGGAGCCGGGTGGCCATCTTCAATATGACGCCACGCCTGATCGAGGTAGGGCCCCGCCTCTTCTCAACCGAGGAGTGGAACACGGCGCGACAGCGGTTCTTTTCGTCAAGAGAGCAAGAAGTCCCTAAATAGCGGCCGGTCATGTGCTGGCTCGAATCCAAGTTGCGCTCGCAGAATAACTCGGTTTCTGCCCCGATCACGCGCTAACCCGAAGTGGACTGTTGTCAGGCCATTGCGCTCATGGAGAATTTAGCTCAGTTCACGGTTAATACAAGGACGCTGCTGTCACCTCCGCTCGTACAACCCAAATCTCCGGAATTCCCGCTCGGAGTGTGCACAGAAACGTTCACCGATCCAGGGCCGGAGATCACACCGGTCGTAAGCGTAACGTTCAACTGTTGACTGCTAACTACGGTTGCGCTGAGAGCAGTGGAGTTGATAACAACTTCAGATGCGGAAACAAAGTTGCTACCGTTCACCGTGAGCACAACTCCTTGCTGGACTTGGGCAAAAGTAACTGTGCTTGGCGAAAGTGAACCGATGAGCGGCGCGGGCCTCGCACTACCGCACACGGGGTTTAGTGTGTTGCTGCACCCAGGAGTGAACAAGATAGCAACCAGAGCGGCGATGGACAGGCCGTAAGCGCGGGACGACATGGGATAGTCCTTTCCAAAACTTTCTTCTGGTTTGGTACAACACGCGGAAGAAGCATAAGTTTCGCGCCTATTTAAATTTCTTCAATTCGGACCATCACAATTGTTGAATGGACGTAGGAACAGGCTCGAGAACCCGATGCCGGATTACGCTGAACAGGATGATTCTCAAGTATTGGGCGTTTTGCATTGAATCCCCGCTGTGTTAGCCACTGAAACGCCTCTCCCTGCAGGTGAACCCTCAGACAACGTCAACTGAGGCGAAGTGCCTTCCGGTCGTTGATCGGATAACTTCCTGTTTTGCCGACGAGCCGGAAGTGCCGTCAGCAGTTCTGCGGATGTCGTTCATCGGTGACCGATCTGGCGCGAAACTTAGTTCACCGGCCCCAGATACTGGTCGAACCAATTCAGCGTCTCTTTAATGAGCTCGTTTCGGGGGATGTTGTGACTGGTCTCGTAGAGCAAATGTTTTTTCTGGTCCTTCTTCGATCCGAGCATCCGGAAGAACGGTTCCTGCGTCGATTCCACAGGGAAGAAGAAATCGTAGTGTCCATTCAACATCAATACCGGCTGCTTCACGCGCGAAACGAAGTTGATAGTATCGACTTCAGGAAGTGATCGCTGGAAGTCGAGCCCGCCCAGGGCAAGCACGCAAGCCTTGAACCTTGGTTCCACGGCTGGCACAATGGCCCCCATTGCCGCGCCCCAACTGTACCCATAGTAGCCCAGCTTCTCGTGGTCGAGGTCGGGACGAGTTTCCACATAGTCGATGGCCCGCGAAGCGTCTTTGACCCACATTACGACGTGGTCCCTCCAGGTGCTCGTGGTGTTGGCCACATCTGACTCCATGCCGTCGCCGCGCTCATACGTTCCTTTGTACACGGGATAGAGCACCGCGCGTCCACTCCTGAGAATGCCATCCAATGCAGCCGTCGGGTAAACGGAGAACGTTCGCAGTAAAAGCGCATTCGATCCAGGAAAGAAGACGACCGTCTGGAAGGGCGGCTTGCCCTTCTTCGGAAGGAACAGGTAAGCAACCGCCGTCTCGTGTCCGTAGGCAGCCGTGTAGGTGATCCGCTCGGTCTTCCAATCCTCTTCGTCCTTGCCAAAAGGCTCGACGGTCGAGTTCAGCGGGATCTTGTCATAGGAGTACACGCTGCGATAAGCGCGGAACAATTCATCAGAGACGGGTTTTTCCTTGCTCAAGTCGCGCCTGGGCGTAGCCATAGGAGCGGCCGCGATCTTGAGATCGGCTTCTGACTCGGAGTACTTCACGCAACGAAAACCAATGTTCGCGGTACGCAAAAACGGCGACTGTGCATCCGGATCAATGAACATGTAATTGGGCTCGTCCCAAGCTCCGCCGAGTACGTAGCGCTTACCAGAATCTGCTTCGTTCCAGATCCATTCTTTGACGTTGCCCGCCATGTCGTAATTGCCCCAGGGACTCATGTCCGGCTTGCTCCCGACCGGCAAGATACCGGCGCCGCCGAAGTTACTCGCCGGCACGATAGCCGCTGCGGAAAACGGTCCCGCCGCCCGGTTCCAGTGATAGATGGTGGGCAGGCTCTTGCCCGCAAACTCGGCGTAGGCCGCGGCTTCGTACCAACTGATGCCGGTCACGGGAAAGTCATCTTGTCCTTTCGGATACTCGCCCTGGATCCAATCCTTCGGCCCCGGTCGTCCAGCTGCGTCGCGGAACAGCGCCATGGCCTCGTCCCACGAAAGATGTTTTTCGTCTTTCTGAAATTCCACTTTCCAGTACTCACGCTTTTGATATCCACCTTGATCGACGAAGGTCTTGAACTGCCGATTGGTGACCTCATATTGGTCGATCCAATAATCCTTCAGTGGTAATTCCGGCATGCCTTCATAGCCTGGGATGAATAGCGTCTTGGAATATTTTTCTGGCGATACCCGCACCATGCCGAGAGGAGTTTTCCCGGCCTCGTCGAGAGTGACGGTTGCCTCTACAGGCTGACCGATTGGGGGTGGATACCAGCCAAACAAGGCAGCGGTCGTTCGCAAAACCGTACCGAATCCTGGCTTCTCGAACTTCCATGCAAAGTTGCCGCGCGGCTGGCGGACATTTTTGAACGGCGTGCGCCCGACCAGCTCCCACGGCGCGTTTACGTCGCTGTACGCCCTGCGGAACACATTGGCCCCTGCCGGTGTTGTCTCGACCGAAATCTGGTACGAGATGACTGGCCACAGGTGCGCCAACACGGGGTCGTCGGGAATCGACTTCTCCGCCTTCACCGAGAGCGCGTAGGCTTCGCCAAATCTCCCCTGGTCGGCAAGCCGCGAGATCTCGGGCACAGCCACCTCTCGCGCCCAGCGTGCGTCGCGGTAGCGTTTTACGAGCCAGGTCGCTCCGCTGCCAAGGATGATGACTGTCAGGAGGAGCGGAACCAGCACTCGAGGGCGCTGCACCTCTCTGACAATCCGTGCAGGGCTTAGCATCGCTCCTGACTCAGGGAAGAGCAGCTCGCGACAGTTCTTGAGTTCGTGCGCGAGCTCGGTGCCAGAGGCATACCGGACAGCGGGGTCTTTCCTTAGGCAGTGGGTAACGATCCGGCGTACTTCCGGCGGGACATCTCTTTTGACTTCGCTCAGCAGCTTCGGATCGTCTCGCATGACGGCCGAAAGCAGCGCAGCGCCGGATTGGCCCTCGAAAGCTCTCCGGCCTGTCAGCATCTCGTAGAGCACCGAACCGAAGGAGAAGACATCGCTGCGTGCGTCGATGGACTTTCCTTCAGCCTGCTCCGGCGACATATAGGCCACTGTACCCACGATCATTCCAGGCATCGTCCCAGGCATCGTCGCCATGGTTGCTGCCTCGCCGCTCATCGCTGGAGCTGGCGCTGCAAGTCTGGCCAGCCCAAAGTCCAGCACCTTAACCAGTCCGTTCTCGTCCACCATGATGTTCGCGGGTTTCAGGTCGCGGTGTACGATGCCTGCGGCGTGCGAGCAAGAGAGAGCCTCGGCAACTTGTACGGCGTATTTAATAGCCAGGTCCGTTGCCAGGCCACCTGGGGGAATAAGTTTGTCCAGGGTTTGCCCGGCGACGTACTCCAGGACCATGAAGTCAACGCCATCCTGAAACCCGACGTCATGAACAACGCATATGTTGGGATGTTGCAGCCCCGAGATGGATTTCGCTTCTTGCTCGAAGCGCGCATGCAGCTCTGGGTTGGAAGACAGATGAGCGGGCAGGATCTTAATCGCTACCGTGCGTTGCAGCCTTGTGTCTCGGGCGCGATACACCTCACCCATGCCGCCAGCGCCGAGGAGACCAGCGATTTCGTAGGGGCCGAGTTTCGTCCCGGGAATCAGTGCCATGGACCGCGATTATACTTCCGAGTCCGATTGTTCTTGAAAATACAGAACTGAATGGTCTCTCTGGGCAAGCTCAAGAATTTTCCGACCAATTTGATGGCCACGGCAAGAGTGGCCGAGTGCATCGCCTTCAAGTATGGCAGCCAACTCATAAGTTCCGAGAGGTCCATCACCAGATGCGGCAGCGGTTTTCTTTCGCCATCGGCTGGCCCGCCTTGCAGGCGAATGCCTTCTCAAACTCGGGCATGTTAACCACCAGACCGTTAACACGGTACTTGCCCGGCGAATGCGGATCTGTGATCGCGTGCATGCGCAGGTTCTCTGGCCGGTCATTCTCACACGCCCACTGCGCGTTTCCGACAAAGAACCGCTGCTCAGGCGTGAGGTCGTCACGATTTTCCAGATGCATATTCTTTGTCTGGTCTTTCCATGCCATCCACGCGAGAATCAACCCTCCAAGATCGGCGATGTCCTCTCCTTCGGTGAGCTTGCTGTTGATTTTTATTTCGTCTACGACGACGTACTGCGCGTACTGGTCCACCACGCACTGCGCACGGGCCTCGAAGTTTTGGTTGTCCTGTGGCGTCCACCAGTCCTTCAAGTTGCCTTGGGCGTCGAACTTGCGACCCTGATCGTCGAAGCCGTGAGTCAACTCGTGACCAATGGTTCCGCCAGTGTTGCCATAGTTGGGTGCGTCGTCCATCTTCGGATCGTAAAGAGGGGGCTGCAATACGCCCGCGGGGAAATTGATGTCATTCATGCGCGAGCTGTAATAAGCATTGACGGTGGTCGGTGTCATCGACCATTCGCCGCGATCTACTGGTTTGCCTATTTTATTCAGTCTGCGCTTCGACTCGAACATTGTCGCCCGTTCGACGTTACCCGCGAAATCGTCGCGCGAGATCACGACCGAACCGTAATCACGCCACTTGTCGGGATAGCCGATCTTGTTGACAACTGCGTGGAGCTTGGTCAACGCATTCTTTTTGGTCTCGGGCCCCATCCAAGTAAGTTGCCCGATATCGGCTGCCATGGCCTGTTCGATCTGATTGGTCATGGTTAGCGTCTTTTGCTTCATCTCCGGACTAAATGTCCGACTAACGAACTCCTGGCCGAGAGCTTCGCCGAGTTGCCGGTCCACAAGCCCAACGCAACGCTTCCAGCGAGGTCGTAGTTGAGGGACTCCGCGCAGCGTCTTGCCGAAGAAATCGAAGTCCTCGTTGACGAAGCCTGAAGACAGAAGAGGGGCGGCTGAGTGAACCGTGTGCCAGCGCAAGTAGCTCTTAATGTCATCGAGACTAACGGTCTGGAGCTGGTTGTCCAGTTCCTTGTAAAACGCCGGTTCAGTAACGTTGAATGCGGCTTGTTGACTGAGTCCGATCTCCTTGAGGTACACGCTCCAGTCGAAATCCGGCGAGAGCGCTTGCAACTGGGTTAAGTCAACCTTGTGATAAAGGTTGTGTGGCTCGCGCCGTTCCACGCGTGTGAGGGAAACCTTGGCCAGTGCTGTCTCCAGCGCCATAATCCCAGCCGCCTCGCGCTTTGCGGCGGCGGGTTGGTCGCCCAACAGTTCGAGCATTCGTTGCACATGAAGAAGGTATTTCTGGCGTAACTCCACCGATTTCGGATCGCTCTTGGTGTAGTAGTCGCGGTCTGGAAGCCCAAGTCCTCCAGCGCTGGCAAAACCAATCACCTGGGTCGAGTTGCCGTAGTCCTGGTTTGAGTCGAATCCGAAGAACATGCCGCTGCCTTCGGTCCGCAGATGAATTTGCGCTAACAACGCCGGCAATTGTTTCTTCGATGTCAGAGCATTGATCTGGTCAAGATGGGGTTTCAACGGGTCGGTGCCAAGCCGCTCAACCGCAGCCTCGTCCATGCAGGCGCCGAAGTAGTCGCCAATTTTCTGCTGGTTAGCAGTGCGGTCCGAAGTGTTCCTGGACAAATCATCCAAAATCCCCCACAGGAATCGCTCATTGTCCTGAGCCAGTTTGCTATAAACTGCCCAGCCGGGCTGATCGGGAGGGATAGGGTTTTTCTGCATCCACCCTCCGCAACTGTACTGGTAAAAATCCACGCAGGGGTCCATGCTCCTATCCATGAATTCGGTGTCGAGACTGGGAGTGTAGGGCATCGACGTAATCGGACTCTCGGCAACCGCTGCGGCGGGACTCGCGGCAGCCTGATCGCTAGACCTCGATCCGGCACTGGGAGGCATCTTTTTCGGCTGCGCCGATTCACCCAACGCCGCGCCCGCAAAAGCGACAAATAGGACCTTAATAAATAGAATGCGCATTTCTCGCTCCGATGGTAAAGCGGGGCGAGTGTAATACGCGGATTTGGGTGAGATCAACTCGTTGTACTCGTCCAGTAGATTGGTGACACTATCATTCCTTTCGTTGAGATGGGAATTGGTGCAAGAATTGTTGAGGGGTTAGGTAGGCCAAGGACTGGTGAGGGCGTACGGTGTTATAGATT
>Ga0073928_10011847_pt1 | contig 10107 bp, 14 predicted proteins | sample PaiPotPPA55metaG_FD_76969 | JGI IMG/M metagenome (GOLD analysis project Ga0073928, IMG submission 76969) | Iron sulfur acid spring bacterial and archeal communities from Banff, Canada, to study Microbial Dark Matter (Phase II) - Paint Pots PPA... ... | reverse complement strand
CCGGTAGACTGTTGACCGGCCAAGGCCGAGCTGGCTCGCGGCTTTGGTTGGTGACAGCCCCGCCTCGACCAGCTTTAGCGCCGCTTGAACCTTGTCAGGATCGAGGGGGCGGCGCCCCGGGCGTTTGCCGCGTGCCCGCGCCGCCGCAATGCCATCCTTGGTGCGCTCGGCGATGAGCCTCCGCTCGAAATGTGCGATTGCGCCGAACACATGAAAGATCAGCTCGCCGGCGGCTGATGAGGTGTCGATCTTTTCCTCCAGGCTCAGCAGGGCAACGCCGCGGGCTTTCATCTGCTCAACGACCGTGCGGCCCTCGAGCGAAAGCGGTGCGGTACCGGAGACAGCTATGACGTTGCCAACTCGAACCGCGCGGCAGAACCCCACCTGCGGCTCGAACGGTGAACCCGACGAAACAGACGTGCGTTTCAGCTCCGTCACGAGGAATCCTTAGATCTTCTCCAGGACTGTGGACGTCTGCTCGCTCCGGACGTTGCCGGTGTTTAGAACGCCAGCAGGCTCAAAACACGGCACCAGAGCTTCCTCGTCGGCGCAGGTGCGGTGCTCCACGCCCCTCGGCACGACGACGCATTCGCCTGGTCCCAGTTCAACGATGCGATCACGGAACTCGACGCGGAATCGGCCCTTCCACACCATGAAGAACTCGTCTTCATCAACGTGATGGTGCCAAACGAACTTGCCCTTCACCTTTATAATCTTGACCTCATGGCCGTTCACCGCCGCAATGATCTTCGGCCGCCAGTGCTCATCGAACAGCCCAAACTTTTCGTCCAAGTTGATTTTGTCCATCGTGTATCCTCAATCGAGAGTCAATGCTTTACGCGCTGCGCTCATGTCCAAAAACGCCCGGATCGATCCTCTCACGTTGATCGCGCTTCGTTGTCATAGAGCAACGTGTCCGGACTACATCATCATGGCGATATCCACTTCCTCAGCAACAGCCCGGCTTGGCCATTCACGAGTACCTTGCCAGGCGTCGTTCTAATCGCAGCTTCACCGCTGGCTATTCGTGATCGAGGATCGAGAATACGACGGTATCGCGAACGTAACCGGTCCATGTGAGTAGGTCTTTCCGCAACATGCCTTCCCTGACAGCGCCGAGCTTGGCCATGGCTGCTTGGCTGCGTTGGTTTCGCGAATCAACTCTAAACTGGACGCGAACAGCACCCGCCTCGAAGGCATGACGCAGCATCAGCATTTTTGCCTCTGGATTAACGAACCCTCCGCACACATCCGGGTGCAGGAAAGTGGTGCCGATCTCCACTCCCCTATTTCTCGCGAGCGCCATGTAATAGGTCGACATGCCAACCACTCGCGCGTCCGACCGCTGTCGGATTGTATAGGCCATGCGATCATCCAGCCGTGCGCCGCAGATCGCCGACCAATACTTCTCAAAACCTTCGCCCATCGGATTGACGGGCATGATTGCCCAAGTGTCTGGATCACAATCAATTGCTGCGCGTACATCCGCCTTAAGTTGAGGTACGAATGGTTCCAGCCGCACGAAGCGGCCGTCTAACGGTTCAAAAGGGATCGGCCATTTTTTCGATTTGTCTTCGGCGCTCGGCATAATCGGTCACCTACGCACATCAGCTTTACGCGACATCCCTCGGCGCGGCGCCTCGGAGCTGGGCTAGCAGACCATGAATATCACCTAGGACCCAAACTTCGCTTATCTTATCATCGCGGAACGAGAACACTGCCGCCCCGGCATATTGAATCCGCTTACCGGTCGGAGCGATTCCGAAGATCTCGGCGCGATGCGTGCCCCGATATGTAAGGCGAGCGAACGCCTTGTCTCCTTCGGAGATCATTTCTTCGATTTCGTTGGAGAAATCCGGAAAGGCTCGCCGCACGAAATCAATGTATTCTGCAAACCCGGCGTGCCCATTTTTGTTCTGTCCCAGTGAGCCGCGAAATCGTACGTCTTCGGTCAGCAGCACCGGAATCAGGGCCTTATCGAAGCGGTCCCACAGCTCGTGGTAAAATCGCTCGATCAATATTCGGTTTCGGTTTTCCGCCGCTGTCTTGGACTGGTTTGCCATATCTCGTTGCCCGGCTTGGCCGGACCAACTGATCTACAATATCCCGGCTCAACCTTCGTCGGCCAAAAGACTCAAAAACGCCTCAGTCGGGCGGTAGTCTGGTACGACTATCTCGGCCCCGGCCTCACGCAGCCGATCCGCCTGCTCCCCTGAGCCAATCCCATGAATCCCCACCCCAACTCTAGGGCTGCCTTGGCATCCCATACACCATCGCCAACATAAGTGAACTTGGCGAATTGTGCTGTGTGTTTCTCAGCCGCCCGGCCGGCCGCAATTCGCAAAATGTCCCCGCGCGAAACCGCATCGTTGGAACTCGCGAACGACATAAGTGTGAACGGCAGACCGGCACGCTTAAGCTTGAGTTCCGCGGATGACCGCAACCCGCCCGTTGCCAGCGCGACTGCGAACTCGGACGATGTACCGAGAACCGAGAGGATTTCAGAAGACCCAGGAATTTGCTGTGCAGCCGGGTCTTTGTACATCAGGGCAACATCAAGCAGCTCAACCAATCGGCTACCTATAGCCTCGGCTTCGACGCCGTTCAATTGACATCCCAGATGCCGCATACAGAGCTCCGCAGCGATGCCAACATCCGTAACGTGACGGAAATCGGACCAATCGGATTGCTCACCGGATAGCCCGAGCACCTCGCAGACCGCTCGCCAGTAGCACTCGCCATCCACGAGATTCGTATCGGTCAAAGTGCCGTCAATATCGAACACAACGAGGTGCAAGTTAGAGCTCTCCGGCTTTCACCTTAAATTCAGAGGGCATCGAGTGCCCGTTTCATCTCAGCCCAGAGCGCGTCGGTCGGCTCGCATCCAATCGAGAGTCGAACGAAACCCGCTGGTACGTTGTCTCCCCAGCGGGCGCGACGCTCCGCCGAAGTATGTGTCCCGCCGAAGCTTGTTACAGGCCGGACAAAATCCGCAGTATTGATAAATCGTTCGGCTTCAGTGTCGCTTGCAAAAGTGACCGCGATAAGGCCGCCAAAGCGGCGCATTTGTTTCTTCGCCAACACATGCCCTGGGTGCGTAGGCAACCCCGGATACTTGACTGCTTTCACCTTCGAGTGGGCGGCCAACTGGGTAACAATCGTCATCGCGCTGCTGCACATCCGGTCGAACCGGAGTTCAAGCGTTTCGAGACCACGATGGACCAGCCAGGCTTCGAAAGATCCAGGTATCGCGCCGCACAGTTTTCGCCAATCGCGGACCGCTCCGATTAGAGCGGAGTTTCCGGAGGCAACTACTCGCTCAGATGACGATCAGACCGTGCTCATGGAAACCTGCGTACTCAAATCGCGTCGCGTAGGTGAAAAACATTACCTTCCCGATGGGTGGTTCGGACGACGCAATGACATCGAGGATCCCGAGTTACCCGTCGAGGATTTGCAGTTTCTCGACAAATTCGCGAGACTTTTCCGCCTACAAAGGAAGAAGGGAGAGACCGGTCTCTCGATCGTGGTACCTTGGTGCGATCCGGAGTTGGATCAGGAGAAGCTGGTTGAAGCAGCGGCCAGGGGCTACTTCTATCCAATTCTAGGCGACAAATTGGATGTCGTCATCGATGCGCCTGACCTCTAGACCGTCCTCGATAGTCAGACGTTCCTCGGTGCGGTCAAAGATCAGGAATTTGCATCCGAACTGCTGCCACTCTTCAATCTTGCCGACTGGTCTTTGAGGCAGGGCGCTGAAGCGCTGTTCCATCTGAAAGCGCAGGTTCCCGGAACACGACCTAAGTGGTCCAAAGACCTTCTGACCGATGAGCTACTGAAAAATGCGTCGAACGGCCTTCGAACTGGCCAGAACACTGGTTTCCGTGTACCCCTGACGGTTCATGAGAAAGGCAAACCAAAGCGCGAGTCTTTCTTCGACGTTTTCGTCGTCGCGGATGCGAAGTACGAAGATGGTCATCCGGTATTTCTGCGGGAGGGGATAAATATTTCGGACCTTCACGCCCGGCGCGCCCGCGGCTACCGTTCATTGGTAGTCGTAGAAGACAGTGCGCTAGCAAAGATGCTTGGTGACTCAGAGAATCCCGCTCACACCCAGTGGCAGAAGGACGGATCGAATTTCCGCGGAAAATACGAACTTGGACCGTCAACGATCAGTTTCGTTGTTGCGAGTGTCGCGGATTTGGTCAGACTAATCGTCGAGACGGAAACTGAAGAGGACGAGAATCTGCTGCTCGACGTGTTTTCCATTCCCGCTCTGGACGTTGAAGAAATCGAGACCAAGAAGGACAAGCAGAAGGAAAAGAAAGGAGTTGAACCGCCGCCGCCTCCGCCGCCACGTCCTCGATCCTTCAAAGTGACGCAGATAAGTGACGGTTTCACGCTGACTCCGGGAGACAAGGCGGCTGGCCAAGCATTACTGATTGATATCCAAGTTGCGTATGACATCAGACGTGGAAACCCGCTAGGGAAATACCATCCCGCAGATTTCGAAGTAGATAAACCTCCGATCAAAGTGTTCACCGAAGGAGCAGCTTTGCAGGTCTGCAACGGAAATCGGGTCGTGGCGCTGATCGAGGATCCAGATTTTAAAATCTCTGTGACCGGGTTTGACCCTAACCGCGATTTGTATATCAAGGCGAATGCCGAGGAGCAGCAGGTCGATGGCGATCAGGCGGCTTAACTACACCAAACGTAAACGTATAGCTCAGGCTCATGCCCGCGTCGCCTTAATCCAGCGCAAAAATCTCGCTTCTGAGTTCGAGGTAAACCTGGCGCTTGAGAGCTACTCACTGCCCGCTGAGGCTTGTGTGTTTATCGAAGCTTATCGGCAGACAACATGGATGCGCTTCGACTACGGCACGGTCGCTCAAATCTCCCGGCCGACCGACCGTAGGTTGATCGAGTTCGAAACCGCAGACGCAGTTCTCTTCAGAATCCGAATCACATCAGTTTCCCCGCGCATAGGTTTACTGCTGGCCGAGGCGGATGCGATTCGTCCGCGGCTTCCAGAAGAGTCGGACGATAATCGTATCCCGCTACTGCCGGTTCGCTCGGACAACGATTTGGGCGAAGAACTCTTCAAGCTTGAGTTTGATTCGAGACCAGTACTGCTGGTCAATCAAAAGGTGGGTGACCGCGCAGGAGCCGCCGAACGCGAGCGAAGACATTTTCCGCACGCCGGTTCCGTGTTCGCTCACTGACCACATGATCCCGGTGCCGATGATCGCTGCGGTGGTGATTGCGTGAGCGACCGGACCCTGAAGGTCGTTCTGCAGAGTCGTGAGCGGCACACCCATTTCCTCCACGCACTTTTACTTTCTTGCGGCCGCTTCATTTCACGTACCTCCTTCTGTGATCAAATAAACCTCAGATCGTGATGGCTTCGAGGCCTTCATCCAGCTTCACAGGCGTAAGCGCGAATCCGTCGTGCACGTTGTATCCAGCGACGCGAACAACTTCCGTGACCCGTCGTCCCGCGGAACTGCGGACTATGAATACGAGCAGGTTGATGGTTTCGGCTATGAGTTCCGGTTGGGGCGGCACGCCCGCCTCCTGCACGAGACTGGAGAGCCTCGTCAGTGCAGCTCGCGCACTATTGGCGTGGATCGTGGTGACCCCGCCGGGATGGCCGGTATTCCATGCCTTCAGCAAAGCGAGCGCTTCGGCGCCCCGGACCTCGCCGATGATGATGCGGTCGGGACGTAGCCGCATCGTCGTGCGGACCAGACGTGTCATGTCAGCGCTCTCGGCGGTATGAAGTTGGACGAGATTGTTGGCGCGGCACTGTATTTCGAGAGTGTCCTCGATGATCACACGAGCGCCTTCCAATTGTTGAAAATGAATGCGCTGGGCAAGCGATCCGGCGGGGTTTTCTACCGTGCTGTACAGTGTGCTGATCATGACTGCCTCCGAGGGGAAAAGGCCGCGAGTTCGTTGAGCAATCCGCCGAAAATGCCGCACCGCACCGCAGGTCCTTTATCTTTCTCTACGAACGACCGGCCTTCCCCCCTCCAACTCATCTTCCGAACCCACTCTTTCCGCGCGCCGCAAAGCGGCTGAGAAATTCCTGAAAATCCTCATTGCAGTTTCTCCGTCGAAGCCTCGGTCGCACGACCGTTCAGTTTCCGGCCCGGACGTGGCGCACCTTCGAGTTCGGCCTTGATCTGCTTGCAGAGCCGCCACATCGCCGCCGTGATCGTTTCGCCAAGATCGAAGCCCGCATCTTCGGCCCGACTGCGCAGTTGCTCGATCTCACGCTTGAGCGCGGCGGGCAGCTTGAACGTGATCGCTTCGCTTTCCTGTTTGCGTTTGAGAACTCCCATTGCGTTTCTCCTTCAAAGATTGGATTGCAGACTCACTTCCCATACGGTCCGGGGAATATGAGGTCCTGGGTGACCATCACGTCGAACTGGTAGCCCGGCCGGATTTCGATCGTCGGTGGCCGATTCAATCCCTGTCCCATCATCTGTTGACCCAGCGCCCCGAATTGTCCCGAGGCAGCTGAACCCGCTGTCTGGCTCGCCATCGCCCACTGATTCGGTTGGTAGTAACCGTACGGTCCGTAAGAGGCGCCGCCGCCGAAGGTCGCCATCTGCCCGACGGACTGGCCTGCGCTGATCAGGCTCATCACGGCCGCGGTTCCGAACGTTGCGAGGTAATGGTGGTCGACCTGATCTGAGAAGCCGGCGTAGCCGCTCTGATCGGCGCCCGGCATTTGCGGCAAATTCATGCTGCAGGTGTTCGGAAAGATGAGCCGCTGCCACGCGATCTGAACCCGCTGCTGACCGTATGAAAATGCGTTCTGGTAGGCGCCGATGAGGCGGCTGCCCTGTGGGATCAGAACTGATCTTCCGGTCGCGCTGTCGAGGACGTTCTGACTGACCTGCGCGAGAATAGCTCCAGGCAAATCGGAATTGATGCCGCTGATCAGGACAGCAGGGAGAATGCTGCCCGCCATCACCGTAGACGGCGACGCGGCGGGATGAACACTTATTGTCGCGTTGGTTTGATCATCGGAAGTATATGAGTCGCTCAGCTGTCCTTTTGCGCTCGCGATCTCCAGCGTTCCGCCGCCATGAAATGCCTGCACCATCTCCGGCGATTCGAGCGCCTTCATGTACTTCTCTTCGGCCCATTGCGCGTACCGGCTCGGAGGCTTCGGCACCCTGGGTTGAACGGGTGGCTGCGAGATCGGCATGACGGGTTCATTCAGCATCACGGTTGGTGCCGGATGCGGCTCTGCGCCATGAGCGGCGAGGTCTTCGATCTCACCTCGGTTTCGAGCTGCAGAACCTGGGTCGTCTACCGATTTTTGGGAAGCCGAACTTTGGCTTGTCCCTGAGGACTGGACGCCAAGTGCGAGCGCCACTCCCCCGAGCATCGCAACGGCCACGAAAACCACGCCGAGAAGGCGATTGAAACGGCCGCCACCGAGGTGCTCGTGTTCCTGCTCTTCCTGCTCATGAATCAGATCCGCAGTTGCCATGGCTGTTACCTCGTTCCGCCCGCATAGGAGATGGTCACGCGGTCCTGATCCCGGCCCACACCGGCGACCAGGATGGCGTCGCTGAAGAGCCGATCGACGACGTAGTAATTTCCTTTCACCCGGTAGTTCACCATCTGGGTTCCGCTGCCGGCGTTGATGAGCAACGCCGGCGCCTCGCTCGACTTCATTCCGGCGGGCATCTGCACATAGACGTGGGAGCCGTCGTCGAAGGCGCGAACCGGCTTCCACGGAACGTTTGGACCTGCAACGGTGTAAGCGAAGTTGATCTGCGCCGGATCCGCCGCTGCGACCTTCACGATGTCGTCGGAATCACCCGGTGGATCGACCGCTTCCTGCTTCGCGCTTGCTGCGGCTGCGTCGGCGTCTTTCATCGCTTTGGTCAGCTCGTCGGGGTAGTAGAACTCCACCTCCTGCGTTGCGCGCCCGCGGGAGCGCAACAGCAGGTGATAGATGTGCCTGGTCGTGTAGATCGTCAGATTAGTCTCGATGCCGGGTGCCTGCGGCCTCACCGCAAGATGAGAGACGGCGTTGCGCGGGTCGCCAGAGGCGGCCGGCGTCGCCATCCAGCGCTCCGTATCTCCCAGCGCAACGTCGGTGATCGTCTCGCCCGGCTGCAGCTGGATGTCGGTTGTGCGGAGCGGCGCGCAATCGACGACCGGCTCGGGTTTCTGGTTGTACGGGTAAAGCGTGTACTCGGCCGTTCGGTAGACGCGCCATTTGCCGTCTTGCTGATGCTCTTTGATTGCGCCTTGCACCTCGGACGGCTGCTGTGCGAGCAGCTGTGCTCCGGTCGGCAACGGTGGCGTCGCGCTCGGCTCGGCCGGAGCCTCTGTTACGAGTTTCAGCGGCGGTGGTGTGACCGGTTGTTGCTGGCTCGCGCACGCACTCAACAAGAGTGCGAGCGTCACACTGCCTGCGGCTATATACTTCATCGCGCTTCCTCCCTTCTGGCCCGGCTATCCCTGCTGCTCGGTCCAGGCGATCTGCGTCACGTAAAATCCGAGCGGATTGCTGACGATCGCGTCGTCGGAGCTGGGCGGGACGATCTGTGTCTGGAGTACGGCCTCCCAGTGAGTGGGTGTTCCAACCACAACTCCGTTCAGATCGCGCTGCTGCTCTGTCCAGCGCACCTGGTAGCTGCTGGGCGAGAGCTGCAGAATTGAATCGATCTGGATCGAGACGGTCTGCTTTTCCACGAGCTTGAAAGGGTTATGAGTGAAGCTGTCGGAGTGGTAGTAGGCGTCCAGGAACCTGTCCGCCGCTCCGCGCGCATGCGCGAGCAGCGAATTGAGCATCTGATGCTCGACCTGCGCGTCGCTGGTGACCGATCGCGCATTGCGGATGAACGCCGCGACCTCGTAGCGCTGCATTCTCGCCGTTACATCGGGAACCGAGGTGGGCGTCAGTGGCTGCGGGACGGTGAGTGCGTACCCGAGTTTGTCGACTTCGACGACGTAGGGAATGTAGCGGCTTCGGCTGATGAGCCAGACGAGGCCGCTGGCGAGAATCAGCGAGAGAACAAGCAGTCCGCCGGCGGTTATCTGCCAGTTGCGTTTACCGAGAACGAGATCGGCGTATCGCTCATCCCATTCTCGACGCGCCTCGACGTATAGGTTCGCACCCATGGCTCGGCACGCTCCTCGTGACCGACGCACCGGTGCGTCGGTTTGGCGTTCGATAATTGTCCGAATGCTGTCCGGGAATTGAACGCAGCAGGCTCCAAAAGGAACCAAGATGAAGCGGTCAAATCGCTTGATTTTGTTGTATTAAATGGGGTTGGATTGGAATGCTTTGCGAGCAGATTTGGTCTTTTAATCAGTGGGTCCTGGGTTCAAGTCCCAGACGGCTCACCAAAACTCTTCGAGTTTCCGGACGCGTCACACGGGGGTCCAACCGTCCAGGTCCCCTTGGGCGCCGGACCTTGAGTGGCGCTACTTTTCGTTCCACTGGCCAAGTGCTCAGGCAACCTTGCAGCCATTCGCTGGCGGCCGCCGGCGGATATATTCCTCGATTCCCAGCTGGAAAAACGCAGCGGCTTACGATGCCGCACGGTGAAGGGAAGTTCTTTACGATGGCGGTACAGCCAATCCTTCTTCCTGCCGAGCTTCTCGCACGCTTGGCCGATATTTAGGAGCCTGTCTCGATGCTGCCGCCTAGGACCTTCGATCTCTGTGCGCGTGATATCGAGTCATGCCCGTTGAGCACGATGAGCGCAGCAATCGTTTCTGGCCTGAGTACCCATGCTGTGTGCGCGTCAAGCGTACTGACCTGTCAAAGTCTGTGAATTCGCAGCACCATCTCGTTACTGCGGCACATGTTCTTGAAGAGATGATCGCAACGAATCGGTTGGAGCGGATCAACATTCAGTTGGGAGATTTATCGACGGGAGTTCCAAACCTGGGAACGTGCAACATGGAACCTTTCAAGATTAGCGACCCATTCGATGCAGCGATAAACCGATTCGAACAACCGGAACTGATTGCTTCGTTGCGGCCCGGCTTGCACTTCCCGTCGCCGACAGACCTTTCACCGATTCGAGCGAATAGCGATTTCTGACTACCCGTCCTTAGCACTGATGT
>Ga0073928_10011846_pt1 | contig 10108 bp, 8 predicted proteins | sample PaiPotPPA55metaG_FD_76969 | JGI IMG/M metagenome (GOLD analysis project Ga0073928, IMG submission 76969) | Iron sulfur acid spring bacterial and archeal communities from Banff, Canada, to study Microbial Dark Matter (Phase II) - Paint Pots PPA... ... | reverse complement strand
TCACGAAAGGCCGCTTCGAAGTCCGGACCCCGGCCGCCATAAGAAAATGCCTTCGCTAAGCAGGGCAGCGTCCGTAGCAACGAACGCGATGGTGACGCGCCGCTCAAATCTGGTCACGCGCACCAAGGCGGCCGAGTTAACGGGAAACGATCTGGCCGACCACCAGCCAGTCGAAGAGGTGCCGGATTGCGGTCAAGCGTTGCTCTTCGGTTGGCGTAAAGGCTTCCCGCGTCTGCGCTTCGATCCAGATCGCTATGTGCAGCGGTGCGCGTCCGCGAAAGATTGCGCCTGTTGGAGAGAATTGAATTGTTGTAGATTCCGTGGACCATCAACCGCTTCAGGAAGTCTTAGCCGCATGGCTTCAGATTCAGAATCTCCCCGCTCTCCAGGCGAGCTCCAATCGCAAGCTTCAGATCAAGCTCGAAGCGGTCGCGGCCGCACTGGAAGACGGTTATGAGGTCGTCTTGGACTATGGCAACGATTCGTACAAAATCCTCATACAGGATTGGGTGTGCACTAAAACGCGGGACAGCGCGCGGTCAAGTAATCACTCCTCGAAAAACGGGTATGAATTTAGTTGAGCACCGCGTGGAAGTCGAACTCAATGGTGGGATCGGATTCGCGCCCCATGTAATCAGCCTGACGCTTGCCGGAATGTGACGTTTGAGCGTTTCGGACGGAAACGAGTTTCCAACAACCTGCTTCTTCTAAAGATGCCTTCAGTATCTTTCGTGGGTCGCTCTTAACTGACGGAATTCCGCCGAAGCGGACGTAGAGGTGCGCCTCATTTTGGGCATGCTTCCCGATAATGCCCCACACCTTGGCCAAATCTTCGATAAAACGTTCGTGGCCACTATGGCAGAGTTGGTTGTGGTTTTCGTAGCTGATTTCTTCGGCGCCGCCGAGGAACCACATTCTTAGCCATTGGTCCTGTACATAGGTCCGCATCCCGTAATACGGCGGTGATGTTACGGTGACAATTGGGCCGTTAATTCTGCCGAATGACGTTGCCTTACGTGCATCCAGGCACTTTACGTTCTGAATACAGCTGAGCGAATCGGCATTCAAATCGGTAATACGTTTGAGCTTCTTCGTAAGCACGTCGATGACAGACGCATTTGGAGGAAACATATCACGGTCACGCCAATACCTGAGGGAGTAATCAGGTTTGGAGGCAAACGTTCGCGGCATCTGGTTGGAAAAGTAGCTTGGAGTTCCGTCTCCTATTGGCAGGGGACCGTGCAAGCACCCAAGCGCAGCGGCGCGCAGAATGGCGGACTCGTCTGTCACTTGTTTCTCGTTAAGCAGTCCTTCACGAAGACTGCAAATCTGCAACAGTGTTTTTTTGGAGAACGCTCTTCTGAAGAACGGGCTGCCAGGGACATCCTTGGGTGTTTTGGCGACTAACTTCTCTCCGAGCGCTGTGACATTCTCCAATTCAGCGCTAGCGAGCTTAGCCTGCGCAATGGCCACAGCAATTGGAGAAATGTCGAGACCGTATGAGCGCAAGCCCAACTTGCGGGCAGCATAAATCGTAGTTCCGCGTCCGCAGAAAGGATCATACACTGTCGGGGACTGCGCCATATGTTTCCTCAACAGATGCATGGGAAATTCAAGTGGAAACATAGTGTAATACGGGCAGATCGCGTTAAACGCAAAGGCCTTTTCGTATGCAAGCGCGGTAGCCATTCATCCTAGCTTTCTTTTCTCAGTTAGTGCCAGCGGACTTCGCCGTTTCGTTTTTCCCCGCCGAATTCAACGCTAATCGCTTTCCTATACCCGCAGAATTCCTCAAGATAGGATTTAAGGGCGATGGACGTTTCGGCTGCCTTTTCGTCGGTTGGCAGGTGATAGGCGAGCGATTTTGGCATTAGCACAACGCACTTTGCACGCGCTCGCGAAACGGCGGCGTTGGTGCGTTCAAGCTGAAGAAGAAATTCTTCTTCACCTTCGATGATGTCAGTATCGCCCACTCCGAACGAGACGATGATGGTATCGCGTTCGCCTCCCTGAAATCGCTCGACTGTATCGACGGATTCAAAGACCGCTTTTGGGTTTGCCTTCGGAAATAGCTCCAACAGCTTCCGAACAACAAGCGCCTTTTGGGCTTTGTGAGGCGTAACGATCCCGATTCCGGACTCAAAGAATTCATCTTCGGAATAGGCGGTCTTGGCGGTGGCTTTGCCCTCGTTGAGCTCCTTTGTCATCACCTGACGCGTCACATAGACGAGTCCTGCTACAAGCCCTGCTTCGATTTCGTTCGCCTGCGATGACGTGACGTCTTCGTGAATGAGCGCGGTCGCGCGCCGCTCGGGCTTCAAGAGTTCCTCATAAGCAGTTGTGACCGGTAGGCTGGGGGGCAAAGCCTTGGTGACTACCTCGACAGCCTGTAATAGCTGAAGGTCCCGCGTCGGAAATGCTGCTTGCAGCTTAGCTGGATAACCCAGCAAACGGGCATATTCGACAAGGTCCTTGTTGGATCGGTAATTCAGCAGCAAAGGTACAGCTTTGATACCGAAGCGCCGTATGAGGTACGCCTGAATGCTGCCCACCAAGTGTTCGGCACCTTTCGGTGGTTCGAGATGCTGGATTGGCGGCATTTGTTTGTGGTCGCCAACGATGATGAGCTGGGATCAGTCTTCATTGCGGCCAACGGCCGCAACGCAAGCGTGACCGGGATCTGCGAACTTTCGTCCAAAACAACGAGGTCGAAGATTTTATCGACGAACGAGTCAGTCGTGCCTGCGATCTTCGTCACTTGGTGTACGAAATGGGCGGTGTGCGAGACGATAGTAATCTTGTTGTCATCGCGAAGGCTCGCAATGAGTTCCTGATAATCAGGGTCATCTTTGTGCCGGATGGCTGACTTGAGGTTCAGGTGTTTGGCCGTCGTTTTAAGAGATTTGGCACCCCGCGATTTTGAGTAGAGCCAGTAGTAGTCACACACGGCGGATGCGTCCATCTCGAGGTTCTTCACAAGGCGCCCGGATAACTCTTCTACCGTGCGGTAGTTTGGACCGGCGATTAGAATTTTGTTTGCCTTTTTTTGACGAATGACCGAGTGCAGGAAAGCGACAAGGGTATCCGTCTTGCCGGTTCCGGGCGGCCCCCAGACAATGCTCAACTGCTTTTTGGCACACGACCTGACGGCGTCTATCTGACTGGTGTTAAGTTCGTAATTATTAGCCGTTTTGGAGAAGTTAACGATGTCCTCGACATCCTTGTCATTCCTGATTGTCTTGGCTGCCAGTTTATTCGCCTGCCAAAGCACCTCGGCAATCGGGGTGTCTGTATCGGTGCCCTTCGGGATTTTCTTAGCGGCGGAGGTGCCCATGGCGGCCAACGCTTCGGGGGCTGAGATAGAACACTTTGGATTACCGATTTCTCGGAGAATGGCGGTAACGACGTCGGAGTCGTCGAAAGCCGAATCTTCGAGCAGGTAAATGGGCTCCTTGCCGATAGGGATCACCCCGTTGGCCATGACAGTATTGAATTGCGTTTCAACCCCTTGCCACTTCGCACTCAGCGTCACGGTCAGCCGCTTGGCCACCCGGTCGAATTTTTCGATACGAGCAGCTATGACTCTGTGCATCGGAGTGAAGGACAGCTTGGGGTCAAGGCCCAGCCCCAGCGAGTTGCCGTTAGCCAACGGAAATCCCGGCCAACTGACAATTCCCACCGTGCAGCTATCGCCTTCCTCGATTTTTGCCTCAGAAGAATCCTCGCTAACCGCAAATTCGAAGGAATTATTTCCGTGATCCTTGACCAAACTCACCAACAAAATCGCTTTGTATGAGGCTTCAAGGGACTCTGCCCGAGCGATGAACGAACCGAGCGACTCGGTCTTCGCGACCGCCGCCGAAACCTGTGACCAGCGGTCCCATACCTTCGAGTCGTAAGCGACGCCCGACAAGCCGGCGGGAATCGCCATGGAAAGCGCTGGCGCATCACCGCTAATGGCGGTCTTTAGATCAATCCGCAGGCGCGCGGTGATGCTGGCAAGCGCCCAGGCATGAGCCTTCAGCACATCGCCGTACCGTGTGATTGCTTCCGTGATCGGTCTGATCTTGCCGAAAATGCGGACTGTGCCCGTGGTGGACTTCCAAATCTCGAAAATGCGCTCGCGCGGAATCGCATTGCCAAGCGGCTCCAAGTAGTAGTTATCCACCTTGCGCGGGTGCATACGCTCGTGGTGGTAATGATCGGCTGTTCCGAGAAGCGTGGTGGCGAAGAACTGCGGCAAACGCACGGAGCCCGCGACGATGTCGCGAATGAAGACAATATTCGGGCAAATATGATCGGATTTTTCCAACAACTCGTCCGGCGGAAAAATCCACGCCAATGCCCGCTGAGAGCGTTCCGGTAGGTCGAGGATGTTCAGCAAATGCCGGCCAAACGAATTGCAAAGCTCTTCGTATTGGCGAACTTCCCAGAAGCAAATCTGGGTGTGCAGCGTTTTGAAATTATTCGCCGCGAATTGCCTTTCGGCTTCCTCAATCCAACCCGCGAAGCGTTCGATGAACGACAGTATCGCCGCCCATTCGGCAACGGCGGCGTCCTTGTTGACTACGAACGCATCCTCGCCCAGCGATTTGATCGACGAGGGCTCCTTGCCATCTATAGCGGGAAATTTGGAGCCGAATGGTGAGAATAGCGCCCCGCGAATAGCGATGCCTGTCAGAAAACCCGAACCGGAATCGAAGTTGACGATGATGTCAAACTCAGCGCCAAGCCGCTTCGCGAGGCCTCCGACTTTTGAGACGCCATCAACCGTGACTTTGCCGGTGCTGATCGATTCCGCTCGGTGTGAGATCTGCCTACGGTCTTGCTTGAGCAGGGAGTGCTTGCGGAGAATCGGTGCTTCCGCCTTGATACCGACCAAACTGGCCACCTTCTGGTGTCCATCGGTAAACAGAACCCTGCTGGCACCCTTTGTCAGCGTCGCCATCTTTGAAAGATGATCTGAATTCTCGGCGGCTGGCGTGCAGTAGTTGTCCTTGTGCGCGTCGAAGTGCTTACGATCATCATCAGACAGCCAGACACCGTTTCCAAGCCAGTCGCATGAACTGCACCGTGGATTCACATGGTAGGGGACGGCATTCCAGCCTTTTGAATCTCCAAGCTGCACAACACGCGGCAAGTCTTCGCAGAAAAATTTCCGCACGCTGGGCATGTAAATCAGGAAAAGCACCAGGCCGTCTTCCAAGTCCTCGCGCAGTGCCTTCAAGCGATTGGCATGGTCTCCACCTTCCTTCGTGCCCAAAATCTTGGTGAAGTTCGGCATTTCGATATGCCGCCACAGATAAATACGGTCAGAAACGAAAAACTTGTCCAGAAACGCCTTGCCTTCATTGTGGAGCCAATTAGCCACGAAAATTGCATAAAGGCAGACTTCCGCAGAATAACTGGCATTGGCCTCGGTGATGTTTTTCAGGTCGATAACGGACAACGCCATGCGCTTGTCATCGTCCGCCAGTTGGCGGCGGGTTCCACTGGACAGAATTTCGAATTCATTTTCACGGCGAACGTCAGCGAAGATGACATCTGGACGCAGGCCTGACATCTTCGGAATGAATTTCTGGTCGTCCTTCCCGACACCGATATTCGTAAGTGCGTTTTCGCGAAAGTCTTCCGGCTCAATCTGGGGTTGAAGAATCAGCGTCGGAGTCGTGATCTTGGACAGCGCGTCCAAGAGATTGACTGGTGCAGTCCCGCTACTTTTGGCGAACACGTTGTTGGGAAGTGAACTGCAGAGCACGTTGTATTGTTCGTATTCGAACTCGCGTCCGGAAGCCGTAATGAGTTGAACCCCTGGGCGTGATTTCAGGGGCACCGGAATACCTGCCTTCTCCAACTCGCCGGGGTTATTTGAGAAGAGTGACAAGTAGAGCTCCCGTTCGCAAAGCGTGCGAAGATACATCGACATCTTGCTCTTGAAAAACTCGCGCTTTGGTAATGGCATGGGCACTATGTTTGAATATGTTTGGAACGTAGGTGGTCCAGAGGGAAGATTACCGCGAGGTATGCTAAAAGGCTATCTTTTCGATGGCTCGTAATAGAACTGTATGGTCATAGCGGAAAGCTGCGCGTATAGGACAAAGGACATTCTCATATACAGAAGCAGGGCAGCGAGTAATCCTCAGATCGAAATCTTCTCCACCTCGTCCAGCGAAACTTCATCCTGGCGCCGGTCGTAGAGCTTTGTCGTCCGGGGCGACTCGTGATTGGCGAGGAGCTGGGCGGTTTCAAGTGTACCCTTGTTGCTCAGGTACGCGGTAATCCCAGTCGCGCGGAAGGTGTGATTGCCGATGCGGGTCTTGATGCCGGCAGGCTCGGCGCGCCGCTGAATCATCCGGTAGGCGTCCTGCTGCCACATGGCGTTGCCCGTAAGCGTCTTGCCGGCCGCCGTCCGGAACAAAGGGCCGTCCAGATCGCCGGCAATGCCAGCGGCGGCGATGTATTCGTCGAGGTACTTCTCCAGATTGTGGTGACAAGGAACCTCGTGCTCCTTGCCGCCTTTTTCGTGCAGGCGCACCCACCCGCGGCGGCCCTGAATGAAATAGTCGCGCACCTTCATCTCGAGCACGGCGTTGATCCGCGAAAGTGTAGACCATCACCGCGATTAGGGCGCGATCGCGCAGCCCGGCGAGCACGGGTTCCCAGGATTCCGGCTGGCCCTCGCGCGCCGTATTTCTAACGATGGGGATACTGTCCAGAAGCTCGCGGGCTTCCTCGGCCGTGAGCACTGGCGTCTTGCCTTTTTTCACGACGTATTTGGGGCCGCGAACCGAGTGGGCGGGATTCGTTTGCATCACCTGGCCTGTGACGAGCCAGTCAAAAAGCATTCGGAGCGCGGCCAGATGCTGCTTCACCGCGGGCGGCGAAAACGGTTTGTCTCTCGGCGGAAATGGTTTGTCCTGCAGCTCCTTTATGAACGCGGCGACATGGAAGGGCTCAACAGCGGCGAGATCTGCGATCTCGTGGACTTCGCACCATCGTGCGAAACGACGAGTGGCATTTGCGTACGCCTTCCGTGTGTGATCGTTGTTGAGCTGGGCGGTGAAGAATTCGACGAAGCGCTTAACGGCCTTGGGCGTCGGCGCGAACAACGCGGGAAGCACGGCGGGGATGGAGGAGGGGACGAGCTGGTTCATGTGCTGCCGCCCGGCGGCTTCCCTGCGCGGTGCGCTTCGATCTCGGCATCGATCTCCTTGAGGGTTATCGTCTCCAGCTCGCGGCGCTTGGCGCCGGTCCAAGTTTTCGTCAGCCAGTCGGGCGGCGGTGCGGCGGTACGGATGAAGTCCTGCACGCTCATGATGACGACTGCCGGTTCGCCGCGCCGGTCGACGATGAAGCGCTCGTTGTTCTTCACCGCCAGGTCCATGATCTGGCCGAATTGGATGCGGGCGATGTGGGCGTCGATGCGGCGATCCATGTTTTCCTCGATGGATTGATTAATCGACGCATTCATCATAACAGGGTTTAGCCTTGAGTCAAAGAAATTATGCTAGAGTGTTATATAGGACGTTATAACACTCTGCTGCCTAACCTCCAGGAAATGTTTTTACGGACGCTTGTCGACTGTACCTGACCGATGTCAGGGATCTGTCATTTGACGCGAGATTATAGTTGCCGTGGCCTCAAAGCGCATACATTGACAATCTCAAACGAGCGTCCTCCTCACTGGCACAATTCAGCGCGTTCACGTAGATAGATGACGAACAACCGACTATCTGGGGATCGAGCTATTATATCGCTAGGAACGGAAGACCGATCGCGAAGTGGACCTTGAATGGTCTGACGGAGAATCGAAACGCTATGGATGCCACTCTCAAATCCGAATTCGAACGTCTTACGAGGAATGCAACTATTCGGCGCGAAGATCTCTTCCGTTCCGCTCAGAAAAAAGCGAGACGTCGTAAAATGCTGAATGTCTTAGCGGGAATACTGTCTCTCACCTCAGCTGCTGCGATTACAGCCGTAATCAACAAATACTTTACCAGCGACGGTGTACAGATTATCGCGGCAATTATAGCAGCAGTGTCGGGAATAATTTCGCTGCTGTTAACCACTTACTTCGATGACGGCGAAATCTTTAACATGCGCCTTGCGGCATAGAAGTACTTATCTCTGCGAGATACTGTTTACCGACTGGCGCTGGATCCTCGCTTTACTGATGCAGAACTCTTTGATGAATTAGGCAAACTTCAAAAGGAGTACACAAATTACGATGAAGCGTATTTCCCTTATTTTGGACCGGAACGTTTATGCGAAGGTCCTCTGAGAAGAATGGCGCCCATGCCAACAGATTCCCGCTACAAAGAAAAAGTTCTCAGTGCAGCTAACGATGACGTTGCAGAACTTCGCAGGCGTATGGACGCAGGGTTTAATTGAAGGTTACGGGAAATTTGAGCGGCGACCCAACGCCAACAGTAGGCGCTTTTCACTGAAGATCGATCGCTAGTACAACCGCGAAGCGGTGCAACGCAAGGTCATTTCCAAAAAGATGATCAGCCGGTGACTTGGTGATCGGGACGATGCGTTTCAGAGTGCAATAGGACGATCTCCTGGGTGCGATCGTGTTCAAACCGGGCGACGTTGTCGAGTGCATGGTCCCAGGCGGTATCGCCCTAGGGCTACTATACGTTTTCGGGGCGTTATGCAAAAAACCCGATACTCGCAAGCAACCTCATTTCGGAGGCGATCGGGGTAGGTGCAGCTTGCTGGATTTTAGAGCGCGCCCGTTCGACTTGGTAAGGGATTTGAGGCATGGCTTTCAGGAAGCCCACCCCCAAGGGCTGATTTTCATAGTCAGAACTGCCAATTGAGTTTTATGAGACCGTCGTTGCTGATGTAGTCGGAGCGGAAGTCGCCGTCGTACTCGGCGCGCAGGGCGAAGCCGTCGCCATGCCTGAGGGTGGCGGCAAGGGTGAGCTGCGCGCCGTCCTGCGCCGACGCGCGGGGTGGCGGTGGTGAGTTTAACGCCCTTGGCCTGAGTGAGCTTCGCCGCGATGCTGAAGCCGGCGATGAGCGGCGCCAACGCCACCAAGCGCAACCAGGGCAACGGTTCCGAAGATCACCGCCTGTTTTGCCGCCGACTCGGGGATCGCTTTCCGCAGTCTCTGGCTCCATTTGGCCGCGGCCTTTTCTGCCGCTTTCTCCGCATCGATTTTCCATGCGGCCCGCATGCTTTCGGCCCCTGCTGCCGCTTCTTCCGTACTTCTGTAGTAGCGCAGGAGGGCAAGTTTAGGACAGGTATCAGGTTCAAGGTTGAGGCTTAAACCGGACGCGGATTTGCCGTCCCTCCACTGTCTGGAGTCCCAGAATTTCTTAAATTTCGGCAGGACGGCTTCGTGAGCCGCATCCATATGGGCTTGTGACAAAGCAAAATCCGGCCATGCGCCAGGCACCACAAGCCATTCCGCGAGATAGACGGGCCGTATTTTTCGCCCGCATGAAGTAATAATTCGTCGCCCGCCTGTCCTAAATCAGCCGTGGTGGCGCGGCGGTTGCGAAACACCAGGTGCAGCTGGCCCAGCTTCGGATGCTGCAATCCCTCGACGTAAAGCGCTTCTCCGGGATGTGTGTAGCCACGGGCCAGGGTTACCGTGGTCAGGTGCGAGAGAAAACGGCTGGCTTCCTCGCCCTTTAGAAAGTCCGGCAGGACAACCGCCTTGCGCCCCACAGCCGGATTTTTTGAGAATGGCTAGGTTCTTGGCTAAGCCTCGGTATCTGACCTTGGCGAAGCCCCATAGTTGCTTGACGACGCGAAAGGCGTGCTCGCCACGGGCTCGGGTCCGCGATCGCGCGCGGTTGATCATCCGCCATCGTTCGCTCAACGGCCGCTTTGAAGTAGGCCGCCGATTGATCCGGTAGCGCATTCCCCACGCCTCGAGAAACCTTCGATCGTCTTCCTTCCAGTACGCTTGATCGCCGAACACCTCTCGCTCTTGTCCGTGTAGCAGGTCAGGCAGTTGCGTAATGTCGGCTACGCTGGCCGCGGTCGCTCTCACGGTATGGACGATGCCGCGCCGATCCGTTCCGACGTGCAGCTTCATCCCGAAAAACCAATTGCGGCCCTTGTGGGTTTGCTTCATCTCAGGGTCGC